>Ga0207702_10001100_pt1 | contig 27642 bp, 24 predicted proteins | sample KBSCornC62_FD_184302 | JGI IMG/M metagenome (GOLD analysis project Ga0207702, IMG submission 184302) | Corn rhizosphere microbial communities from Kellogg Biological Station, Michigan, USA - KBS Corn C6-2 (SPAdes) (version 2) | ecosystem: Host-associated > Plants > Roots > Rhizosphere > Soil ... | reverse complement strand
CCATGCCGCGGCGCCCTGCCGGTCGACGTCAAGGCAAAAATGATCGAGTGGTGGGGACCGGTCCTGATCGAATATTACGCCGGCTCCGAGGGCAACGGCGTCACGGTGTCGACCTCGCCGCAATGGCTGAGCCATCGCGGCACCGTCGGCCGCGCGGTGGTCGGCAAGGTGAAAATCCTCGACGAGAACGACGAGGAAGCGCCCATTGGCCAGATCGGCACGGTGTATTTCGCCGACGCGCCGGTGTTCTCCTATCACAACGATCCCGACAAGACGAAGCGCGCCTACAATGCGCAGGGCTGGTCGACGCTCGGCGATGTCGGCTATCTCGACGACGAGGGCTTTCTCTATCTCACCGACCGCAAGTCCTACATGATCATTTCCGGCGGCGTGAACATCTACCCGCAGGAGACCGAGGACGTACTGATCACTCATCCCGGCGTCGCCGACGTCGCGGTGTTCGGTGTGCCAAACGAGGAGATGGGCGAAGAGGTCAAGGCGGTGGTGCAGCCGCACGACATGGCCCGCGCCGGCAAGGAACTGGAAGCCGAACTGATCGTGTTCTGCCGCAAGCATCTGTCGCCGATCAAGTGTCCGAAGAGCATCGACTTCGAGCCCGAGTTACCGCGCACGCCGACCGGCAAGCTGGTGAAGCGGCATTTGCGGGATCGCTATTGGCCGAAGGCGGCGGTGAAGATTTAGGACGCGGCCGTAGGGTGGGTTGGCCAACGGCTCCGCGCAAAGCGCGGCCCGATGACAGGCTCCGCGTAACCCACCATCTTCGCACCGTGAAAGCGGTGGGTTACGCCATCGGCTAACCCACCCTCCGAGTCCGCGCTCATCATTCGACGCCCGCCGAAACATCGACACCTCATCCGCTGGCATCATCGCTCCATCGCCAGTCCCCCTGGATTGGCCAACACGGGAGCGAATGCGATGAACGAGAGCAGGGCAAACGAACGCCTGGTCGTGACCGCGTTCTGGCAGGTCAATCCCGGCGAGGAAGGCGCCATCGCCGGGTTGTTGAAACAGTTCCTGCCCGAAGCGCAAAAGGAGCCGGGCGTAAAAGAGTTCCAAATTCACCAGAACACCGCCAAGCCGAACGAGTTCTTCTTCTATGAGGTGTTCGCCGGCGAAGCCGCGTTCGCCGAGCACCAGCAGACCCGGCACTTCAAGGACATCATCGTCGCCCAGGCGGTGCCGAAACTGGCGAAGCGCGAGCGCGCCCAGTTCCGGTTCATCTAAGAGCGTTTTCGAGCGAAGTGGATACCGGTTCGCGCGAAGAAAACGCGTCAGGAGAGAAATCTAGAGTTTCGGTTCTGATCCAATCAGGATCGAAGCTCTAGGTCAGTTCCGTGACACGACGCGCGGGAGCGGTTTCGTCGACAGGCAAAACCGCTTCGGCGCCGGGAACCAGATCCGGCGCAACGATGTGTGGCACGGCTGCGCTGTCCGCCAACTTTGGCTGGCGGGCTCTCGCGATCATCAGCGCGCAGATTCCGTAGCAGCAGACGCCCAGCGCAAACGTCCTGGCGATGCCGAATTCAATCGACAGCGCCATGCCCAACACCGAGGCCAGCATCGAGGTGATGCCGTTGGCGCTCCAGAAGAACGGCAACAGTTCGGAGTGACGGCGCCAGACGCCGAGCCCGAGCGGGAACATCATGCCCATGCAGAACGCCGGCGGCGCCAGCAACAACACCGACACCAGGATGCGGATGTCGGTCGATTCCGTTCGCGCCCAGCTGGTCACCAGCGGGGTCAGCAATCCGGCCGCCACCAGCGTCGCCAGCAGCGCTGCGACCCGAAGCATGATCGCACCCGGCCGCGGCGCGTCGGCGCCGACGGTGGTGCTGCCGATGCCGCTGAACAACAGGATGGTGAACAGCACGACGCTCAGCCCGTAGACGGGATGGCCGAGAAATACCATCAGGCGCTGCATCTGCGAGATCTCGACCAGCATGAAGCCCATGCCGAGCGCGCTGAAATAGGCCACCGGCGGCGCCAGGCTCGAAATCGGCATGCGCCGCGTCAGGCGGAAGAACGGCAGCACGATGTAGTAGACGCAGGCGCCGAGCGCCAACAGGACCAGCCATCGGGTCATGTTGATGGCCTGGTTGTTGTTGGTCGCCAGCGACGCACGGCTGCTCAGGAGATCGCCAAGACGCGCGGTGTAGAAGAAGAACGGGTTGTCGTCGGTCGAGGCGGCGATGTTTTCCGGCAGCGAATCCAGGAACGCCTGATCCGCTTTGCCGGACAGCAATGTCGAGGTGACGTTGTCGTAGGCGACATCGGGCGCGAGCAGAATTTTAAAGCCTTGGGCCAGCAAACGCGTCCGCGCCGCCTGCCATTCCGCATCGCTGAATGCATCCGGATGGGTGATCACGGTGACGATATCGCCGACGTTCAACGCGACGACATGACGGGGCAATTCGGCTGATGGCACGCCGATGTGCTGCAACGCTTGCGACGCGATCGCCACCAGGCGGTAGAACTCGCCGCGATGGATTTCGGCGCTGTACCAGCGCGACACCGACAACAGTCCGCCCGGCTTGAGCGCGCGATAGAAATCCTCCCACGCTTCCACGGTGTAAAGCCGGTTTTCGGTCAGCGTCAGGCCGCCGGCCGCGGTCGCCGCCCAGGTATCGATCAGCGAAATCTGGACGAGGTCGTAGCGATCGGTCGAATGGTTGATGTAGCTGCGCGCCTCGGCATTGACCAGCGACACGCCGGGCTGGCGGTCGAGATGGCCGGAGAAATCGGCAAACTTGTCGGTCAGCACTTCCGATATCGCGGGGTTGATCTCGATGCCGCGGATGCGGCTGGCGCCGAACACCAGCGCGGACAGAATGTCACGGCCGCCGCCGACGCCGATCACGGCGACGTCGGCCGGCTTCTGCACCAGATAGGCCGCGTTGATGACGTCGTCCTTCAGATAAGCGAGCTTGCCGAGATCGCCGTCGAACCGGGTGATCGGCGTTCCCGCATCGGCATCGATGTCGAGATAATGCTGGTCGATCGTACCAGCCGGTTTGTGGGCGAGGCCCCAGCCGAACGGACTCATCTCTCCGAGCGGCCGCACCCTGACGCGCGAATAGGTATTCCAGCGCTCGAACAGCGTGTTGTTCTGCTGCTTGCCCTTGGCCCAGAACACGCCGAGATGACTCTTGCCGGAAAGATCGAGCCCGGTATGCACGAGGGCGACCGCGGCCAGGATGAGCGCGACGGTACCGCTCAGGCGCAGATTTCGCGCGCTGGCGCTGCCGCGGATCACGACCCAGCCGGCGCCGGCGGCAAAGGCGCCGAGCCACAGCGTCGCGCTGACGGGATCGATCACCAGCAGAACGAAGATGACGCCGAGGCATCCGACCGCGGCACCGAGCAGATCGGCGGCATAGAGCCGGCCGCCGCCATATGGCAGGCGGGTCAGCAACAGCGTGATGCAGACGCCGCCTTCGGTGAACGGCGCGACGAAGGCCAGGGCCGCCAGCGTCAACGCCACCGGCACATATTTTGTCGGCGCGAGCAGCGGCGAGAACAGAAACACCACCATCGCGGCGACGCCGGAAATCGCGAACCAGCAGGCATGACGCGCGAATTCCTCGCCGACCCGCTCAGTCGAATAGCGCTCGGGTTTGCCGTAGACCTTCATCGCGCCGCGGGTAAGGCCGAGCATCGCGAGCGAAATCGCCGCGAACGCGAAATGATAATACAGCATGACGCTGAAGAAGCGCGTCACCAGGATCTGGTAGGACAGCACGGCTGCGGCGAGGACGAAGATCGCCAGATAATAGCGGGCGGGAATCTTGTCTTGAATTCGGGGGCTGGGTGGCAAGACGCTGTCCTCGAAACGGAGCGGCGGCCCGTTCTGAGGCCCCATATGACCTCGAAATTGAACCAAAGGTCCTAACAACCCGTTGAAAACGCTGTTGTCATTGCGCGCTTCGGGTTGTCAAATCGATGACTTCCCGGCGGGTGGGACCGTCCGTCCCGAGAAACGGAAATGACTTATCCATGAACACAGCCGCCAACCTCCCCGAAATCCCGCTGCCGTCTACGATCCGCTCGCGCTTTGTCGAGGGGATCAACGGCCTGCGCATGCATGTGCTGGAATCGGGCTTCGAGACCCCCGGCCGGCCCTGCCTGCTGTTGCTGCACGGCTTTCCGGAATTGGCCTATAGCTGGCGCAAGGTGATGGCGGCCTTGGCGGAGGCCGGCTATCACGTCATCGCGCCGGACCAGCGCGGCTATGGCCGCACCACCGGCTGGAGCGCCGATTATGACGGCGACCTCAGCCCGTTCCGGATGCTCAATCTGGTGCGCGACGCGCTCGGCCTCGTCGCCGCGTTCGGCTGCAAAAGCGTCGATGCGGTGGTCGGGCACGATTTCGGCAGCGGCGTCGCGGCCTGGTGCGCGCTGGTGCGGCCGGACGTATTCCGCTCCGTCGTGATGATGAGCGCGCCGTTCACGGGGCCGCCGGCGCTGCCGTTCGACACGGCGAACGCTGCTCCCGCACCAGAGCACGAGGACCCGGTTCATCGCGAACTCGCCGCGCTGCCGCGCCCACGCAAACATTACCAATGGTACTATTCGACGCGCGAGGCCAATGCCGACATGCATCGCGCGCCGCAGGGCGTGCATGATTTTTTGCGGGCCTATTACCATCACAAGAGCGCGGACTGGAAAGACAACAAGCCGTACCCGCTGCAATCATGGTCGGCCGGCGAACTCGCCAAACTGCCGGCCTATTATGTGATGGATCTGGCAAAAACCATGGCCGAGACGGTAGCGTCCGAAATGCCGCAAGCGATGGCGATCGCCGCCAATCGATGGCTGCCCGACAGCGAGCTTTCCTATTACAGCGGCGAATATGCGCGCACCGGATTCCAGGGCGGCCTGCAATGGTATCACTGCGGCACGTCAGGCGCGTTCGTCCCGGAGATGCAGACATGGTCGGGCCGCAGCATCGACGTGCCCTCCGCTTTCATCGCGGGCAAGCAGGATTGGGGCACTTATCAGCGGCCCGGCGTGTTCGAGGCCATGCAGACCAAGGCCTGCAGCAACATGATCGGCTGTCATTTGATCGACGGCGCCGGCCATTGGGTGCAGCAGGAGCAGCCCGCCGAAGTCAATCGGCTGTTGCTCGAATTCCTGACAAAGGCCTCCGGTCGTTGCGCCTGAGACTTTGGTTTCGCATCTGGAACCATTTTTCGAAGCTTGCGTTGGGGCGTGTCGGGTAATCCGCCCGAAGCACGATCAGGAGGAAATTATGCAGAAAAAAATCGCCGGACTACTGGGAGCGATGGCGACGCTTGGCGCCGTCGGCGCGGTGCAAGCCGCCCCCGCTCCAGCCCCGGCGCCATCAGACGTTCTCAGGGCCAATTCGTTCGCCGACCTGCTGCAGCCGATCCCCAACGCGACTTCGCTGCTGCTGGCGGTCGATCAATCCGGCCCCAATGCCTCGGCAAGGGACAATCTCCAGCTCGCCCAATACCACCACCACCATCATCACCACCATGGGATGCGCAGGATGATCCGCCGGATGATGGGACACCACCATCATCACCATCACCACCACCATTTCCGTCACCACCATCATCACCACCACCATCATCATCACGACTGATCGGTGGCGGCAGCGCTGCGACGGCAGGCAGGACCATCAGGTCCTGCCTGTTTTTATGGGGTCAGGACTGGCGCGCCTTTTCCTTGGCGGCACGGTGGAGATGCCGGTAGGTGCCGTCGAACACCGTATCGGTCGACGATAGCCACTCGGTATCGCCCGAGAGGTTCGGCCGGTTGGCGTAGATGCGCCGCGCCTGCAGCTCGCGTTCGGCGGATTCCTCCTCGTTCATCGGTTCGAGCTCAAACGAGGCTTCCTCGGGAATGATGATGATCTGGGCAAACGGCTCGTTCGGCCTGAAAATGTGGGTGCCTCCCTCGGCCGGCGCCTTGAACACTGAAAAGAACACCATCGGCCACCAGTTGCGCACCAGCGCCGGAACGGCGATCGGCACCGTGCCGGTGGCATCGGTATAAAACCGCGGGTGCGGTTCGGTCCGGATCGCCATGCCTTTTGGGACTTTCAGATCGAGCAGCAATTGGTAGGTGTAGAAAGTATCGCCGAAATTCCGGAACGGCGGCCACTGCAAGCCTCCGTCGGGGGCCGGTCCCCAGTCTCCCTCCAGCAACAATTTGCCGTCTTTGGTGCTGACGTGCAGCTCATTGTCATAGGGATAAAACAACTCGATGCCGTATTGCGCGCCTTCCGAAAACGGCACGCAGTGCCAGACCTGTTCGCGTGAGCCGTCGGCGCGGGGCTGGCGCGTGCCGGCCCATCCCGGAATTTCCAACTTGGTGCGGCGCGGCGCAAGCCGCGGATCGTTCAGGCGATATTTGACCTTTTCCATGTCTCCCCCTGCAATGTCGTGATGCGACAACAATTCGAACGGATTTCGCCCCCAAGGGTTCCCGGTGCGCGCCTGCGCAATCGGCGTTGGTCATTTGACCCTGTCAGACGGAGACACTATAAATAGTTTAGAATAATTCTAAACTGAAAAACAGGGCCATCCCGTGAAGAACTTTGCCGATCTGACCGAGCGCGAAGTGCTGGCGGTCGCAATCTCCTCGGAAGAGGAGGACAGCCGTATCTACATGGCCTTCGCCGAAGACCTTGCCGGGCGCTACCCGGATTCGGCGAAGATATTCGAACAGATGGCCGAGGAGGAAACCGGCCATCGTCACCGGTTGCTGGAACTGTACGAGCAGCGCTTTGGTCCGAACTTGCCGCCGATCCGCCGCGACAACGTCCGCGGCTTCCTGCGCCGCCGCCCGATCTGGCTGACCAAGAACCTGTCGCTCGACACCATCCGCAAGGAAGTCGAGACCATGGAGTTCGAAGCCGAGCGTTTCTACGTCAAGGCCGCCGAGCAGGCCGAGGATGTCGGGGTCCGCCGGTTGCTCGGCGATCTCGCCGAGGCGGAGCAAGGCCACGAAAAGCTGGCGACGCAGCTCACCGACCAGATTCTCAGCCCGGGCGTCCGCGCCGACGAGGATAAAACCCGCCGCCGCATGTTCGTGCTGCAATATGTCCAGCCCGGCCTCGCCGGATTGATGGACGGCTCGGTATCGACACTGGCGCCTTTGTTCGCGGCCGCATTCGCCACGCACCAGAACTGGCAAACCTTTCTGGTGGGATTGGCGGCCTCGATCGGTGCCGGCATCAGCATGGGTTTTGCCGAAGCGTTGTCCGACGATGGTTCGCTCACCGGGCGCGGCTCGCCCTGGCTGCGCGGCGCGGCCAGCGGCACCATGACGGCGCTCGGCGGCCTCGGCCATTCCCTGCCCTATCTGGTTCCGGATTCATGGCAGAATGCATTCTGGATCGCGACCTCGATCGCCGGAGTAGTGGTGTTCTTTGAATTGTGGGCGATCGCCTTCATCCGTTCGCGCTACATGGATACGCCATTCCTGCAGGCGGTATTCCAGATCGTGCTCGGCGGCGCCATCGTGCTGGCCGTCGGCATCCTGATTGGCGCGTCATAGGGATCGTCAGGAACTTTCAATGACTTGCAGGGCTCTGGCAAGGATTTGCAGTGAGAGCATTCTAGCGGCAGGACCTTCTGGCCTTTGCTGAGCTTCTGGCATAAGAGCAGCGCTGCTTCCGGCTTCCAGGGACATCATGACAGATCGATTGCAATACGGCAGCACAGCCAAAGTGTTCCACTGGCTTATCGTTGCACTCCTCTTGGTGCAATATCCGATCGGCTGGCTGATGCCGGACATTCATCGCGGCCAAACGCCGGGCGCCGGCATGACATTTCATATCTCCTTCGGCATCACCATCCTGATCCTCATTCTTCTCCGTTTCGTTTGGCGATTGACCCACCCGGTCGCTCCCGAAAGCTCGCTGCCGCGCTGGCAACGGCTTAGCTCCGAGGTCGTGCACTGGATGTTGTATGTTTTCGTGCTGGCAACCACGGTGAGCGGGTGGCTGTTCGCGTCGTTTCGCGGTTGGTCGGTTTCGTTCTTCTACCTCTTCCCGATGCCGATGCTGTCGTCCGAAAATGCGGCAACCGGCAAGGCGATCGACGGGCTGCATCAGGCCGCGGAGTGGGCGTTGCTGGTCCTGATCGGCGTTCACGTCGCTGCGGCGCTGGCGCACATCTTCGTCTACCGCAACCGCGTCATGCAGCGGATGTTGCCGGGATAGGCCGATAGCTGCCATCTGCTGGCAGCAGTCATTCGGCGGCCGCCTTGCGGCCGGCCCCGGAACTGAGCATCATGCCCGGAGAAAATCCGGGAGAAACGTCTTGGCTAAATCGCAATGGAGTTTTGGCAGCGCCACCGAATTGTCGGCGGCGCTGGCGGCGAAGAAAGTCTCCGCCGTCGAACTGGCACAGGATGCGATCGGCCGCATCGAACGCCATGACGGCAAGATCAACGCGATCTGCGTGCGCGATTTTGCCCGCGGCCTCGATACCGCCCGCGCCGCTGATGCCGCGCGCGCGCGCGGCGACAGCAAGCCGCTGCTCGGCATCCCCATGACGGTGAAGGAATCCTACAATGTCGGCGGCTTGCCCACGACATGGGGCTTTCCGGCGCAGAAGGATTTCGTGCCGCCGGAGGACGCGCTGTCGATCTCGCGGGTCAAGGAGGCCGGCGGCGTGATCCTCGGCAAGACCAACGTGCCGCTCGGGCTCGGCGACTGGCAGAGCTATAACGAGATCTACGGCACCACCAACAACCCGTTCGATCTCGGCCGCACGCCCGGCGGTTCCTCCGGCGGATCGTCGGCGGCGCTGGCCGCCGGTTACGGTCCGCTGTCGCTGGGCTCCGATATCGGCGGCTCGCTGCGCGTGCCGGCGTTTCATTGCGGCGTCTACGCGCACAAGCCGACCTTCGCGCTGGTGCCTTCGCGCGGCCACACGCCACCGCCATTTCCGCCGCTGCCGTTCGACCGCGATCTCGCGGTGATCGGGCCGATGGCGCGCTCCGCCGCCGACCTTTCGCTGCTGCTCGACGTGATCGCCGGGCCGGATCCACTGGAAGCCGGCATAGGCTACCGGCTGGCGCTGCCGCCCTCGCGGCACAACGAACTGAAAAGCTTTCGCGTGCTGCTGATCGACACCGACCCCGTGATGCCGACCAACAAGGCCGTTCGCGCGGCGATCGAAAAACTCGCAGGCCAACTCGGCAAGGCCGGCGTTACCGTGACACGGCAAAGCCCGCTGTTGCCCGACTTCGCGGCCACGACGCGGCTTTATATGCGGCTCCTGATGTCGTTCCTCGCCGGCTCGTTCCTGCCGGAGGCCTATGCAGGCGCGCAGGCCTCCGCCGCACAGCTTTCCCCTGAGGATACGAGTCTCGGCGCCGAACGCCTGCGCGGCATCACGCTCAGCCATCGCGACTGGTTGTTCGCCGACGGCGGGCGGGCGCGGCTGCGGGCGCAATGGCGGGAATTGTTCAAAAGCTTCGATGCCGTGATCTGCCCGATCATGCCGACGCCGGCCTACCCGCACGATCATTCGCAGGATCAGGAAACCCGCCGCATCGATATCGACGGCAAGCCCTATGTCTACCCCGATCAGCTCGCATGGCCCGGCATCGCGACGCTGCCCGGCCTGCCCTCCACCGCCATACCGCTTGGCCTGTCGCCGGAAGGATTGCCGGTCGGCGTGCAGATCGTCGGCCCCTGGCTGGAAGACCGCACGCCCTTAAAACTGGCCGAACTGATCGAGCGCGAATTCGGCGGCTTTGTGCCGCCGCCGATGTTTGATGATTGATGCCTCATCTTGAGGAGCGGCCACGCAGGCAAGTTTACGCTGCCTGCGTATACTTGGCAGCGGGCCGCGTCTCGAAGGATGGGCCACTCGCGCCCCATGGTTCGAACGGCGCCAAGGCGGCTCCTCACCATGAGGGAGTGCAACAGGGAGGAACAATCACATGAGCAAAGACCTCGACGAACTGACCGTACTCAACCGCGACTATGTCGCCTCGGTGCAGAATTGCGACGTCAGGCGGTTCGACGAGATCCTGGCGCAGGATTTCTACTGCACCAATCCGGACAAATCGCTGGTCGACCGCGCCGGCTTCCTCAAGCAGACCGCGATGCCCCTAGCGATCAAAAACCTGATCGCCGACGAGGTCAAAATCCGCATCCTCGGCGATTTCGCCATCATCCATGGCCGTACCAGCTACACCACCGCGGACGGCCAGAAGGCGCGCGGCGCCTACACCGATTGCTGGGCAAAGCAGAATGGGAAATGGCTGGCGGTGTCCGCGCATGTGGCGAGGTAGATAGTAGCCGTCATTGCCGGGCATAGCCGTTCGAAGAACGGCGTCGCTTCCGCTCGCCTATGACCCGGCAATCCATCCGCTTTGAAAGAGTCTTACGAAGAGTGACGGATGCGCGGGTCAAGCCCGCGCATGACGGCGGGGTGGAACCGTCTCACGCATCGAACATGATGACGCTGCGCACGGTCTTGCCGGCCTTCATGGCGGCAAAGCCTTCGTTGATTTCCGACAGTTTCAGCTTGGCCGAGATCCAGTCCTCCAGATGCAACTTGCCGCGCATGTAGAATTCGATCAGGCGCGGCATGTCGACACGGAAATGATTCGAGCCCATCGACGAGCCCTGGATCTTGCGCTCGCGCAGGAAGTCGAACCCGTGCAGCTCGATCTTCTGGCCGAACGGGATCATGCCGACGATGGTCGCAGTGCCCCCGGGCGCCAGCATCGCGAACGCCTGCTCCGCGGTCTCCTTGCGGCCGAGCACCTCGAACGAATGATTGACGCCGCCATTGGTGAGGTCGCGCACCTGCTGCACCACGTCGCCATTCCTGGGATCGACCACGTCGGTGGCGCCGAGCTTTGTCGCGAGTTGCAGTTTGGCCGGATTGGTGTCGACCGCGATGATGCGACCGGCGCCGGCTATCTCCGCACCGTTGATCGCGGCCATGCCGACGCCGCCGCAGCCGATCACCACCACGGTCTCGCCGGCCTTGACGCCGGCGGTATTCACCACCGCGCCGTAGCCGGTGATGACGCCGCAGCCGATCAGCGCCGCCAGATCGAGCGGCATGTCCTTGCGGATTTTGACGATGGCGTTCTCATGCACCAGCATCTGCTCGGCGAACGACGACAGATTGAGAAACTGGTTGAGTTTTTCCGAGCGCGCCCACGACAGCCGGTTGGACTGGCCGGGCAGCATTTTTACCGTCGTGTCGGTGCACAGCACGGTGCGGCCGGTCGTGCAATTGTCGCAGGTGCCGCAGAACACCGAGAGGCACGTCACGACGTGATCGCCGGGTTTGACGTAGTTGACGTCGGAACCGACCTTTTCGACGACGCCGGCGGATTCATGGCCCAGCACCGCCGGCAGCGGATGCGGATACAGGCCTTCCATGAAGTGCAGGTCGGAGTGACAGAGGCCGGCAACGCGGGTGCGGATCAAGACTTCGCGCGGGCCGGGATTGGGTACGCTGACATCCTCGATCACCAGCGGCTTGTTGACTTCGTGCAGGACGGCGGCCTTCATCAAATCCTCCCGTTTATGTTGTTTTTAAAATCAGCATTGGTGCGAAGCCTACGCCGCCGAAAGCAATTCGCCAACCTCGACCATGCCGACATCGCGATCGCCGAGCAGATGAGCCGTGATGGTGCGCTGCGCGGTATTTTCCGCGAGCCGGAACGGATCGCCCGCCGCGATCCTGTGATCGACCACCATGCGCGACAGCAACAGCCGGCGCGCATCGCCGCGCATGTCGTGAATCCGGCCGCCCTCCCAGGCCAGCGCGACGGCGCTGGCGACATGATACAGCAGCGAAGTGGCGCGCCGCGCCTCGGCTTCGTTGTCCGAGCGGCTCGCGACCTCGCGGGCAAAGCCGACCGCGCGATCGCTGAGCTCTCGCAGGCGATCACGCCATGCCTGCGGCACATTGGCGCTGTCGTCGAGCCGGGCGTGGAGATCGGCGGCGAGCGCGCTGTCGGCGCCATGGCGGCCGACCGCGCGCGTCAGCGTATCGATCGCCACGATATTGCCGGTGCCTTCCCAGATCGAGCCGAGATGGGCGTCGCGCAACAGCCGCGCGGTGGCGAATTCCTCAATGTAGCCGATGCCGCCGCGCATCTCCAGCGCATCGCCACAGACTTTTCGGGCATCGCGGGTGGCGCGGAATTTCAGCGTCGGCGTCAGGATCCGCAACAACGCCGCCGCGTCCTGGCTGCCGGCCTCGGCGCGGTCGAGTGCATCGGCGGTGAGGAAACTCATCGACAGCGCCTGTTCGGTAGCGAGCATGATCTTCATCAGTTGCCGTCGCGCCAGCGGCAGGTCGATGATGCGCCGTCCGAATACCACGCGGTTGCGCGCCACCGTCATCGCGTCGTGATGCGCGCGCCGCATCAGCGCGGTGGATTTGACGCCGTTGGACAGCCGGGACGAGTTGACCATTTCGGCCATCTGCACAAATCCGCGATCGAGCTTGCCGACCGCATACGCGATCGCGCCCTCCAGCTTGATCTCGCCGGAGGCCATCGAGCGGGTGCCGAGCTTGTCCTTGAGCCGCACGATCCGGTAGTGATTTTGCGAGCCGTCCTCCAGCCGCCGCGGCATCAGGAACAGGCCGACGCCGCGGGTGCCCGGCCCCGCGCCCTCGGGCCGCGCCAATAACATCACCACTTCGGCGTCGGCATTGGAGCAGAACCATTTCTCGCCGTGTAGCCTCCAATGATCGCCTTCCGGCACCGCCGTCGTGGTCAGCGTGCCGACGTCGGAGCCGCCTTCCTTTTCGGTCATGAACTGGCCGCCTTGGGTTAGCCGGCTCATATCGGTCTGGGTCAGGCCGTCGAGATAGCGCGCTTTCAATTCCTCGCTGCCGAAATTGTTGAGCAGTTTGGCGCAACCGTCGGTGACGTTGATCGGGCAGCCCAGGCCGAACTCGGCCTGGTTGAACAGGAACGTGAAGGCGTGTTTTGCCACCACCGGATATTTGTCCGGCCAGCCGAGGATTCCCTTGCGGACCGACATCGCGTGAATGCCGAATTCGCCGAACGCCGCCTTCTCCAGTTCGCGATAGGCCGGATGATATTCGATATGTTGCGTGTCGCGCCCGAACCGGTCACGCTGATGCAGCACCGGCGGATGGCGATCGGCAAGCCGCGCGCATTCGTCGAGGTGGCCGCCGGCAAGCCGGCCCAGCCGGTCGAGATGCGGCTCGATGTGGCGAAACATCGCGTCGGGCAGATGCAGCCGCAGCAAATCGGTCAGCGCGGGATCGGCGCGATAAAAATTCATTCCCGAGGTATCCGGCGCGAGCAGTCCGGGCCGGTCGGCCGAGATGCTGTGATCCTGCAAGCGATCCTGCTCGTGTGGCTGCATGTTCGGCTCTTGTTGATTTCGCCCGGCATGGCCGGTGCTATGGATCATCTACCGATAAAGCAGGCGATCAAGCCGTCAACCCCTGCATAATTGGAGGGTAATCCCAGTGTCCGGGCTGTCGGCTCCTTAAGGTACGCTCGCCCCTCGGGTGGAGGGCGGCTTGCCTTGCCGCATTGTGCGCCTAGATACGATTCCCGCCCAACGAGGATCGCGCCCATGGAAACCCCAAAATACAAGACCGCCCTCATTGTCGGCGCCGGCGAGGGCCTCAGCGCCTCGCTGGCGCGGCTGTTCGCCCGCGAGGGCATTCGCGTCGCGCTCGCCGCGCGGAAAGTCGAAAAACTCGGCGCGCTGTGCAGCGAGACCGGTGCAAAAGCCTTTGCCTGCAACGCCACCGATCCCGACGAGGTCGAGCGGCTGTTCGGCCTGGTCGAGCGCGAAATCGGCAACCCTGACGTGGTCGTCTACAATGCTTCCGCCCGGGCGCGCGGAGCCTTCGTCGATCTGGTGCCGGCGGAAGTGGCGCAGGCGATCAGCGTCAGCGCCTTCGGCGGCTTCCTGGTGGCGCAGCAGGCGGCGAAGCGGATGCTGCCGAACAAGCAGGGCGCGATCCTGTTCACCGGCGCATCCGCCAGCGTCAAGGGCTATCCGCAATCGGCGCCGTTCGCGATGGGCAAGTTCGCGCTGCGCGGCATGGCGCAGAGCATGGCGCGCGAACTATCGCCGCAGGGCATTCACGTAGCTCACTTCGTCATCGACGGCGGGATTCGCAGCGCGACGCGGGTCGAACCCGCCGACCGCCCGGACTCGATGCTCGATCCGGACGCCATTGCCCTGAGCTACTGGAACGTGCTGCAACAGCCGCGCAGCGCCTGGACTTCGGAGCTGGAAATGCGGCCGTGGGTCGAGAAATTTTGAATATTCACGTCATTGCGAGGAGCGAAGCGACGAAGCAATCCAGAGCCGCACGCGTAGCCCCTGGATTGCTTCGCTCCGCTCGCAATGACGAAAATAACGACATTTTGGGGGGAAACATGACCAGCGAAACCACCGTCGTCGAGACCGGCACCAACGAACTGCTCTGCGAGATCCGCGACCGCGTCGCGATCATCAAGCTGAACCGGCCCGAAGTGCGCAACGCGATGTCGGACAATCTGACGCCGGCGCTGCGCAACATGATCAAGACCTGCGGCGAGAATCCCGCGGTCGGCGCACTCTTGATCACCGGCGCCGGCACGGCGTTCTGCGCCGGCGGCAACGTCAAGGGCATGGGCTCGCATCGCGATCCGAAGAAGCTGGCGATGTCCTATGACGAGCGGGTCGCGGATTTGCAGGAGCGGCAGCGGCTTCTGACCGGCGCGCTGGTCTCGGTGCGCAAGCCGACCATCGCGGCGCTGCCGGGCCCCGCGGTCGGCGCCGGCCTGGCGCTGGCGCTGGCCTGCGACATCCGCATCGCCGCGCAATCGGCCTTTGTGTCGACCGGCTATCTGCGGGTCGGCCTGAGCGGCGATTACGGCATCGCCTGGCTGCTGACGCGACTGGTCGGCACGTCGCGGGCGCGCGAACTGATGTTTACCGCGGACAAGGTTGACGCAGCCAGATGCGAGGTGATCGGCCTCGTCAACCGCGTGGTGCCGGACGAGGACCTGCAAGCGGAAGCTTTTGCGATGGCCAAATCGATGGCCGAGGGCCCGACGCTGGCGCTGCGCTACATGAAGGACAATCTCGACGAAGCGCTGCTGTTCGATTTCGCCACCGCCAGGGATCACGAGGCCGAACGTCTGACGCGGCTGACCATGACCGCCGATCACCGCGAGGCGGTGCAGGCCTTCATCGACAAGCGCAAGCCGGTTTTCAAAGGGAACTAGGCGCGAGCCGCGACGCCGCTCGAGACCATGCGCGCCGCGGCGAGCCGCCAGCTTGTGCAGGGAATCTCTTCCGGCTTCCAGTCGATCTCCTTGGTGACGCGCACCAGCTTCCAGTCGTCCGGGCTGGCGCTGAACGCAAAACCTGATTTGCGCGCCAGGCTGATCATGGCTTCGTTGGACCGCAGGGTATCGCCGAGCAGGCGATGCGCGCCGAACGCGGCTGCGCGGCATTCGAGGTTCCGCATCAGCGCCGAGCCGATGCCCTGGCCTTGCCAGCGGTCGTCGATGGAGATGCCGAATTCGAGCGTTTCGTTTTCCGGATGGAAGGCGTAACGGGCCTCTCCGACGATGGTGTCAAAACCTTCGATATTCATCGTCGCGATCACGCTGAATTCGTCGCGGTCGCCGACATGAATAAAATGATCGAGCAGCGTATGCGGCAATTCGCTCATCGCGCCGAAGAAGCGGTTGTAGCGGGAGCGGGTCGACAGCGACCGGAAGTAACCCTGCAACTCCTCGGCGTCACGCGGCTCGACAAAGCGCACGGTCACGGGGCTGCCGTTACGGGCGCGCAGCACGTCGGAATATTGCTGGAGATCGTCGAGACGCAGGGTGCTCATTGTGTGCTCCCTTAGAGATAAGATTGGCCGGCGCCCCTCATCGGAGGCGGCGCCGGCGCGCATGATCCGCCAAAGTGTCAGCGGTTTGGCGATTAGATCCATGCGCCATTTAAAGTTAGGAGCGCGACCGGACGCAAAACCGGTATCCACTTTTGCAGGTCGCGCTCCGCCTGCGTTTAAGCCCGCCAGAACGGTTTTTCGGTCTCGTGGATAATGTCGCTGCGGGAAATCCCGACGTCATGCAGGTCGCGCTCGCTCCACTGCGCCAGTTCCTGCCGGGTCCGCATCCGCTCGCGCCAGGTGTGGATGGTTTCCTCAACCTGGGCCCAGAAACCGGAACCATGATGATTTATCATCGGTTGGTGCGAATAAATGGACATGTTCATCTCCTAAAGCTAATCTGTTGCAGCGAATATCTGCTCCATTCGGCCTTTCCACAAACGACACTTTGTTCCACTTCAGGTGAGATAAAGTCATGTATTTGGGCTTCCCCGCATGACCAGCAGGCTCCCCTCGCTGAACGGGCTGCGGGCCTTTGAAGCCGCCGCCCGCCACCTCAGCTTCACCAATGCCGCCGCCGAGCTGAACGTCACGCAGACCGCGATCAGCCACCAGATCCGGCGGCTGGAGGAGGAATTGGGGATCCGGCTGTTCGTCCGGCAGAACCGGGCGTTGGCATTGACGCCGCAGGCAAAAGATTACCTGCCGGGCGTCCGGGCCGCCTTCAACGATTTGCGGTTCGCGACCGACCGGCTGCTGCGCAAGGACAACGACCACGTGCTGACCGTCTCGACCCTGGCCTCGCTGGCCGCGAAATGGCTGCTGCCGCGGCTGTCGTCGTTCCAGGAAGCCCACCCCGGCATCGACGTCCGCATCACCACCTCGACCGCCCTGGTCGATTTCAGGAGCGGCGATGTCGATGCCGCGATTCGCTATGGCCGCGGGCATTGGTCCGGCGTGCGGGCCGACTGGCTGACCGCCGATGAACTGTTTCCGGTGTGCAGCCCGGCGCTGCTCACCGGCAACCGGCCGTTGCGGAGCCCGCAAGACCTCGCCGACCACACCCTGCTGCATTCCAGCGGCGGCTATGACGACGACTGGCGGCTGTGGCTCACCGCCGCGGGCCTGCCGACCGACATTTCCAAGCAGCCCGGGCTGACCTTCGACCTGATTCTGGTGACAGTGCAGGCCGCGATCGACGGTATCGGGGTCGCGATGGGCCGCACCTCCTATGTCGAGGCCGACATCGCCAAGGGCCGCCTCGTGGTGCCCTTTGAGATCACGCTGCCCGCCGACGCCGGCTTCTATCTGGTGTCGCCGGAGGGCCGCACCGATCCGCCCAAACTTGCGGCGTTCCGGCAATGGCTCGCCGCTTCGGCGCAGAACAAACCCTGAAAAGGCAACGACGCTGCAGCGCGATAAGCCGGTTTTACGGTTGGTCGCACCGTGGACACATGGCAAAGTGAATAGAACAGCGCGGCGGCAAACCTCCGCACCTGCTGCTTCAAGGGGGGATTGAAATTGCAAGACGTCAGCAACAGCGCGCCCATTTCGCAAGCCAGCACGAAAGCTTTCTGGCCTGAGCGCTGGTGGGGAATCGTCGACTACAAGATCGGCATCATTCCGTTGCCGATCTTCCTGTTGCTGTTCGTCGTGATCGGCGCCTTTGCGCTGACCGGCAAGGTACCGTCGGACATCCTGATGGCGATCGTGCTGCTCTCGATGGGCGGCTTTACCTGCGCCGAACTCGGCAAGCGAATTCCGATCATTCGCAACATCGGCGCTGCGGCGATCTTCGCCACCTTCATTCCGTCCTATCTGGCATTCCATCATCTGCTGCCGCAATCGATCCTGGATTCGGTCAAGGATTTCACGAAGGATTCGAACTTCCTCTACCTGTTCATCTCCTGCATCATCGTCGGCAGCATTTTGGGGATGGACCGCGGCGTCCTGATCAAGGGTTTTTTGAAAATCTTCATTCCGCTGCTTGCGGGCTCCTTCGCCGGCGGCATTGTCGGGACGCTGGTCGGCACGCTGCTCGGGCTCGGCGCCTATCACACCTTCTTCTTTGTCGTGGTGCCGATCATGGCCGGCGGCGTCGGCGAAGGCGCAATCCCGCTCTCGATCGGCTATTCGCAAATCCTGCATCAGGCGCAAGGCGACCTGTTCGCGCAGGTATTGCCGCCGGTGATGCTGGGCAGCCTGACCGCGATCCTGCTGTCGGGCACGCTGAACTTTGTCGGCAAGAAATATCCGCACCTCACCGGCGAAGGCCGCCTGCAGCCGGGTGAGCATGACGAACTCGAACGCGAGGAAGAGGAGGCCGGCGATCACGTCGACGTCAGCACGGTTGCCGCGGCCGTCGTCACCGCCGTGACGCTCTATCTGATCGGCGCGCTTGGACAGCGGCTGTTCAGCTTCCCGGCGCCGGTGGCGATGCTGGTGATCGCGGTGCTGCTGAAGCTGGCGCGGGCGGTATCGCCATCGCTGCAGGTCGGCGCCTTCCACGTCTACAAGTTCTTTTCGACCGCGGTGACCTATCCGCTGCTGTTTGCCATCGGCGTGGCCTTGACGCCGTGGGACAAGCTGGTGGCGGCTTTCACGCTGCCTTACGTCATCACCATCGTCGCCACCGTGGTGTCGATCATCACCACCGGATTCTTCGTCGGCGGCTGGTTGAAGATGTACCCGATCGACACCGCGATCGTCACCGCCTGCCATAGCGGCCAGGGCGGCACCGGCGACGTCGCGATCCTGACTGCGGCCAACCGGATGCAACTGATGCCGTTCGCGCAAATCGCAACCCGCATCGGCGGCGCGGCAACCGTAACGGCGGTGCTGATTGTCCTGAGCCAGATCGGCTGATATCCAATTCCACCGGCCGAACCGGATCGCACGATCCGGTTCGGCCGTTTTTACGGGTTGGTCGCGCCGCGCGGCCATGGCAGATTGACCCTTCCACAAGCAGTCGTCGGCCCGCGAGAAGCTTTCCGCACCGGCATTTTGAAAAAAACGGGGAGAGAACGCGCGTGTCGCAAATCACCACATCCCAGCCGCCTCAGCTCAAGTCGCGCATCGGCGCCATTTTGCGCGCGACCAGCGGCAATTTCCTCGAGCAGTTCGACTTCTTCCTGTTCGGCTTTTACGCCCAGGATATCGCCAGGGCGTTCTTCCCCGCCGGCGACGACACCGCAGCGCTGCTCAATGCCTATGGCGTATTCTGGCTCGGCGCGCTGATGCGCCCGGTCGGCGCCGTCGTGCTCGGCTCCTACATCGATCGCATCGGCCGGCGTCAGGGACTGATCGTGACGCTGGCACTGATGGCGCTCGGCACCGTGGTGATCGCGTTTTGCCCGTCCTATGCGGCAATCGGCGTCGCTGCGCCGGTCATTGTGCTGATCGGCCGGCTGATCCAGGGTTTTTCCGCCGGCGTCGAATTGGGCGGCGTCTCGGTTTACCTTTCGGAAATCTCGACGCCCGGCAACCGCGGTTTCTACACCTCGTTCCAGTCTTCCAGCCAGCAGGTCGCGATCTTCGTCGCGGCGATCATCGGCTTTGCCTTGCGGGAAGCCATTCCCGGCGACACCTTCCTGGATGTCGCGGGCGGCATCGCCAAATGGCGCATCCCGTTCTTTATCGGCTGCCTCATCATTCCCGTCATCTTCATGCTGCGGCGCTCGCTGGAGGAAACGCCGGCCTTCCTGGCGATGAAAAAGCACCCGACCGCGAGCGAAGTGTTTTCTTCGGCGATCGCGAACTGGCGCATCGTCATCCTCGGCATGATGATCGCGATCCTGACCTCGACGACCTTCTACTTCATCACGGTCTATGCGCCGGGCTTCGGCAAGCAGCTCAATTTGTCGCCGACCGGAACCTTGCTGATCACCCTCCTGGTTGCCGTGACCAACTTCATCTGGAATCCGGTCGGCGGCGCGGTATCCGACCGGCTCGGCCGCCGGACGGTGCTGGTGACGATCGCGACCCTGTCGCTGGTGACGGCCTATCCGGCGCTGTCCTGGCTCGCGGCAAACCCGACGCTGGAAAAGCTGCTGGTGGTGCAGATGATGTTCTCGTTCTATTTCGGCACCTATAGCGGCGCGATGCTGGGGTCGCTGGTCGAGATCGTGCCGGCGCATGTCCGCACCACCTGCTTCTCGATCGCGTTCGCGCTGGCGGCGGGCATCTTCGGCACCTCGACCCCGTTCGTGGCGACCAAGCTGATCAGCGCGACCGGCGGGGACAGGGCCTCGCCGGCGTACTGGCTGATGTTCGCCGCCGTGCTCGGCATCATCGCCGCGCTGACCGTCTATCGCGGCGGCCGCACCGTCGACAACACCACGCCGGCATAGCCGCCTGCGCGCCACGCGTGATGCAATCGGCCACGGCCGATTGCATCCGTCACGCAAAACAGCGAAAACAGCCGCATGGTGGATCTGGGCCAAAAATTCGACGTGCTGGTGATAGGCGGCGGCAACGCCGCCTTGTGCGCCGCAATCAGCGCACGGCGCTCCGGCGCCTCGGTGCTGGTGCTGGAGGGCGCGCCAAAATTCTACCGCGGCGGCAACACCCGCCACACCCGCAACATGCGCTGCGCCCATGACGCCGCGACCGACATCCTCACCGGGCCCTATACCGAGCAGGAATTCTGGGACGACCTTTTGCGCCTGACCGGCGGCCAGACCGACGAGGAACTGGCCAAGCACATGATCCGGGAGTCCAAGGACATCCTCGGCTGGGTGGTCGAACAGGGCGTGCGCTGGCAACCCTCACTCGGCGGCACGCTGAGCCTCGGCCGGACCAATTCGTTTTTCCTCGGCGGCGGCCGGGCGATGCTGAACGCGCTGTACCTCACCGCCGAACAGATCGGCGTCGAGATCGCCTACGACGCCGAAGTCACCGACCTCAAAATCCAGGACGGCATGTTCCTCTCCGCAACGCTGAAGCGGCCGATCGGCGGCGCGACCGAAATCCGCGCCTCCGCGCTGGTCGCGGCCGCCGGCGGGTTCGAGGCCAACATCGAATGGCTGAAGCAATATTGGGGCGACGCCGCCGACAACTTTCTCATTCGCGGCACGCCCTATAACCGCGGTTCGATCCTGAAACTGCTGCTCGACAAGGGCGTGCAGGAGGTCGGTGACCCCACCCAGTGCCACGCGGTGGCGATCGACGCCCGCGCGCCGAAATTCGACGGCGGCATCATCACGCGGCACGACTCGGTGGTGTTCGGCATCGTCGTCAACAAGCATGCCGAGCGTTTCTACGACGAGGGCGAGGACATCTGGCCCAAGCGTTACGCGATCTGGGGCCGGCTGGTCGCGGCGCAGCCCGACCAGATCGCCTACATCATCTTCGATTCCAGCGTGCTGACCAGCTTCATGCCGACGCTGTTTCCGCCGATCGCTGCGGGCTCGATTGCCGAACTCGCGGGAAAATTCGAACTCGATGCCGCGGCGCTGGAGAAGACGGTCGCCGACTTCAACGCCGCGGTGCGCCCCGGAACCTTCGACCACACCATCCTCGACGACTGCCGCACCGAGGGGCTGACGCCGCCGAAGACGCATTGGGCGCGCAGGATCGAGACGCCGCCCTACTACGCCTATCCAGTGCGGCCCGGCATTACCTTCACCTATCTCGGCACCCGCGTGAACAGGGAGGCGCGCATGCTGATGAAGGACGGCAAGCCTTCGGCCAACATGTTCGCTGCCGGCGAGATCATGGCCGGCAACGTGCTCGGCAAGGGCTATGCGGCCGGCATCGGCATGACCATCGGCAGCGTGTTCGGACGAATCGCGGGACGGGAAGCGGCGCAAAATGCACGGAACTAAAATCCTCGAGGAAGCCGACCGGCTGATGACGGTCTGCAACTCCTGCCGCTATTGCGAAGGTCTCTGCGCGGTGTTTCCGGCGATGGAAATGCGCCGCGCGTTTTCCGACGGCGACCTCAACTACCTCGCCAATCTCTGCCATGCCTGCGGCGCCTGCTACACCGACTGCCAGTTCTCGCCGCCGCACGAATATAACGTCAACGTCCCGCAGACGCTGGCGATCGCGCGCGCGGAATCCTATGCCGCCTATGCCTGGCCGCGCGCCTTTTCCGGCGTATTCGCGCGCAATGGTTTTGCCATTGCGCTGATCGCGGCGTTGAGCGTTGCGGCGTTCATTTTCGGCTTCGCCGCATTTAATGACCATGCGGTGCTCTACGGCGTGCACACCGGCCCCGGCGCGTTCTACGCGCTGATGCCGCACAATGCGATGGCGGCGCTGTTCGGCGCGGCGTTCCTCTACGCTATCCTCGCGCTGGTGATGGGCGTGCGCGCATTCTGGCGCGACATCGGCGAGCCCGTCGGCAACAAGGCCGATGCCGGATCGCTGTTCCAGGCGATGCGCGACGCCGGCGAATTGCGCTACCTCGATGGCGGCGGCGTCGGCTGCTTCAACGAAGACGACAAGCCGACCGACCGCCGGAAAATTTTCCATCATCTGACGTTCTACGGGTTTGCATTTTGCTTTGCCGCGACGTCGGTCGCCACGCTCTATCACTATCTGCTGGCGCGCGAGGCGCCCTATGCGTGGTGGGATCTGCCGGTCGTGCTCGGCACGCTCGGCGGCCTCGGACTGTTGATCGGGCCGATCGGATTGCTCAGCGAAAAATTCAAGCGTGATCCCGTGCTGGCCGACGCGAAGCGGATGGGCATGGACGTCGCCTTCATCGCCATGCTGTTCCTGACCGCGTTGACCGGCATCGCGCTGCTGCTGCTGCGCGACACATCAGCGATGGGGCCGCTGCTGGCACTGCACCTCGGCGTGGTGTTCGCGCTGTTCATCACCATGCCCTACGGCAAATTCGTCCACGGCATCTATCGCTATGTTGCGCTGGTGCGCTACGCGCGGGAGCGGCGGATGATGCTGCATGGGGCGGCGGAGTAGTTCAGCGTCCTCTTTCCCTTCTCCCCTTGTGGGAGAAGGTGGCGCGAAGCGCCGGATGAGGGGTAGCCGCAAACGCTGAGGCTCGTAGCTACCCCTCACCCGTCGCCGAACTTCGTTCGGCGCCACCCTCTCCCACAAGGGGAGAGGGGAAATAAGCATGTTCCTCAGGATCAAGGCGGCTTTGGAGCATTCTACAAATCCCGCCACGCGGGCTCCCCCACAGCTTGAGGTAGCGGGACAGGCGATTGGCGAGTAAGGTGCCATTGTGACTCGAAAAACAGCGATAGTCATCGGATCGACTTTCACCGCGCTTTGCACAGCGGGATTTATTGTGGGCATTGCACTTCTCGCGGCGGCATACAGGTTGCCCGCGCATAGCGACGAAGCGCGCGCCTTGGAGCTGACGATTCAGTACGAACACCACTTTCTCGACTCCACTCCGGAAGTGAGAGACTCGATTGAACAAAAGATAATTCCGCTCCGGACTTCGAAGTGGAGTTTTTACAGAATTGGTCTCGTTCTATGCCTGACCACACCGATGCTGCTCGCCGCAATTATTCGATTTAAATTATGGGACATACGTATGTTGCGATTTGCAACGACGCCCCAGACAAGACTGCGTCTGCTGCTCCTGGCTAGCGTTGCATGGCTAAGCTTGTTGCCAGCGATCTTGCAAGAGACCGCGGACGAATTCACTCAGGATGATCTCACGTGGGCCATTGATACTGGCAATGGCATGTTCGGTTTGGTTTTACCGCCGTTTTTTTAATAACTTGGATCGTTTCTATGTTAGTGGGCCGCTTTATTGTGCTCCGCAAAGCCAAATTGCCAGCGAATCTTTGGGGCTGGGATAGCGACCGACCGTCTCGCAGCCTGATATGGACAACCCTCTACGGATTTCTTGCAGGCATCATCGCAATCCTGATTTTGTTGTCTTGGTGGTATCGAGATGGCTGGTATCTTCCAGGCCTGCTTATTGGCCTTTACGTGATTGTTTCAACACGTGCGGCCCTTGTACATCGGGGCGAAATTTCCGGCGAGCCGCAAGGCGCCAGCGTGATTGCGAGCGAAGCGAAGCAATCCAGTCTTGCTTTGTGACTCTGGATTGCTTCGTCGCTTCGCTCCTCGCAATGACGGTTGAGAGTCACAAATCCACCACCACGTAATCGCTTTCGACCGAGACCGACAGCGTCTCGGCGACGTAGGGGCCCTTCACTACCGTCGCGCCCGGCTCGACATGGGCGGCGTAGGCCTTCACGCGAAACCGCCTTGGGTCGCAGTAGGACTGGCCGGTGCGGATGTCGAATTCCCAGCCGTGCCAGGGGCAGCGGATGATCTCGCCGAGCTTTGTGTATTCGATGGTGCCGGGATCGGAGGATTGCGCCAGGCCGATCAGCGGGCCTTCGCATAGCGCTGCGCCCTGGTGCGGGCAGCGGTTCATCAGGCCGAAAAACTCGCCGTTGACGTTGAACACCGCGATCGGGCGATCGTCGATGGTGATGAATTTTCGGCTTCCCGGCGGCAACTCGGCCACCGGTGCCACGACGTGACGCGCCATACTAATTATCTTCGCACGATCTGGATTTGCGGATCATGCGATCCCGTACAGCTTCCTGGCGTTGTCCAGATAAAACGCCTGCCGGTTCCCGTCGCTGACGCCCGGCGGCAGCACGCGCGACGGGTCGTCAAAATCCCAATGCGGATAGTCGGTGGCGAACAGCAGTTTGTCCCAGCCGACCCAGTCGATCACGTCGAACAGATGTTGGCGGCTTTCCGGGTCTTCCATCGGCTGCGTGGTCCAGTAGATGTGGTCGCGGATATATTCCGACGGCGGCCGCTTGACGTGCGGTACTTCGCTGCGCATCCGCTCCCAGCTCTTGTCGAGCCGCCATGACAGCGACGGCGCCCAGCCGAATCCGGCCTCGATCATCACCATCTTCAGGCCCGGATGCCGCTCGAACACGCCCTCCAGCACGAGGCTCGCGAGTGCGGTCTGCTGGCACTGCGAGTGACCAACCATCTCCTCGATGTAGTAGCTCGGCCAGCCCGACGCGGTAATTGGATTGCCCCCAAAGCCGAAGGCATGAATGCCGACGGGCAGGCCGGCTTCCGCCGCCGCGTCATAGATCGGCCAGTAACGGCGCTGCCCGAGCGGCTCGACATTGCGGCTGAGCAGCAGCACTTGCACGAAATTCTTGTTGCCGGCCCACTTGCGGATTTCCGCCGCCGCGGCCGGACCATCCTCGTTGGCGACGACAATGGAGCCCTTGAGACGGCTGTCCTTGCTGGTCCATTCCGCGATCTGCCACTCGTTGACGGCCGTCGCCAGCGCCGCGCTGAGGTCCTGGTTGCGGATGCCCTGCCCGGTCTGCAACGGGCACAAAATGCCGAGCGCGACATTGTTGGGATCGAGGTGCTGCTGCTGCATGAACGATAGCGAGGAGCCCTGCTGTCCGCCTTCCGGCGGATAGGCGTCGCGGCGCGAGGCGTTCGGCTGCGCCTTCGGATAGGGCGGGCCTTCCATCATGCCCTGATAGGGGTGTTTGCCGTAGATCTCGAGATGCTCATGCCAGCGCTTGGCCATCCAGGGATAGAGGTCCTTCAAGCCGCCCTTGCGCGCGGGATGGATGTCGCAATCGGCGATCGCGGTCTTGATGCTGCCCGGGGCGTCCGGCGCTGCGCCGGGGCGGAACTGCATGTTCATGACGTCGTCTCCAGTCCGGGCATCATCGGGATCATACCGGCGCCAACTGTTTCAGGCGGGGATAGGTTGCATGCGGGTTGTCGATCATGATCTTGCGGACCAGATCGTCCGAAATACCCTCGGGCAGCGCAGAATCACCATCGAATTGCCAATGCGGATAGTCCGTAGAGAATAAGAGCAATTCGTCGGACTGCATATGGTCAAACAGCCGATTTAATGTCTCGGGGTCCGGCGGCGCATCCACCGGCTGCAGCGAAAATCGTATGTTGCTACGCACAATTTCCAGCGGCGCCCGGTCGACCCAAGGTGTTTCCATCCGAATGCCGCGCCAGAACTTGTGCAGCCGCCACAGATAGGACGGCAGCCACGTAAAGCCCGATTCCAGCATGACCATTTTCAGCCTGGGGTGACGCGCGAACACGCCCTCGACGATCAGGCTGGTGAGCTGGGTCTGGAACGCGGTGGCCTGCGCGACATAGTCCTCGATGTGATAGGAGCCCCAGCCGACCGAAGTGGGCGGGTTGTGATAATTGCTGCCGGCGTGCACGCCGATCGGCAGACCATGCTTCTCGGCCGCGGCATAGATCGGCCAGTAGGCGCGCTTGCCCAAGGGCATGTCGCCCATGACCAGCATCAGCACCTGGACAAAGCGCGGGTCTGCGGCGCAGCGCTCGATCTCGGCGACCGCCTTTTCGATGCTTTGCGCGGGGATCACGATCGAGCCGCGCAGCCTTGCGTCCTTGTCGAGCCACTCCTTGACCAGCCAATCGTTCAGCGCGCGGCAGAACGCATCCGCCATGTCCTCGGAAAACACCATCTGCACGCCATAGAGCGGATTGCAGATGCCGTAGGCGACCTTGAACGGGTCGAGCGCCTGTTTCTGCATGTCCAGGAGGTTCGACCCGGGTTTGCCCCTGGAGGGCCGCCAGTCCGGCCGCGAGGTGATCGGCGAATTGGCCGGATAGGATTGCGACACCAGATCGACCATGCCGCGGGTCGTGACCTGGTCGCGCCAGTAGTCATTCATGTACGGCAACAGGCTGGTCAGATGCGGGACGGCCGGATGCAGATCGCAATCGACGCCGCCCGCGATCGGTTTGCTCATGACGGTTTCCTCACGACCCTTCCTTGCTCTTATGCGGCATTGAAGCAGCCTCCTCCGCCGCCCGCAACTCGGCAAACGCATGGCCGCATGCTAGGAACAGACAATGGCAAAGAGAAAGGAAAGCCCGATGAAAGAGCTGGTTGGGATCGCGGAAAAAATCGCGGCAAAATTGATCGAGCGCAAGCAGACCATTGCCGTCGCCGAATCTTCCACCGGCGGCCTCATTTCGGCCTCGCTGCTCGCGGTCCCCGGCGCATCGGCCTATTTCCTCGGCGGCGCGGTGGTCTATACTCGCGACGCCCGGCGCGTGCTGATGGACATTCCCGACGACGCCATGAAGGGCTTTCGTTCGGCCTCGGAGCCCTACGCCAAACTGCTGGCAAGCCAGATGCGCCAGCGGTTTTCGACCGACTGGGGTCTGTCGGAAACCGGCGCGACGGGTCCTACCGGCAACCGCTATGGCGATTCCGCAGGCCATAGCTGCATGGGGATTGCGAGCGGCAGCAGCGCGTCGGCGATCACGCTGGAGACGGGAAAAAACGATCGGCTCGAAAATATGCATGTGTTTGCCAGGACCGCGCTGGAGTTCTTGCTGAAGAATTTGGAGCAGCAATAAAGGTCGATCGTCGGCGCCCCATTGAACTTCCGGCGGCAATTACCGCCGTCATCCTGAGGAGCGGCCGCTTGGCCGCGTCTCGAAGGATGGTGTTGCGCGGCCATCCTTCGAGGCTCGCAAGAGCTCGCACCTCAGGATGACGCCTGCCGAGTTGCTAAAGCAAAACGTGACTTCTCATTCTCGCGACAGCTTTTTGCCCGAGCCTTGCAAAATCGTTTGCGCCTCTTCCGGGAAGAGGGCGCAGGGAAGGACCGGGTGCGCGCCGCACCCGCGGTCTCGTGTGCAAAGGGCATTAAAGAAATGCGCACACGAGCAGACAGGTTCGGCGGAAACACTCCGGCCTTCCCTGCGCAATGGTTTGACGGCTTATGCCGTGTTCTCCCTGGTGACCGGCTTTTTGACACCATCGCCCCCAAGCAGCGTT
>Ga0207702_10001097_pt1 | contig 27662 bp, 29 predicted proteins | sample KBSCornC62_FD_184302 | JGI IMG/M metagenome (GOLD analysis project Ga0207702, IMG submission 184302) | Corn rhizosphere microbial communities from Kellogg Biological Station, Michigan, USA - KBS Corn C6-2 (SPAdes) (version 2) | ecosystem: Host-associated > Plants > Roots > Rhizosphere > Soil ... | reverse complement strand
GTCTACGATCTCGTGCAGAAGACCATCGAACCCTGCCGCAAGGCGCTGAAGGATGCCGGCCTCACCGCCGCTGAAATCGGCGAAGTGGTGCTGGTCGGCGGCATGACCCGCATGCCGAAGGTCCAGGAAGTGGTGAAGCAGTTGTTCGGCAAGGAGCCGCACAAGGGCGTCAACCCGGACGAAGTCGTGGCGATCGGCGCCGCGATCCAGGCCGGCGTGCTGCAGGGCGACGTCAAGGACGTGCTGCTGCTCGACGTGACCCCGTTGTCGCTCGGCATCGAAACGCTGGGCGGCGTGTTCACCCGCATCATCGATCGCAACACCACGATCCCGACCAAGAAGAGCCAGGTGTTCTCGACCGCCGAGGATAACCAGAACGCCGTCACCATCCGCGTCTTCCAGGGCGAGCGCGAAATGGCGGCCGACAACAAGGTGCTTGGTCAGTTCGACCTGATGGGCATTCCGCCCTCGCCGCGCGGCATGCCGCAGATCGAGGTGACGTTCGACATCGACGCCAACGGCATCGTCAACGTCTCGGCCAAGGACAAGGCGACCGGCAAGGAACAGCAGATCCGGATCCAGGCATCCGGCGGTCTGTCCGAAGCCGACATCCAGAAGATGGTCAAGGACGCCGAAGCCAACGCCGCCGAGGACAAGAAACGCCGCGAGGCGGTCGACGCCAAGAACCACGCCGATGCGCTGGTGCACACCACCGAGAAGGCGCTGGCCGAGCATGGCTCGAAGGTCGAGGAGTCCGAGCGCCGCGCCATCGAGGACGCCGTCAGCGACCTCAAGGAAGCGCTCAAGGGCGACGACGCCGAGGCCATCAAGGCCAAGACCAACACGCTGGCGCAGGCTTCGATGAAGCTCGGCGAGGCCATGTACAAGCAGCAGGCCGAAGCCGATGCGGCCAAGGATGCTGCCAAGGACGACGTCGTCGACGCGGAGTTCACCGAAGTCGACGACGACAAGAACAACAAGAAATCCGCCTGACGCGGGTAACGATCATGGCCCCCATTCCAAAGAGCGCACGAGCGTCTCGATGGGAGGGGGTCATTTTTCGTTAAGCGATAGGCTGCATCTTTCAAAGCGCGCGCTGTTTCGGCACGGGCTTTGCCGAGGGCTTTAGCGGGGGCTGGGCTTGCAATGACGAACTTCGGGCGGATCTGATGTCCACCAAGCGCTGCTATTACGAAACCCTCGAGGTTGATCGGACCGCGGACGACGGCAAACTCAAGGCGGCGTTCCGCAAGCTCGCGATGAAATGGCACCCCGACCGCAACCCGGGCGATGCCACCAGCGAAGTCAAGTTCAAGGAAATCAACGAAGCCTATGAGGTCCTGAAGGATGGCGACAAGCGCGCCGCCTATGACCGCTTCGGCCATGCCGCCTTCGAGCAGGGCGCGGGCGGCGGCGGACCCGGTTTCGGCGCCGGCTTCGCCTCGTCATTCTCCGATATTTTCGAGGACCTGTTCGGCATGGCCGGCCAGCGCGGCCGTGGCAGCGGGCGCGAGCGCGGCGCGGACCTGCGCTACAACATGGAAATCTCGCTGGAAGAAGCCTACCTCGGCAAGACGGCCAAGATCGAGATTCCGGTCTCGGTCACCTGCGAATCCTGCTCCGGCACCGGCGCCAAGGCCGGCACCAAGCCAAAGACCTGTTCGATGTGCGGCGGCGCCGGGCGCGTGCGGCAGGCGCAGGGCTTCTTCACGCTGGAGCGAACCTGTCCCGGCTGCCAGGGCCGCGGCCAGATGATCGAGGATCCGTGCCCGTCATGCGCGGGTCAGGGGCGGGTGACGCGCGAGCGCACGCTATCGGTCAATATTCCGCAAGGCGTCGAGGACGGCACCCGCATCCGGCTCGCCGGCGAAGGCGAGGCCGGCGTGCGCGGCGGACCTCCGGGCGATCTATATATTTTCCTGTCGCTGGCCTCGCATCAGTTCTTCCAGCGCGACGGCGCCGATTTGCATTGCCGTGTGCCGATCTCGATGGTGACGGCGTCACTCGGCGGCGAATTCGAGGTGCCGACCATCGACAAGGGCAAGGCGAAGGTCAAAATCCCCAGTGGAACCCAATCGGGCCGCCGCTTTCGCATTGCATCAAAAGGCATGCCGGTGCTCCGCTCGCGCCAGACCGGCGACATGTATGTCCAGGTGACGGTCGAAACGCCGCAGAATCTGACCAAGAAGCAGCAGGAATTGCTCGCCGAGTTCGAAAAATTGTCGTCGGGCGCAACCCAACCCGAAGCCGCGGGGTTCTTCACCAAGGTCAAGGATTTCTTCGGCAACAAGGCCAATGGCTGACACGCCCGACGCCTCGGTCGCCGGATTTCCAGCCGCGCCGAAAAATCAACCCGCTCATGGTCTTATCGCAAATCGCCGCTGCGCAGACGAGTCATGCGAGACGCCATTCGGCTTGACCGTTCAGGCCTCTACCTATACGTCTTTATGACGTTATTCTGACAGTACTGCCCGATCCGTTCCCGCCTGGTAGCGACAATGCCTTTGCAATCGTCCGTGCGTGCGTTGAAAAAACCTCTCCGTCTCGACGACGAGGTTCGCTTTCTCCGTTCATGGATCGAAAAACCGCTGCACATGGGCGCGGTGATGCCGTCGGGGCGCGTGTTGGCGCGCACCATGGCGCAATATGTCGATGTCGACTCCTCAGGCCCCGTGGTCGAACTCGGACCCGGCACCGGCGCGATCACCAATGCGCTGATCGAGCACGGCATCGATCAAAAACGCCTCGTGCTGGTGGAATATAATCCGGGCTTCTGCGCGCTGCTGCGCGATCGCTATCCGCAGGCACGCGTGGTGCAGGGCGACGCCTATACGCTGCGCGACTCGCTGTGGGACGTGCTCAGCGTTCCCGCTTCCGCCGTCGTCTCGGGCCTGCCGCTGGTGACAAAACCGATGCTGACGCGCTTGAAGCTGATCCGCGATGCCTTCCTGGCGCTGGCGCCGGGTGCGCCGTTCGTGCAGTTCACCTATTCGGTGGCGCCGCCGATCCCGAAATCGCTGCCGGGCGTGTCCACAGAAGCGTCCGAGCGCATCTGGATGAACCTTCCGCCGGCCCGTGTCTGGGTGTATCGCAAGGGCTGACGATCTGTCCGGCGCTGTCGGCGCCGTGGATCATGCCCCAAAGCGATCTATTTGATGTCCGTGCTGAAAATCCTGGTGATCCCCGGCTCGCTGCGCAGCGGCTCGCTCAATGCGAAGCTCGCCGCCACGATCGCGGCCGAACTGGCGCAGGCGGGCTCCGACGTCACCCGCATCTCGCTCGCCGATTTCCCGATGCCGATCTATGACGGCGACCTGCAGGCGAAATCAGGCGTGCCGAAATCCGCGCACAATCTCAAGCGCATGATGGCGTCGCATCATGGCGTGCTGATCGTGACGCCGGAATACAACGCGTCGATCCCGTCGCTGCTGAAGAACGCCATCGACTGGGTCAGCCGGATCCAGGATCCGCACGAAGCCCGCGGCCAGGTGTTCCGCGACCGCGCGTTTGCGATTGCTTCTGCCTCCGGCGGCCGGCTGGGCGGCAGCCGCGCGCTGATGGCGCTGCGGCTGATCCTGACCGCCTGCCAGGCCCACGTCATTCCGAGCCAGCTCTCGCTGCCGTTTGCCCTTGAAGCCTATGACGACATGGACCGGCTGAAACATTCGGCCGACATCGAGGCGCAGAAGGCGCTGGTGAGGCAATTGATCGAAATTTCCCAGCACATGATGTGAGGTGAAATGCAGCAAACCAAAATCGCCGCCCGCGACCGGCTGATCGTGCCGCTGGACTTGCCCGACGTGGCTTCGGCGGAAGCCATGGTCGCGCGGCTCGGCGACAGCGTGACGTTCTACAAGATCGGCTATCAGCTCGGCTATGCCGGGGGCTTGCCGATGATCGGCCGGCTCGCCAACGCCGGCAAGAAGGTGTTCGCCGATTTAAAGCTGCACGACATCGGCAATACCGTGGCGCGCGGGGTCGAGAGCATGGCCAAATCCGGCGCGACCTTCCTCACCGTGCACGGCTATCCGCAGACCATGAAGGCGGCGGTCGAGGGCCGCGCGGGATCGGACCTGAAAATCCTCGCCGTCACCGTGCTGACTTCCTACGACGACGGCGATCTGCATGCGGCCGGTTTTCGGCTCGGCGTCACTGATCTGGTCGAGGCGCGCGCCCAGCAGGCGCAGGTGCTCGGTGTCGACGGCCTGGTGTGCTCGCCGGAGGAGGCGGCTTCGCTGCGCAGGATCGTCGGTCATCAGATGCATCTGGTGACGCCAGGCATCCGGCCCGCGGGTTCTGCAACCGACGACCAGAAGCGCATCATGACGCCGTCGCGCGCGATCGCCGCCGGCGCCGATTATCTCGTGGTCGGCCGGCCCGTCACCGGGGCCGCCGATCCCAAGGCGGCGGCGGAAGCGATCGTCGCCGAGATCGCGCAAGCAATCACCTGAACATCCCTCAACAACGAACAGGATAGCGAAATGGCAAAGGGTTACTGGATAGGCCGTGTCGATGTGCACAACGAGGAAGGCTACAAGGCGTATGCGGCCGCCAACGGCGCGATCTTCAAGAAATACGGCGGCCGATATGTGGTACGCGGCGGCAAACACACCGGCGTCGAAGGGCAAGCCCGCTCGCGCAACGTCGTGATCGAATTCGCCGACTACGACGCCGCGATGGCTTGCTACAATTCGCCGGAATACCAGGAAAACATCAAGCGCCGGACGCCGCATTCGATCGCCGAACTCGTCGTTGTGGAAGGTTATGACGGCCCGCAGCCCTGATGTTTCGGGCCCGATCGGTTGCCGGAACCTCTCGTCCCGGCTATAGGGCTGACGTGAGGTAAACCATGGCCGACATGCGTTTGATCGTTGCGGGAGCGGGCGGCCGGATGGGCCGCGCGCTGACGCGGGTGATTTCGGAAACGCCGGGCGCGGTGCTGGCCGGCGCGCTGGAGGCGCCGGGCTCCGAACTGCTGGGCAAGGACGCCGGCGTGCTGGCGGGCCTGCCCGCCAACGGCGTCCTCTTGTCCGGCGATCTCTGGTCGATGTCGGCCAATGCCGACGGCATCCTGGATTTCACCGTGCCGGGCGCCACCATCGCCAATGTCGCGATCGCGGCCGAGCGCGGCCTTGTCCATGTCATCGGCACCACCGGCCTGTCGTCGTCGGACGACGCCGTGATCAAGAGCGTCACCTCGCGCGCCATCGTGGTGAAGTCGGGCAATATGAGCCTCGGCGTCAATCTGCTGGCGGCTTTGGTCAAGCGCGTGGCGCGCTCGCTTGACGAGAATTTCGATATCGAAATCCTGGAAATGCACCACAAGGCCAAGATCGATGCGCCCTCGGGTACCGCGCTGATGCTGGGCGAAGCCGCCGCGGCTGGCCGCGAGATCGCGCTCGAGGAGCGTTCCGCGCGAGGCCGCGACGGCTTTACCGGCGCGCGAAAGCCCGGCGACATCGGTTTTGCCTCGTTGCGCGGCGGCACCGCGGCCGGCGATCACAGCGTGATCTTTGCCGGTCCCTCGGAGCGGATCACGCTGTCGCATCACGCCGAAGACCGGGTGCTGTTCGCCCATGGCGCGCTGAAGGCGGCGTTGTGGGCGCATGGCAAGGCGCCCGGCTTCTACACCATGGCCGACGTGCTCGGCCTCGCCGACTAACTGGCCGATCATCGGATTTAAAACGGGATCACAGCAATGAGCGATCGTCTTCTTGTGCTCGTGCGCCACGGCGAGAGCGAATGGAATCTGAAAAACCTCTTCACCGGCTGGAAAGACCCTGACCTCACCGAGAAAGGTGTCAGGGAAGCCAAGGAAGCCGGCCGCAAGTTGAAGGGGCAGGGGCTGTCGTTCGACGTCGCCTTCACGTCCGTGCTGACCCGCGCGCAGCACACGCTCGATTTGATGCTCACCGAAATCGGCCAGACCGGGTTGCCGATCACGCGCAACCTCGCGCTCAACGAACGCGACTACGGCGACCTCTCCGGCCTGAACAAGGACGATGCCCGCAAGAAATGGGGCGAGGAGCAGGTTCTGATCTGGCGCCGCTCCTACGACGTGCCGCCGCCCGGCGGCGAAAGCCTGAAGGACACGCTGGCGCGCGCGCTGCCTTATTACGTGCAGGAGATCTTGCCCGGCGTACTGCGCGGCCAGCGCACGCTGGTTGCCGCCCACGGCAATTCGTTGCGCGCGCTGATCATGGTGCTGGAGAAATTGTCGCCGGAGCAGATCCTGAAGCGTGAATTGGCGACCGGCGTGCCGATCATCTACCGGCTCAACGCGGATTCAACCGTCGCCTCGAAGCAGGATTTGGCGAGATAGTCGTAGGGTGGGCTAGCGACGCGTAACCCACCCTCCTTCGACGCGCCAAGAGCGGTGGGTTACGGCTTCGCCCAACCCATCCTGCGAATCCCTCAATGCACCCCGACCTGCCCGGCTTCCCAGCCCAGCATGGCCTGCTTGCGGGTGATGCCCCAGTGATAGCCGGTCAGGGCGCCGCCCTTGCCGAGCGCGCGATGGCAGGGCACCACGAACGACAGCGGGTTGCGGCCGACCGCGGCGCCCACGGCGCGCGAGGCCTTCGGCTTGGCGATCTTGCTTGCGATATCCGAATAGCAGACCGCGCGGCCCATCGGGATTTTCAATAGCGTCTCCCAGACCCGCACCTCGAAATCGGTACCGATCAGGACCACCCGCAGCGGCTGGTCGGCGCGCCACATCCGCGTATCGAAGATGCGCTGGGCGAGGCCCGCCGTTCCGTCATGGTCCTCGACGTAAACGGCGTTCGGCCAGCGCCGCTTCATGTCGGCGAACGACGCCTGTTCGCCGCCGGGATCGGCAAACGCCAAGCCCGCCAGGCCGCGCCCGCTCGCGATCACGATCGCGGTGCCGAATGGCGAGGGGTGGAATCCGTAGCGCAGCGTCATGCCGGCGCCGCCGTTCTTCCATTCACCCGGCGACATCGCCTCATGGGTGACGAACAGGTCGTGCAGCCGGCCCGGGCCCGAGAGCCCGGAGTCGAGCGCGGCATCCAGCACGCTGGCGGAATCCCGCAGCAGGCCCTTGGCGTGGTCGAGCGTCAGCGCCTGCATGAAGGCTTTGGGCGTCAGCCCGGCCCAGCGGCGAAACAGATGGTGCAGTTCGTCCGGCGTCACGGACGCTGCCTCCGCCATCGCTTCGATGGTCGGCTGCGCGCGCCAGTGCTCCGAAATGAACGCGATGGCGCGGCGCACCGAATCATAGTCGCGCAGCGCGGCGTTCTGCGGTCCGGGTTTCGTCAGACGTTGGTCGTTGATTGCGAGGTTCATCATGCTTCCTGATGTAGGGTTTTGACGGCCTGCGAACCACCCGATTCCCGACAGGCTTTCACCGGATCGGATTATAGGTCGGGCCGCGTTTGGCGGCCTGCAACGCCGCCATTAAAGCCTTGGCAAAGCTTGCCTTTTCATCCGGTCCCAAAAAGCTCGCAACCGAAACCCGGCGACCCCTGGAAACCAGATAAAGCCGCTCGATGCCGAATTCGGCGTGGGTCTTCTGGTCAAGCTGCACCCACAGCGGATTGAGCACCCATTCCGCGACATGGCCGCGGTGGCTGACCCGCCGCACCCGGAGCTCCGACGGCGTGATCGAAATCTCTTCGGTGGCGTTGCCCCTGCGGAAATTGACCTTGAACGCCCAGTAGATCAGCAGCGCGTCGAGGCCGAAAAAGCCTAACACCGGCCACGCCCCCATCCGCCAGAACAGCACGCCGGCGGCAAAGCTGACCACGCAGACAAACGTCATCAGCACCGTAAATTGCGCGCGGCTCAGCGAGCGGTGCGGCGTCAGCAGCGCGGAAAACAATTCGGGCTCGCCGGCGAGCTGCTCAAAATCATTGCCTGCGGTCATCGCGTATCAGTATACCCCGATCATGGCCAAAATCATCCGCAAGTTGTCTAAAGATTCCCGGCTCAAGAAGCCGTCATCGACCAAGGCGCCAGCCAGGAAAGCGGCGGCCAAAAAGCCGTCCAAAGCAAAGCCCGCGCGCGTCGCGAAAAAACTACCGGCAAAAGGTAAGCCCATCACCCCAAAACCCTGGACGCCGGCCGAGGTCTATGAGGCCTTCGATCGCTTCCGCAAGGCCAATCCCGAACCGAAGGGCGAACTCGAGCACCTCAATCCCTACACCTTGCTGGTCGCCGTGGTGCTGTCGGCGCAGGCGACCGACGCCGGCGTCAACAAGGCGACGCGCGCGCTGTTCGCCGTTGCCGATACGCCGCAAAAGATGCTGGCGCTCGGCGAGGAGAAAGTTCGCGACTACATCAGGACCATCGGCCTCTATCGCAACAAGGCGAAAAACGTCATCGCGCTGTCGGAAAAGCTGATCGCGGAATTTGGCAGCGAGGTGCCACGCACCCGCGCGGAAATCGAATCGCTGCCCGGCGCCGGCCGCAAGACCGCCAATGTCGTGCTCAACATGGCGTTCGGCGAGCACACCATGGCAGTCGACACTCACGTGTTCCGGGTGGGCAACCGCACGGGGCTGGCGCCCGGCAGCACGCCGCTCGCGGTCGAACTCGGACTGGAGCGCGTAATCCCCTCCGAATTCATGCTGCATGCGCATCACTGGTTGATCCTGCACGGCCGCTACACGTGCCTGGCGCGTTCGCCGCGCTGCGAAGTGTGCCTGATCAACGATCTCTGCCGCTGGCCGGAAAAGACCGTGTAGCTTGGGCGCACGCCCACGCTACAGCCCTCATGGTGAGGAGCGCGTCTTCGCGCGTCTCGAACCAGAGCTGTTCCGGCTAGACATCCTTCGAGACGCGGCCAGCTGCCAAGTCTGCGCAGGCAGCGTAAACTTGCCTGCGTGGCCGCTCCTCGGGATGAGGTGAGGTGAGTTGAGATCCCCTGAGATCATCGTCCTATCGTCGCCCTTGTCTGCCTGCGCCGCGCCGTCTACGTTCCGCGCCGAGGTCCGGATCAACGGGCCCGAAAAACAAAAATAGGGGGACGCCATGCGATCGCCGCTTCTCATTTCCGCGCTGGCCGTGATCGGCCTTTCATCATCCGCAGCGAGAGCGCAAATTTCCGACGATGTGGTCAGGATCGGCGTGCTCAACGACCAGTCGAGCCTCTACGCCGACGCCGGCGGGGCGGGCTCGGTGCTCGCCGCGCGGATGGCGGTCGAGGACGCCGGCGGCAAGGTGCTGGGCAAGCCGGTCGATGTGGTGTTCGCCGATCATCAGAACAAGGCCGATGTCGCGGTCAATATCGCGCGGCAATGGTTCGATGTCGGCAAGGTCGACATGGCGATCGGCTTCGACAATTCGGCGGTCGCGCTTGCGGTCGAGCAGCTCGCCGCCGACAAGGACCGCATCGCGATCGCGGGCGCGGTCGGCTCGACCGCCTTCACCGGCAAGCAATGCACGCCGACCGAAGCGTCCTGGATCTATGACAGCTACGCGCTGACCACGAGCGTCGCCAAGGCGTTGGTTGCGGATGGCCGCGACACCTGGTTCTTCATCACGGTGGACTATGCCTTCGGCTACTCGCTGGAGGCGGATGCATCGGCGGCGGTGAAGGCGGCCGGCGGCAAGGTGCTCGGCAGCGTGCGTCATCCGCTCAATACCTCGGACTTCAGCTCCTATCTGCTGCAGGCGCAGGCCTCGGGCGCCAAGGTCGTCGCGCTCGCCGACAGCGGCGGCGACATGATCAACGCCACCAAGCAGGCCAACGAGTTTGGGATCACCAGGAACCAGAGCCTGGCTTCGATGCTGGTGTTCATTACGGACGTGCACAGCATGGAATTGAAGGTCGCGCAGGGCCTCAGGCTCGTCACCGCCTTCTACTGGGATCGCGACGACGAGACCCGCGCATGGTCGAAGCGCTTCTTCGAACGCCAGCACGCGATGCCGACCCAGACCCAGGCCAGCACCTATTCGGCAGTCCGGCACTATCTCAAATCGATCGAGGCCGCCGGCACCGACGAAGCCAAGGCGGTGATGGCGAAAATGCGCGAAATCCCCGTGAACGATTTCTTCGCGCATAACGGCCATCTGCGGCAGGACGGCCGCCTCGTCCACGACATGTATTTCGCGCAGGTCAAGACGCCTGCCGAATCCACCAAGCCGTGGGACTATTACAATATCCTCGCCACCATCCCGGGCGACCAGGCGTTTCGTCCGATGTCCGAAGGCGGCTGCCCGCTGGTCGCGCAGCATTAGCCGCAGCGCTCATGGTGAGGAGCCGCGAAGCGGCGTCTCGAACCATGAGCTGTTCCGGGTGGCCATCCTTCGCAACGCGCACCGGACAGCGCGCAAGTGCGCTGCCGGGAGAGCACGCTCCTCATCAGGATGAGGCCAAGACGAGTTGAGGGCCTCCCCACATCGTCATGGCCGGGACAAGCCCGGGGCCATGACGGCGTAATCTTTTAACCCACCCGCACGCCCGTCTTGCGCGGCTCGATCAATTCCGGCCGCGGGCCGCTCAGTCGTTTGTGCATGTGGACCATGAAGGCCATGCCGAACAATGGCGTCGCCAGGTTGACGATCGGGATCGAGACGAAGGCCGCGATCACGAGGCCGGCGGTGAAGATGGTCGCTGCATTGCCCCGACGCATCGCCTTGGCTTCGGCGGGCGGGCGAAAGCGCATCGCGGCCAATTCAAAATATTCCCGGCCCAACAGCCAGGCGGTGGCGATGAAGAAGACGATAAATCCCGCGCCGGCGACGAACACGAACGGCAGCGCGATCAGGTAGACCAGCACGGTGAGCAGCGCGGTCTTGACGCCCTCGGTCATCGCCAGTCCCAGCGGCAACGCCACGCCGGGCATTTCTGCTGGATAATGCTCGCGCTCGACATGGTCGGCGACCTCGTCGACGAACACGCTCGCCACCAGCGAGGTGATCGCGGGCATCAAAAACACCGCGCCGAACACCACGCCAAGCCCTGCCGCGATCGAGATGATCCAGGCCAGCGCATTGAGCGGGGTGTGGAAGCCCGGCCCGAGCATCGCTTCCGCCCAGCCCTCGCCATGTACCGCAAGCCAGCTCAACAGCCGCTGCAGGCCGATCGCCAGCACCACGATCAGCACCAGCGCGAGCCCGATCGATCGCCACAGGATCGAGCGCATCGGCGGCGACAGGATTTGCGATAGCGCCTTGACGGCGGCGTCCAGCATGATGGGTTCCCTGCAAAAGATAGGGCTTGAGGTAGCGATGCGAGGGGGCTTCGGCAAGAGTGCCTTCTTACCTCTCCCATTGAAGTCGGATGTATCCGACTTCAACAGATATCGAAGGCCCAACTCGGGTAGACCCGAGGTGGCCGGGAGAGGTGAAGGCCGCCCCGCCCTGCATTCGCGTTATGCAGGCGTGAATGGACCGTCCCACAGATAATATTTTCCAGAACGCGCCCAAAGGCCTAGTCTGCGGCGAAATCGAAGCTTGATCGTTCCGGGAGACGAAATGACAGGGACGGAACTACCTCTTGCGGGCGTGCGGGTCGTCGAGATGACCCACATGGTGATGGGGCCGACCTGCGGCATGATCCTGGCGCAGCTTGGCGCCGACGTGATCAAGGTCGAGCCGCCCGCGGGCGACAAGACCCGCAGCCTGGGCGGCATGGGAACGTCGTTCTTCCCGCTGTTCAATCGCGGCAAGCGAAGCGTCGTGCTTGATTTCGAAAAGCCGGAGGATCGCGACTTCATGCACCGGCTGCTCGACGGCGCCGACGTGTTCCTGGAGAATTTTCGCGACGGGCAATTGGAAAAGCAGGGCTTGGGCGCCGAACAGCTTCGCCAGAAATATCCGCATCTGATCGTCGCGGGCCACAAGGGTTTCATGTCCGGCCCCTACGAGCATCGTCCCGCGCTCGACGAGGTCGTGCAGATGATGTCGGGCTTGGCAACCATGACCGGCACATCGGCAAAACCGCAGCGCGTCGGCTCCTCGGCCAATGACATCATGGGCGGCATGTTCGGCGTGATCTCGATTCTGGCCGCGCTGTACCAGAAGAAGCAGGGCAATGCCGATGGCGCCGATATCCGCATCGGCCTGTTCGAGAATTGCTTGTTTTTGGTGGCCCAGCACATGGTCGAGTACGAGATGACCGGCAACAAGCCGCGCTCGATGCCGGAGCGCGAACATGCCTGGCCGATCTACGACATCTTCGACACCGCGGGCGGCAACCGCATTTTCATCGGCGTGGTCACCGAAGGCCATTGGCAGAGTTTCTGCCGCGAGTTCGGCCTCAAGGAATTTTCCGAAGACAAAACCCTGCGCACGACAACCGATCGCATCATGGCGCGCGGCCGCATCATTCCGCGCGTCGCCGAGGAGATCAAGCGCTGGGACGTTGCCGAACTGTCGGCCAAGCTCGACAAACTCAACATCTGCTTCTCGCCGATCAACCGGCCCGAGGATCTCTTGACCGATCCGCACGTGCTGCGCCCCGGCGGCCTCGTCAACAACATCAATGCGGACGGCAAGCCGTTTCGCGTCCCGGCGCTGCCCATTGAGTGGAACGGCGGCCATCTCGGCGAGGGAATAAAGGTGCCGGTGCTCGGCGGCGATACCGAAGCGGTGCGCGCCGAAGTCGAACAACAAACGGCCGTGCCAAAAGGCAAGGCCGCAGGGAGGCACGCATGAGCAAGGTTCAGGACATCTATCCGACGGGTCGCGTGATCCTGCGCGAGGTCGGCCTGCGTGACGGCCTGCAACTGGTGAAGAAGTTTCCCTCGACCTCGGCAAAGCAGCGCTGGGTCCGCGACGAATACGGCGCCGGCGTGCGGCATTTCGAGGTCGGCTCGTTCCTGCCCGCAAAGACCTTTCCGCAATTCGCCGATGTGCGCGACATCATCAAGACGGTGACGGAATTGCCGGATGGCCACGGCATCGCGCTGGTGCTCAACGAGCGCGGCGTCAACGAGGCGCTGGAATCCCGCGTCGGCGAAATCGCCACCGTGGTGTCGGCCACCGAAGAACACAGCCAGGCCAACGCCAACCGCTCGCGCGATGCCGCGATCGCCAACGTCAAGCGGCTGTGCGATCTGCGCGACGCCAGCGACCACAGACCGATCGTGCATGCCGCGATCTCGATGGCGCTGGGCTGCTCGATCGCGGGCGACGTCGACCCGAAAGAAGTGATCCGGCTGGTGGAAAAATGCTTCGAGGCCGGCGTCGATGCGGTCGGCATCGCCGACACCGTCGGCTATGCCGGGCCCAGGGCCGTCGGCGATCTGACCAAAGCGGCGGTAAAACTCGCGGGCGCAAAGCCGATCTGCGTGCATCTGCACGACACCCGCGGCATGGGCATCGCGAACGCCTCGGCGGCGCTGGATTCCGGCGCGAGGATTCTCGACGGCTCGCTCGGCGGCCTCGGCGGTTGCCCGTTCGCGCCCGGCGCCACCGGCAATGTGGTGTTCGAGGATCTGGTATTCCTGTGCGAGAGCAAGGGTTTTGCCACCGGCATCGACATCGAGAAACTGGTCGCGGTGCGCGCGATCCTGAAGTCAGAAATGCCGGGTGAGCAACTCTACGGCGGCGTGGCCCGCGCCGGCCTGCCGGACCGCAAGCGCGCGGCGGCGTGATCGCGGTCAAGCCGCAACTTCGTCCTTGCTGCGCTCCGGCTTGTCTGCCGGCGCATACTCGGTGACGGTGATGTGTTCGATCACCGTCGTCTCGACGGTCACGATTATTTCCGCAGCAGGAAGCGGCGCTTCCTGGTCAAACGCTTCAGGAGCAAGCGGCGGCGCGAGCGTTTCTGGAAACACGCCGAATTCGCCGGCTACCTCCGGGAGCGGCTTCTGTTTATCGGCCCAATGCAGGGCCGTGTAGTCGAAGCCGTGCACGATGGTGGGTTTGACGATTTCGAAATAGGGCGAGATGTCGAAATCGCGCGGCATGTAGAGCGAGGAGTCGCGGATATGGAGGATTTCGCGGCGCGCCTTGCGGCTCGCGGCGCGGGTGATTTTTGGCAGGATCGGGTAACGCACCGCGTCGAACGCCTGCGCGATCAGCGCCGAGCAGATGATCTTGGTGGGATCGCCGGATCCGAATGCGATCATGCGCCGCCGCCAGCGCTGCGGGATCGGCAGCGGGATCAAAAAGCGCATCAGGTCGACGATGTTCTTGGTGTCGTAGCCGAAGCCGATCCGGTTGATGGCGTAGCGGCACACCGTATAGCGGTCCTCGAACGACAGCCCGACCGGGCGGCACAGCCTTGTGTGGTAGGGGAAATATTTCGACAGTGGCGCCGAGGTCACGCCTTCGCCGATATTGGCCTCGATCAGCACATGCGGCTCGCCATCGGGCTCGAATGCGCCGTCGATCGGGCCGACGAACAGCGCGGCATGCGACCAGGTCGATTGCGTGAGGTATTTGATGATGCCGGAAACGCGATTGTTGCCTTCGACCAGCAGCACGTCGCCCTGATCGATGACGCCACGCAGATGTTCCGGATCGCTCGGCGTGAACGGCTCGTAGCCGGGCACTTCCTTTTGCAGGTAGCCCGCAATCCACTTGCCGACGATATCGAGCACGACGCCCATGGTACCAATCCCCCCGACGGCCTTTTCGGCCGCTTTTTCCCTTTCCTTAGCATGGTCGAAAGCCGTTGCCATTTGGTTCATGCGTGAACGAGATCAATCATGATTGATTCACCATGAGTGTTGCCGCTCGTGTTTAGATGCGGCAAGTTCAAGACCGTTCCGGGGTCCCGAAATTCCTTCAGGCGTGCTGCGGAGAAACGAATTTCAGGGCCCGGAGCATGCCAGAAACCACTGATTCCAGTACGGTTTTGGTTCGAAAGCGGCTTCGCCGGAAAATTTTCCGGCATGCGCCCGCTTCTGCACCGCCGGATCGGGAGCCCGATGTCGTTTTTGTCTTTTTCAAAATTTCGGAAACCATGACATGACATTGACGCGCCGCGAGTTCCTGACCGCGTCCGCGGGCCTTGCGGCGACGCCGGTGCTTGGGGGACGCGCGCAGGCCGCGACTTTGCCGCGCGACGCCGACATCGTGGTGATCGGCGCGGGCGCCGCCGGTATCGCCGCGGCGCGGCGGATCATGGCCGCGAACCGCAAGGTGATCGTGATCGAGGCGTCGGAGCAAGCCGGCGGCCGCTGCCTCACGGATACCACGACGTTCGATCTACCGTTCGATCGCGGCGCGCGCTGGCTGCATAATCCCGATACCAATCCGATGGTCAGACTGGCGCGCAGCGCCGGGCTCGACATCTCCACGTCGCCCGCGGGCCAGAAAATCCGCGTCGGCCGCCGCAATGCACGGGCGGGCGAAACCGAGGAATTTCTGGCTGCGCTGGTGCGCGCCAACCGCGCCATCGACGACGCCTCGCGCAGGGGCGACGTGTCCTGCGCCTCCGCGCTGCCAAAGGATCTCGGCGACTGGGCGTGGACGGCGGAATTCGTGCTCGGCGCCAACGCCACCGGCAAGGATCTGAACGACGTCTCCGCGGTCGACAAGGCGCGCGCGCAGGACCGCTCCGCCGCGATCGGCTGCCGCCAGGGCCTGGGCACGCTGGTTACAAAATTGGCTGCGGATATTCCGCTGGCGCTGTCGACACCGGCCAGCCACATCGCCTGGAGCGGCCGCGACGTCACGGTCGACACGCCGTCCGGCAAGATCGCCGCGCGCGCCGCCATCATCACGGTATCGAGCAATGTGCTGGTCGCGGGCGGAATAAAATTCACGCCGGATATTCCCAGGCGTCAGCTCGATGCGGCCTCGAAACTGAGTCTCGGCAGCTATGATCGCATCGCGCTGCAATTGCCGGGCAATCCGCTGGGCTTGTCGCGCGACGACGTGCTGATCGAGCAGAGCAGTTCGACGCGGACCGCGATGCTGTTCGCCAATGTCGGAGGATCGTCGCTGTGCCTGCTCGATATCGCGGGCTCGTTCGGCCGCGACCTGTCGGCACAGGGCGAGGCGGCGATGGCGGCGTTCGCGGTGGAATGGCTGACCAAGCTGTATGGCAGCGATGTCGGCGCTGTCGTGAAGAAGACCAGCGTCACGCGCTGGAACGCCGCGCCATTCGCACTCGGCGCGATGTCGGTGGCGGCCGTCGGCGGGCAACCGTCGCGCAAAATCCTGACCGAGCCGGTCGGCTGCATGTTTCTGGCCGGCGAAGCCACCCACGAAACCCTGTGGGGCACCGTCGATGGCGCCTGGGAAAGTGGCGAGCGCGCCGCCGACGCGGCGCTCAGGAAAATCGGCGCGCTAAGGGATGCCGAGCCCGCCGCAGCGCCGGTCGCGAGACAACGCCGCCGAGCCGCGCCGTCGCGAACCGCGACGCCGAGGTCGCCGATTTATTGAGCGGGGTTTACACCGGCAGCGGCAGTTGCATCAGATCCTTGGCGACGATGATGCGGCCGGAAAAATTCCTTTTGACGTCGCGGGTCCAGTCGTCGTCGCTGACTTCAGGGTCGTCGCCCGGCACGAAATGGCTGAGCACCAGCACCTTGACGCCGGCGGCGACCGCGATGCGGCCGACATCCTCGGTCGTCGTGTGGCTTGCGAGCAGATGCTTTTTCAGCGTCGCGCCGTTTTTGGTCTTGATCACGAGACGGTCGACCGCCGGCAGATACATCGCCTCATGCACCAGCACGTCGGCGCCCTTGGCGAACTCGGCTAGTTTTGGGTTGTAGGCGGTGTCGCTGGAGAACACGACCACGCCATCGGGCGTTTCGAATTTGTACGCGAAGTTATCTGTTATCGGCGGATGCGGCGTGCGGAACGCGGTGACCTTCACGTCGGGCGTTTGCAGCACCACGCCGTCGTCGGTGATGTCTTTGGCGATCAGCAGCGGGCGCGGATCGGGGCGGCCTTCGTCCTCGATCCGGGTCTCGACGTCGAACTTGTTGAGCTCCCAATACGTCTTGGTCATCGCCTCGATGCCCTTCGGCCCGAACGAATGGATCGGGGTCGAAAGCCCGGCGGCCCAGGCGTTGTAGAACAGATTGCCGTATTCGAGGTTGTGATCGGAATGGTGGTGGCTGATGAAAATATATTTCAGCGACGGGATCGGAACGCCGGCGCTGACCAGTTGGCGGCTGACGCCCATGCCGCAATCGATCACGATCGGGGTGTCGTTGACGACGAGCAGATTGGCCGGGTTCGACGCGCCGATGCCGACCCGCGGACCGCCCTTCGTGCCCAAAAACACGATTTTCGTGTGCGGCTTGGTCTGCGCCAGCGCCGGCGCGGCCAGCGCCATTGCGGCACTGCCCAGCGCCAGTTTCAGCGCATCGCGACGATCGATCATGGCGTCCTCCCGTTTGCTTGTTGGTGTAAGCCTAACGCGATTGCCAAAATCGGCAACAGCCGGACTTTAGTCACGTCAGGTATGTCCACGCAGCACGCCGTCCAGCGCGGGCAGTCCGACGATCACGGCGGCCGCGATCAGGGCGTAGCAGATCGCGCGGAACAGCGTCTCGCTGGCGCGGCCGAACAGCCGCGTTCCGAACCAGACGCCGATCGCGTAGATTGGACCGACCAGCAGCGAGAACCGGATCGATTCCGGCGTGATCAGGTCGGCGGCGGCGTAGCTGACGATCGAAAAGAAATCCGACGCCACGAAAAATAGCACGATGTTGGCGCGGGCAACGATCGGTGCGATCGGCCGGCCAAGCCAGTAGCCGACGATCGGCGGGCCGCCGGTCTGCGCCAGTCCGCTGCAAAAGCCGGCGAGGCCGCCAACGCCGATCGAGAGCGCGGTGTATTCCTTGCCGCGGTAGCGCCAGCCCGACAGCAGCAGCACGAGCAACAGGCCGACAAAGCCGGAGATGATCCAGCGCGTCGTCATGGGATCGAGCCGACTGAGGAAGTACGTTCCGATCGGCACGCCCACGAGGGCGCCGGCGACCATCACGAGCGTGGCCTTGCGGTCGGCCTGCCGCCAGCCATTGGGCGCCAGGGGCAACGATCCGACGAAGTCGATCACCAGCAGAAGCGCGGCGACCAGTTTCGGCGCGGCGATGCTGCTGGCGAGCGGCATGAAGATCAGCGCGGAGCCGAAGCCGGAAAAGCCGCGCGCCGTTCCCGATACGAAGGCGATGACGCAGATCGCCATCGCCGCGTCGAGGCTGACGCCAACGGGAATCAGGCTCGCGGGGCTCATTTTGCGGCGTCCGCGATCATCCCCGCAAACTGCCGCCGGTCTTCCTGGTCACTTCCGCCACGATGCTGGCGGCGACCGCGTCGATCTCCTGATCGGTCAGGGTCTTTTCCCGCGGCTGGATCGTCACCGCGATCGCGACCGACTTCTTGCCGTCGTCGATGCCCTTGCCTTCGTAGACGTCGAACACCGTGACCGCCGTGATCAGCTTCTTGTCCGCCGCCTGCGCCGCCCGCACGATATCACCGGCTTTCACGCCGCGATCGACGATGAAGGCAAAGTCGCGCGAGACCGGCTGGAACGCCGACAATTCGAGCACCGGTTTGGCGCGGGTCGGCTTCTGCTTGGCCTCGGGAATGCGATCGAGGATTACCTCGAATGCCATCAAGGGACCGTCGGCGTCGAGCGCTTCCAGCACGCGCGGATGCAATTCGCCGAAATATCCCAGAATATTCTGCGGGCCGATCTGGATGGCGCCGGAGCGGCCGGGATGCAGCCAGTTCGCGCCGCCCGGCACGATCTGCAGCGCCTGCATCGGCGCGCCGGCGGCGGCCAACACGGCGAACGCATCGGCCTTGGCATCGAGCGCGTCCGCGGTGGCCGATCCGGACCAGTGCCGCCCGATGCCTTTGCCGGACGCAAAGCCGTGGCGGATGCCGGCGGCCGCGATGAACTGGTCCTGAGGCCGGTCGCCCTTGAAAATCTGTCCGACCTCGAACAGCGCCACGTCGGAAAAGCCGCGATCGTTGTTGGCTTGCGCCGCGGCGACCAGGCCGGGCAGCAGGCTCGGCCGCATGTCCGACAGGTCGGACGCGATCGGATTGGCGAGCACGAGCTCGGCCTGCCCGCCGCCGAACAATTCGGCGGCCGGTCTGGCGATGAACGACCAGTTCACCGCCTCGACCATGCCGCGCGCGGCGAGCGCGCGCTTGGCGCGGCGGGTGCGCAACTGGATCGGTTTCAGGATCGGCTTGCGTGGCGCATCGCCGCGTTCGAACGGCGTCATCGGCACCTTGTCGACGCCGACGATGCGCACGATCTCCTCGACGATGTCGGCCTTGCCCTGCACGTCCGTGCGCCACGACGGCACCGCGACTTTCACGACCGGGCCCTGGCCGGCCATCATGAAGCCGAGATGGCCGAGGATGCGCTTCATCTCGACCATCGGCACTTCGATGCCGGCGAGGCGCTTCACTTCCGCGAGCGGGAAGTCGACCACGCGGTCTTCGCCGAAGGCGTCGCCGACGACGATATTTTCAGACGGCGAGCCGCCGCACAGTTCCATCACCAGCCGCGTTGCCATCTCGAGGCCGGGCAGCATGAAGGCCGGATCGACGCCGCGCTCGAAACGATACCGCGCGTCGGAATTGATGCCGAGCTTGCGGCCGGACTGCGCGATGTTGATCTCGTTCCACAGCGCCGATTCGATCAGCACGTCGGTGGTGTTCTCGTCGCAGCCCGAGGCCTCGCCGCCCATGATGCCGGCGAGCGATTCGACGCCATGATCGTCGGCGATCACGCAAACGCTGGCGTCGAGCGTGTAGGTGCGGCCGTCGAGCGCCAGCAGCGTCTCGCCATCGCGGGCGTGGCGCACCGTGAGATTGCCCCTCACCTTGCTGGCGTCGAACACATGCAGCGGCCGCGCGCGGTCATAGGTCATGAAGTTGGTGATATCGACCAGCGCATTGATCGGGCGCAGGCCGATCGAGGTCAGGCGCTCCTGCAACCAGGCCGGCGATGGGCCGTTCTTGACGCCGCGCACCAGCCGCAGCGCGAAGCCCGGACAAAGGTTGGGGTCCTCAACAGTGACCTTCACCGGGCAGGGGAATTCACCCTTGATCTGCTTGATGCCGGGATCCTTGAATTTACCCATGTCGGCGGCGGAAAGATCGCGCGCGATGCCGTGCACGCCGGTGCAGTCCTGCCGGTTCGGCGTCAGATTGATCTCGATCACGGGATCGCCGAGGCCGGCCCATTGGGCGTAGCCGGCGCCGATGGGCGCGTCGGCCGGCAATTCCATGATGCCGTCGTGATCTTCCGAGAGCTGAAGCTCTGCCGCCGAGCACAGCATGCCGCGGCTTTCGACGCCGCGGATCGTGCCGACGCCGAGCGTGAGGTTCTTGCCGGGAATGAAGGTGCCGGGTGGCGAGAACACGCTAACGAGGCCTGCGCGGGCGTTCGGCGCGCCGCAAACCACTTGCACCGGCGCCGCGCCATTGCCGGTGTCGACCATGCAGACCCGCAGCCGGTCGGCGTTGGGATGCTGCTCGGCCGAGATCACGCGCGCGATCGAAAACGCCGCCAGCGCCCTGGCCTTGTCCTCGATGCTCTCGACCTCGAGCCCGATCATGGTGAGCTTGTCGGCGAGCTTTTCCAGGGGCTCGTCGGTGTCGAGATGTTCCTTCAGCCAGGAAAGGGTGAATTTCATGGCTGTGCGCCTCGGATATTGGTGTTGTTTTGGGGGATCGTCGCGGGTGCGTCATCGTTCCCTCCCCCCTTGTGGGGGAGGGTCAGGGAGGGGGGTGAGCCACAAGCCTGGGAAGAAATGGTTTGCCGGATCGTTTCCACCACGCCTTCGAGACTGGACATGACCTGTTCATTGGTGAAGCGAAGTACAAGGAAGCCTTCCGACACGAAGAAAGCATCGCGCGTGGCGTCGGCCTTCATTTGCTCATCGAAATCATGCGAAACGCCGTCAAGCTCGATAATCAGCTTTGCCGAATGACAAACGAAATCGGCGATGTAGTTTCGGATCGGGGTTTGCCTGCGAAAGCCGAGACCATCGACCCGGCCAGCTTTCAGGTAGCGCCAAAGCAAAGTTTCGGCAGGCGTCATGGTTTGGCGAAGTTGTTTCGCCCGGCCGCGTTGACGTTCCCTGACAATTGCATGCGGCACTTGCGGCTACCCCCCTCCCTGACCCTCCCCCACAAGGGGGGCGGGAACAGAAAGAATCTGCGGGGATTTTGCGCCGTGGTTCTCGGCAAAGACCTCGACCAGACGAAAACGCTCGCACATCAGCATCATGTCTTCGCTGAACCTGCCCATCCGCGTGAAATACCGGCGATGCGCCTCGCGCCAATGATCGAGACTGCGATCACCCTCGCCCTCTTCATGCGCAAACGCGGCATCGACCTCGTTGTAACGGCGATAGCTGATCTGTACGGTTTCGATCACGCAGCGCGGCGCGCCGCTTCCATCCAGCACGATCCAGCGTTCGCCGGGGGCAGAAATGTTCGGCTCGTCCTCGGTGGAGCAGGTCGCGGTCTTGACGCCCTTGATGACGAGGTCCAGCAGCTCGTCCGCAAGCGCCGGGCCGTCGCCGAACGCGAACGACCGCAAGCCCTGATATTTTTCCGGAACGGCAATCGAGCTCACGAACTCAATCCTCCCGCCAGCGTCGGGACGTCGAGCGGCTTGAAACCGTAATGGCTGAGGAAGCGGACATCGCTCTCGAACAATTGCCGCAGGTCCGACATGCCATATTTCAGCATCGCGATGCGGTCGATGCCCATGCCCCAGGCAAAGCCCTGATAGACGTCGGGGTCGATGCCGCAGGCGCGCAGCACATTGGGATGCACCATGCCGCAGCCGAGGATCTCCATCCAGTCCTCGCCCTCGCCGAAACGGATTTCGCCCTTGTCGCGGCGGCACTGGATGTCGACCTCGAGCGACGGCTCGGTGAACGGGAAGAACGACGGGCGGAAGCGCATGTTGATGTGGTCGACCTCGAAGAACGCCTTGCAGAACTCGTGCAGGATCCATTTGAGGTGGCCGAGATGCGAGGTCTTGTCGATCACCAGGCCCTCGACCTGATGAAACTGCGGGGTGTGGGTGGCGTCGGAATCGATGCGGTAGGTGCGGCCCGGGCAGATGATGCGGATCGGCGGCTGTTGCGCCAGCATGGTGCGCACCTGCACCGGCGAGGTGTGGGTGCGCAACAGCATGCGCGAGCCGTCGTCTTTCGGATTGAAGAAGAAGGTGTCGTGCATCTCGCGGGCCGGGTGGCCCTCGGGAAAATTCAGTTTCGTGAAATTGTAGTCGTCGGTCTCGATATCCGGGCCTTCGGCGATCGAGAATCCCATGTCGGCGAAGATCGCGGTCAGCTCGTCCATCACCTGGCTGAGCGGATGGATGCGGCCCTGTTCGACCGGCGCCTCGCGCAGCGGCAGCGTGACGTCGATGGTCTCCGAGGCGAGGCGGGCGTCGAGCGCGGCATTTTTCAGGAGGTCGCGGCGCGCGGTCAGCGCCTGCGTGACCCTGTCCTTGGCGAGGTTGATTGCCGCACCTTGGGTCTTGCGTTCGTCCGGCGACATCTTGCCGAGCGTCGACAGCAGCGCCGAGACCGAGCCCTTTTTGCCGAGCGCCGCGACGCGCACCGCTTCAAGCGCGGCTTCGTCGCCGGCGGCAGCGATCTGCTTGAGGATTTCAGATTCGAGTTGAACGAGATCGGTCATGGGCAACATCCTTTGGCCGGGACGTTTTACTCAGTTGGCCCTGGCTCGTCATGCCCGGCCTTGTGCCGGGCATCCACGTCTTGCAGTGCCGCCGCAAGATAAGACGTGGATGGCCGGGACAAGCCCGGCCATGACGACCTAAAAATCTCGCAGAGACAGCGACGGCTTACGCCGCGAGCGCGGCCTTGGCCTTTTCGGCGATCGCCTGGAACGCCGCCGGTTCGGCGATGGCGAGATCCGACAGCACCTTGCGGTCGACGGTGATGCCCGACTTGGACAGGCCGTTGATAAAGACGCTGTAGGTCATGCCGAACGGGCGCACCGCGGCGTTGATGCGCTGGATCCACAGCGCGCGGAAGGTGCGCTTCTTGCGCTTGCGGTCGCGGAAGGCGTATTGCCCGGCCTTGTCAACCGCGGCCTTGGCGGCGCGGATGGTGTTCTTGCGGCGGCCGGAAAAACCCTTGGCGGCCTTGTAGACTTTCTTGTGCCTGGCGTGAGAGGTCACACCGCGTTTGACGCGAGACATGACGGATCTCCTTGATCTCTAAAAAAAGGTGACGGGATCGCCGCGCGGACGCGGCTTGGCTCAATGAAAACGCGGTCGCGGTCAGGCGTTCGGCAGGAAGTATTTCTTGATGTTGTCGCCGTCGGTCTTGAACAGCACGCGCGTGCCGCGGAGCTGGCGAATCTGCTTCTTCGTCCGCTTGATCATGCCGTGGCGCTTGCCGCGCTGGGCGGCCAAGACTTTACCAGTGGCAGTCACCTTGAAGCGCTTTTTGGCGCCCGATTTGGTCTTCAGCTTGGGCATTTGGCTCTCCTGTTGCCGCAACACGAAAACGCCCGTGAAGGCGTCCGGCCGGCTAAAATGCTCGTTAGAGCGTTGAAAGTGCTGGACTATTTCCGAAATGAAACAGCCCGCACGGACATCGACACGGCAGCCCTTGATCAGCCGGGCGATGAAGTTGCGGCTTATGACAGAGGTCGGCCCGCTTGGCAACGCTGAACCGTGGAACCCCGTTCGGCGACTACCGCCCGACGCCCCCTTTAGGGGTGCAGCCAAGGGAAACGAAAAATGACCATTTCAGCCCGATCGATTGCCCATTCCGCCAATTCCACCTCCAATCGCGCCGTGCGATGGATTTCCGCCGCTGCATTCGTTGCGGCATTTGCCATTCCCGGCGCCGCCGCCGCCGGGACGGTCCGGCCGGGCGCCTATGACGGCACCTGGAACGTGATTTTCGCGACCCAGGCCGGCAATTGCAGCTCGACCAACAGCGTCCCGTTCGCGGTCGCGGGCACCCGGGTTTCGTCGGCCGGCGGCGGCAAGGTCACAGGCGGCGTCAACCGGGCCGGCGTGGTGTCGGTCAGCATCCAGGTCGGCGCGTCACATGCCAGCGGCAGCGGACGGCTGGTCGGCAATACCGGCTCGGGCCGCTGGAGCGGCATCATCACCGGCGACCGCTGCAGCGGCAGCTGGCAGGCCACGCGGACCTGAACTTTCTTCAGGATTGTACGCATGGAAATCGAGCCGCCCCGGCGCTGGCCGGGGCGGCTCGATGGAACGTGATCTCAAAGGGACAAACGCTAGAGAACGCCGGGTCTCAGCGCGGCGCCAGAACCATCACAACCTGACGGCCCTCGAAACGCGCGTCCTGCTCGACCTTGGCGAACTCGGCGACATCGGCCTTGACCTTGTCGAGCAGCTTGGTGCCGATTTCCTGATGGGCCATTTCGCGGCCCCGGTAGCGCAGGGTGATCTTGACCTTGTCGCCTTCCTCGAAGAAGCGCTGCATCGCCCGCATCTTCACGTCATAGTCGTGATCGTCGATCATCGGCCGCAGCTTGATCTCCTTGATCTCGACGATCTTCTGTTTCTTGCGCGCTTCCGCGGCCTTCTTCTGCGCGGAATATTTGAACTTCCCGTAGTCCATGATCTTGCAAACGGGAGGACTGGTGTTCGGCGAAATCTCGACGAGGTCCATGCCGGCTTCGAGCGCCATCTTGATGGCGGTCACGGTCTCGACGGTGCCCTGGTTTACGCCGGTCTGATCGATCAGCTGGATCTGGGCGTTACGGATATCATCATTGGTGCGCGGCCCGTCTTTGGTTGCAGCGGGCGGGGCTCTGTTGGGACGGCGAATGGGTGGTTCTCCAAGGTTGTGAACGAAGGCGATAGTTTGAAGGAATAAGGCTCAGCGGGCAAGCAAACTCGCATCTTTCGGCCCGAAAACGATCAAATGCGAGACATTTTGGTCACGCCGGACAACGCCAGCCAGTTCGAAATGTTCAACCTCGCCCACATAGAGCGCATGGCTGCGCTTCGCAAGCCGGGGCGAGGCCGCAAGACGCCTGCGAGGCCCTCGCGAGACCGCCGGTTGCATCCGTTGACGGGCGCAAAGGGCTGCATCAAACAGCAGGCGGATTTGCAGGAGATGAAGGATTCATGACCCAGGCAGCGACGGGCGAAGCGGAACCGGCCTTCATCGAGGTCGGCAAGGGTGACGGTGCTCGCCGGATCGCGGTCCGCGCCCGTGAAGGCGGCGGACCCGCCAGTGGGCCCGGATTGTTCTGGCTCGGCGGCTTCAATTCGGACATGAAGGGCACCAAGGCGCTGGCGCTGGACGGGTGGGCGGCGGCGCATGGCCGCGGCTGCGTCCGGTTCGATTATTCCGGCCATGGTGAATCCGGCGGCGCATTCGCGGACGGCACGGTCGGACGCTGGCTCGAGGAAAGCGTCGCCGTGTTCGACCGCTTCTGCCGTGGACCGCAGGTCGTGATCGGCTCGTCGATGGGCGGCTGGATGGCGCTGTTGCTGGCGCGCGAACTGGCGCGGCGGCCGGCCAGCGAGGCGTCCCTTGCCGGGCTGGTGCTGATCGCGCCGGCGCCGGATTTCACCGAGGAATTGATGTGGAAAGGCTTTCCGCCGGAAGTGCGTCAGGAGATCGAGACCAAGGGGGTGTGGCTGCGGCCGTCGGCCTATGGCGATCCCTATCCGATCACGCGCGCGCTGATCGAGGAGGGCCGCAATCATCTGCTGCTCGGCAGCGCGATCGATGTCGGTTGTCCGGTGCGCATCCTGCAGGGCGCGCAGGATCCCGACGTGCCGTGGCGACACGCGTTTGCGCTGGCGCATCGGTTGCCCGTCGACGACGTGGTGCTGACCATGATCCAGGACGGCGATCATCGGCTGTCGCGGCCACAGGATATCGCGCGGATCATCTCGGCGGTCGCGGAGATGGGATAGTTTTCCCTTCTCCCTTGCGGGAGAAGGTGCCGTAGCGGAGCGAAGGCGGATGAGGGGTCGTCACACCGGGAGACTCAGCTACCCCTCGCCCGTCTCAATCGAGCTTTGCTCGATTGATCCACCCTCTCCGCAAGGGGAGAGGGGAAAGAAGAGGAAGCCATGAACGTCACCGCGATGCTGCGCGCGTTCTGCGATGCCGTTGAACAACGCAATGGCAAAGCGTTCGCGGCGTTATTCGTCGAAGACGGCGTCTATCACGACGTGTTCTACGGCGCCTTTGCCGGCCGCGAAAAAATCGCAGCCATGATCGACGACTGGTTTTACCGGACGGCGCAGGATTTTCGCTGGGACATGCATGCGCCGGTCAGCGACGGCGAAACGCTTTATGCCCGTTACACCTTCAGCTATCGCTCGACGCTCCCGGAAGCCAAGGGCGCGCGCGTGATGTTCGAGGGCGTTGCGATCATGAAGCTGCGCGACGGCAGGATCGCCAGCTATCACGAGGTCGCCAATACCGCGCCCGCTTTCGTCGACATGAATTTTGCCCCCGAGCGCATCGCGAAAATCGTAGCCAGGCAGGGCACCGCGCTCAAGGCGCGGCCCGAGATGAAGCGGCATCTACCGGATTGAGTTCTCCCCGTCATTGCGAGCCAACGGGTCGGGCGAATGCCCGCCCGATGACGGGCTCCGCGAAGCAATCCAGTGCAACACGCGAGGCCCTGGATTGCTTCGTCGCTAACGCTCCTCGCAATGACGACCTTGTCTACGGCGGTTGCTTTGCCATCGGCTTGCGCTGCGCCAGCGCCGCGACCGTCGAGGTGCCGATAGGGCCCTGCTCGTCATAGAGCCAGCATTCGCCGATCGCGATGCCGTCGCTGGCGTGGTGGTTCACCACGTCGAAGCCGATCCATTGCGTGACCGGCAGCCGATGCAGATACAGCGTGACGTCGCTGTTGATATAGCCAAGGCCCTGCTCGCCGGCATTGGCGAAGGGACTTGCAAAATCTGCCGCGACCGCGACGCGCACGAACGGCGTTAGCGACGCGCCTTCGACGAGGTCGCGCACCTCGCTCATCCACAGCCGTCGCGGGCCGACGGTGCCCAACGCGCCGACGATCGGGCGGGTGGTCCATTTTCCGTTCATGCCGAGCCTTGGATCGGTCGGCGCGGGTATATCCGCCGGCGCGGGCACCTCCCAGTTCGGCGGCGACCACACCTTGCCTTCAGGGTTTTCCGTCTTCCGCAGCAATTGGCAGGAGGCGCGCGCCATGCTGACGCCGCCGGAGAAAAACTCGGCCTCGACCACGCGGATGCGCAGGCCATCGCGAACAATCTTCGATTTGATCTCGATCGGCGCGAAGCCGGGCAGGCGGAACATGTCGACCGTCAGCCGCGCCGGGACGAAATCCTCGGCGCCATGGCGCTGCTCGATCACGAAAGCAAGTAGCCCGATAACGACGCGCCCGTGCAGCGATTTCGGGTCCCAGGGGCCGTTCGCAGCCGGCGTCGGGATGTAGGCGTCGTGGACGCGGTCATGGGTGAAGAAGGGGTGATCCGTCATGGCGCGGGACCATGACGGATTTTGCGCGCTGAAATCAAGAGTAGCCTCATGGTAAGGAGGCGCATTTGCGCCGTCTCGAACCATGGCCACATGCGTGGCCCATCCTTCGAGACGCGGCCAGCTGCCAAGTCCGCGCAGGCAGCGTAAACTTGCCTGCGTGGCCGCACCTCAGAGAGTGTGATTTTTTTGACGTCGGGCAAGCCAGTCTAGCCGATAGCTAATGCAGTGTGATTCTCTGGCGATATGGATTCGCGGGAGGCGATGATGGCTGCCGATGAATTGTTTGGAGACCTG
>Ga0207702_10001095_pt1 | contig 27708 bp, 28 predicted proteins | sample KBSCornC62_FD_184302 | JGI IMG/M metagenome (GOLD analysis project Ga0207702, IMG submission 184302) | Corn rhizosphere microbial communities from Kellogg Biological Station, Michigan, USA - KBS Corn C6-2 (SPAdes) (version 2) | ecosystem: Host-associated > Plants > Roots > Rhizosphere > Soil ... | reverse complement strand
CTGCTGTGCATAAACGAAAGCTCATCGACAAACCCAAACCCCAAAACCGCCATTTGCCGCGACGAGCAGCCGCCACCTCGCTCCAAAGCTCCGCAGCGGCCAAAAGCGTCACAACCTCTCAGGATGAGGAATCGATACTTAGGACTGCGTCCGCCATTCCCTGCGCACGCTCTCGTCGGCTTCGTCGGCCGATTTGCCGGCGGCGAGTACGGCAAATTCCCCGGCCGTCATCAGTTGCGACAGCGCCCACACCGCGGCGCCGCGCACCAATGGGCTGTCGTCGTCGAGCAGGCGCCGTGCCTCGATCGCCAGATCGGCGTCATTGGCGTTACCGATCGCGGTCAGCACGTTGCGGATGAAACGGTCGCGACCGATACGCTTGACCGGCGATTTCGAAAACAGCGTGCGAAACGCCGCATCATCCAGCCGGACGAGCTCAGCGAGCGCTGCCGCGTGCAAGTGGTCGCGCGCCGCGAGCTTTGTTTCGCGGCCCTGCTGCGCGAACTTGTTCCAGGGACAAGCGGCGAGGCAATCGTCGCAGCCATAGATGCGATTGCCGATCGCTTTGCGGAATTCGTGCGGGATCGGCCCCTTGTTCTCGATCGTCAGATAGGAAATGCAGCGGCGGGCATCGAGTTTGTAAGGAGCGGGGAATGCCGCGGTCGGACAGATATCGAGGCAGGCCTGGCAGGAGCCGCAATGGTCGGTCTCGGCCTGGTCGCGCGGCAAATCGGCGTCGGTATAGATCGCGCCAAGAAACAGCCACGAGCCGAATTCGCGCGAGACGAGGTTGGTGTGCTTGCCTTGCCAGCCCAGCCCCGCCGCGTGGCCGAGCGGCTTTTCCATCACGGCCGCGGTATCGACGAACACTTTTACCCCGGCGTTCGCTTGCGCGGCCAGCCAGCGCGCCAGCACCTTGAGCCGCTTCTTGATCACGTCGTGATAATCATCGCCCTGCGCATAGACCGAGATCGCGCCGCGCGTACGCTGTTTGAGAATCTCGAGTGGATTGTCGTCGGGCCCGTAATTGACGCCGAGCATGATCACCGAGCGCACGCCGGGCCACAGCACGCGCGGAGCCATCCGCCGCTCGGGCTGCGATGCCAGCCAGTCCATGTCGCCATGGGCGCCCTGGTCGATGAAGTGTTGGAAGTGCCTTGCCACGTCCGCGATCGCATCGGGATCGGTCACGCCGACGCAATCGAATCCGAGCGCACGGGCTTCGGTCGTGAGGGCGTCTTTGAGCGATGCCGTCATGATGGGAGAGCCGTGCGGAGGTCGGCGCTCAATTTGGAGACTGAAATCAGAAATCCAGATCCACGTAAGTGCGCGACGCCGGCACGCCGGCCAGCCATTCGCTGAGCAGCGGACGGAACGACGGACGGGATTTCACCCGCGCGTACCACGCCTTTGCCGCTTCGTCCTCGATCCATGGCACGTCGCCCAGATAATCGATCGCCGAAAGATGCGCCGCGGCGGCGAGGTCCGCATAGGTCAATTTGTCGCCGGCGAGATAATTCCGCGTCCGCGCCAGCCAGCCGATATAGGCCAGATGATAGCGCACATTGGCCTTCGCCGCGCGGATCACGTCGGCGGCCGGCGCGCCGCCGCCATTATCCTCGCTCATGAAGCGCTTGTAGATGCGCTCGGTGACCAGCGGATTGGAGGCTTCCTCGAAAAATTTCTCGTTGAACCACGCCATCAGCCGGCGCACCTCGATGCGCTCGCCGGCGCTGGCTGGCATCAGCCGGCGATCGTCCATCCCGGCGCCATGGGTCTCGTCGAGATATTCGGCGATGATGCCGGCGCCGGGGACCGCGGGTACGCCTTCCGCGATCAACAACGGCGTGGTGCCGGCGGGATTGAGCGCCAAAAACCCCTCGCGCCGTTCCCAGGCGCGCTCTTCCACCAGCCGCAGCTCGTGGCCGTATTCGCCCAGCGCCAGGCGGACGAAGCGCGAATGCGGACAGAACGGATGGTGGAACAGCGTGAACATGAGACCTTGATAATTTTATGGTGCTTAAGAAACTGTCACCAATACGGCGGTGAGCCGAAAGCCGCGCCAAACTACCTAAGCGGTGGCCCGAGGCAACCTGTGTTTTCGCGTTTTTTGCGATTGCGGCGGCCTGGCGAATAAGCGAGAAGAGCGCGGCCTTTTCGGCTCATTATAGCGGGCAAAACCATCATGTTGGATGCATTGAGGGCGGTGATTCTCGGCATAATCGAGGGCGTCACGGAATTCCTTCCGGTGTCCTCGACCGGCCATCTGTTGCTGGCGGAGCGCTTCTTCAATCTCGGCGAGGGCAGTTTCTGGAACAGCTTTACGGTGCTGATTCAGCTCGGCGCGATTCTGGCCATTCTCGCCATCTATTTCGTCAAATTATGGCGGGTCGCGCTCGGCATGTTCTCCAATCCGGATGACCGGCGCTTCGTCATCGGCGTCCTGGTGGCGTTCCTGCCCGCGGTCGTGATCGGCCTGATCGCCGGCAAATACATCAAGGAATTCCTGTTCAACCCGTGGGTCGTGTGTTTTTCGCTGATTGTCGGTGGCGCGATCCTGTTGTGGGTCGATCAGCTCGATCACAATCCGCATGAGCACGACGCGACCAAGTTTCCGCTGCTGACTTACTTGTGGATCGGCTTCGCGCAATGCCTCGCGATGATTCCCGGCGTGTCGCGCTCCGGCGCGAGCATCGTGGCCGCGATGCTGCTCGGCGCCGACAAGCGCGCGGCGGCGGAGTTTTCGTTTTTCCTCGCGATCCCGACCATGGTCGGCGCGTTCGCCTATGATTTCTACAAGAACCGCGCCGAGATGAATGCCGATCACATCGGCATTGTCGCGATCGGGTTCGTGGTCTCGTTCATCACCGCGCTGGTCGTGGTGAAGACCTTCCTCGCCTATGTCACGCGCAACGGTTTTGCGCTGTTCGCATGGTGGCGCGTCATTGTCGGTACGCTCGGCCTCGTCGCGCTGGCGATGGGACGGTAGCAACTCCATCCCCGCCCTCATGGTGAGGAGACGCCAACGGGTCCGCGCAACGCGCAGCCCGATGACAGGCTCCGCGCCGTCTCGAACCATGGGCCGCGCAGCTCATCCTTCGAGACGCGCAAATGCGCGCTCCTCAGGATGAGGTGCTATTGTGGGCTTGCGGTTACACGCTGTTTTTCTGGAATTGCCCGGCGGCGCGAAAACGCCAGAGATATTGCGGCGCGACCGCTTCCAGCGAATCCGGCGTGATGCCGAGCCCTTCCAGCGTCAGGCCGGCGGCCTTGGCCGCATCCGACACCACATTGTCGGCGCGCAGCAGCTCGACCTGGTCCGGCGTCAGTTTCAGCGCGCCGGGCGCGAACTGCAAAAACATCGCCTTGAGTTTTGCCAGGCCGAACGGCAGCGACACCAGCATGCGCTGACGCCCGGTAACGGCGAGAATGATCTCCATGATCTCGCGCATGGTCAGCACCTCCGGCCCGCCGAGTTCGTAGGTCGCGCCCGGTTTGGCGTTGCCGTCGACGGCGTCCGCGATCGCGGTCGCGACATCGCTGACATAGGCCGGCTGCATCCGCGTCATGCCGCCGCCGATCAGCGGCAGCGCCGGCGACATCCGGGCCAGCGCGGCAAAACGGTTGCTGAACTGGTCCTCGGGGCCGAACAGCACCGACGGCCGCATGATGACCGCCGAGGGAATCGCCGCCAGCACCGCCTTCTCGCCGGCCGCCTTCGCCCGCGCATAGCGCGAGGGCGAATTCTCGTCGGCGCCGAGCGCGGAAACATGCACCATCCGGGCGCCAACGCGGCTCGCCGCCTGCGCCACGGTGGCCGCGCCCTTGCCCTGCACCGCGTCAAAGGTCTGCCCGCCGCCCTCGGTCAGGATGCCGACCAGGTTGATGGCGACATGGGAATCGCGCATCGCGGCCTCGACCGAGACGGGATAGCGCAGATTGGCCTGGACGGCGTGGATTTGCCCGACCTTGCCGAGCGGCTGCAAATGGCCCGCGAGTTCCGGTCGCCGCACCGCGACCCGGATCCGGTAATCGCGCTTGGCCAGCGCCCGGACCACGTTCCGCCCCAAAAAGCCCGATCCTCCGAAAACCGTGACGAGGGTGTCGAGATTCGATGCCATAGGGGTCGGCTCCTGTCCGTCAAAGCCCGAGGGATTGCGAGGGATTCTCGAACCTGTCTAGCGCTTTCGCGCCGCGCCGTCATGCCCGCCCGGCAGCATATTTGGCGTGCGGACCTGCAATTTGACAATCGCGCGACCGATCCGTACTAACCCGCCCGGGCCCAGGTGGCGGAATTGGTAGACGCGCTGGCTTCAGGTGCCAGTGGCTTAACGGCCGTGAAGGTTCGAGTCCTTTCCTGGGCACCATGCCCATGCCCGAAAATCGATGGTGTGAACGCCGGCCCGGTTTGGCAGGGCGATTCCGCGGCCAAGGGCCGGCCCAGCTCAAACCACCTGCTTCCCCGCCCGCGCCGCGACCGATTTCTGCACCAAATACATCAGCGTCAGCGAGACCAGTGCGGTCGCCACCACGATGTAGCCCAGCCAGTCGAAATGGCGGAGCGAGCCGTCGGCGTTTTGCGCGATGATGGCGGCGGCCAGCACCGAGCCGAGGCCGCCGGAGAGCTGTTGCAGCGAGGCGCTGATTGCGTTGAACGAGCCGCGCTGGCTCGGCTCGGGAATCGCCGAGATCAGCGCCTGCGACGGGATCATGCGCGAGAAGATGCCGACGAACATCAGCACATTGACGGTGATCACGGTGGTCAGGCTGACATGGCCGAGATGGGTGTAGATCAAGACCATGATGATCGACACCGCGGTGCCGAACGCAAACGTCGGATATTTGCCGAAGGAATCGCTGGCGCGGCCCACCAATGGTCCGGTGACGATGCTGAACAATCCAGAGACCAGATAGATCGTCGGCAGGTGCGCGATGTCGATGCCGAGATTGTTGACGGTGAAGGCGCTGCCGAACGGCATCAGCATGTATCCGCCGGTCGCAAGCAACGTCGTCACCAGGAAGGCCAGCGTATAATGCGGCTGGCTGACGGTCGCGATCAGATGCGAAAACGCGTTGCGGTCCTGCTTCAGCGCGAGATGCGCGTTGACGGGCCGCATCAGCAGCATGACGGCGATCATCGCGGCGATCGACAGCGCCACCAGCGCGCCGAACGAAACGTGCCAGCTCCAGTGGTTGGACAGGAACAGGCCGGCGGGAATTCCAAGCACCTGGCTCGCGGCGAACGCCGTCTGTACAAAGCCCATCACACGGCCGCGCAGATGCAGTTCGAACAAATCGGTGACGATCGCCAGCACGACCGAGCCGATCACGCCGCCGAACACCCCGGAGACGACGCGGCCGGCCAGCAGCACATGATAGTTCGGCGCCAGCGCGCACAGCACGGTGCCGAGCATGAAGCCGACATAGAAGAACAGCAGCAGGCGCTTGCGGTCGAACCGGTCGGCAAAGCCCGCGGCCAGGATGCCGGAAACGCCGGCGCTGAACGCATAGGCCGAAACCGCCACGCCGAACTGCGCGGCGGTGATGCCGAGCGAGGGCATGATGATGGCGCCGAGCGGCGACATGATCGTGAAGTCGAGGATGATGGTGAACTGGACCAGCGCGAGTAGCGCCACCAGCGCGAACTGGTAGCGTGAAAAACCGCCGCTGCGTTGCTGCGGACCTTCGATCGGCGCTGCGATGGTTTGTTCGGTCATGAGGCTCATTCAAAAAAGACAACAGGCGTTCCGTGCGGCGGATGCCGCGCGAGCCTGCGGAATATGGATGGGTTGATCGATGCGATACCATGACGCCAGCGCAAGGCGGAAGCGTTCAAGAACCCAAAGCCGGCAATAGTCTGTCCAGGATGGTAGCGAAATATTGATCCGCCAGGCCGCCGATCGTCCGGCGCGCAGCCTCGCCGGTTTACCCGCCGTCAGCCAAACCAGCCGGAATAAGCGTCCGAACGGGTGCAAAACCGCGCCAGGCGCGCTATTTCCCTGTCAGAACGGCACCGCTATCGCTCGCCTCTTTTGGCTTTGGGCGGTAGTTTGGTGACGATTCGACGAGATTTCCGAGAAAACCGGGGTTCTGGAACGTCATGACCATCCGCCTGCATCGCGGCGATCTGCCCGATCTGTCCCGCTACACCTCTTCGGTGGCGATCGATACCGAGACCATGGGGCTGCATCCGCACCGCGACCGGCTCTGCGTGGTGCAGATGTCGAATGGCGACGGCAGTGCCGACGTCGTGCAGATCCCGAAGGACCATACCGACGCGCCGAACCTGAAGGCGCTGCTGGCCAACCCGAAGATCATGAAGATCTTCCACTTCGCCCGGTTCGATCTGGCCGCCCTCTACAATGCGTTCGGGGTCATGCCGCAGCCGGTCTATTGCACCAAGATCGCCTCGCGGCTGACCCGGACCTACACCGATCGCCACGGCCTGAAGGACCTGGTGCGCGAGGTGCTCAACATCGATCTATCGAAACAGCAGCAATCGAGCGACTGGGGATCGCAGGCGCTCAGCGAGGCCCAACTGAGCTATGCCGCCTCCGACGTACTGCATTTGCATGCGCTGCGGGAACGGCTCGACGCCATGCTGGTCCGCGAGGGCCGTGTCGACCTCGCGCAGTCCTGTTTCGAGTTCCTTCCGACCCGCGCAAAACTCGACCTGGATGGCTGGGACACCGAGGATATTTTCGCTCACTCGTAGGGGCGGGCAAAAAGCGCCTCGGAGGGCCTTTGCCGCCCCGTTTCGGTCACACTCATGGCCCGAGTGTTTTGGCCCGAGTGTTTGGCACGAGGCCATGAGGGGTCTTTTGGGGAGGTGCTGGGGACCCGGTTTGGGCTGCATCGCCGGATAATCCCGGGTATAGCGTTTTCGAGCGAAGTGGATGCCGGTTCGCGGGAGGAAAACGCGTCAAAACAAGACTCTAGAGCTTGGGTTCTGATTCAATCAGAACCGATAATGCTCTAGAATGGGCGAAACGTGCGTCCGCCGGCGTGGTCGTGTCCCGCCGGATCATGCTGACGGCATCAGCGCTTTGGAGCAGCGGTGAATTCGATTCAAGTCCCAGCCTATCAAGCCGGAATGGACGCGCGCTTCAGGGTCGCGGCGCGCCACAGCCGGATGGTGCGGGTACTGCGGGTGGCGGTTCCGGCGGCCGTGCTGGTGTCGGTCGCGGCCATCGTGCTGGTGTCGGTCTTCAACCCGTTCCGGATGCTGCTGCCCAAGCTGCCGATCGACATGGGAAATCTGGTCGTCTCCGGCACCAAGATCACAATGGAATCGCCGCATATGGCCGGGTTTTCGGCCGACCAGCGGCCCTATGAGGTGTGGGCCAAAACCGCGACCCAGGACGTCACCGATCCCGATCACGTCGAGCTCAAGACGTTGCGCGCCAAGATGCTTAGCCAGGATCAGTCGACCATCACGCTGGTCGCGCGCGAGGGGTTGATGAACACCAAGGACCAGTTGCTGGACCTGCATCACGACATCTATGTGCAAACCTCGACCGGCAGTGAAGCGTGGATGAGCCAGGCCGCCATCGACATGAACAAGGGGGACGTGGCGTCCGATGAACATGTCGACGTCAAGTTCTCCAGCGGGACGGTTTCCTCCGACCGGCTCCGGATCACCGGGGGCGGCGCGGTCGTCAGATTCGAAGGCAATGTGGTGATGCATCTGGACAATGTGAACACGGCCGGGTCGGATCCGGCCACGACCGAATCCACTGCAGCGGCCGCGCCGGAAACGACGCCGGCAGCCGCATCGACACAGCCCGCCAAGAAACGGCACACCCCAGCCAAGACAAGTCAGAAATGACAAGCCAGAAATGACCGGCATCATGAGGCACTCGCCACGCAAGATCGGAGGCCATTTCAGATTCCCGCGGATCGCAACCTGGATCTGCGGGTTGGCGTTTTCGCTGGCGCTGCTGGCGGCGAGCGATGCCCGTTCGCAGAGTTCGGTGCAGGGCGTGCCCAACGCGATGCAGGGCTTTTCGCAAAACCGCGGCCAGCCGATCCAGATCGAGGCTGCGACGCTCGAAATGCGTGACAAGAAAAAGGAAGCGACGTTTTCCGGCAATGTGAAGGTGGTGCAGGGCGACACCACCATGACGTCGAAGACGCTGGTGGTGTTCTATGAATCAACTCCCGCCCCCGCTGCGGGTGCGCCGGCGGCAGGTGCTCCCGCAGCGGCCGCGAAGACCGCTGCACCGCCCAAGGGCGCGCCGATGCAGTCCGCCACGCCCGGTCCGGATGGATCCTCTTCGATCAAGCGGCTGGAAGCACGCGGCAATGTGGTGGTGACGCAAAAGGATCAGGTGGTGACCGGCGAGACCGCCGTGTTCGACACCAAGACCAATCTCGTCACCATGTTGGGCGGGGTGGTCCTGACCCGGGGCAAGGATGTGCTCCGCGGCGACCGGCTGCTGGTGGACATGACCACCGGCGTGTCGCGGGTCGAATCCGACAGCGGCCGGGTGCAGGGCCTGTTCCAGTCCTCCGGCAGTCCGGGCGGCGCGCTGCTTCCCGGTGCCGCGCCCGGCGCCGCACCGGCACCGGCCGCCTCCGGCAGGCCGCGATAGCACGAAGCGTGGCGGCCGACTCGTCCCGCCTCAAATAAATCGAAATAATATCAATCACTTGTTCGATATCCGCATGCGGTGCGGTTGAAGCCTGCCGTTCAAGCCTGTATCTACGGGCCGGCTGGCGGCGGGGGGCGAAGCCACGAATCGGGGCGTCAGGCTGGGCAAGGGGCGTCCGTTCCTTCATGATTCCCACGCGAATCGGAAGCGTTTTCAAGCGAAGTGGAGACCGGTTCGCGTGAAGAAAGCGCGTCAAAAGAACAACCCGGAGCTTCGGTTCTGATGCAATCAGAACCGATCATGCTCTGGACTAGCTGCAGCGCACCGTGAAAGGCTGGCAAGGCGGCGATGGTGGATTTACTCGGCATGTTCCGTCGACGCCCGGCCAAGCGGACGACGCCCGGATTTGCGCGCTCGCGTGACGACATTACCGCGCTCGGCGATTCCTTTGGCGAGCTGCTGACGAGCCCGGTGCGCGACGCGCCGCCGATCGCCCGTGACGCGCCGGTGCCAAGGGCTGAACTGCAACGCGTCGAACTGCCGCGCAACGAAACCTATGCGCCGGCACCCGCGCCGGCGGAAAGGCCGCGCCCCCGTCCGGCGAACATCAAACCCAACAAGGCCGGCAAGACCAATGGCGCGTCCGGCGCGCCGCGGCTGGCGACGCGAGCGGGCTACCTTGCTGTGCATAGCGTGGAAAAGAGTTTCGGCACCCGCCAGGTGGTGCGCGGCGTCAGCATCTATGTGCGCCGCGGCGAGGCAGTCGGCCTGCTCGGCCCCAACGGCGCCGGCAAGACCACCGTGTTCTACATGATCACCGGGCTGATCCCGGCCGATCGCGGCACCATCGAACTCGACGGCCACGACGTCACCAAGTTGCCGATGTATCAGCGCGCGCGGCTCGGCATCGGCTATTTGCCGCAGGAAGCCTCGATCTTCCGCGGCCTGACGGTGGAGCAGAACATCCGCGCGGTGCTGGAGGTGGTCGAACCCTCCAGGAAAAAGCGCGAGATGGAGCTCGATTCGCTGCTCGACGAATTCAACATCACGCGGTTGCGCAAAACACCGTCGATCGCGCTTTCCGGCGGTGAGCGGCGCCGCGTCGAAATCGCCCGCGCGCTGGCCACCCGTCCCAATTACATGCTGCTCGACGAACCCTTTGCCGGCATCGATCCGATAGCGGTCGGCGACATCCAGGATCTGGTCCGCCATCTCACCAATCGGGGCATCGGCGTTTTGATCACCGACCACAATGTGCGGGAAACGCTGGGCCTGACCGACCGCGCCTATATCGTCTATGCCGGCGAAATCCTGACCGAGGGCAATCCGGACGAGATCGTCAACAATCCGGATGTGCGCCGGCTTTATCTCGGCGAGGAATTCCGGCTTTGATGGCGCGAGCGCTGGCGCAAAGCTCCGGTAACCAGTTTCGGCCCTAGCCGGATTTTCGTGGCCGTCAAGCCGTGTACATCGGCTTTGGACTAGTTTAAAGCAAGAATCGGACCAACTTTAAGGAACGGTTCTTGCCTTCATGGCACTGACGCAGAGATTAGAGTTCCGCCAGTCCCAGTCGCTGGTGATGACGCCGCAGTTGATGCAGGCGATCAAGCTGTTGCAGCTGTCCAATCTCGATCTGTCGGCCTTTGTCGAGGAAGAACTGGAGCGCAATCCGCTGCTGGAGCGCGCCAGCGACGGTGCCGAGCCCTCGGTTGCCGGCGAACCGGTACCGGAACGGGCCGAATTTTCCGATTCCGACAACGCCTCCTATGGCGAGGGCACCCACGAGGGCGGTGGCGCCGAGGCCGGCAGCGGGCCGGCCAATGACGGTTTTGAGCCGGCCGAGGCGGAATGGATGAACAGCGATCTCGGCAGCCGCGCAGAGATCGAACAGACCCTGGATACCGGCCTCGACAATGTGTTTTCCGAAGAGCCGGCCGAAGCTGCGGCGCGCACCGCACAGGATGCCGCCCCCACCGCCTATACCGAATGGGGCGGCGGGGCTTCCAACGACGACGCGTACAATCTGGAGGCCTTTGTCGCCGCCGAGATCACGCTGCGCGACCATCTGTCCGAGCAATTGGCGGTGGCGTTCCCCGCGCCGATGCAACGCATGATCGGGCAATATCTGATCGATCTGGTCGACGACGCCGGCTATTTGCCATCCGACCTGGGGCAGGCTGCCGAGCGGCTCGGCGCGTCGCAAAAGGACGTCGATGCGGTGCTCGCGGTGCTGCAGAAATTCGATCCGCCCGGCGTCTGCGCCCGGAATTTAAGCGAGTGCCTGGCGATCCAGTTGCGCGAACTCAATCGCTACGACCCCGCGATGCAGGCGCTGGTCGAGCATCTGGATTTGCTGGCCAAGCGCGACGTCGCGGCGTTGCGCAGATTATGCGGCGTCGACGACGAGGATATCACCGAGATGATCGGCGAGATCAGGCGGCTCGACCCAAAACCGGGTTTGAAATTCGGCGCGTCGCGGATGCAGACCGTGGTGCCCGACGTCTATGTCCGGCCGGGGCCGGACGGCGGCTGGCATGTCGAACTCAACAGCGACACCTTGCCGCGCGTGCTGGTCAATCAGGTCTATTACACCAAGCTGTCGAAGACGATCCGCAAGGACGGCGACAAATCCTATTTCACCGATTGCCTGCAGAACGCGACCTGGCTGGTGCGCGCGCTCGACCAGCGCGCCCGCACCATCCTGAAGGTCGCGACCGAGATCGTGCGCCAGCAGGACGGCTTCTTCACCCACGGCGTGGCGCATCTGCGGCCGCTCAATCTCAAGGCGGTGGCCGACGCGATCCAGATGCATGAATCGACGGTGTCGCGGGTCACCGCCAACAAACACATGGCGACCAATCGCGGCAGTTTCGAATTGAAGTATTTCTTCACCGCCTCGATCGCTTCCGCCGACGGCGGCGAAGCCCATTCGGCCGAAGCCGTCCGCCATCACATCAAGCAATTGATCGATGGCGAAGAAGCGGTGGCGATCCTGTCCGACGACACCATCGTGGAACGATTGCGCGAGACCGGCATTGATATCGCCCGCCGCACCGTCGCGAAATACCGCGAAGCGATGCGTATTCCCTCCTCGGTGCAGCGCCGCCGCGACAAACAGAGCATGCTTGGTAATGCGCTATCGGCCCCCGCCGCCTCCTCCGACCGGTCCCGCGACACCGCACCGGCTTGATTGCGTCCCGCTTCCGCTTAAATCGAAATAGTGTCGACCAGGTTCAGAACCATGGAGGCCCACCATGACCCTTCGGATCTCGGGAAAGAGCATCAGCATCGGCGAAGCGCTGCGTGACCGCGTCAGCGAGCGAACCGAGGAAGTGCTGCGCAAATATTTCGACGGCAATTATTCCGGCCATATCACGCTGAGCAAGGACGGCTTCGGCTTCCGCACCGATTGTGCGCTGCATCTGGATTCGGGCATCACGCTGGAAGCCGATTCCAACGCCAGCGATGCCTATGCCAGCGCCGACCAGGCGCTGCTGATGATGGAAAAGCGGCTGCGCCGCTACAAGAGCCGGTTGAAGGACCGCTCGGCCCGCAAGGCCTATGCGGCCTCCGCTGCGCTCGCCGAAATGGAAGCGCCGAGCTATGTGATCGAAGCCCCGGTCCATGACGACGAAGACGAGGTCGACGGCTACAGTCCCGTGATCATCGCGGAGGCCACCACGGCGCTGCGGCGGTTGTCGGTCAGCGAGGCCGTGATCGAGCTCGATCTGACCGGCGCCGCCTGCATGGTATTCCAGCATGGCGGCAGTGGCCGGGTGAACATCATCTACCGCCGGGCTGACGGCAATGTCGGCTGGATCGACCCGCCATCGGTTAACGCCGGGGGGTAGGGATTACCCGGTATTGACGGCTTTTGTGCGCCTCGCTAAGGGGTCCGCGCCGCCAAATATAGCGGTCCGGAACAGCCTTTCAGCAGTTGGCACCGGTCATGGGTTGGAGTAGAAGCCCCCCAGCCGGGACCCGGGGGTAAACCCGCCTCCCGGCTCATCTTCTTGACGCCGCCGCTTTAAAGCCTATTTCGCAACCTGACGGCCCAATTCACCTCGGAACGCCAAATGACGATTACCGACCTGGTCGCACCCGAGGCGATTCTCCCGGCATTGAAGGTCAACAGCAAGAAGCAGGCGCTGCAGGAGCTGGCGGCGCGGGCTGCCGGGTTGACCGGCCAGAACGAGCGCACCGTGTTCGAGGTGCTGCTGCAGCGGGAGAAGCTCGGGACCACCGCCGTGGGCTATGGCGTCGCCATCCCGCACGGCAAGCTGCCCAAACTCGAAAAGCTGTTCGGCCTGTTCGCCCGCCTCGAACGCCCGATCGATTTCGAGGCGATGGACGCCCAGCCGGTTGACCTGGTGTTTCTGCTGCTGGCGCCGGAAGGCGCGGGCGCCGATCATTTGAAGGCGCTGGCGCGGATCGCACGGTTGCTGCGCGACGTCGATGTGGCGAAGAAGCTGCGCGCCTCGCGCGATGCCCAGGCGATCTACTCGGTGCTGGCGCTGCCGCCCGCCAGCGCGGCTTAGAGAATTCCGACGTGAAGAGTCAGCTCTGGTCGCCGACGGCGCGAACGCCGCGGATCGCCTGTTTGTCGTCGGTATAGCGCAGGCAGGAGGCGTCAAAATTCGGCCAGTTCTGTTGCGAACAAAATGATTTGGTCTGGACCGGAAGCCGATCCGCCTTGGCGAGCACGGTGGTCGCAGCTTTTGCAGGCAGCGGAGCCGGCGTCGGCATCGCAATCAGAGAAGCGACGATTGCTGCGAACAGCACGGTGGCAAAACTCAACTTCATCGGTTCGGCTTTTCTACACGGTGGCGTAGGCCGAACTGATAGCGCTGCGGGCTACCACTGCAATCGAACTCGGTCGTTAAGCTGAAGCGTCAAGCTTAATGCGCCCGTTAACGATGAGCGGCGGTCAGCAAAACGTGCGCGCGAGATAACGCACCGTCTTGGCGCCGCCGTGAATTTTGGCGCTACCGACCTCGGCAAACCCCAGCGCTGCATGGAATGCATCGGACCCCGGATTTGGCGGGCTTAAATTGATTTCGCAGACCACGCGCGCATGGCCGGCGCGCGCCGCCCGTTCGAACAGGTCGAAATAAAGGCGTTGCGCGTAGCCGCGCCCGCGCGCCGAAGCCGCCGTCACGATGCGGTCGACATAGACGAAGCGCGGATAGCGATCGCGAAACCACAGGAAATTCGGGCTGTCGTATTTTGCGTCCTGGTCGAACGCGATCAGGAATGCGTCGAGATCGCCGATGCCTCGCGCGTAAAATGCCTCGCGCACCAGATGCTCGAGCCGCGCCGGCCCCAGCCACGACAATTCCTGCGCATGCGCGTTGTTCAGCGCGAGCAGTTTGTCGCTCAGGGACGATCCTGGCAGTATCTCGTCGGGGTCGATCGATCGGATCGGTTGATCGCCCACGGACCCTCCATTCAATCCCCGACGACACGGACCGCGCCGCGCGCGGCGCTGGTCGTCAGCGCGGCATAGGCTTTTAACGCGGTCGACACCTTGCGGTCGCGCTTGGCCGGCTTCCACGCCTTTACGCCCAGCGCTTCCATTGCGACGCGCCGCCGCGACAACTCGGCGTCGTCGACCGCGAGCCTGATGGTGCGGTTGGGAATGTCGAGTTCGATGATGTCGCCGTCCTGCACCAGCCCGATCAGGCCGCCTTCGGCCGCTTCGGGCGAAACATGGCCGATCGACAGGCCCGACGAGCCGCCGGAAAAGCGTCCATCGGTGACCAGCGCGCAGACTTTGCCGAGGCCCTTCGATTTCAAATAGCTGGTCGGATACAGCATCTCCTGCATGCCCGGACCGCCCTTCGGTCCCTCATATCGCACCACCACCACGTCGCCGGCCTTCACCTTGTTGCCGAGGATGCCGGCGACCGCGGCATCCTGGCTTTCGTACACTTTTGCGGGGCCGGAGAATTTCAGGATGCTTTCGTCGACACCAGCGGTTTTGACGATGCAGCCGTCGAGCGCGAGATTGCCCGAGAGCACCGCAAGGCCGCCGTCCCTTGAGAAGGCGTGCGCGACATCGCGGATCGCGCCGTTGGCGCGGTCGGTGTCGAGTTCGTCGTAACGCTGCTTCTGGCTGAAGGCGGTTTGCGTCGGCACGCCGCCGGGCGCGGCGCGATAAAAGCCGGCAACCTTTTCATTCGATGTCTGCTTGACGTCCCAGGATTTCAGCGCGGCGTCCAGCGTCTCGCTGTGCACGACGGGAAGATCCGTGGTCAAAAGTCCGCCGCGGCTGAGTTCGCCGAGGATCGCCATCACGCCGCCGGCGCGATGAACGTCTTCCAGATGCACGTCGGCGACGCTCGGCGCCACCTTGCACAGCACCGGCACCCTCCGCGACAGCCGGTCGATGTCGGCCATGGTGAACGGCACCTCGCCTTCATGGGCCGCGGCCAGCAGATGCAGCACGGTGTTGGTCGATCCGCCCATCGCGATATCGAGCGTCATGGCGTTTTCGAACGCCCTGAAGTTGGCGATCTCGCGCGGCAGCGCACGCTTGTCGTCCTTTTCGTAGTAGCGCCGCGCCAGGTCGACGATCAGATGACCGGCCTTGACGAACAAATCGCGGCGGTCGGCATGGGTTGCCACGATCGAGCCGTTGCCCGGCAGCGCGAGGCCCAAAGCCTCGGTCAGGCAGTTCATCGAATTGGCGGTGAACATGCCCGAGCAGGAGCCGCAGGTCGGACAGGCCGAGCGCTCGATCACCTCGACGTCGGCCTCACTCACCGACGTGTCGGCGGCGGCGACCATCGCATCGATCAGGTCGACCGAGCGCGTCTTGCCCTTGAGCGTGACCTTGCCGGCCTCCATCGGCCCGCCGGAGACGAACACGGTCGGGATGTTGAGGCGCAGCGTCGCCATCAGCATGCCGGGCGTGATCTTGTCGCAGTTGGAGATGCACACCATCGCATCGGCGCAGTGCGCATTGACCATGTATTCGACGCTGTCGGCGATCAGTTCGCGCGACGGAAGGCTGTAGAGCATGCCGTCATGGCCCATGGCGATACCGTCATCGACCGCGATGGTGTTGAATTCCTTGGCGACGCCGCCGGCATGCTCGATCTCGCGCGCGACCAATTGCCCGAGATTCTGCAGATGGACATGGCCGGGCACGAACTGGGTGAACGAGTTGACCACCGCGATGATCGGCTTGCCAAAGTCCTCGTTCTTCATGCCGGTGGCCCGCCACAGGCCGCGGGCGCCGGCCATGTTGCGGCCGTGGGTGGTCGTGCGGGAGCGATAGGCGGGCATGGCAGTACCTCTATGGGTGTCGTGATCGGGGCCGGGCAACAAAAAGCCCGCCTGCGGCGGGCCTTAAGCAATCCATCACCATCTCTCGAAAGATTATCGCCCGCCATCTGCCCGGTCAAACCAGACTAGTTGCGGATTTGGGCATTGCTGAACTGCGTCGACGCCGTGACCGGGGCCAAACAGGAACGGGCGCCCGTTCCGAAATTGCCGGAAACGGGCGCCCGCCGCGATGTGAATTCGGTTGATGACGACGGCAGTCGATGCTGCCGCCAATCGCAAATCCGAGACCCGGCGTCAGGAACGCCGGAAGTCCTCCGGGTCAGTGACACCGCAAGCGCGGGTCAGTGCACGCTGACGGCCTGAAGCTCGTTGCTCCATGCATTCGCGATCGCCGCTTCGCGGCTATCGGTAAGCATGATTGGCGTGCCGTCGGCGGCGTGCAGCGCGAACAGTTTCAGACCCGGCGCGATCTTCGGCGCCTGCGGAAACAGGTCGGGCACGTCCTCGGAACGGACTTGCTTGACGTAGGCGATATGGCCCTCGCCCAGATGGGCCAGCGCCTCGGAAGAGACGCTTTCGGGTTCGAATGTGACGTTCACTTCACTCATGGTCTCGACTCCTGTCTGATTAAGCGGTCGAGTCCGCTACTCGTTCCATTATTCGTGTTCATTGATAGCAATTGTCTTAACGACCTTTTCCGGCTCAGGCCGGGCCAGATCGATCGACAACAGCCCGTTTTTCAAATCCGCGCCCAGCACCAGCATCCCCTCCGCCAGCACGAAGGTGCGCTGGAAGTGGCGCGCGGCGATGCCGCGATGGATGTATTGCCGGGCCTTGTCGTCGTGCTGGCGGCCGCGGATCACCAACTGGTTTTCCTCAATGGTTACATCGAGTTGGTCGCGGGTAAATCCCGCCACCGCCAGCGTGATGCGTAAGCGCTCGGGCTGGCCGTTGCTGCGATCGCAACGCTCGATGTTGTAGGGAGGATAGCCGTCGGCACCCTTGACGACGCGATCGAGCGCACGCTCGATTTCGTCGAACCCAAGCAGGAACGGACTGGATAACGAAGGAACACGTGACATTACAAAGCCCTCTCGAAGCGACTTTGAGGGGCCCTTGCGGCACCCCATTTTTGGCCTTCAGGCGGGTCTGCCCTCCGGTCAACAGGCAATATGGTCATGATTTGGCGGGTGTTCAAGCACCTCGGGAACCCGCGTAAATCGGCCGCGGCAGGCCGCCCCAAGGACCCCCTCAAGGGCGTCCGAGGGTCTACGGATCGATCCGCTTGCGGCCGTCGGCGCTGAACAGATGCAGCTTTTCGCGCGGCGCCACCGCGCGGATGCGTTCACCGATGCCGGGCGCCACCGCGCCGGGGATCCGCACGATCACCTCGCCCGGGGGCAGTTCGCCCGGATTGGCGGCAACCGCCTGGGCGTCGCGCTGCCGCGCGCCGTAGATGAAGGTTTCGGCGCCGACCCGCTCGATCGCTTCCACGGTGAGATCGAACGCGATGCCATTGCCCGCATCGTTACCGACCACAAAATCCTCGGGTCGGATTCCCAGGATGCCGGCCTCTGGCGTGCTGCCGAGTTGCGGCTTGAATTCGTCCGCGCGCATCGGCAGCAGATTCATCGGCGGCGCGCCGATGAAGGAAGCCACGAACGTCGTCGCGGGCTTCTGGTAGATCGCCAAGGGATTGCCGATCTGCTCGACCTGGCCGCCATTCATCACCACCAGCATGTCGGCGAGCGTCATCGCCTCGAGCTGGTCATGGGTGACGTAGATCGAGGTGGTCTTCAGCCGGCGCTGCAATTTGCGGATCTCGACCCGCATCGCGATGCGCAGCTTGGCGTCGAGGTTGGACAACGGCTCGTCGAACAGGAACACTTTCGGCTGCCGCACGATGGCGCGGCCCATCGCGACGCGCTGGCGCTGGCCGCCCGACAATTGACCCGGCTTGCGTTCGAGCATCGCGCCGAGTTCAAGAATGCGCGCGGCTTCCTCGACGCGGGTCTTGATCTCAGCCTCGGCCATGCCGCGGTTGCGCAGGCCGTAGGCCATGTTGTTGTAGACGCTCATATGCGGATAGAGCGCGTAGTTCTGGAACACCATCGCGATGTCGCGCTCGGCCGGCTCGATTTGGTTGACGATGCGCCCGCCGATATCGATCTCGCCGCCGGTGATGGTCTCGAGCCCTGCCACCATCCGCAGCAGCGTCGACTTGCCGCAGCCGGAAGGGCCGACCAGCACGCAGAACTGGCCGTCGCCGACCTCGAAGTCGATGCCCTTGATGGCCTGGAAGCCGCCGGGATAGGTTTTAGTGACGTTACGCAGCGCGACGTTAGCCATGGGTGTTACCTGCAAAGGCGAATAGCGAATGGCGAGTAGCGAATAGGGAAGAATACGACGGCAATCGCGGCGTGGGCCTTCCATTCGCCATTCGCCATTTGCTATTCGCCACTTGCTTCCTCACTTTTCCGTCTCGATCAGGCCCTTGACGAACAGGCGCTGCATCAGCACGACGACCGCGACCGGCGGCAGCATCGCCAGCACGGCGGTCGCCATCGCCACCTGCCATTCGGTCAGGGCGTCCTTGACGTCGATGATCTTCTTGATGCCGATCACGATGGTCTGCATGTCGTCGCGCGTCGTGATCAGCAGCGGCCAGAGATATTGATTCCAGCCATAGATGAACAGGATCACGAACAGCGCCGCGATGTTGGTCACCGACAGCGGCAGCAGCGTATCGAAGAAAAACCGGATCGGGCCGGCGCCGTCGATCTTGGAGGCCTCGACCAGCTCCTTCGGCACCGTCATGAAGAACTGGCGGAACAACAGCGTCGCGGTGGCGGACGCGATCAGCGGCAGGATCAGGCCGGAATAGGAATCCAGCATGTGCAGGTCGCTGGTGATCTTGTAGGTCGGGAAGATGCGCACTTCGACCGGCAGCATCAGCGTGATGAAGATGGTCCAGAACGCCGTCATCCGGAACGGGAACGAGAAGAACACGATCGCATAGGCCGAGATGATCGAGATCGCGATTTTGCCGATGGCGATGCCGAGCGCCATGATCAGGCTGTTGAGCATCATGGAGCCGACCGGTTCCCGCGTGGTTTTGCCGGTGCCGGAAACGATCGTATTCCAGTAGGTCTCGAAGCCATGCGTGCCGGGATAGAGCGGCATATGGCCGTTGGCGATCACGACATTATCGTGGGTCGAGGCGATCACTGCGAGATAGACCGGAAAGGCGACGACCGCGACCCCGATCAAAAGGATCAAATGCGGCAGCAGGTTTCCAAAGCGGCGATGCTCGACCATGGCGTTTAATAATGAACCTTCTTCTCGACGTAACGGAACTGGAATGCGGTCAGAGCAACGACGATGATCATCAGGATCACCGACTGCGCGGCCGAACCGCCGAGATCGGTGCCGCCCTTGCCGTCCTGGAACACCTTGTAGACCAGCGTCTGCGTGGCGCCGTTGGGGCCGCCGCCGGTCGCGGTGTCGATGATGCCGAGCGTGTTGAAGAACACATAGGTGATGTTGACGATGATCAGGAAGAAGGTGGTCGGCGACAGCAGCGGGAAGATGATGGTCCAGAACCGCCGCATTGGCCGGGCGCCGTCGATCGCGGCGGCCTCGATCACGCTTTTCGGGATCGCCTGCAGGCCGGCGAGAAAGAACAGGAAATTGTAGCTGATCTGGTTCCACACCGCGACGATGACGACCAGGATCATCGCGTGGGTGCCGTTGAGAATCGGATTCCAGTCGACGCCGTTGCGTTGCAGTGCGCGCGCGATCATGCCGAGCCCGGGCTGGAACATGAAGATGAACAGCACGCTGGCAACCGCCGGCGCCACCGCGTAGGGAATGATCAGGAAGGTGCGGTAGATCTGGACGCCGCGGATGTTGTGGTTGGCCATCGTGGCCAGCAACAGCCCGAGCGCCAGGGAGAAAAACGCCACCAGCGCCGAGAAGATCAGCGTGGTGCCGATCGCCTGGTAATATTCAGGGGTTTGCAGCAGGCTGACGTAATTCTCGAACCAGACGAATTCGGTCGACAGTCCGAAGGCATCCTGCACCAGGAACGATTGCCACAGCGCCTGCACTGCCGGCCAATAGAAAAAAATCAGGGATACCGCGAGCTGCGGGAAGATCAACAGGCAGGGCAGCAGCTTGCCGGAAAAGAGCGCCCGGTTTTCCATGGTTCCCCCGCTACGCGAACGGGCGAATGGTAGGTGGCGAGTAGCGAACAGGGAAGTACCCATCCGTTACTCACCAGCTTTACTATTCGCTATTCGCCTCTTCCCTACTTCGTGGCGGTCTTTTCGAACTGCCGCAGCATCGCATTGCCGCGCGACACGGCTGAATCCAGAGCCTCCTTCGGCGATTTCTTGCCGCCGAGCGCCGCCTCGATCTCCTCAGCGAACACGTCGCGCAACTGCACCATGCCGCCGAAGCGCAGGCCGCGCGAATTCTCGGTCGGCGGCTTGTTGGTCAATTCTTTGAGCGGCACTTCGAGGATCGGGTTCTTGTCGTAGAACCCCGAGGCCTTGGTCTTTTCGTAGGCTGCTTTGGTGATCGGCAGATAGCCGGACACTTCGTGCAGATAGACCTGGCGGTCGGTGTCGGACAGGAAGGTGAAGAACTTGGCGATGCCTTTGTATTCGTCGGCGCTCTTGCCGCCCATCACCCACAGCGAGGCGCCGCCGATGATCGAGTTCTGTGGGGCACCCTTGACGTCAGGGAAATACGGCATCGGCACCGAGGTGTAGGCGAATTTGGCATTGGCCTTGACGCTCGGATAAAAGCCGGACGACGTCATGAACATCGGACATTCACCCGAGGTGAAGCGGCCTTCACCGGTGTTGGTACGGCCGGAATAGTCGAAGCTCTTGTCCTTCTGCAGCTCGACCAGGTTTTCCAGCAGCTTGGCTTCAAGCGGCGTGTTGAATTCGAACGAGGTGTCGAAGCCGTCGAGCCCGTTGGCCTTGGTGGCCATCGGCACGTTGTGCCAGGCGGAGAATTGCTCGATCAGGCCCCACGATCCCCAGGCCGTGGAGAAGCCGCAGGTCGGATGGGTGGCGTGCAGTTTCTTGGCGTCGGCAAACACGTCCGGCCAGGTCTTGGGCGGCTCGGCGATGCCGGCTTCCTTCAACGCATCCAGATTGATCCACATTACCATGCTCGACGAGTTGAACGGGAACGACAGCATGTCGCCCTTCGAGGTCGAGTAGTAACCGGTGATCGCCGGCAAATAGGATTTCGGATCGAACTTCTCGCCCGCGTCCTTCATCATTTCGGAGACCGGCTTGATCGCGCCCTTGGCGGCCATCATGGTGGCGGTGCCGACTTCGAACACCTGCATGATGCCGGGCGCGTTGCCGGCGCGGAACGCCGCGATGCCGGCGTTGAGCGTGTCGGCGTAGCTGCCCTTGAAGGTCGGGACGATCTTGTAGTCGCTCTGCGAGGCGTTGAAATCGTTGGAGAGCTTGACGATGACGTCGTTGTTCGGCCCCGTCATCGCGTGCCACCATTGGATCTCGGTCACGGCGTGCGCGGGCGCAGAAAGCGCAAGCGTGCAGGCGATTGCAGTGGCGGTGCTGAAATGTCGAAGAGCCATCAAATTCCTCCGGGTTGGGGTCGCCATCTTCGTTTCGCGCGATAACAGCGCCGGATGACGTGCAAATGACCGTATAAGCGAAACGATGGTAGGGGGGAAGCACGGGCCGCGCAAAGCGGAAAAAAGGCTAAGGCGGCGTTTTACCGCTGCCTTAGTCTACTGCAGGGGAGTTTAGTTCAACGCTTGCGCTCGGGGCCGCAGACGAAACCCTTGGCCACCAGCGTCTCGATCTCGGCTTTGGAATAGCCGAATTCCGACAGCACCTCCGTGCTGTGCTGGCTGAACTTGGGCGGCGTGCGGCGCAGGCTGGGCTTGGAGCGCGCCAGCCGGATCGGGGAGGCGACCCCCTTGTACCAGTCCTTTTCGATGACATCGCCACGGTGCGCGACATGGGCGCTGGTCAGCGCCTGGTCGATCGACTGCACCGGTCCGGCGGGCAGGCCGGCGGCAAGCAGGCGGTCGCAGAGCGGGCCTGCGTCCTGTCCGGCGAACACCGCGGCAAGTTCGGCGCGCAGCGCCTCGCGGTTGGCGATGCGGTCCCGGTTGTGGGCAAAGCGCGGGTCGGTGCCGAGCCCGGGCTTGCCGATCTCCTTGCACAGCTTGCGGAAGGTGCCGTCATTGCCGACGCCGATGAAGATGTCGTCGGTTTTGGTGGGGAAGATCGCATAGGGAACGAGATTGGGATGCTCGTTGCCGGTGAGCGCCGGCGGCTTGCCGTGCATGAAATAATTCGCGGCATGCGGATGCATCACGGAAAGGCCGGTCTCGTACAGCGTGGTTTCGAGGAATTGGCCCAGGCCCGATCGCTGCCGCTCCGAGAGCGCCATCAGGATGCCGATCGCGGCATAAAGCCCGGTGGTGATGTCGACCACGGGCACGCCGATCCGCATCGGGCCGCTTTGCGGCGAACCGGTCGCCTTGATCATGCCGGTCATGGCCTGGATGATCGCGTCATAGCCGGGATTGCCGCCACGCGGACCATCGGCGCCGAAGCCGGAGATCCGGCAATGCACCAGTTTTGGGAATTTCGCGCGCAGCACGTCGTTGCCGATGCCCCATTTGTCGAGCGTTCCCGGCTTGAAGTTCTCGATCAGGACGTCGGCATTTTCCAGCATCTTCATCAGCACCGCGCGTCCGCCTTCGGAGGCGAGGTCGAGCCCGATCGAGCGCTTGTTGCGGTTGATGCCGACGAAATAGGCCGCGTCCTCGCCGTGGAACGGAGGGCCCCAGTCGCGCACCTCGTCGCCGGCGGGCGGCTCGACCTTGATCACGTCGGCGCCGTGGTCGGCGAGGATTTGCGTGCAATAGGGACCGCCGAGCACGCGCGTCAGATCGATCACGCGCAGTCCGGTCATCGCGCCGGGAGAGGATTCAGAAGTCATGCGAAGGTTCTTGCGAGGTTGCGGGACGGGCTGTTGCCGCCATTAAGCATCACAGCCGCTTGTTCGCAAATGCCCGGCCGGAATGGGACTTCAGATATTTTTCGAATTCCAGCGCTTTGTATTTGTCCGGGAAAGCGCAGTACCAGACCAACTCCCAAGGCTTGAATTTGGCGGTGTGAGTGGACTTGCCGGCGTTATGCTCCGGCAGCCGCCGTATCCGCCGTGGCGCCGATGTATTCTTGCCTGGGAAAATTGATGCTGCGGATGATGTAGACGTACCACATCCTCTCCTCCAGCCCGTCTTCGCCCTACGGGCTTCGCCGGGCACGCTTCGCCCTTCGGTCTTGCGTGGCTGCGCCACGCGTAGCCCGAAGGGCGAAGCGTGGTGGAGCCAGGCGGGATCGAACCGCCGACCTCTTGCATGCCATGCAAGCGCTCTCCCAGCTGAGCTATGGCCCCTTAACTCCCAGCACGCCTTGGGCGACGCGCCGACAAAACCCTGAACACAGTTCAGGGCTGATCTCAAGTCTCCTCGTCGCCGCCGACGTCGCCGATGATGTCGGTGACGTCCTCGTCGCCTTCTTCCTCGTCGGCGATGAAGGTGGAATCGTCATCATCATCGTCTTCGATGGTCTCGTCGATCTCGATGTCGTCTTCCGACTCGGGAACGACGGCCTTCACCTTGCCGGTATTCTCCTCGGCATCGGCTTCCTCGAGCGGCACCAATTCTTCAGCCTCGGCGGGCTCCGGCGTGGCTTCGGCGGAGGCGGCGGCGGACGCGGCAGCCGCGCGCGCGGCAGCGTCGGCACGGGTTCGCGGCGGCGGAATCGGCGCGATCGGCACGACCTCCCCGGTGTAGGGCGAAATCACCGGGCTCTTGTTGAGGTCGTAAAACTTCTTACCCGTGGTCGGGCAAATGCGTTTGGTTCCGAGATCGGATTTGGCCACGTGTGAATCCTGGGAATTTTTCGAAAAACGGTGCTTCACTTGGCTAGTTGAGACGCTGCTGTCAATAGCCGCTTTACGGGATAAGTACTGTTGCGTGACGCGGTGCGGCCCATGTGATACCTGCCGCCCGCCGAGAGGACACAATCTTGACCCATTCAGACCCCGCCCCGCGCCCGACCCCGTTGGAGGCCCGCTCCAGCGGCCCCCTTATCGGGAAGGTACGGGTGCCCGGCGACAAGTCGATTTCGCACCGGGCGCTCATTCTGGGCGCGCTGGCGGTCGGCCAGACCAGGATTTCGGGCTTGCTTGAGGGCGAGGACGTCCTCAATACCGCCAAATCGATGCAGGCGCTGGGGGCCAAAGTGGAACGGACCGGCGATTTCGCCTGGTCGGTACACGGGGTCGGTGTCGCCGGCTTTGCCGAGCCGCAGGTTCCACTCGATTTCGGCAATTCCGGCACCGGCTGCCGACTGGTGATGGGGGCGGTCGCGGGCTGCCCGATCACGGCGGTATTCGACGGCGACGCCTCGCTGCGCAGCCGGCCGATGCGGCGGATCCTCGATCCCCTGGAATTGATGGGCGCCAAAACGGGCAGCAGCCGCGAGGGCGGCCGCCTGCCGCTGACCTTGAATGGCGCGCGCGATCCGCTGCCGATCCTCTACCGCACGCCGGTGGCCTCGGCGCAGATCAAATCCGCGGTGCTGCTGGCGGGGTTAGCTGCTCCCGGGGTCACCACCGTGATCGAGTCGGAAGCCAGCCGCGACCATACCGAACTGATGCTGAAGCATTTTGGCGCCGAGATCGTCTCGACGCGGGAAGGCGTCCATGGCCGCAGGATCGCGCTCACCGGCCAGCCCGAGCTGCATGGCGCCGATGTCGTGGTGCCGGCCGATCCGTCGTCGGCGGCATTTCCGATCGTGGCGGCGCTGATCGTCGAAGGCTCCGACCTGATCCTGTCCGACGTCATGACCAATCCGCTGCGCACCGGGCTGTTCACGACGCTTCGGGAAATGGGCGCCTCGATCGAGGAAAGCCATGTCCGCGGCGATGCCGGCGAGCCGATGGTGCAGCTTCGGGTGCGCGCCTCGAAACTGCGCGGCGTCGAGGTGCCGCCGGAGCGCGCGCCGTCGATGATCGACGAATATCTGGTGCTGGCGGTGGCCGCTTCGTTTGCCGAAGGCACCACCATCATGCGCGGCCTGCAGGAATTGCGCGTCAAGGAAAGCGACCGGCTGGAAGCCACGGCGGCGATGCTGCGGGTCAACGGCGTCAAGACCGAGATATCGGGCAATGATTTGATCGTCGAAGGCAAAGGCCATGTCGATGGCGGCGGCACCGTGGCGACCCACATGGATCACCGCATCGCGATGTCGGCGCTGGTGATGGGCCTTGCCTCCGACAAGCCGGTCAAGGTCGACGACACCGCCTTCATCGCCACCAGCTTTCCGGATTTCATTCCGATGATGCGCGGGCTGGGGGCCGAGTTTTCATGAGGCGCGTGCGATGAGAGCAGCCTTTGGCCGCGAAGCACTGCTTGATGCCTTTGATCGGATCGGCCGCGCCGCGGTTCAGGCAGGAAAAAAGCTGCAGATCGCGGTCTATGGCGGCTCGGCGTTGATGCTTGCGAGCAATTTCCGCTTCGCCACGGAAGACGTCGACGTGTCCGAACTGGAACGGCCGCTGCCGGATTGGCTGGCGAAGGTCGTGTGCGAGATCGCCCGCGAAAATCAATGGGCGGAAGACTGGTTCAATGATGGGGTCGCATTTCACCTTAGTGCACTAGCCGATAGCGCTGCGGATCATCTGGAGTTCGGGACCTTCCCAAAGGAGGCGGCATCGGTCGGACTTGTGATTTCTGTGCCGTCAGCGGAATATTTGCTGGCGCTCAAGCTGAAAGCATTCCGGATCACGGACCCACTGCGGGGTGAAATAGAGCGGCTCGACATCCTCAATTTGATGCGGGTAGTGGGTATTTCGACGACGGAAGACGCCGTTGCATTGCTTGGCCGGTATTTTCCCAAGAGCGCCGCCTCTGCGGAGAAGCAGCGCTTTCTGTTGAACAACATGAGCCGTGAGGGAGTTGCTGATGCGCCCAAATACCCTCGCTGACGCCGTTGACATGATCACGGCCGGTTCGCCGCAAAACGATACCCTTGCCGAATTTGTCGATACTTTCGATCTGGCGAAAACCGATCAGGATCGCTATGCCTCGATCGAGCGCGAGCCGAAATTGACGGGCAACGAGCGGCTGGATGCCCTGGTTGGAGCGATCGCCGAATACCTCGCCAAGCAACGCCGGCTCGGCCACGTGCCCCATTGGGTGTGCGATCCGGCTCGATACCTGCGGATGCCGTGGCATACCTGCGCTCCTGAAAACGACGCCATGCGCGAATATCTGACATTCAGCAGCCCGGGCGAATTCGCCTCGCGCAACATTTTCACCGAGGAGCGGCCGCTGCGGCGGGCGCGTGGCCTCAAGCCAGCCGAGACCTAGGACCTGCATGATCATCGCCATCGACGGACCCGCCGCTTCGGGAAAAGGCACGCTGGGCAAGCGCCTCGCCCATCATTACGGCTATCGTCATCTCGATACCGGCGTGATCTATCGCGCGGTGGCCAAGGCGCTGATGGATCTCGGCGCCGAACTGACCGACGAGGCGCGGGCGGTCGCGGTGGCGATGGAACTCGACCCGGAAAAGTTCGGCGATCCCGTGCTGAAGACGCAAAAAATCGGCGATGCGGCCTCCGTCGTCTCGGCCATTCCCGCCGTGCGCGAGGCGCTGGTCAGTTTCCAGCGGCATTTTGCCGAAGGGCCGCCCGGCGCGGTGCTCGACGGCCGCGACATCGGCACCGTGATCTGCCCGGGGGCTGACGTGAAAATCTTTGTCATTGCCGACCCCAGGGTCCGGGCCCGCAGGCGCACCCTGGAGGCCAAGGCCCGCGGCGAGGACGCCGACGAGGCCCTGGTGCTGGCCGACATCCTCAAACGCGACGAACGGGACCAGAACAGGGCCGTGGCGCCTTTAAAAGCGGCTCTGGATGCTTACTTGCTTGATAATTCGCATTTGGATATAGAAGGCGGCGTCCGGGCCGCCATCGATATTATCGAGGCCGTCCGAGCGGGCCGGCGGGGGATTTGAGCCTCTGCCGTCATTGGAGGAACGCCCGCTCCAGGTTCTTGAAGTCGACAAGCTCGTTTCAGGCTCCGGATCACATCAAACGTACCGAACGTGCAGGCATGCTGCCGGCCCGCTGTTGCGCCTCCCGCAATGGCGGTCGTTAGGGTTTGCGGAACCCTGACACTTCACGCGCGATACGCCCCTTAACCCGAACGGCCGGCTATACCCGCATCTGGAGAACAAATGGCTTCGACTGCTTCTTCCTATAATCCTTCCCGTGACGATTTTGCCGCGATGCTCGACGAGTCCTTCGCAGGCGGCAACCTTCAGGAAAGCTCCGTCATCAAGGGCAAGGTCGTTGCGATTGAAAAGGACATGGCCGTCATCGACGTCGGCCTGAAGACCGAAGGCCGTGTGGCGCTGCGCGAATTCAATGGGCCCGGCCGCGAAAGCGATCTCAAGGTCGGCGACGAGGTCGAGGTGTTCCTCGACCGCATCGAGAATGCGCTCGGCGAAGCCGTGCTGTCGCGCGACAAGGCGCGCCGCGAGGAAAGCTGGGGCAAGCTCGAGAAGGCCTTCAACAACAACGAGAAGGTCCACGGCGTCATCTTCAACCAGGTCAAGGGCGGCTTCACGGTCGACCTCGACGGCGCGGTCGCCTTCCTGCCGCGCTCGCAGGTCGACATCCGCCCGATCCGCGACGTCGCGCCGCTGATGAACAACTCGCAGCCGTTCCAGATCCTCAAAATGGA
>Ga0207702_10001094_pt1 | contig 27736 bp, 24 predicted proteins | sample KBSCornC62_FD_184302 | JGI IMG/M metagenome (GOLD analysis project Ga0207702, IMG submission 184302) | Corn rhizosphere microbial communities from Kellogg Biological Station, Michigan, USA - KBS Corn C6-2 (SPAdes) (version 2) | ecosystem: Host-associated > Plants > Roots > Rhizosphere > Soil ... | reverse complement strand
TCGCGCCGTATTCGGGCGACATGTTGCCGAGCGTTGCGCGATCCGCCAGCGGCAGGTGCTGCAGGCCGGGACCGAAGAACTCCACGAACTTGCCGACCACGCCGTGCTTGCGCAGCATCTGCGTCACAGTCAAGACGAGGTCGGTCGCGGTCGCGCCTTCCGGCAATTTGCCGGTGAAGCGGAAGCCGACCACTTGCGGGATCAGCATCGAGGACGGCTGGCCCAGCATCGCGGCTTCGGCTTCGATGCCGCCCACGCCCCAGCCCAGCACGCCCAACCCGTTGACCATCGTGGTGTGCGAGTCGGTGCCGAACAGTGTGTCGGGAAACGCCCAGGTCTGGCCGCCGATGTCGCGCGTCATCACCACGCGCGAGAGGTATTCGAGGTTCACCTGGTGCACGATGCCGGTCGCGGGTGGCACCACCTTGAAATCGTCCAGCGCCTTCTGGCCCCAACGCAGGAACGCGTAGCGTTCGTGGTTGCGCTTGAATTCGATCTCGGCGTTGCGGGCCAGTGCATCGGCTTCGCCGAACACATCGACCTGCACCGAGTGGTCGATCACGAGTTCGGCGGGCGACAGCGGGTTGATCTTCTTCGGGTCACCGCCCAGCGCGACCATCGCGTCGCGCATCGCGGCCAGGTCCACCACGCACGGCACGCCGGTGAAATCCTGCAGCACCACGCGCGCGGGCAGGAAGGAGATTTCGGTGGACGGTTCGGCCTTCGGATCCCACTTCAGCACGGCCTCGATCTGCGCGCGGGTGACTTCGCTGCCGTCCTCGTTGCGCAGCAGGTTTTCCAGCAGGACCTTCATCGAGTAGGGCAGGCGCGTGACGTCGTACTGCTTGCCCAGCTTCGCGAAACTGGCGATCTGGTAGGACTTGCCGCCAACGCTGAGGGTGTCGCGAATCCCGAACGAGTCTTGCATGGTGCTCTCCTTGGTGCCGCGCGGTGCGTGGATGGCGCGGGATGGCATCGAATGGACCGCCTATTATTGCGCAAACCCCGCCGCGATGCCCGCGCGCACCTGCGCCAGCCGGGGCGAGTCGGTAGACTCACGCGAACCAGACGGGGACATCGCACACGTGACGAGCACATCGGGGAGCCAGCACGACAGATGATCGCACCCTTCCGCCTGTTCCTGCGCATCTACGAGAAGTGGAAGCGCGACACGCTCTACGAAGGTGACTTCCGCCCCAGCATCAGCATCCTCAAGCTTTCCTTCATCGCCCTGTTCATCGGCGGTGCGGCGGCGGTCATCGCGTGGATTCTGTACCGGCTGATTGGCCTGGTGACGCACATTGCGTTCGCCGGACAGTGGAATTTCGATTTCGTCCAGCCGGCCGCGTTGCGCGCGCCGTGGTGGGTGATCATCCTGGCGCCCGTGGTCGGGGGCCTGGTCATCGGATTCATGGCGCGCTACGGCACCGAGCGCATCCGCGGGCATGGCATTCCCGAGGCGCTGGAGGCCATTCTGTTCCGACGCAGCAAGATGATGGCCAAGGTCGCGATCCTGAAACCCTTGTCGTCGGCGATCGCGATCGGCACCGGTGGTCCGTTCGGCGCCGAAGGGCCGATCATCATGACCGGCGGCGCGGTCGGCTCGTTGATCGGGCAGGTGTTCTCGTTGACCTCGATCGAACGCCGCACGCTGCTGGTGGCCGGAGCCTGCGCTGGCATGTCCGCGACCTTCGCGACGCCCATCGCGGCGACGCTGGTGGGCGTGGAGATGCTGCTGTTCGAGATGCGTCCGCGCAGCACCATCCCGGTCGCAGTCGCGTGTTTTGTTGCTGCGGTGTTGCGGCCATTCCTGATCGGCCCGGGACCGTTGTTTCCGATCACGGTCCAGTTCCATCTGCATATCGCCGAGTTCGGCATGGCCGCGGTCAGTGGCCTGATGGCGGGCTTGCTGGCAACCGCGGTGACGTTCCTCGTCTACAAGGTCGAGGATGGCTACCGCAAACTGCCGATCCACTGGATGTGGTGGCCCGCGATCGGCGCGCTGGTGGTCGGCATCGGCGGCGTCATCGATCCGCAGACGCTGGGCGTGGGCTACGACATCATTTACCAGTTGTTGACCGGCAAGATCGTCGGCGCCGCGATCGTGACCTTCATGATCGTCAAGGCGCTGATCTGGATCGTGTACCTGAGTTCGGGCACCTCCGGCGGCACGCTGGCGCCATTGCTGGCGCTGGGCGCGGGATTGGGCGGCCTGGAGGCGCTGATTTTCCCGGGTCCGTATCCGCTGCTGTGGCCGTTGCTCGGCATGGGCGCGATGCTGGCCGCGGTGATGCGGATGCCGTTCACGTCGATCATGTTCGCACTGGAGCTGACCGGCAACGCCAGCATGCTGCCGGCGCTGCTGATCACCTGCACCACGGCCTACGGCGCGAGCGTGTTCCTGATGAAGCGTTCGATCCTCACCGAAAAGATCGCGCGACGCGGCCTGAACATCTTTCGACCGTACACGCTCAACCGGCTGGAGTACATGAGCGTCAGGGAAGTGATGACGAGCGAGGTAACGAGCATCCTGGCGGACATGACGGTGCGGGACCTGTGCGATCAGTATTTCGGGAGCGAGCAAAAGTATCGCGCGTATCCCGTCGTGGATGCGGAGGGCACGTTGCTGGGCATCGTCGATCGCGCGCGTTTGCGCGAGTGGCTGGAAAGCGACGAGTCCGGGGCGTCGCGCCTGTCCGATCTGATGAGTGGCGACCCGGTCGTCGCCTTTCCCGAGGAAAGCTGCCAGAGCATCGCCATCCGCATGGCGGTGGAAAAGCGCGACCGCATTCCCGTGGTGAGCCGCGAGAACCAGCATTTGCTTGGTATGGTCACCCGCTACGACCTGCTCACGCCGTACACGCACACCCACGACGAGGAGATGTTGCGCGAACGGGTGTTTCGCGGACGCGGGCAGTCGCACTGACGACCGCTCGCGTTTTGTTCTCGCCGTCATTCCCGACAAGCCCGCGCAGCGGGCGCGATCCCCCGGCATCGCGCAAGCGTCGCTGCTCACCCCCGCAGCGCAACGCCCGTCAGCATCCCGCGCGCGATCATCACTTCGCGCTTGGGCCGCAGCAGCAGGTGCCGGCGCCGTCCGCCGAGTTGCCGCCACAGCACCGCCGCGCGCACCGCGGCCAGCAACAGTGCGCGTACGCGCTGGGCCTGCACGTGCTGCTGCAGGTACAGCGGATTGCCGACGACGGTGACGCGCGGTTTCAGGCCCGACAAGTTGGTGCTGTAAAGGTCGGCGAGGCGGGCGATGATCGTGGGGTGGGTTAGGGGGAAGTGCTGCAACTGGCGCTGCATGCCGGTCAGACCCTCGCCGAGCCGCCGGTTGGCGTCTGGATGTGCCGCCAAGCTGCGTTCCAGCTTCATCACATTGATGAGCATGTGGAACAGCGGCAGGTCGCGATCGTTGCCTTCCACTTGTTCGACCAGCACGCGTAGGCCACGCCGCACGCCCTGGTTGCCGCCGAACACATCGGCGGCGCTGGCGGATTCCAGCTTGAACACGCTGGCCAGGCTGGCTTCCAGCGCCTCGGGATCGCAGTCGCCGTCGCGCGCGAGATCGCGTACCAACGCCAACGCCTGGAACACGCCCGCCAACGCCAGCACGCGCGACTCCTTCATGTCGCAACTCCGATCGACGGTGCGTCGGTGGAGTCGATCACCGCGCCACCGAGGCATTCCTCGCCGCGATAGAACACCACCGACTGTCCGGGCGCAACCGCGCGTTGTGTTGCATCGAATCGCACTGCGCAGCGATCGCCATCCACCTCGACGTGGCAAGCCTGCGGCGGCTGGCGGTAACGGGTCATGGCCGTGCAGTCGAACGATGCGGCAGGCGGCACGCCGGCAATCCAATGCGCGCCGCTTGCATTCAGCGCATGCGATTGCAGCCACGGACTGTCGTGACCCTGATCGACATACACGATATTGGCAGCGATATCCTTGCCAACCACGTACCAGGGCTCGCCACTGCTGTCGGCGCGGCCACCGATGTGCAGGCCGGAACGCTGGCCCGGCGTGTAGAACATCGCGCCCTGGTGTTCGCCGAGCGTGTCACCGTGCGGGTCGCGCAATTCCCCCGGGTGCGCCGGCAGGTAGGTCGACAGGAACGTGCGGAAGTCGCGCTCGCCGATGAAGCAGATGCCGGTGGAATCCTTTTTCGCGGCAACCGGCAAGCCCGCGTCGTCGGCGATCCTGCGCACCTCGGTCTTGTGCAGGTCACCCAGCGGAAACAGCGCTGCGCCCAGTTGCCCCTGATCCAGCGTGTGCAGGAAATAGGTCTGGTCCTTGCCGGTATCGCGCGCGCGCAGCAGCCGCCAGCGGCCGTCGAGGCATTCATTCCTCGCGTAGTGCCCGGTCGCGATTTTTTCTGCCCCGTCCGTGCGGGCCGCATCGAGGAATGAACCGAATTTGATCTCGCGATTGCACAGCACGTCGGGATTGGGTGTGCGGCCGGCGCGGTATTCATCGAGGAAGTATGCGAACACCCGTGCGCGGTATTCCGCGGCGAAGTTGCCGCTGCGGAACGGGATGCCCAGCCTCGCGCACACCGCCAGCGCATCCTTGCGATCGGCGTCGGCATGGCACCCTGACTCAGGGTCTTCGTCTTCCCAGTTCAGCATGAAGAACCCGGACACGCCGTGACCGGCATTTTTCAGCAGCAGCGCCGCCACCGAGGAATCGACCCCGCCGGACATGCCGACCGTGACCCGCATGCTCACGCGCTCCGCGCCGGCAGCAGCGAGCGCAGCGTCGCAAGCGGCAGGCGTTGGCCGGCGAGCCAGTCATTGAGGGTGCTCAATACAAGCGCACTGCGCAAACGCGTTGCATTGGCCGCGATGTCCGCGTAGCTCATCCACAGTGCACGAGTGATGCCCTTGTCCAATGGCCGTTCGGGATGATGCTTCAGCGGGTGGCCGGCAAAGGCGAAGCGCACGATGTGATGGTCGTGCACGCGGCTGTGCCATTGCTGCACGCCGATGAAATGATCCAGCGCGACCTCCCAGCCGGTTTCCTCCAGGGTTTCACGTACCGCGGCTTCGGCCAGGCTCTCATGGTCTTCCAGGTGTCCCGCCGGCTGGTTGAGTTGCAGCGCGCCGCGGATATCTTCCTCGACCATCAGGAACCGGTCCCCATCGGAGATCACGCAGGCCACGGTGACGTGCGGGCACCAGATTGCGGCCCGTTCGGGCGCGGTGGTGAACTCGTCCATTTCTTCCATGTCGACTTGCACTGGAAATTCCATCATTTTGCCATCATCTGATGTGACGTTTCGTCACCACTTGCCTGCGTCCGCGGGCATATACTCGGGCCGAAGAGCAGGATCCACATGACGCCAGGAAAAACGCACGACAACGAGGCCGAGCATGAGCAGGGCGTGGTCGTCGAACCCAGCCGTCCGGAAACGGCTCGACCGCCGCTGTACCAGGTGGTGCTGCTGAATGATGATTACACGCCGATGGAGTTCGTGGTGGTGGTGCTGGAAACGTTTTTCAACATGGCGCGTGAACGCGCAACTCAGGTAATGTTGCACGTGCATACCCGCGGCAAGGGCGTTTGCGGAGTGTTCAGCAGGGAGGTTGCAGAAAGCAAGGTGGCGCAGGTCAACGAGTTCTCGCGCACCCACCAGCATCCATTGTTGTGCACGATGGAAAAGTTGTAACCGACCCCATATCTGGGGAAAGAGATCCCGGAGACCCCAACCCATGTTCAGCAAGGACCTCGAATTCACCATCGGGCAGTGCTACAAGGAAGCCCGCGAGCAACGCCACGAGTTCATGACCGTGGAACATCTGTTGCTGGCGCTGCTCACCAACCCTACCGCGGCTGCGGTGCTGCGCGGCTGCGGCGCCGACATCGACAAGCTCGCCAAGGACCTGCGCTCCATCATCACCGAAACGGTGCCGGTGTTGCCGTCGGGCGACGAACGCGACACGCAACCGACGCTGGGTTTCCAGCGCGTGCTGCAGCGCGCCGTCTACCACGTGCAGTCTTCCGGCCGCAAGGAAGTGACGGGTGCGAACGTGCTGGTCGCGATCTTCGGCGAGAAGGATTCACACGCCGTGTACTTCCTGCACCAGCAGGAAGTCGAACGGCTGGACGTGGTCAATTACGTTTCCCACGGCGTCGCCAAGATCGGCCATGAATCCGACGCCGCGCCCGCGGCGGGCGAGGCGGGTACGGAAGCCGAGGCCGAAGGCAAGGACAAGGACAACGCGCTGGTCGAATACGCGACCAACCTCAACGAGCGTGCCGAGCAGGGCAAGATCGACCCGTTGATCGGCCGCGAGGAAGAAGTCGAGCGCACGATCCAGGTACTCTGCCGCCGGCGCAAGAACAACCCGCTGTACGTGGGCGAGTCCGGCGTGGGCAAGACCGCGCTGGCGGAAGGCCTGGCGCGCCGCATCGTCGAGGGCAAGGTGCCCGAGGTGCTGGAAGACGCCACGATCTGGGCGCTGGATCTGGGCGCGCTGGTCGCCGGCACCAAGTACCGTGGTGATTTCGAGAAGCGGCTGAAGGCCGTGATCGCGCAACTCAAGAAGGATCCGAAGTCGATCCTGTTCGTCGATGAGATCCACACCATCATCGGCGCGGGTTCGGCGTCGGGTGGCACCATGGACGCGTCCAACCTGATCAAGCCGGCGCTGGCGTCGGGCGAGCTGCGCTGCATCGGCTCCACCACGTTCCAGGAATTCCGCGGCGTGTTCGAAAAGGATCGAGCGCTGGCGCGGCGCTTCCAGAAGATCGACGTGGTCGAGCCTTCCGTGGCCGACAGCGTGGAAATCCTGAAAGGTCTCAAGTCGCGCTTCGAGGAACACCACAACGTCAGCTACAGCGACGAGGCGCTGAAGGCCGCGGTGGATCTGTCGGTGAAACACATCCCCGACCGCCTGCTGCCGGACAAGGCCATCGACGTGATCGACGAGGCCGGCGCGCACCAGCGCCTGCTGCCCGACGACAAGCGTACCGGCAAGGTCGACGTGGACGAGGTCGAATACATCGTCGCGCGAATGGCGCGCATCCCGCAGAAGCAGGTCTCGGCATCCGACCGCGACGTGCTGCGCAACCTCGACCGCAACCTGAAGATGGTCATCTTCGGCCAGGACCAGGCCATCGATACGCTGGCGTCCGCGATCAAGATGGCGCGTTCGGGCCTAGGCAGCCCGGACAAGCCGATCGGCAATTTCCTGTTCGCGGGCCCGACCGGGGTCGGCAAGACCGAGGTCACGCGCCAGCTGGCGCTGCAACTCGGTATCGAACTGGTGCGCTTTGACATGTCGGAATACATGGAGCCGCATTCGGTGTCGCGCCTGATCGGTGCGCCGCCGGGCTACGTCGGTTTCGACCAGGGCGGGCTGCTCACCGAATCGGTGGTCAAGCACCCGCACTGCGTGCTGCTGCTGGATGAAATCGAAAAGGCCCATCCGGACCTGTTCAACATCCTGCTGCAGATCATGGACCACGGCGTGCTCACGGATACGAACGGCCGCGAAGCGAATTTCCGCAACGTGATCCTGGTGATGACGACCAACGCGGGTGCGCGCCAGGCGGCGCGGCGCAGCATCGGCTTCGTGGAGCAGGAACACGCGACCGACGCGATGGAAGTAATCCGCCGGACGTTCACGCCGGAGTTCCGCAACCGCCTCGATGCCGTCGTGCAGTTCAAGTCGCTGGACTTCGACCACATCCTGCGGGTGGTCGACAAGTTCCTGATCGAATTGGAATCGCAATTGCTGGAGAAGCGCGTCAGCCTGAACGTCACGCCGGAAGCGCGGCGCTGGCTGGCCGAGCACGGGTTCGACACGCAGATGGGCGCGCGGCCGATGGCAAGGCTGATCCAGGACAAGGTGAAGCGTGCGATCGCCGACGAGCTGCTGTTCGGCAAGCTCGCCGACGGCGGCAAGGTCAACCTCGGTGTCAAGGATGGCGAGCTCACCGTCGATACGGAAGAGGCCGAGAAGTTGCCGGCCGTGGTGTAAATTGGAAAAGTCGGCGTTACGCGGCCCGCAAAGCGCAAAGGGTGAAGAGAAAGAGCCCGGCGACCTCGCGTCGTGACGCTCCCTCTTCACCCTTCGTCGTTCACTCTTTACGCCGCCGCCTGCGGCGGCCGATTTCCCCGCTACCGCACCCGATAGGTAATCCGCCCCTTGGTAAGGTCGTAGGGCGTCATTTCCACTTTCACCTTGTCGCCGGTGAGGATGCGGATGTAGTGCTTGCGCATGCGACCCGAGATATGCGCCGTGACGACATGCCCGTTTTCCAGCTGCACGCGGAACATGGTATTGGGCAGGGTTTCCTGCACCGTACCTTCCATTTCGATGACGTCGTCTTTGGCCATGGGTTGCGCTTGGCGCGAATCGTTAAACCGCGCATTCTGCCACGATGCGGGCTTGCGCGAAAGCGTGGACGCAAATATCAGCCCAGATGCTCCCGCAGCCGGCGGCGGATTTCGGCCTCGACCAGCGGCCGCATCAGCCCCGGGAGCGGGCTCAGCGGTACCCTCACATGCGCGTCGGCTTCACCGACGGTGAGATTGCCCTCCACGCCATGGGCAGCGAAGGAGAGGGTGTCCCCGCTCCAGATCATGTCGCCCAGCCCGAAACGGGCGGAGAGTTCGCGCGACGGCATCGCGGCATGCCGGTTCCCGAGGGAATGGGGACGGTGGAGATCGATGACGGGCACGGGCAGTGGGCGGATGTTGCATTGCGCCATGCTACATTTGCGCGCACCTCGACAAGGCATGTCATGCGCGTCGTTTGCATCCATCCAGCCCGCGACACGGTTCCCTGCGGCGCGGGTCCCGTGCACATGGGCAGTGCACCGGACAACGACATCGTGCCCGTCGGGGCGGGCGTCGATCCGCACCATGTCGCGCTGACCGTCGACGCACGGGGGCTGCTGTTGACCGTGCAACCGGGTTGCCAGCGCGTCTACGTGAATGCGCGCGCGGTGCGGGAGAAGGCGCTGCTTCGCTACGGGGACACCGTGACGCTGGGCGCGAACAAATTCCTGGTGGCGGCCGACGCCGCGCCGGTGGAAGTCCGGGACGTGGGCGACGCGGTTGCGTATCCCGGCCAGGCGGGTTTGCGGGTCATGTCGGGCGGGGCATCGGGGCAGCTTCTGCCCGTCGCGCCGGAACTGCGGCTGGGTACGGGCAGCCGGTATTTCGGCGAGCTGTCGTACGCCTGCCGCGTGGTGCAGACGGGAGACGGGCTGATCTTCGAATCCGAAAGTGCCGCACCGCGCGTCAACGGTTGGCGCTGCCAGCGTGCCCGGCTGTCACCCGATGACCAGATTGTGTTGGGTGAACACCGGTTCGTCGTCGAGGCACCCGGGTTGCAGTGCGTGGCCCACGCCATCGCGCAACCCGCTCCCGTGGCGCCCATCGTGGAACCGGAACCCGACGATTCGCCGCACACTGAAATCTGGTGGCTCATCGTCGCGGCAGTCGTGCTTGCCGGGTTGATCGCATTTTTTTTGTACTTCCGCTGGTAACCCCCGTTCTTGCAGGAACCTCGAACCATGTCGCGAGCGTGGAACTTCAGTGCCGGCCCGGCCGCGATGCCGGAAGACGTGTTGAAACGCGCCCAGCAGGAATTGCTGGATTGGAACGGTGCGCGCGCATCGGTGATGGAGGTGAGCCATCGCGGCAAGGCGTTCATGGAGATGGCGGCACGTGTTGAAGCCGACCTGCGCGAGCTGTTGGCCATTCCGTCGGACTACAAGGTACTGTTCCTGCAGGGCGGCGCGACCCAGCATTTCGCGCAGGTGCCGATGAACATTGCGGCCCAAGGCCAGCGCGCGGATTACATCGTCAACGGACACTGGGGCGAGAAGGCGGCCAGCGAAGCGGCGTTGTACGCGGCGCCGCACGTGGCCGCGACTTCGAAGGGCGATGGATACCGGTCCATCCCGGAGCGCGCGGGCTGGGATCTCGATCCCGATGCCGCGTATGTCCACATCACCACCAACGAAACCATCCATGGCGTCGAGATGCGCGAAATTCCCGACGTGGGCGACGTGCCGCTGGTGGCCGACATGTCGTCCGACATCCTGTCGCGCCCGCTGGCTGTCTCGAAGTTCGGGCTGATCTACGCGGGCGCGCAAAAGAACATCGGTCCGTCCGGACTGGTGGTGATGATCGTGCGCGAAGATCTGCTGCAGCGCCATCCGCGCCCATTGCCGCGCATCTTCCGTTACGCCGAATACGCCGCGGCGGATTCCATGTTGAACACGCCCAACACCTGGGGCTGGTACCTCGCCGGCCTGACTTTCCAGTGGCTGAAGGAGCAGGGCGGGCTCGTCGAAATGGAGCGCCGCAACCGCGCCAAGTCGGGTGCACTGTATGACGCCATCGACGGCTCGGGCGGGTATTACCGCAACGACGTCGATCCCGCGGCACGTTCGCGGATGAACGTGATCTTCAACCTGCGCGACGCCGCGCTGGAACCCGTGTTCGTCGCGGAAGCGGCCGACGCCGGGCTGCTGGCGTTGAAGGGACATCGCGCGCTGGGCGGCATTCGAGCGTCCATCTACAACGCGGTGCCGATCGAAGGCATACACGCGTTGTGCGCCTTCATGGCGGAGTTCCGGCGCACCCATGGCTGAGCGCGCAGCCCCACGCAAACCCGAACCGGCGTTCGATGCCTCGCGCCTGGTCAATGCCGCGACGGCGAAACTGCGCGCCTATGATCCGGGCCACGATTTGCCCGCGATGCGATCGCGCTTCGGCGCGGCGATCGCGGAATTGGGTTCGAACGAAAATCCGCTCGGTCCGAGTCCGCGCGCGCTGAAGGCGATGCGTGTGGCGTTGGCCGAAACGTTCCGCTACCCCGATCCGCGCGGAATGCAGTTGAAGCGCGCCTTGGCGGAGCATCTCGCGGTCGATGTGGAACGCATCGCGCTTGGCAACGGCTCGCATGAATTGCTGATGCTGCTGGCGCAGTGTTTCGCGGACGCGAAGCACTCGATCGTGTTTTCACAGTTCGGCTTTGCGGTATTTCCCATCGCGACCGCCGCGTCCGGCGCGCGTGCCATTCGCGTACCGGCATTGCCGCGCAACCACCGCAGCGCGCCGTACGGCCACGATCTCGAGGCGATGGCCAGGGCGATTCGCGCCAACACGCGCATTGTCTACCTCGCGAATCCGAACAATCCGACCGGCACGTGGTTCGACGATGCTGCGTTGGCGGCATTCCTGAAGAAGGTGCCGCGCAGCGTCCTGGTGGTGGTGGACGAGGCGTATCACGAATACGTGGAGGCGCCCGGGTTGACCACGGCGCTCGCGTTCGCCGACAAGCATCCGAACCTCGTTGTCACCCGCACGTTCTCCAAGGCGTACGGAATGGCCGGTGTGCGCGTGGGTTACCTGGTTGCACATTCGGAAATCGTGGCGATGCTGGAACGCCTGCGCGAATCGTTCAACGTCAACAATGTGGCGCTGGCAGGCGCCGCCGCGGCGTTGGACGACAAACCGTGGCTGGCGAAGGCACGTGCATTCAACCGGGCGGAACGCGAATGGCTGCGCGAGGAGTTGCTGGAGCGCGGCTATCGCTGCCTGCCGTCGCAGACCAATTTCCTGTTGTGCGTGTTGCCGCGCGATGCAGCCAGGCTGGAACGTCATTTGTTCGAACGCGGCGTGATCGTGCGCCCGATGGGCGGTTACGGACTGCCGCGCACGTTGCGGATCAGCGTGGGCAGCCGCGCAGAGAACCGACGGTTGCTGCGGGCATTGCCGTGAGTGCACGGCTGGGCTGGACCACTTCGCCGGCGCGCCGCTTGCGTGGAGAAATTTGCGTACCCGGTGACAAATCCGTTTCGCACCGCGCGATCATGCTGTCCGCGCTGGCCGAGGGGACCTCGCGCATCGCGGGCTTTCTGGAAGGCGAGGACACCCGCGCGACCGCGCGCATCTTCGGGCAGATGGGCGTGCGCATCGATGCGCCATCGCCGGGCGAACGCGTTGTGCACGGTGTTGGTTTGCGCGGACTGTGTGCGTCGCAAGGCGTGCTCGATTGTGGCAACTCCGGCACCGCAATGCGCTTGCTGTGCGGCGTGATGGCGGGGCAGGAATTCGATTCGATCCTGACGGGCGACGCGTCGCTCTCAAAACGCCCGATGCGTCGCGTGACCGAGCCGCTTGCGTCAATGGGCGCGATCATCGAAACGACAGAAGCGGGCAGGCCACCGTTGCGGGTGCGAGGCGGGCGCGTGTTGCGTGGCATCGACCATGCGTCGCCCCTCGCGAGCGCACAGGTGAAATCGGCGGTGTTGCTGGCGGGTTTGTATGCGGATGGCGAAACCGCGGTCACCGAGCCGCGACCGACCCGCGACTACACCGAACGGATGCTGCGTGCATTCGGCTGGCCGATTGAGTTCGAGCCGGGCAGGGTGCGGCTGTCGGGCGGACACAATTTGCGTGCGACCGATACCGCCGTGCCCGCGGATTTTTCCTCTGCGGCGTTCTTCATCGTGGCCGCGGGCATCGTGCCGGGTCCGGGGCTGGTTTTGCGCAACGTCGGCATGAATCCACGCCGCATCGGCTTGCTGCACGTGCTGCGCGCGATGGGTGCGAACATCTTGGAAGAAAATCGGCGCGATACGGACGGCGAACCGGTTGCCGATCTCGTCGTGCGCCAAGCGCCCCTGCGCGGCATCGAGGTGCCGGTGGAATGTGTCGCCGACATGATCGACGAATTCCCCGCGCTGTTCGTCGCTGCCGCGCGTGCGGAAGGGGTCACCACGATCCGCGGCGCGGAAGAATTGCGAGTGAAGGAATCCGACCGCATCGCGGTGATGGCCACGGGTTTGCGCGCGCTGGGCGTGCGCATCGAGGAAGCGCCGGATGGCGCGATGATCGAAGGCGGCGCGTTGCACGGCGGCACAGTCGAATCCAATGGCGACCATCGCTGCGCGATGGCGTTTGCGGTGGCGGGTGCTGTCGCAAGCAGCGCGGTCACGATTCGCGATTGCGCGAATGTCGCGACCTCGTTTCCGGGCTTCGTCGAACTGGCGAACGGTTGCGGCCTGACGGTGCGCGCGGCCTGAGCGGAATCGGCGTCCGCTAACATTCAATGGATGACGACGAACGACTCCGTGCCGATACTCACCATTGACGGTCCCTCCGGCTCCGGCAAGGGCACGATCGCCCGCGCGGTGGCGGATCGGCTGGGCTGGCACATGCTGGATTCCGGGGCGATCTATCGCGCGGTTGGTCATGCGGCGGGCGCGAAGGATCTGGATGTTTCCGACGCCCAGGCTGTTGCACGTTGCGCCGCCACGACGCGCATCGAATTTCGCGACCCCGGCGATGGCGGCGACACCCGCGTCATCATCGACGGCGAAGACGCCACCGATGCGATCCGCACCGAAACCGCCGGCGCGGCGGCCTCCGCAATCGCAGCGCTGCCGGAGGTGCGAAAAGCCTTGGTGAACAAGCAGTTGGCGTTCCGCCAGCCACCCGGCCTGGTCGCCGACGGACGCGACATGGGCACCGTGATCTTCCCGGACGCGCCATTCAAGGTATTCCTGACCGCCAGCGCCGCAGAACGGGCGGAAAGGCGCTATAAGCAGTTGAAGTCAAAGGGACTTGACGTTACACTAGCCAACCTTTTGCACGAGATCGAGTTGCGTGATGCGCGGGACGCGTCGCGCATGGTTGCGCCGTTGCGACCGGCTGCCGACGCCGTGGTGATCGACACCACCGGGCAGCCGATTCCAATGGTCGTGGACCGGGTGCTCGCGGTCGTGCGAAAGGGTTGATTGCAACAACGTGCCGCGTTCGCGCGGCTTTCCCAACCGGATGCATCGATGCATCCCCCAACCGGCGGATCGTCGCCTGTGGAATCGACATCAATGGAACTTGCAGGCCTCGCGATCCATTCCCAACCTGGAATCCCCATGACCGAAAGTTTTGCCGAGCTGTTTGAACAGAGCCAGTCGCTGGCCAAATTGAGACCCGGAGCCATCGTCTCCGGCACCGTCGTCGAAATCCGCCCCGATGTGGTGGTGGTGAACGCCGGACTGAAATCGGAAGGCATCGTGCCGATCGAACAGTTCCGCAACGAGGCCGGCGAACTCGAAGTCAAGCTGGGCGACGAAGTCAAGGTCGCGCTGGACGCAATCGAAGACGGGTTCGGCGAAACCAAGCTGTCGCGCGAGAAGGCCAAGCGCTCGATGGTGTGGGATGAACTGGAGCAGGCATTCGAAGGCCAGGAAGCCATCACCGGCCGCATCAATGGCAAGGTCAAGGGCGGCTTCACCGTGGACATCCGCGACGTGCGCGCGTTCCTGCCGGGTTCGCTGGTGGATGTGCGCCCGGTGCGCGATCCGGGTTATCTCGAAGGCAAGGACCTGGAGTTCAAGATCATCAAGCTCGACCGCAAGCGCAACAACGTGGTGGTCAGCCGCCGCGCGGTGGTCGAGAGCGAGCATTCCGAGGAGCGTGAGCAGCTTATGGAGAAGCTGCAGGAAGGCGCGATCCTTCACGGCGTGGTCAAGAACCTCACCGACTACGGCGCGTTCGTGGACCTCGGCGGTATCGACGGCCTGCTGCACATCACCGACATGGCGTGGAAGCGCGTGCGGCATCCGTCGGAAGTCGTCAATGTCGGCGACGAACTCGACGTGCGCGTGCTGAAGTTCGACCGCGAGCGCAACCGCGTCTCGCTGGGCCTGAAGCAGCTCGGCGACGATCCGTGGGTCAGCATCACCCGCCGTTATCCGTCGGGCACCCGCCTGTTCGGCAAGGTTTCCAACGTCACCGATTACGGCTGCTTCGTGGAGCTGGAGCCGGGCGTGGAAGGCCTGGTGCACGTGTCCGAGATGGACTGGACCAACAAGAACGTCAATCCGGCCAAGGTGGTACAGGTCGGCGACGAAGTGGAAGTGATGGTGCTGGACGTCGACGAAGAGCGTCGCCGCATTTCGCTGGGCATGAAGCAAACCCAGTCGAACCCGTGGGAAGCCTTTGCCGCGATGTTCAAGAAGGGCGACAAGGTCCACGGTGCGATCAAGTCGATCACCGACTTCGGCATCTTCGTCGGCCTGGACGGCGGCATCGATGGCCTGGTGCACCTGTCCGACATTTCCTGGCAGGGCAACGGCGAGGAACTGGTCCGCGAGTTCAAGAAGGGCGATGAAGTCGATGCGGTGGTGCTGGCGGTCGATCCGGAGCGTGAGCGCATCAGCCTCGGCATCAAGCAGCTCGAACAGGATCCATTCGGCCAGTTCATGGCCGCGAATCCGCGCGGCGCGATCCTCAACGGCACGGTGAAGGAAGTCGATGCCAAGGGTGCCGTGATCGAGCTGGCCGACGGCATCGAGGGTTATCTTTCGGCGCGCGACTTCTCCAAGGACCGCATCGACGATCTCAGCCAGCACCTCAAGGTGGGCGAGCAGGTCGAGGCCAAGTTCACCGGTATGGATCGCAAGGGCCGCATGCTGGCGCTCTCGATCCGCGCCAAGGACGAGGACGAGATGGCCGAAACCCTGTCCGAGTACCAAAATCAGCACGCCGAGCGCGGCACGACCAAGCTGGGAGCGCTGCTCAAAGAGCAGTTGAACAAGTCCGAATAAGCCTATATAAGGTCTTGGGTTTTTGCTGAAACGACGGAACCGTCCGCGTGCGGGCGGTTCCGGGTCAGGGGATCGCGTGTGCGGATTCGCGTCCGCTCTTCCGCAAGGTAGCCGTACGTTGCCATCGATGACCAAATCCGAATTGATTGCCGCGCTCGCGGAGCGCCAGAAGCATTTGGCGTTCGCCGATGTCGAACTCGCCGTGCGCAACGTCATCGAGCAGATGAGTGGCGCGCTGGCGACCGGCGACCGCATCGAAATCCGCGGCTTCGGCAGTTTCTCGCTGCACTACCGCCCGCCGCGCACGGGCCGCAACCCGAAAACCGGCACGGCCGTGGCGCTGCCCGGCAAGTACGTTCCGCATTTCAAGCCGGGCAAGGAATTGCGTCAGCGGGTGAACGAGGGCGCCGCCGCGTAGCGGGTCCGGGCGCCGGCTTGGCATGAACCGCAGGTGCATTCCGGTGGAAGCCGCCGTTCGCCGAAGCCGTGACAACGATCCGGGTTCGCCTTCTTCCGCGCGGCAGCCGAGGTAACGGTGACAAGCCCTTTCGATCCGCTCTGGTTGTTGTTTCTCATTCCCGTGCTGGTGCTGGCGGGCTGGCTGGGCTGGATCATCGGCCGGCAGGCGATCGCGCGTCGCTCGGGCGCGCGGGTCACCGAACTTTCCTCTCATTACTTCCGCGGCCTGAACTACCTGCTCAACGAGCAGCCGGACAAGGCCATCGAAGTCTTCATGAAGTTGGCCGAGTTCAACCGCGACACGGTGGAAACCCATCTCGCGCTCGGCAACCTGTTCCGCCGCCGCGGCGAGGTCGATCGCGCGATCCGCGTCCACCAGCACCTGGTCAGCCGTTCCAATCTGAGTGAAGCCGAGCGTACTGTCGCGCTGCTGGAATTGGGCGAAGACTACATGCGCGCGGGCTTGCTGGATCGCGCCGAAGCATTGTTCGACGACCTGGTCGCGATGGATGCGCATGCGCCGTCGGCGCTGCGCCACCTGATAGCGATCTACCAGCATGAACGCGACTGGCACAAGGCCATCGGCCATGCACGCCGCCTGGAAAAGATGACCGGCGAATCGCAGGCCGCGACCATCGCGCAGTTCCAGTGCGAGCTGGCCGAGCAGTCGCGCCAGCACGGTGCGCGCGCCGAAGCGCGGGCGTACCTGGACGAAGCCTTCGCCAGCCAACCGGGCTGCGTGCGCGGTTACATGATCGGCGGCCACTTGTTTGTGGAAGAGGGGCGCTGGAACGAAGCCGTCGTCGCGTTCGAACAGGCGGTCGACGCGGACATCGATTTCGTTCCAGAAATCCTGCCGCCGTTGCTCGACGCTTATGCCCATGCCGGCGAAATGGCTCGCGCCGAGAAGTTCCTTGGCCACGTGATCGAGCGTTACCACGGCATCACGCCGGTGCTGGCGCTCACCGATCTTTATCGGAAACGCGAAGGCGAGCGCGCAGCCATCGATTTCCTGACCGGGCAGTTGCGCCAGCGGCCATCGGTGCGCGGGATGATGGCGCTGATCGACGCGACCATGTCGCGCGCCGAGGGCGAGGCGCGCGAGAATTTCCTGATCCTGCGCGACCTCACCCACAAGCTGCTGGAAGGCCGCGCCATGTATCGCTGCAACCACTGCGGCTTCGGCGCCAAGGCACATCACTGGCAGTGCCCCAGTTGCAAGAGTTGGGGAACCGTCCGTCCGATCCACAGTGTTGTCAGCGAGTAACCATGGGCAGCGCGCACGGCACCGCGATCATCGTTGGGCTGGCGATCATTGCGGGATGCGCACTGCTGCTCTCGCTCGCATTCACGGGCGCGGCGCTGGCCTACGCGCGTCGTCGCGGCTTGCTGGACCAGCCCGGCAAGCGGCGTTCGCACACGCAGCCGACGCCGCGCGGCGGCGGCATTGGCATCGTCGCGGCCATGCTGCTGGCGGGCGTGGCGGCGTGGTGCCTGCTCGAGGGTTCATTGTTGTGGACGCAACCCGCCGCATTCACCGCAGCGGTACTGGCGGTCGCGCTGATCGGCTGGCGGGACGATCACAAGCCGCTGCCGGTGGTGCCACGGCTGCTCGTGCACTTCGGCGCCGCGTTGCTGGTCGGACTCGCCGCGCTCGCGCCATGGGCGACGCGCGATCCGGCACGCTGGTGGCTATTGCTTCCGCTGGTCCCGGTCCTGATCGGCTTCATCAATTCCCACAACTTCATGGACGGCATCGACGGCATCCTCGGCCAGCAGGGACTGTTCGTGATGCTCGGCCTGGGGGCACTGGCGGCATGGCATGGTGATGTTGGCGTCGCGGCATTGGCCTTCGCCACGGCGGCGGGATGCCTCGGTTTTCTCCTCTTCAACTGGCCGCCCGCAAAAATCTTCATGGGCGATGTCGGCTCGGGCGCGCTGGGCCTGACCATCGGCGCCGTCGCGGCGTTCGTGGTTCAGCGAAATCCTGCGATGCTTTGGGCATGCGCCATCCTTCCGTCCGCGTTCCTGGTCGACAGCGGCCTGACCCTCGCGCGGCGCATGCTGGCCGGGCAGCGCTGGTACGCGCCGCACCGCCAGCACCTGTACCAGTGGCTGGTACGGGTAAACTGGAGCCATGCCCGCACCGACATTGCCTACATGATCTGGAACCTGGCCGTGGTTGCGCCGCTGGCCTGGTTGGCCGCACGCCAGCCCGCGCATGGTGGTGGATATTTCGCCGTCGCCTACGCGTCGGCGGCCATCATCTGGTTCGCCGGCAAACGCGCTTGCCTCGCCAAAGCACGGAGATGCGCGTCGCATGAAAACGCCTGAGCTGGCCGGCTGGGTGCACCCGCGCACGGCGGTCGTGATCCACGACCTCGCGGTGACGCTGCTGGCGTGGTGGCTGGCCAACACGCTGCGCTACGCGATGCTGCCGTACGGCCAGCGGCTCGACCTGCTGAGCTGGCAGACGTTGATCGTGCTGGGCGTGCAGGCCGCGATGTTCTTCTGGACCGGCTTGTACAAGGGCCTGTGGCGCTTCGCCAGCGTTCCCGATCTGTGGAACATCGTGCGCGCGGTGGTTGCGGGCGCAGTGGTGATCTACATTGCGTTGTTCCTGTACAACCGCATGAACGGGATCTCCCGCTCGGTGCTGCTGATCTATCCGGTGCTGCTGGGGATTTTGCTGGGTACGCCGCGACTCGCCTACCGCTACTGGAAGGACAGCCAGCTCGACCTGTTCCATGCCAAGCACAGCCACCGTGTGCTGGTGATCGGTGCTGGGCGCGCGGGTGAGGCGCTGGTGCGTGACCTGCGGCGCGATACGCGCTACATACCGGCCGGGTTCATCGATGACGATGCTTCATTGCGCGGTTCCCGCCTGCACGGTGTGCCGGTACTCGGGGGCACCGGCAAGCTGGCCGAGATCGCGCGCCGGGTCGGTGCGGAGATGTTGCTGATCGCGATGCCCTCGGCTGACAAGGACCAGATGCGCCGGATCGTCAGCTTGTGCGAGGCCACGGGTTTGCCGTTCCGCACCGTGCCGCGTCTGGACGACGTGGTTTCCGGGCGCGCGCAGTTCAATGAACTGAAGGAGGTCGCCATCGAGGACTTGCTTGGCCGCGACCCGGTAAAGCTCGAGTGGAACGCCATCCGGCTCAGCATCAGCGGCCAGCGCGTGCTGGTCACCGGCGGCGGCGGTTCGATCGGTTCTGAACTCTGCCGACAGATCGCGCGCCTCGGTGCTTCCGAGCTCACGATCCTCGACCTTTCGGAGTTCAACCTCTATCGCATCGAGCAGGAACTGCGCGCGCAATATCCGGAGTTGCTGCTGCGCTGTCTGATCGGCGATTGCGGCGACGAAGCCGCCTGCAGCAACGCGTTCGCCTTGGCGAAACCGCAACGCGTGTTCCACGCAGCGGCCTACAAGCACGTGCCGCTGCTGCAGAATCAGTTGCGCGAAGCATTCCGCAACAACGCGCTCAATACGCGCGTCGTGGCCGAGCATGCGGTGCGGCATGGCGTCGACAACTTCGTCCTGATTTCCACCGACAAGGCCGTAAACCCGACCAGCGTGATGGGCGCGTGCAAGCGCGTGGCCGAGATCATTTGCCAGATCGTCGGCGAGGGCCAGTCGACGCGCTTCGTCACCGTGCGTTTCGGCAACGTGCTCGATTCGGCCGGTTCGGTGGTACCGTTGTTTCGCCGCCAGATCGCAGCCGGCGGCCCGGTGACGGTGACGCATCCGGAGATCTCGCGTTACTTCATGACCATCCCCGAAGCCTGCCAGTTGATCCTGCAGGCGATGGCGATGGGCAAGGGCGGCGAAACCTTCGCGCTCGACATGGGCGAGCCGATCCGCATCCGCGACCTGGCCGAGCAGATGATACGGCTTGCCGGCAAGCAGCCCGGTCGCGACATCTCGATCCTGTACACGGGTTTGCGTCCCGGCGAAAAGTTGTTCGAGGAACTGTTCCACCCACTCGAGAACTACCACAGCACGTCGCATCCGAAGATTTTCGAAGCGGCACCGCGACAGCAAGCCGCCGCGCTGGTCACGGCGCAGTTGGCGCGGGCCACCGATGCCGTCGCGAAGTTCGACGAAGCGAACCTGCAGCACTGCGTGGGCGCGCTGCTGCCTTCGTTCCGCTGGGAAACCGGGGACACGGTGCAAACCGCCGAGGTACTGCCGCTGCAGCGAGGCGGAGGCGATACCGCGGCATGACTGTGCGATCTTCCATGATCGCTGTTTCGTCGGAGATACCGATGACAAATGCTTCAGCAAGCAGCCATCCATGGCGCTGGGCGCCGGCCCGGCCATCCTTGGCCGGTCGCTTGGTCGGACACGCGATGCCACCGGCATCGCGTAAGCGTCCGTCCTCGCCCTGACTTTTCACCAACAGCCGCTTTGAACAACAGGCTTCTTCAAGCCAAACCCTCAAGGACCAAACGTGACTCGATTGCGCAAGGTGGTTTTCCCGGTGGCCGGCATGGGCACCCGTTTTCTCCCCGCCACCAAGGTCGTCGCCAAGGAAATGTTGCCGGTGCTGGATCGTCCATTGATCCAGTACGCGGTGGACGAGGCCGTCGATGCCGGCGCCGACACGCTGGTGTTCGTCACCAACCGCTACAAGCATTCCATCGCGGACTATTTCGATTCCGCGTATGAACTCGAGGAAACGCTGGAGCGCGCCGGCAAGCGCGAACTGCTGGCGATGGTACAGGGCCTGTTGCCGCCGCACGTGCGCTGCGTGTACGTCACCCAGGAACAGGCGCTGGGCCTGGGGCATGCGGTGCTGTGCGCCAAAGCCGTGATCGGCGACGAGCCGTTCGGCATCATCCTGCCGGACGACCTGATCGTGAACGATGGGCCGAGCGCGCTGCGGCAAATGGCCGAACGCGCAGCCGATGGAAAAACCGGCGTGCTTGCGGTCGAGGAAGTGCCCCATGCCGATACCGGCAAGTACGGCATTGTGGACGTCGACGGCAGCGGAGACCGCATCCGCCACATGGTGGAAAAACCGAAGCCCGCGGATGCGCCGTCCAATCTCGCCGTGGTCGGCCGCTATGTATTGCCGGCGCGCATTTTCGAGTTGCTCGAAAAAACAACGCCCGGCGCGGGCGGCGAGATCCAGTTGACCGATGCGATCGCGGCCCTGCTCGCCGAGACGCCGGTGCTCGCGCACCGCTTCGCCGGCACGCGTTTCGACTGCGGCAACAAGGCCGGCATGGTGCGGGCGACGCTGCACTTCGCCGCGGCCGACCCCGAGTTGCGCCATCTGGTCGACGCCGCCCCGCGTTCCGTCTGATCCGCGCTGTTGCGGCGCAGCTTCTTGCTGCCAGGTAGCGTTCCGCGCTCCGATCCAAGTTATGCTCGGCGCATGACGCCGGAAACCTGGTACGCCGCCAGCGCTCGCCCGTTCGAATCCCTGCCGCCGCTTGAAGGCCGGCAGGAAGCGCGCGTCGCAATCGTCGGCGGTGGCTATGCCGGTGTTTGCCTGGCGCTGGGACTCGCCGAACGCGGCATGCGCGATGTGGCGCTGCTGGAGCGCGAAGGCATCGGCCATGGTGCGTCCGGCCGCAACGGCGGGTTCGTGTTCGCAGGCTACTCGCTGGGTGAGGACGCACTGCTCCGGCAACTGGGCGCGGAACGCGCACGCGTGCTGTACGGCGCGACCACCCACGCGGTGGACTTGATTCGCCGACGGATCAGGCAGTACGCGATCGCGTGCGACGCCGTCGATGCCGGCGTGATCTGGGCCAACTGGTTTCGCGATCAATCCATCCTGCATGCACGACAGCAGTTGTTGAAAGAAAGCTATGGCGTCACGTGGGAATGGCTGCCGGAGTCGCAATTGCGCAGCGTGATCCACAGCAATCGTTATCACGATGCGTTGTTCGAACGCAACGCCCTGCACCTGCATCCGCTCGATTACCTGCACGGCATGGTGCGCGCGGCGCAAGGACAGGGCGTGCGTTTCCACGAACACTCGCGGGTGCGGAAGCTCGAACGCGACGGCCCGGCTTGGCGCATTCGCACCGACGGGGGCGAAGTGCAGGCGCAAACGGTGGTGCTGGCGTGCGGCGGTTACCTCGCGCACCTGCAGCCGCAGGTCGATCGCGCGGTGTTGCCGATCGCAACCTACGTGATGGTGACCGAGCCGCTGGGCGAGCGTCTGCACGAGTGCCTGCACACCGATGCCGCCATCTACGACACGCGGTTTGCGTTCGATTATTACCGCCCGCTCAAGGACACCCGCCTGTTATGGGGCGGACGCATCTCCATCCGCAACCGTTCGCCCCAGGCGGTGAAGAAGTTGTTGCTGCGCGACCTGCTGCGCGTATTTCCACAGCTCGAAGGCGTGAAGATCGAATTCGCGTGGTCGGGTCTGATGAGCTACGCGCGCCACCAGATGCCCCAGCTCGGTACCCGTGGCGACGGCCTGTGGTGGATGCAGGCTTTCGGCGGCCATGGCACCGCGCCGACTTGCGCCGCGGGCGAACTGCTGGCCGATGCGCTCGCGGAGCGCGGCGGGGGCTGGCGCGAATTCGCGCCGTTCGGCTTGCAAAGCGTCCAGCGACCCTTCGGTTATCTGGCTGCGCAGGCGCAGTATTGGTGGCTGGAAGCCAAGGATCGCTGGAAGGCGATGCTGGAGGGGTGATCGACCGGCCGGCCGAGCGGACCAACCCCTGTCGCAACTCGCCGCGAAACGGTGTTCTCCATTCCAACGCGTTGAGTACAGGAGAGACCCGCCATGCGTAGTGCCCTGATCCTTCTTTACGGCGTGTTGTGCTACGCCGTGTTCCTCCTGACGTTCCTGTATGCGATCGCCTTTGTCGCCGATCTGTCTGTCGTGCCGCATACCGTCAACCGCGGATTTGCCACGGCCAGCGTGGTGCAGGCGGTGGTGATCGACGCAATCCTGCTCGGCATCTTCGCGATCCAGCACAGCGGCATGGCGCGGAGCAGCTTCAAGGGGTGGCTGACACGCTGGATGAGTCTGGCCATCGAGCGCAGCACCTACGTGCTGCTGAGCAGCCTGGCGCTGATCCTGTTGTACTGGCAGTGGCGGCCGTTGCCGGGCGTGCTCTGGGACGTGGGCCACGGTTGGGCATGGTGGTTGCTGTACGGGGTGTCCGCATTCGGTTGGCTGGTGGTGTTGAGCGGTACTTTCGTCATCAATCACTGGGATCTCTTTGGTCTGCGTCAGGTATGGCTGCGCGCGCGCGGCACCATGTACACGCCGCCGGAATTCGTCGACAGCTTCTATTACCGGGTCGTTCGCCATCCCTTGATGCTGGGTTTCATCGTCGCGTTCTGGGCGACGCCGCGCATGACCGGCGGACACCTGCTGTTTGCGATCGCCACGACGGCTTACATCCTTGTCGCGGTGCGATTTCTCGAGGAACGCGACTTGATTGCGGCGCACCCTGAATACCGCGAATATCGCCGGCAGGTTCCGTTTATCTGCCCGTGGCCGCGGCCCGCGAAGCCGGGAGGCTCCGGGCTCGCGCCGTCCAAGCGCTGAACGCGTGCCGCAGGCGCGCGCGGCGGGTTTGCTCCGGCACAATGGTTTGGCGGGAAAACCCCGCGCCGCCGGAACGTGTGCATGTCTTCAACTCCCTGGCGCACTGCGCCTGCTGGCCTTGGCCGGATCATGCTGGCTGTGGCCGGCGTCGCCATGCTTGCCACCACGACGGCGTTCGCGCAGGCATCGAACGACACACAGGCGCGCCAAGCGCGCTTCGGCAACGAAGTCGTCGCGGCGACGTGGAAAGTGCAGGGCGGCGTGCTGTCCGACCTCGTTGTAACTGATGAACGCAACCGCACGACGATCGACGTCACCAATCCGTTCTCGTTGACCCTGAAGGACGGCAGCACGATCGGAACGGGTGATTTCCATTTGGAAGGCGCCTTGCGCGAAATCGCGCTGCCGGTGAAGTTGAAGGCGTCGCGCCTCGCCGAGCGTATTCCCGGGAAGGCCGTTGAAGGCACGTTCATTGGCCCGAAAGGCCATGTCCGGGTCGACTGGAAGCTGGTGCAGCGCGACGGTTCCGATTACCTGCGCGAGATCGTCACCATCACGGCGTTGCATGAAGGCGCGCCGATTACCAAGGTGTCGCTGTTCGGCGCCAACGCGCCCGATGCGATCGTGGATGGCTCGGTCGACGGCTCGCCTGTGGTGTCGCACAACGACTGGTTGGGCTTCGAGCATCCGATGTCCAAGGCCGATGCCTGGCGCGGCAAGGTCAAGATGTGGATACAACGCACGTTGCCGCTGCCCAAGGGCCAGTCGGTGACGTATTCAGCGGTGGTCGGCGTCGCGCACGCTGGCCAGATGCGGCGCGGTTTTGCGGCGTACATCGAGCGCGAACGCGCGCATCCGTACCGTCCGTTCCTGCACTACAACTCGTGGTATGACATCGGCTACTTCACGCCGTACACCGAGGCCGAGGCGCTGGACCGCATCAACACCTTCGGAAGGGAACTGGTCGAGAAGCGCCACGTGAAAATGGATTCGTTCCTGTTCGACGACGGTTGGGACGACTACAGCGGAAGCTGGAATTTCTCGAAAGCGTTTCCGCACGGCTTCGTGCCACTGTGCAAGGCGGCGGAGAAGTACGGTGCCGCGCCGGGCGTATGGCTTTCGCCGTGGGGCGGCTACGGCAAGCCCCACGACCGGCGCATCGCCAATGGGCGCAAGCTCGGCTTCGAGATCGTCGACAACGGTTTCGCGTTGTCCGGCCCGAAATACTGGAAGCGTTTCCACGAAGTGGTGATGACGCTGCTGAACGACGATTGCATCAACCAGTTCAAGTTCGACGGCACCGGCAACGTCAACAGCGTGTACCCCGGCAGCCGGTTCGACAGCGATTTCGCAGCGGCGATCCAGTTGATCAGCGACATCCGCGCGGACAAGCCGAACACCTTCATCAACCTCACGACCGGCACGTGGGCATCCCCATTCTGGCTGAAGTACGCCGATGCGATCTGGCGCGACGGCTACGATCACAATTTCACGGGCGTCGGCCCGTACCGCGAGCAGTGGATCACCTATCGCGACGAGCAGACCTATCGCAACATCGTCGCGAAGGGTCCACTGTTCCCGATCAATTCGCTGATGCTGCACGGGATCATCTATGCGCAACATGCCGTGCACCTGGATACCGATCCCGGCCACGACTTCGCCAACGAAGTGCATTCCTACTTCGCGACCGGCACCGACCTGCAGGAGATGTACATCACGCCGTCGTTGCTGACGGATGCGGACTGGAACACACTGGCCGATGCCGCTAACTGGTCCAGCGCGAATGCCGACGTGCTGCGCGACACCCACTGGATCGGCGGCGATCCCGGGCGGCTCGACGTCTATGGCTGGGCGGCGTGGTCACCGTCGAAGTCGTTCATCACGCTGCGCAATCCCGACGACAAGCCGCAGCTCGCGATTCTCGACGTCGCGCGGCAGTTGCAATTGCCGACGGGCGCCGCGCGCCGGTTCGACGTCAGCGATGTGTGGCACAGCGGCGGCAACGATGTTCCCAAAACGCTGGATGCCGATCATCCGGTGACGGTCATGTTGCAACCCTTTGAGGTACTGACGTTGCAGTTGACGCCGATGAAGTAGGGCACGAGCGTGGCCCGTCGAACACCCCCTTCCGCAAGGAAGGGGGTCGATGCACCTGCCGACAGCAGGTGCATCAGGGGGATGCATGAGCCGCTGGAACGGCCATCCCCCTTGTCGCGCTGCGCGCGCGTTCGCTTCGCTCCGCCCTTCCTGCGGAAGGGGGAAGAAAAGCATGCAGTTCCGCGCTTTCGCCGCCCCTTCCTGCGGAAGAGGGGGAAGAAGAGCAGCTATCCTGCGTCGATGGACTGGACCATCCTCTGGTACGTCATCGCCGGCATCATCATCGCAGCGGGCTTCGTCGGCTCCATTCTTCCGAACCTGCCAGGCATACCGGTGATGTTCGGCGGCATGCTGCTGGCCGCATGGGTCGGGCACTTCCAGAAAATCCCGATCTGGGTGGTAGTGTTCCTGGCCGTGATCGCCGCGTTTTCGATTGTGTTCGACTTCGTCGCGGGAAGCGTCGGCGCGAAGCGCTACGGCGCCAGCAAGGCGGCAGTGTGGGGCGCCTTTATCGGCACGATCGTGGGACTGTTCTTCGGCGTCCCCGGGATCATCCTGGGGCCGTTCGTCGGCGCGGTGATCGGGCAACTCGCGAGTGGCAGTCGCGTCGAACACGCGGCGCGCGTTGGCTTCGGCACCTGGATCGGATTGCTGATCGGGACCGCGATTAAGCTAGCTACCGCTTTCATGATGCTCGGGACGTTTGCTCTAGCGTTGGTGTTTTGAAGAGGTTCGTTCCTTCGTCCCGGCTGAAAGAATTTCGGATCCGCGGCGACTATTGTTTTGCGATGAACGATGAGGTTATTTGTCGGCCATGGTCGTTCAAAAATCTTTTGATCAGGTCGAGAAGGAATTCGGACCACTGATCAGGCGCATCGCAGTTGGCTACGAAGCAGATAGCAGCTCGGCCGAAGAGCTCGTTCAGGACATACATTTTGCACTATGGTTGGCGCTACCCTCGTTTCGAGGGCAATCTTCATTGCGCACTTTCGTGGCGAGAATAGCCACAAACCGTGCCATTTCCCATGTAAGGCGGAGCGTACGTTCCCCACTCTCCGTCGAGCTTTCTGAGAATCTTCCGGCTGGGGAACTAACTCCGGAACATCGAGCGATAGCTGAGGACCAGCAAGCCAGATTGATCGCATCTGTACAGGCATTGCCACTTTCCCTTCGACAGGTCGCCCTCCTTACGCTCGAAGGCCTTGCGCTGGCCGAAATCAGCGATGTCTTGGGAATCAGCGCCAATGCCGTGGCCATTCGGCTGTCGCGCGCGAAAGGCATGCTCCGCCGAAACTTGGGAGACGGAAAATGACGGAACCAAGAGATGCGTATTGGGATGAACTCGGGATTGCCTGGACCGCGATCGAGCCAGATCTGCGGGCCAGCATGCCTCGCATGAAACGGAAATTGCGTTGGCAGACGCTTTCGCTGGTTGCCGTCATATTCGGCGGAGTACCCGTCGGTATTGCTGGCGGTGTGCTCGGCACCTGGACGATATGGCTGGGTTTGTCCACCGGTATATGGAATTTCGCTACGCGCGGTGCCGCAATACTGGTGATCTCTTTGCTAGTAGCCGGCGTGGGTTGGTCCTCCAGAAGCGCCCTCAGGGACAACACCGAAACGCTCAGTGCCATGGTCGAGCTGACGCTGTTGCGGGCGGAGAAATGGCGCTTGGCGATCCGGCTTGGCTATGCCAGTTGTGTTGTAGCGGCTACGCTTGGGATGATCGGCTATGGAATACGCGTACATTTCGGCAAGCCACCTGCGATGTCGCCTGTCGAACCAATGGTGGTACTGGCTGTGCTGGGGCTCGTGCTTGTGCTCTTGCACCACAGCGTCCGTGGCCGTATTGCGAAATATCGCTATCTGAGGCGCTTGCTACAAGGGTGAGCAATCCGCGGGAAACGGGAGTTGCATGTTGCAGGCGTGTTCTTCACACCATCTCGAAAATCCCCGCCGCGCCCATGCCGGTGCCGATGCACATGGTGACCATGCCGTATTTCTGTTTCTTGCGGCGCATGCCGTGCACGAGGGTGGCGATGCGGATGGAGCCGGTGGCG
>Ga0207702_10001093_pt1 | contig 27743 bp, 21 predicted proteins | sample KBSCornC62_FD_184302 | JGI IMG/M metagenome (GOLD analysis project Ga0207702, IMG submission 184302) | Corn rhizosphere microbial communities from Kellogg Biological Station, Michigan, USA - KBS Corn C6-2 (SPAdes) (version 2) | ecosystem: Host-associated > Plants > Roots > Rhizosphere > Soil ... | reverse complement strand
AGGGGCGACCCTGCCACTCGACTTCGGCCGTCACGCGATCCCGCGTCACGCCGGGCATGTCGTGCACGATGGCGATGCGCTTGCCGGCAATGCGGTTGAAGAGCGCGGATTTGCCGACATTGGGCCGACCGACGATGGCGATGAGTCCTGACATGGTGACAGGATGGCGGAAACAACACGAACGAGAAAGGCTAAATACCAGCAGCGTCCTAATCTACGGTGGGGCGCGGGCTTTAGCCCGCTTCAATGTCCTGTTTGCAAGTCGGATTGAAGCGGCATAAATGCCGCGCCCCGCCAACTAAATCATACTGCCTTCGGCAACAAGGCTTTTGCCCGCCGCACCCACACGCGGTCGCGGCGACGCTGAAAACTCGGGGCGTGCGCGTCGTCCTTGATGACATCTTCGAGCTGAGCGCGGGCGAGATCGGTTTGTTTGCGCGCGAGGCACAGCTCGGCAAACTGCACCTTGGCGCGGGCGTAGGAATGATTTTGGACGACATGCTGCCAGATGTCGAAAGCCGCGTCGGATTCGTTCAAGGCCGTCAGCGTTTCCGCGTAGGCCATGAGCGTGTGGCCGTAGTCGTGCTTGTAATTTTCGCGGCAGACCGCGTCAAGCAACGGCCGCGCCTCGGCGGGACGTTTCTGGCGCAGCAGGCATTGGCCGAGATGCGCGCGGGCATCAATGTCGTTCGGCTCGCGTTCCAGCGCGGCGCGATAACATTTCTCCGCCTCGACAAGCCTGCCCTTCTGAAAATAAACATCGCCGAGCTGGAAATGGTGATAGGCGTTGTCGAGATGGTGGATCTGTGCCTGCAGTTCTTTGATACGCCGACGGCTCTGCGCGCCGGGCAGTTCAAAACCGCTCATGCCGGAGGAGGAATTGCGATAAATGGAAAAATAATACCAGAACGCGCCGAGACCCGACCCGATAAAAATGAAGAACGCCCACAGCCATTCGCGGTTCCGCAACGCGTGGATGAGCATGATGATCTGAAACACGGTCACCGCCAGCCAGACCGGGTTCGTGAGCAATCGGATGAACAGGAAATGCCAGCCGGCCCCGTCGTCTGGCGCAATGTCATTCATGCGCGCAAGCTAGTCAGGGCGCGGCTGCGGGGCAATCCGATTTTCCCATGGACGAAAACAGTTCGGTGCCCGATTTCATAAACTTCCAGGCTGTTTTGGTGAACTGTTTAGATTTGCCACATTTGCCGGATTTAAGGAAACTTGCCGAAATCAGCAGCAATTTTAACCGACTGTGATCTTGGGTTATGAAAAATTGGAAACTTCTCCCGGCGGCGGCTCTCACTTTTTTCCTACTGACAACGACCGGTTCGCCCGCGACGGTCATCAGCACCGACACTGCCATCAGCGCGATTGACGGGAGCTACGACGGCACCGACCTCGTCATCAGCAACTGCACGGTGTCGCTGGATGGCGCCCATTCATTTAACAGCCTGCTCCTCACCAACGGCGGCGTGCTGACGCATTCGTATTTTACCAATGCCAGCGCTTCGTTCGCCGTCGGCGTGACGGATGAGCCACAAATATTGATCGGCACCAATGCCGTGACGCTCCTGCACACCAACGTCTCCCCAAATGCGATGGTGACCGACACCGGCCATACGATCACCTACACCAACGACATTGATTTCGTGCAGACGAGCCTGCCCGATGGCACCACGCAACTCTACCGCACCGACACCTCCGCGATTCCCGATGGCGCCACGGTGCTGGTGACTTATAGCTGGACTTATACCGTCAGTGCCGGAGTGAATTTAATCGTGACCAACGACGTGATCGTCGCCAGCGACGGCAGCATCAACGCCAATGGCATTGGCTATGGCGGTGGACGCGGCAACGGACGCGGCTGGTCTTCCGCCGGCAGCCCGATCGAAGGCTCCGGCGCAGGCTACGGCGGCAGCGGCGGGGACTGTTCCACGCATTCGATCCCTTATCCGGGAGGTCTCTGCTACGGTTCGGTTTCGCAACCGGTCAATCTCGGCAGCGGCGGCGGCTATAGTTACGCGGGGCCCGGCGGTAGTGGCGGCGGATTGGTAAAAATTGTGGCGGGCGGAAACTTCAGCCTGAACGGCACGATTTCGGCCAACGGTGCGAATGCCACCAACTCCCGCGCGGGCGGCGGCGCGGGCGGCAGCGTATGGATCATCACCACAAATTTTTCCGGCAGCGGCAGCCTCGCCGTCAACGGCGGCAACGGCGAACCGACTCACGGCGGCGGCGGCGGCGGCGGACGCATTTCGATCCAGTGCAGCACGAATACCTTTTCCGGCAGCCTCACGGCAATCGGCGGCACCGGCTGGCAGGCGGGCGGTGCGGGAACCATTTTCACCCAAATCAATGGACAAACCGGGATGGTGCGATTGGACAACGGCGGACGAACCGGGACTTATTCCACCCTGACCTTGCCGACCTTGACGGATGTAGTGATTGGCGGCAAGGCCATCGCCAGTCCTTCCGGCCCTTTCACTTGCGGCAACTTGACGCTCGCCACCAATGGTTTCTTGGTCGGCACCTCAGGGGTCAACTTGAATTTATCCGTTGCCGGCAACCTGATCATTCAACCTGGCGGCCTTTTGAACATGGACTGGCTCGGTTATTTGCCCGGCAGCGGCACCAGCCCCGGTCATGGTAATTCGACTGGCAGTTATTATCCGTGCAGCGGCGGCGGTCACGGTGGCAATGGCGGCTGGGGTTCGATCACGAACAGCACCGCGCCCGGCACGTGTTATGGCTCGCAAAGTGCGCCGATCACCTTTGGCAGCGGCGGCGGCAGTTATGCTTCTTATTCGGTCGGCGGTTTTGGCGGCGGCGCAGTGCAACTGACCGTGGCGGGCAATTTGCAGGTGGACGGAATTATTTCCGCGAACGGCAGTTCGGGTGCGGGCACCGGCGGCGGCGGCGGCGCGGGCGGCAGTGTCTATCTCACCTGCAATTCGCTGACTGGTTCCGGCAGCATCATGGCGAACGGCGGCGCGGGTGTGTCCCCGTATGGCGGCGGCGGTGGCGGCGGACGCATCGCGGTGATTTCAGGCGCCAACACCTTCGCCGGCAATTACTCGGCAGCCGGTGGCGGCGGAGCCAATTACGGCGGCGCGGGCACGATTTATTTGCAATCGGGAAATCAATCTCAACTGATTCTGGACAACGGCGGCCATGCGGGCGGGAGCACGCTGCTTCAATCCGCCAGCTCGGCCAATTTAATCGTGCAGAACGCTGCCAAGGGCACGGCTAATGCGGCGGTCACGTTCGCCGGCCTGCTCGTCACTTCCAATGCCTGGCTGACCCAGTTCAATCCCAGCAGCAGCGTCCTGACCATCAACGGCGATGCCACCTTCCAACCCGGCGGCGGTTTTCTGGCGGATCTCGGCGGCAAACCCGGCGGTCAAGGCAGTGGTGTTGGCGCCTATAATGCCGCAATCCCGTCTGGCGGCAGCGGCGGCGGCGGCGGTTACGGCGGACGCGGGGGGTATTCTGTCAGCAACGCAGCGGCGGGCGGATATTATTTGAACGATTCACCGGGTGTTCCTTCATCGGTTTCTTCCGGCAGCGGCGGCGGCGGCAATTCGGGGTCTGCTTTCGGCGGCTACGGTGGTGGGTTCATCCAGATGACGGTGAACGGCACTTTGCAACTCGACGGTTTCATCAGTGCCAATGGCGGCAACGGCAACGGCAATGGCGGCGGCGGCGGTGCGGGCGGCGGCATCTATTTGAATGTAGGTATTTTTGCCGGCAGCGGTAGCCTCTCGGCCAACGGCGGCAACGGCGCCAATACGGTTGGCGGTGGTGGTGGCGGCGGACGGATTGCCGTTTATTACAATTCCAAATCCTTCAACGGCACAGTGACGGCGTTGGGCGGTGGCGGAGCCAATTACGGCGGGGCCGGGACAATTTATTTAAAAAGCAACTATTCCAACCACGCCACACTCATGGTGGACAACGGCGGCCATGCCGGGGCGGACACGCCTTTTCCTTCTTATTATTCACCCGTTAGCGACCTGACCCTGCGCAACGGAGCCGTCGGTTCTATCTCCAGCTCGGCCCAGTTTGGCGACCTCGTCGTCAGTTCGAACTCATGGTTGATGGTCACCAACGGTTCTTTGCCCGCGTCGGGGATCCTCACCGCCGCCAATATCACCGTCCAGTCCGGCGGTGGCATCGAAGCAGATTCAGCCGGCTACGTTGCCGGCGCTGGCAGCGGGCCGGGTAATGGCAACGGCTCGCAACCACCATATTATCCCTGCAGCGGAGCCGGGCACGGCGGCTACGGCGCGGTTGGCAACAGCAATTTGCTCTACACGATTTATCCCGCCGGAACTTATTACGACAACGCCGTCAGCCCGGCGATTGCCGGCAGTGGTGGCGGCAGTTCCGGAACCTCATTGGGCGGCCGAGGCGGCGGAGTGATCCAGATGTCGCTGACCGGAAATTTGCAGGTAGATGGCACGCTCTCCGCCAACGGTGGAAATGGTTCTGGCCCCGGCGGCGGCGGCGGCTCCGGCGGCAGTCTCAATGTAACCTGCGGCGCCCTGAAAGGTTCGGGCACCATCGCCGTCAACGGTGGCAGTGGCGTGTCAAACTATGGTGGTGGCGGCGGCGGCGGCATGATTGCCGTGAACTTTATTTCCAATGTGTTTACCGGAACCATTTCCGCCTACGGCGGCGGCGGGGCTAATTACGGTGGGGCTGGCACGATTTGTTTGAATACCAACAATTCCACTTTCGTCAGTCTGACCACACTCATCGCGGACAACGGCAATCATCGCGGTGCGAACACTCCGCTCACACTGGCAAACAACTGGATCATCCGCAATGCCGCCGTCGCCCAGCCCGCGAGCCAAAATTCCACGATCACCAGCCTCCTGGTGGAATCCAACGCCTGGTTGTTTCCGACGATCAACGGCGGGGGACAATTGAGCCTGAACATTCTGGGAAATGCCACCATTCAGTCCGGCGGCAGCATTTACGCCGACGCTCTCGGCTCTCCCCAGAACCAAGGCAACGGACATGGCGTGCTTTATGGCAGTTCACCATTGCAGCCCGGCAGCGGTGCAGGCCATGGTGGTTACGGCGGTTACGGAGTTTCCAATCTAGTCAGCGGCGGCCTTACCTACGGTTCCACCACCTTGCCGACATTGATGGGCAGCGGGGGCGGCGGCAGTTCCCCAAACTCCATCGGCGGCGCGGGTGGCGGTTACATCAATCTGCACGTCAATGGCACGCTGCAACTCGACGGCATCCTTTCCGCCAACGGCGGTAATGGCACCGGTTCCGGCGGCGGTGGCGGTTCGGGCGGCAGCCTCAATTTAAATTTCGGCACGCTCGCCGGCTCCGGCAGCATCTTGGCCAACGGCGGCAACGGCGCGAACGCGGTCGGGGGCGGCGGCGGCGGCGGACGCATCGCACTTTATTTCAACACCAATTTATTCGCGGGTTCAGTCTCGGCTTATGGCGGGGGCGGTTGGGCCTACGGCGGCGCGGGCACCGTCTATTACAAAACCAATTCCCAAAATCTCGGCCTGCTCGTGCTCGACAATGCGGATCACGCCGGCACCAACACGAGCTTTGATTTAATTCCGATGAATGTAACCGTCCAGAAAGCGGCGGTTGGATTTCTGCCCGCAGCGGGTTCTTGGTCGCCCAATGACATCCTCATCCGCACCAACGGCACCTTGGCCGCGGCGGTTTCCACAAGTCAACGCACCGTCACGGCCAACAACCTCACCATCGAAACCGGCGGCGTATTGACGGCCGACAGTGCTGGATACGGACCCCAGTCGGGCCCCGGCGCGGGCTACAATACCACCACTTATCGTGGCGGCGCGGGCCACGGCGGCTACGGCGGCTATAATCCCGTCGTCGGCGGCTACGCTTACGACTCAATCTCGATTCCCGCGATGGCCGGCAGCGGTGGCGGAACGCTTCAGTCTCCACCTTACGCCCAAGGCGGCTACGGCGGCGGGGCGTTGAAAATGAATGTCTCCGGCACCCTGACCGTGAACGGGCGCTTGTCGGCCAATGGCGGCAACGGCGGCTATAGTGCCGGCGGCGGTTCCGGCGGCAGCTTGAATCTTCAAAACATTTCATTCCTCACCGGCAACGGCGTCATCTCGGCCAATGGCGGTTCCACCACCGGCACGGCGGGCGGCGGCGGCGGCGGGCGCATCGCCATGAACTGCGTTTCCAATAATTTCGCCGGCCAGATCACGGCGTATGGCGGTTCCGGCCAGTTCGCCGGCAGCGCGGGCACGATTTACCAAACCGTCCCCGGTGTGAAAACGCTGATCGTGGATAACGGCGGCCTCGCGAGCACCAGCACGCCGCTCGCCGCCAGTTTCGGCCTGCCGCCATCACCGTTCGACTTAAACATCGCCGGCGCGGCCACGGTGGTGCCGATCACGCCCTTGCCGCTCTTGAGCAACCTGACCATCGCCGCCGGCAGCAAACTCACGATGCCAGTCGCCAAATCCAATCTCACCGTGGCCGTGCTGCATGACCTCGATCTCGCCGGCAGCTTGAATGTGGACTATCTCGGCTTCCCGCAAACCAACGGCCCCGGTGCGGGTGCCAGTCTTGCCAGTCAGGGCTCCGGCGGTGGTTATGGCGGCCTAGGCGGCAGTTCCTCCAGCGGCGCCCCCGGCGGCACGATGTATGGTTCGGCTTTGCAGCCGGTGGATTTCGGCAGCGGTGGCGGCAGCGGCGCCAACACCATCACCGGCGGCTCACAGGGCGGCGGTGCGCTCCGAGTCAGTGTCGGCGGCACGCTAATCGTGAATGGCAACTTGAGCGCGGACGGAAATTTCGGCTGGCAGGATGATTCCGGCGGCGGTGCTGGTGGCAGCGTCTGGCTCACGGCAAAAACTCTCGCGGGCACCGGCAACATCTCGGCTGCCGGCGGCGATGGCGACCTCTTCGGCGGCGGCGGCGGCGGCGGCGGACGCATCGCAATTTATGCGCCGACAAACTTGTTTGCCGGCACCACCAACGCCAGCGGAGGGTTCGGTGCGTGGTCCGGCACGGAAGGAACCATTTTCCTTTCGTCGGTCATCGGAGATTTTCAGGTCGCTTCGCAATCGCCCACCGGCGTCGTCTCAAACACCGTCAGCTTTGTGGACGTCAGCTTCAACGAGGCGGTTGATCCGGCATCGGTTTCCGCGTCCGCCTTCACGCTGGTCACGCCCGTTGGAATCATGCCGGGAGCCAGCCTGAACGCGACGGTCATCGGGGCGGCCACGGTGCGCGTCGGTTTTCCCGCGCAAAACGTGCCGGGCGATTATTCCCTCCAGGTCGCAACGACGCTTACGAACATTCTCGGCCAGCCGCTCGCGCAAAGTTTCACCGGGAACTTTACCATAGCGCTGCCGACGATCAGCGGCACCGTCGCCGACACCAATGGCGCCCCCGTCGCCGGTGTGCTGGTGCAACCCGATGGCGGGTTGACCGGCGCGGCGACCGATACTAACGGATTTTATTCCATCGGCGTGCCGCCCGGTTGGAACGGCACCGTGACGCCGTCGTTCAACAATTTGATGTTTGTGCCGGGTTCGCTGGCCTACACCAATGTCACCGACGCGCTCACGAATCAAAACTTCGTCATCGTCCCGACCATCGCGCCGAATCTTTCATCCAGCTTGAGCGGCACCAATCTTTCGCTGGGTTGGTCCGGCCTGGCCGGCGTGACGTATCAGGCGTGGTGGTCCACCAATCTCGTGGACTGGTTGCCTTGCGGCGATGCCATTCCCGGCACCAACGGTCCGCAGCAAATCGTCCTGCCCGTGGACGCTTCACCTTCCATGTTCTACCGCGTGGGCGCGAGCGATTGAGGAATTCCAACTTGTTTCGGCGCGGATTATTTTGAATCATCTGCGCGCCGCATGAACCAGACAGTCATCATCGTGCCGACTTACAATGAGCGGGAAAATCTCCCGCGCATGGTGCAGACGTTGCTGGCGCTGCCCGTCGCTGTGGACATGCTGGTGGTGGATGACAACTCCCCCGACGGCACGGGTAAAATTGCCGACGAACTCGCCGCGAAACATCCGCAGGTCCACGTCCTTCACCGCGCGGGCAAGGAAGGCCTCGGCCGCGCCTACCTCGCCGGGTTTGAATGGGCGCTGGGGAAAAATTACGAGTTTATCTTCGAGATGGATTGCGACTTTTCCCATGACCCGGCGGAGATCCCCAATTTTCTCAAGGCGGCGGAGAACGCCGACCTCGTGCTCGGCTCGCGCTATTGCGGCGGCGTGCGCGTGCTGAACTGGCCGCTCAAGCGGCTGCTCTTGAGCCGTTGCGCCGGCATTTATGTCTGGCTCGTCACCGGCATGCCGTTCTCCGATCCAACCGGCGGCTACAAATGTTTCCGGCGGCGCGCGTTGCAGGCCATTTTGGACAACGCCGTGCACTCCAACGGCTACAGTTTTCAGATCGAGATCACCAACCGGCTATGGCGCGAAGGTTTTCGCGTCGCCGAAGTGCCCATCACTTTCGCCGACCGCACCGCCGGCACCTCGAAAATGGCCGGCGGCATCATCAACGAAGCCTTCTGGCTTGTCTGGCGCATGTGGCTCCAGAACGGCTGCCGCCGCTCCCCGCGCGCAAAGCAGGCGGGGAAATAGCCTGGACGTTTACCGCCTTTGCTGCGGTCTTTGCTGGGGAGAAATCAGCGACCAGCACGCACTAATAAATCTGCCGCACACCTATTTGCGTCCGGCATAGTGTCCAAACCATGAAGCTCACCAAGCTACAAATATTGGGGTCTGCTTCAATGTTAGAAACCCAAGACAAACACCATGACAGCGCCGCAACATTTCAACGATGACATACTTCAGGCTTTTGCGCGCCACGTGCCTGAGGCTGCGAGCGGCGCTTTGGAGTTCAGAAGCATTGCAAGGGAGCGCGGGACGATGGCTTATGTTGCAGTTGCCGCCCCTGCAGGCTTTAGCGATCCCATTGGCCTACTCGTTGGCAGGCATGGCACTCGCCTTAAAAGTGTGGTTGCTGATCTGGGCGGCGAGTCTGTAAACCTCGTTCGTTGGGAATCCGAGCCAAGCGAGTTTATTCGTCATGTTCTTGGACTTTCCCGTGCGGGATTTTCGTTTGATCCATTGTTTCGTTTCGAGCCTTCGGAGCGCCGAGTTTACGTCACGGTAGATAAGCGCACTGAGAGACTTTTTACTGCGGGTGAAGGGCTTCGACTCCGTTTAGCCTCCGAGCTGGTTGGCTGGCAGATTATATTATCGGGTCAGGATGAATCATCCGGCGCCTAACCTGCTGACAGGCTGCAAAATTATTGAATGGGTTCCCCTGCCCGCGTCAGCGAGACGGAAACATGCCGCGCCTCCGGTATGATGAATTTTTTTACCTGCACCGCCACCGAGAGCGGTTTGAACTCGGCTAGCACCGTGTCCGCGATGTCGGCGGCAAGTTTTTCGATCAGCTTCCACTCGCGGCCGGCGCCAAACCGAAGCAGGCGCTGCGTGACCGCGTAATAATCAATCGTGTCGGCAATGCCGTCGCTTTGGGCGGCGGCAGTGAAATCGGCAGTCATCTCAACGGTCAGCAGCAACCGCTGCGGTTGCGCGCGTTCCGCGTCCGGCACGCCGACGCGGTAAAACACTTCGAGATCAACGATGGAAATTTTTCCTGGGTTCATGGCAGACAAAGGCGGAGGGGTTCAAGACGCCAGCAGCCGCTCTTCCCAAAGTAAAGAGCCCGGGTGAGGGGGAAAGGCGACACACTCATTTCTTTCGCGCGGAAACTTTTATTTTCAGCTTTCCACTTTCCGTTTTTTGCCTTTTCTCCACTGCGTCCAGCAGAACGCGTGTCGGCTTGTTCAGCTTGAGTTTTTGGGCGGCGGCGGGCTTAAGCCAGCGGAATTCCTGCGCCTCGTGATTGAGCACGACCCGGGGATTTTTGGCGGGACAAACGCAGGTGTAATTCAGCAGGACGAAATGCGCGTCGCGATAAAATTCCTTCGAGCTGATGCAGTCCTGCACGAGCACGAACTCGATGTCTGTCACAGTGAGCGCCGTCTCCTCCTTGATTTCGCGGCGGAGCGCGGCCTCGGATTTCTCGCCGCGCTGGATCTTGCCGCCGGGGATGCCCCATTTGTTTGACCACTTGTGCGTGCGGATCATCAGGACTTCGCCGGAGCAGTTGAAGATCAGCGCCCCGACGGTCGCGAGTGGCATTTCGGTGTCAGCCGGGACTTTGGCCGGCGGGAAATGGAATTTATTTTTCACCAGCACGCGCTGCAATTCGCCCAGGTGCTCGACAATCAAGTCCGGCTGGGCCAGACGCAATTGTTCCAGCGTGTTGTAGCCCGTGAGCACGGCGCAGGAATGGATACCGCCATGTTTTGCTGTGGCGATGTCATGTTCCATATCACCGATGAAGAGGGTTTCCTCCGGCTTCAGATTGTTTTCGCGGAGGATCTCGTGGATTTTTTCGCGCTTGTCCCAGACGTCGGTGTAGGGCCGGTCGAGAAAAACGTCGAAGCCGATCACACCGCACTGCACTTTGAAATGGTCGGCATGCACGGTGCTCAAGAGAAAGGTGCGCAGTTTTTTTGCGCGGCAGAACTCGAGAAATTTCCGCGCATGGGGGAGTTCGCAGACGGAATCCTGCGATTGCCGGAACTCGGCGTGGAACCAGTCCTCCAGTTGCGCCATCGGCACGTCGGGCGTGTGACGGTCGTAAAACGACGTGAACGGCAGTTGAAATTCCGCCCGGAACTGCTCAAGCGACATCGCGGGCCGGCCGGATTGCGTAAGGACGTAATTGGAAGCCTTCAATACTGCTGGCAGGTCGTCCACGAGCGTTCCCGACCAGTCGAAGATGATGTTGCGAATCACACGTGAGATTTAACCACGAAACCAACGAAACACACGAAAAGTTTTCTCGAAAGACACCGCTTTCAAAACTTGAAACTTGAAACCTGACACTTGAAACTCGCGCCAATGCTCATTGCCTTCAACAAACCTTACGGCGTGCTCTCGCAGTTCACGAGCGACGGCTCGCCGAATCGGCCGCTGGCGGACTTTGGTTTTCCGAAGAACGTCTATGCCATCGGCCGGCTGGATGCGGATTCCGAGGGGCTGCTGCTGTTGAGCGATGAACCACAGTGGAACGACAAGCTACTGAACCCGCGCCACGCGCACCAACGCGAGTATTGGGTGCAGGTGGAACGCATCCCGACGCGCGAGGCGCTGGACAAATTGGAACGCGGTTTGGTGATTCAAGGCCATAAAACCCTGCCGTGCCGCGCGTGGCTGCTGGAGCCGCATCCACTGGTTTCCCCGCGCGTGCCCCCCATCCGGTTCCGCAAGAATGTGCCGGATTGCTGGATTGGCTTGGAACTCGTCGAAGGCAAAAACCGCCAGGTGCGGCGCATGACGGCGGCCATCGGCTATCCGACACTGCGGCTGCTGCGCGTGCGGATCGGGAATTTCTGGCTGGGTGATCTGCCGCCGGGACAGTGGCGGAAATTAGCTGCCGATGAAACCCGGCTGGTCTCAGATTGATTCGCGATATTATTTAGTTCTGATATTTAGCGCGGGAGTTTCCAAAGGATCGCCAACAACAAATTTGAAATCTTGCCGTTAAATCGTCACACTGTCGCCGTGCCGTCCGAGCAAAAAAACGTTCCATTCGTCTCCATCGTCATGCCGACGCTGAACGCGGAGGCAATTTTGGAAAACTGTCTTGCTTCCATCGCCCGCCAGACGTATCCGCGTGAAAGCATGGAGATCATCCTTGCCGATGCGCACTCGACCGACGGAACGCGGGCGATCGCCAAGAAATTTGGCGCAATCATTCTCGACGATAACGGCAAAAACATGGAGGAAGGCAAACGCCTGGCGTTGCGGCAGGCAAAAGGCGAATACATCATCTTCGTGGACGCAGACAACGAAGTCACACATCCCGATTATTTCGAACTGGCCATCGCCGGACTTCAGGCCAATCCGCAGGCGCTGGGCGTGGAAAGTTATTATCTATCCTCGCCGAAGATGAGTTCGTTTTGCGCCTATCTGACGTATCTTCTACATATCAGTGATCCGGTGTGCTGGCTGATGAGCGCCAATCCACGACTGATCGCGCGTGCCGGGGAGGTTGAACGCTGGCAGTTGCCGGCGGGAACTTTTTCATATCCGCTCGGGGCCAATGGTTTTGTTTATCGTCGGGCCGATTTGGAATCCGTCCAGGCCGACAATAAATTTCAAGATACGCACGTAGCCATGTTCCTGATGAAAAACGGGAAGCGCGAATGGTTGCGGATTAGTGGACGCGGCGTGCATCATTATTACATTCAAACGCTCTGGAAATTCATTCAGAAGCGCCGACGCGCCACGGTGCATTTTCTTCGCGTGCAAGAAGAAATGCCGGTGAACTGGATGAAAGAAAAACCGCCGGTGCCATTGTGGCTGGCGGCATTTTACTGTGTCACTTTTTTGGGCCCCCTCTGGCACACCATGCGCGGCATATTCCGCGACGATGATATCCGGTGGCTGTGGCATCTGCTGGCCTGCCCCGCCAGTGTGGCCGGCAATGCCTGGGGCTTTTTCACCTACAAACAACGGCGAAATGACAAAGGCACCGGAGGTCAAAGCCTGATTGCCGATTTGCAGGTAAAACAGGAGTTAAAAAAGTGATTCCAGCACTGGGTGTATGATCCAGTAAAAAACCTGCGGCGAGCCAAGCCATTTCCAACTCAAGCGGCTTTCACGGGCTGATGATTTTGAATTCCGGTGAACGCCGCGCGCCGGTTCAGCCATGAACGCGTGATGGGCTGATACAAGGTGCAACCGCGGCAAGTTTCGGGGCGGCTGCCGGAGTAAAAGCCCTTGATCACATCCCAGGCACGTTCTCCGGCGGCGATTTCCCGCAATGAATTCTCTTTGATGTTGCCGACCACCAAATCATCGAGGTCATTACGAGTAAGGCGACAGCCACACAGTCGCACATTACCGTCATGACGGACCGCAAAACCAAATAATGCCTGACAGGGAACCTTCAATTGAGGCGGCAGTTGCCGTAGTTTCATTGAACCGAGCATGTCGGACAGCTCAATGGTGCCGCCCCAATTATCGAAATCCACGGTGAAGTTAATGCGAACCTTTTCTGAGAGATAGGGGCGGATATTCGCCATAAAATCCCTAGAACGGATGATCTGGCTGGGCTTTTGGGCGTTGCGAAATCGCACGACAATGCTTGCCGGTTCGCCGCGCTCACGATTGTAGGCAAGCAAGTTGCGAATGCCGCTCATGGCCTCATCGTAATGCTTCACGCCATACACCAGTTCATACATTTTCCGGTCAGCGCCCTGCGTGCTAATGAAAACGGCACCGATACCCCGGTCAATGAGCTGACGGTAAGTTTCATTTTTATTCAAAAGAATCGCATTGGTGGTCAGTGAAACATTTTTGATCCGTGCTTCTTTTACCGCAAAATCAAGTTTTTCAAGCAATCCGGGATCAACGAGCGGATCGCCCACCACAGGGGTCAAGTCGAGGCTTTGGCCACCCAGTTCAGCCCACTCTGCCGCCGCTTTTTTAAACACATCAAGGGACATCACCCCTGTTTGAAGCGTCTTATTGGCAACCACCTTGGGATATGCGCAAAAAGAACACTTGGCATTGCAAATATTGGTCACACCGGTCACCAGAATGTTGGATGCCTCGATATGACGGTGGGGCCAGAGTTCATCGAGCGAAACAGGCGCTTTTGCCATTGATGCGTAAAGCCATTTTCGGCGGAATTTATTCAGGTGGAACGCGCCTCCGTAAACGGCATCGGCCAGCATTCCGTTCGTATGAACGGTGTGATAAATACGCCAAGCCAGCTTTTGAAACAGCCTATTCATGAAATGCGACACGGTTGAAAGCTAGCCGTCACAGTAGTCAAAGTCAAACCGACGGGTGGGCTGGTAATTCCAAATTGAATAAATCCACCTCGTTGTTACCTTGTCGCCCGATGACTCGCACGCTAATTGTTTATCTTCACGGAATCGGCGATAACATCATGCTGACCGGCGTGCTCAAGGCTTATTGCCGGAACCACCCGGACGAAACCGTCGACTTGGTCGTGCTCAACCCCGGTTGTGAAGCCATCTGGAAAAACAACCCGCTAGTAAATTCTGTTTTGGTGTATCCATGCAGTCAGCCGCATTTTTGGAACCCCGTTAAATTTTATCTAGTTCACCGGCCACGCCTGAGACGTTATATCCGGAAACTGAACCATGATGGTCGCTGGCAGCGGGTTTATTTTCCGGCGATTCAGACATTTCCGGAAATCCTCTTCCACGTCACCGGCACCTATGGACGGCATAAAATGGAGCGGATTTGCAGGGAATTAGAGTTGCCGGCGAAATTGCATCCCTACGATTTGCATACCACGGCGGAAGACGCGGCTACAGCAGAAACACTTTTACAGAAATATGAGGGCATCCCGTTGGCTGTCCTTCATCCGTTTTCGGGCCATGCTAAAAAACGCATCAGTGCCGCCGGCTTCGGAAAAATTTTGGCCATATTGCGCGCGAAGGGATTCACCCCGCTGGTTGTTGGCTCGGAAGCCGAAAAAACACAATTCGATACGTCCTGGCCAGCCGACTCATTGTTCGGGCTGTCACTGGGGGTTCTGATTGAAGTGCTGAAGCGGGCGAACATTTTTGCCGGCACCGACTCGGCGGTAGCCCACCTGGCAGCATTTGCCAACACGCCCAAATTGATAATCTTTTCTCCGAAGCTAGAACCGCGCCGCTATTTGCCCATCAGTGAGCACAGTTACATTACCATCATCCGCATCAAAGCCGGGCCGGAAACAAGTTCGCTGGAGGCGTTTCAAACCGCTCTCGATTCGCACTAAAATTTTTTGAGCCGTGCGTAGATATCACCGGGTTGCGTGACTTGCCCTGCAATTTGCCGGCTTTCCATCCAACTTGGACAAACCCACTGAAAATCATCGCCAATGGCAAAATTGAATTCATAGGCCCCAAGCTTCACGAGTCGCGCAAGGCAGTTTTCGGTATTCTGCTCGAAACCGGGCGAGGCTTCAAATGACAGCAGGGGAATTGGCTGACTCAAACCCGCCAGCACAGCGGCTTCATAGCCTTCAACGTCAATCTTGCAAAAGTCCGGAAGTCCGTATTGCGCGATCAGCTGGTCCAGCGTGACACATTCGATGGTGCGCTCAAACCAATCAGGAAACTCCGGCCAGTTCTTGCGCCACTCAGGATTGAGACTGGAAATCTGATCGTTGCGATTAAACTGCATGGTTTGATGGCCCGATCGGTCAGAAACCGCCTTGTTCACGACGGTGACACGAGGGACTTTCCGCAGCGTTTGGGTAAGGCCTTCATTGGGCTCCACCGCGATGGTCCGCGCGCCCAACACGGTGAAAATCACCGCCCGACTGCCCTTATTGGCGCCGATATCAAAGCACAAGTTGCCCGGACGAACACAGCGGCGATAAAGCCCCACAGCGCGCAGTCCTTTTTTGAAGCGGTCAAATTGAGATTCCATTTTTCTGAAACTTATCCAAGAAGTGTTCTATTTTGAATCAGGGTTTTCGCACAAAAAGATAATCGCTGGAACCCACCCGCCGCGAACGCCACTCTGCACCCAATAGGGAACTAATTGTCAGGAGAGCTTCCGGTGTATGCGCTTCCATAATCAGATATTTCACTCGGTTCAATGTATCTTTTGCACCAGCCAGCACTTCCGGCTCAACTCCCTCGGCATCAATTTTAATCAACAAACTGGATCGCCCGGCCAGCGCCAAGTCCAGCGTTGTCAGCGGGACGGTAAGAGTATCATGCTCCGCTTGACCGGCGTTTAATGAGGCCCCCGTATCGTTGTCGGCTGTGGCATAAAACGAAGCGGTGCCAGGATGGTCGGATACAGCTTCAGGGCGAATGGTCAGCCGGGCTTGGGTTTGGACCTGCCATCGGTTTAATTTTTCACGCATTTTTGGTAACGGTTCAAAAGCGATGATCTCCGTATCCTGCCGCCGGGTCCAGATCAGGTGCGTGAACAGGCCGGCGTTGGCCCCCACGTCCACCACCAAAGGGTGAGCAGTCCCAGCTAAATCGTCCAACCAATCGCGGCTCCACGTTTCGCGCTCAACAAAAAAGCTCCAGTAAGAAATGAGTTCAGTGGCCGTTTCAATTTGGAAACCGGTGGGCGTGAGCAAGGGTTTTGCAAATTGGCGGGTGATAAAAAAGCGAAGCCGCGCCGCGGCCAATCTAAAGGTAAAAACGGGGTGCCGGGTGAGTTCGCGGCCAAAGCCAATGAGGCTGGGAAGCAGGTGCAGCGAACACATTTCCAGGCGCGGCCATTTCATATAATATATTCAGGATGTTTGCTCAGTCGGATGCACGGCATTTAAAAAACAGGGCTTGGCCTGAACCAAGCCGCGCCGGAAATCTATCAATGTTTGAGAGCATGTGGCATGACAAATTGGGTCAGCGACATGGTCTGCTGGGACAGTTCAATGCACCCTTCAGGTTTTAGCAAGCCCGATTAATAAAAAACGCGCCATCGGCCGTCTTTGCTTGTCCGGCCAAGGTTGGCTCCTATAATGGGCGCGTTTGTCACTAAGAAATGGCCCGCAGTTGAATGAACGATCCCCTGCCCCAACCGAACATCGCCTTGGAAACCGCAGCTTGTCCGTTGATCAGCGTGGTCATTCTGAATTACAACGGACTGGATTGGTTGCCGCGTTGCTTCGCTTCCATCGAACAACAAACCCTGATCTCCCAAATCGAGGTCATCGTCGTGGACAACGCCAGCACGGACGGTTCCGCAAAATACTCCGAGGCCTGGGTGAAAAAAATCCAGCGCGGACGGTTCATCCAAAACCAGACCAACCTTTTTTTTTGCGGAGGCAATAACGTCGGAGCCGCCGCCGCAACCGGCGAGTTCCTGCTGTTCTTGAACTTTGACCTTTGGCTGGAGCCGGATTGTCTGGAAAAATTTTACCATGAAATCATCAAAGCCGGGGCGGATTGCGGCGCGCCGTTTGTGATGAATTATGACGATAATTCCTTTCAAGGCTGCGGCGCATCCGGCTTGGATCTTTTTGGTTTACCCACCCAGATGGCCGAACCCGACCGAACGAGGGAAATTTTTGTGGCCTATGGTTGTAGTTTGTTGATCCGAAGAGATTTGTTTCAAAAAATCGGCGCCTTTCCCGAAGAATTCCTCATGTATGACGAGGAAACCGATGTTTGTTGGCGGGTATGGATCGCGGGCGGCAAGGTGATAACGGTATATCCCGCCCGCCTGCATCATCGAGGCGCAGCCTTGGCCAATCCGGCTGGCAAAACCAAAATGGCCGAGGCCCGGACCAACGAAACCAAACGCTACCTGGCCAACCGCAATGGAATTCTGCTGTTGCTTAAACATTCGCAACACTTTTTCCTGTTGCTGCTGATTCCACGTTTGGGTCTGCTCCTAACCGAAGCCTTGGTAGGATTATTGATCATCCGGCGCTGGGACTTCATTAAAAAATCCTACCTTGATGCCATCGGCGATGCGTTCCGCATGTTGCCGGAAGTCCGCGCTTGGCGCCGTCGTATCCGCGGCTTCCGTCAACGCGGAGATTTCGGGATGCTGCGCTTTCTGCGATTGACGCCAAGCCGGTGGACCGAAGTGAAACGAATTTTTAAATTTGGCTTCCCCAAAATTGATACCAAATAGCCAGTTTCAAATGCCCGCCGACTTCTGACTCACCAAGTTTGTCCCTGCCATGCATCAGGAAAACCTTTTCACTGGCAATCTTACTCATCAGCCCGTAGCCTTTTTGGAAACTGCCGTATGTTTTACGAAATCAGCATTACTTGGCGCACAATCCGCAAGGAAGGGTGGCATTCCCTCCTGAACAAAGTGGGGATTTATTTTTCAGATATTTTCGCGGCAGCCACCTTTATTTTAAGCCCAAAACAAAAACCAACCACACCCAGTGAGATTCTTGATTTCGTTTGGCGGGCTGGAAGAGGACTAATTTGCCCGTCGCAAGAAAAAGCTGAATTGTCAGGCTTGTTGCAATGGATGAATCAGCGCCCAGCACCGCAATCTGTTTTGGAAATCGGAACAGCGCGCGGCGGAACATTGTTTTGTTGGTGCACTACAGCCTCGCCGATGGCCACCATTATCAGCCTTGATCTGCCTCAAGGCATACATGGCGGCGGTTACCCCTATTGGAAGACCTTTATTTATAGGCGGTTTGCAAAGCCAAAGCAACACCTTCACTTGCTGCGCGGGGATTCTCATAGCCCCGTCATGCTTGATTTGGTTAAAAAATTAATACCACCGGGCGGCTTGGACTTTTTGTTTATTGACGGAGACCATACGTTGGAGGGGGTCCGCAAGGACTTTGATATGTATGCGCCCTTGGTAAAATCTGGCGGTGCGGTGGTTTTCCATGACATTTGCATCCACCGGGCGGAATACGACTGCCACGTAGATAAATTTTGGAACGAAGTCAAACAAGGACGCTCATTCCAGGAATTTGTCAAAGACCCATTGCAAGGCATCTATGGAATCGGAGTGATTACCATGGATTCAAATATAAAATCACAGCTTAGAACTAATGAATAATGTAATTTCAACAAAAAAGAGAAAGCCCCACTGGCTGTTTATTCCTGTGTTGTTGGCCTTCATCCTAGCCATTCTCTTTTATCGCAGCTTCCTGCCTGAATACGTCCACTTTTCCAATGACGGTCCCTTGGGACAACAGAACACCGCATGGTTGCACCTTCCCGCCGCCTTTGCCGGCATGTGGGATGACTTGAATGATGTGGGTTTCAGCGCTGGATCTTTTGCCCCCAATGTGACCGGGATGCTCAAGTGGCTGCTCGGCCCGGTTGGCTACGCCAAATTCTATGCGCCCTGTGCCCTGTTCATTATGGGGCTGGGGATCTGGACACTTTTCCGGGCCCTCAAGCTATCGCCACTCGCCATTACCCTCGGAACACTTGCTGCGGTATTGAACACCACTTTTTTTGCGGGGGCCACTTGGGGTGTGGCATCAGTGGAAATCGCCATTGGCATGAATTTCCTCGCCCTGGCTCTGATCCTCGCCAACCACAATAAAACTCCTTGGTCCGTTCGCTGGACACGATTATCGCTAGCGGGCTGTTGTGTGGGTATGAACGTCATGGAGGGGGCTGATGTTGGGGCGCTTTGCAGCATCCTGGTGGCTGCCTTTACCTGTTATAAAAGCTTAATTGAAGAAGACGGCAACCTGCTTGGCAAAGCCGTTCGCGGGTTTAGCCGCGTAGCCGTTATCGCCGTGTTTGCCGGCGCCATGGCGTTTTTAACAGTGGTTACCCTGGTGGGCACCTCCATCCAAGGTGTGGCGGGCACGACGCAAGATACTGAAACCAAGACCCAGCACTGGGACTGGGCCACGCAATGGAGCCTGCCAAAAGTGGAAACGCTCAGTCTGTTCGTTCCTGGCCTGTTTGGTTACAAAATGGATACACCCAAGGATATGATGCCGCAGTTGCAAAAGGCCTACCAAGGCGGCGTTTATTGGGGCGGCGTGGGCCGGGATCCGGCACTGGATCGTTACTTTGATAGCGGTGAAAAGGGCACGCCCCCGCCATCAGGATTCATGCGTTTCACCGGCGGCGGAAATTATTGCGGCATTCTGGTATGGGTCGTGGCCATCTGGGCCGTGACCCTATCCTTTCGCCGGCAAAGCTTGAACTTCACACCGGCACAAAAGAAATACATCTGGTTCTGGCTGGGAGTGTTGTTCGTCTCGTTGCTGCTGTCATGGGGACGGTTTGCGCCGATCTTCTATGGAACGCTTTACCAGCTGCCCTACTTTTCCACCATCCGTAATCCTTGCAAATTCCTGATTTTTTTGAGTTGGGCGCTCGTCATTTTGTTCGCCTACGGCGTCCATGCTTTGGGCTACCAGATGGACGCCTCCAAGCCAAAAACAGCGGGCCTAGCCACGCATTGGACCAACTGGTGGACGCGCGCCAGCCAGTTTGACCGGCGTTGGGTTCTTGCCGGGTTTACCAGCATGGCGGTCAGCCTGTTGGGCTGGCTCATCTTTGCCTCACAAAAACCGGCCTTTATTCAATACCTGCAAAAAGTTGGTTTTCCGGATGCCGGTTCCGCGGCTGAAATTGCCGCCTTTAGCCTCGGTCAAGTCGTCTGGTTTCTATTTCTGCTGGCCGGAGCGCTGCTCCTCATGACTCTGGCCATGACCGGTTATTTTTCCGGCCCGCGCGCCAAACTCGGAGCAATGCTGCTGGGTGGGTTTTTAATTTTTGATCTGGGCCGGGCCGATTTGCCTTACATCATCCATTGGGACTACAAACAGAAATATGAGGTCGGCTCGCTCAATCCGATCGTCGGATTTTTGCGCGAAAAACCGTATGAACACCGGGTCGCCGGCCTCCCTTTCCGCGCACCGGAAGGCATGGAACTATTGGATCAAGTTTATCGGATCGAGTGGATGCAGCATCACTTCCCCTATTACAACATCCAATGTCTCGACTGGATTCAAATGTCCCGTTTGGCGGAAGATTTGAAAACATATCTGGAGGCGGTTTCACCCCACGGCACGCCGGAATCCGTCCCGCTTATTGCCCGGCGTTGGGAACTGGCTAATACCCGCTACCTGCTCGGGGCTGCCGGTTACCTGGACGTGTTGAACCAGCAGCTCGATCCGGCGCGGCACAGCTTCCGCATCGTTCAGCGCTTTGAAATCGTGCCCAAGCCCGGCATTGCCCAGCCCACGCGACTCGAGGAACTCACCGCCGTGCCGAATGAAAACGGCCGTTACGCGCTCTTTGAATTCGGCGGCGCCCTGCCTCGCGCAAAACTTTATGGCAACTGGCAGGTCAACACGAACGATGAAGCCAATTTAAAGCTCCTGAGCGACTTGAATTTTGACCCTGCGAAAACTGTTTTGATCTCTACACCGCAAAAGAATCTGCCAGCTCTGGCAACGAACGAAAATTCCGGCACGGTGGAATTCAAGAGCTATGCGCCCAAGCAGATCATCCTCACCGCCAATGCCCTCACGCCATCCGTATTGTTGCTCAATGACAAATACGATCCCAACTGGCATGTGACGGTGGATGGCCAGCCCGCGGACCTGCTCCGCTGCAATTTTTTGATGCGCGGCGTGTATCTGTCCGCCGGCCAGCATACGGTGGAATTCAACTTCAGCCCGCCCAACAAACCGCTTTACGTGACGATCATCGCGATCGCCGTGGGTATAATTTTGTGCGGCTTGTTGTTTTTCCTGACCCGCAAGCCAACCCCGTTTCAACCATAAATATTTTTCGCATGTCGTGGGCGACGCCGGATCGTGAATAAATAAAAATCCCGCGTCGCGACCAAAAATTTCCCGGCCAGCCATAACGGCCAGCCGGTGATCCCGCGGGCTGCCCGTGCGATCTCGCCGGCATACGGAGAATTTCCGTTTTGGCGCACGCGCTTGGCCTTGATGCCGGAGCGGACGGCAAAAAGCCCTTTGAGTTTTAATCTCCGCAGAACGCCCGGCGGCCTGGCTCGCAGCGTTTCATTTGTCTCCATTGTCAACCATTCGTCCAGCACCAACGGCTTGATGGTTGGCGCGCGAAAAGTGGTTTCATTGGCACCGTGCCAGCGATAACAGCCCAGCGGACGGCAGACGTGGATGATCTTTTCGCACTGCGCGCCAAACGCCGCCCAAAATATGGTGTCACCCATGATGGGCATATCTTCCCGGAAGCGGATCGGCACCGGTTGCCCGGCAGTTTTCAAAAGCGTCGCGCAGAACGCTTGATTGCCGAGTTCCGCTTTCCATTTTAAAAACGCATCGCGCGCGAGTTTCTCAACTTTGCCGGTGGCCCTGCCAGAGTAACTCAGGTGTTGATCATGTTCATCAATCCGCTCATCCAGGCACCAGCCCAGACCAAAACCATCCCCGCCCGCCAAGGATTCGGTCATCACGGCATAAAACTCTGGCTTGACCAGGTCATCGGCATGGAGCAGGTGCAGGAATTCCGTCTCCGGCGCCAATTCAAGGCAGCGGTTCAAATTCCCGAACAAACCAAGGTTTTTCTCATTGCGGATGAATTCGCACTTGATGCCTGTGAAGTTTTTGACGATCTCCTCCGTGCGGTCGGTGGAACAGTTGTCCAGCACCACGACGCGGTCCGGACGCAGCGTCTGCCGGGCGACCGATGCCAGGGTCTGCAAGATGAAGGGTTCACCATTAAAGACCGGGATGGCGGTGATGATTCTGGCTTTCACGTGCGGCCAGATTAGGCGAAAGCCGCAGGCAACGACAAGTTCTGGCTTTCATTGCCGAAAAAGTTTCGCCAGCATTGCGCGCATGAACACAGCGGATATTCCCGTCTTCATCCTGTGCGGTGGCCTTGGCACCCGCATCAAGGAGGAAACCGAGTTTCGCCCCAAACCGATGGTGCCCATCGGCGAACACCCCATCCTCTGGCACGTCATGCAGGGCTATGCGCGGCACGGCTTCCGGCGCTTCGTGCTCTGCCTCGGCTTCCGGGCCGACGTGGTAAAAGATTATTTCAACAACTTCCACCTGCGCAACGCCGACTCAACCATCAACCTCAAGACCAATCAGGTCATCGTCCACGAACAGCAGCGCGAACTCGACTGGGAAGTCACGCTCGCCTTCACCGGCGAAAAAAACATGACCGGCAGCCGCACCGCCCAGGCGGCGCGCAAATATCTTGGCCACGCCGAACAATTCGCCGTCACCTATGGCGACGGTCTGACCGATGCCAATCTTGCAGAAGAATTCCGCTGCCACCTTGCGGAGAAGAAGCTTGGCACCGTCCTCGGCGTCAACCCGCCGTCCCGCTTTGGCGAAATCAAGGTGGAGGGCAACCGCGTCGTCGAGTTCGCCGAGAAGCCCGACCTCGAAGGTCATTGGATCAACGGCGGTTTCTTTTTCTTCCACCGCGACTTTCTCAAGTATCTGTCCGAGGATGAAAGCTGCGTGCTGGAACGCGAGCCGCTGGTGAAATTGGCGCGCGACGGCCAGTTGAACATTTTCAAGCATCGGGGTTTCTGGGGCTGCATGGACACCCAGCGCGACCGCGACCAGCTCACCCAGCTCGCCGAATCCGGTGCGGCACCGTGGCTTAAATAACATGATCCACGACGTAACAATTGTAGGCGGGGGCATCGTTGGCCTTGCCACCGCTTATCGCCTGCTGGCAGCGCGACCGCAGCTCAAACTAATGCTTCTGGAAAAGGAGGCCAAACTGGCCGCACACCAGACTGGCAATAATAGCGGCGTGTTGCATTCGGGCTTGTATTACAAGCCCGGCTCTGCCAAGGCGCAATGCGCTGTGCAAGGTTTGCAACAAATGCTGGCGTTCTGTCGCACGCACGGCATTGCCCATGAGCAATGTGGAAAAATTGTTGTCGCTACCGAGGCCAGCGAATTGCCGCGGTTGGAGCAGTTGTGGGAACGGGGCCAGGCCAATGGCCTGCAAGGTCTGCGCAAACTCACGCCGACGCAAATCAAGGAAATCGAACCCCATGCCGCCGGCCTTGCGGCGATTTACGTGCCGCAGGAGGGCATTGTGGATTACCCGGCGGTTTGTGAAAAACTCGGCGCACTCATCCGCCAAGCCGGCGGCGAAATCCGCCTGGGCAGCCGCGTTGAAAAAATGATTCCCGATACCACTGGCTGGACCATCGAAACAGCCGGCGGAAGTTTCCGGACCAGGTTCATCATTACCTGTGGCGGTCTGCATGCCGACCGACTGGTGCGCGCGGCAGGACAACAACCTAAGGCTAAAATCATTCCGTTCCGGGGTGAATATTATCAAATAAAAAAAGAGCGGCAGTCGCTTGTTCGGCATTTGATTTATCCCGTGCCCGACCCAAAGTTTCCCTTTCTTGGTGTTCATTTCACACGCCTGATCCACGGCGGTATCGAAGCCGGCCCGAACGCCGTGCTCGCCTTCGCTCGCGAGGGTTACAAGTGGACCGATATTAATCCGCGGGATTTGGCTGAATCACTGTGCTTTCCCGGCCTATGGAAATTTCTGGCCAAGTATCCGAGTATGTGTGGGTTTGAAATCCGGCGCTCACTGTCGCGCGTCGAATTCTGCCGGTCGTTGCAAAAGCTCGTGCCAGAAATCCGTGAGGAAGATCTGGAGGCGGGCGGTGCGGGCGTCCGCGCGCAGGCCATGCTGCCAGACGGACGGCTGGTGGAGGATTTTCACTTCGAAGAGGCGAACGGCATCCTGCATGTCGTCAATGCGCCGTCGCCAGCCGCCACCGCCGCGTTGGCAATTGGCTCAAAGATTTCAGAAATAGTTTTGACCCGGTTGAATTAGTCCTGCCAAAATGACCGGATGAAAATCCTTGTCACAGGTCATCGCGGTTACATTGGGCCACATCTGGTCAAACTTTTGAAGGAAGCGGGCCATCATGTCACTGGCGTTGACATCGGCTATTTTGATTCCTGCAATTGGGAACCTCTGCCGGTCGCTGATAAGGAAATCAATGCGGACTTCCGCTCCCTTTTAGAAAGCGACTTGGAGGGCTTTGATGCCATCTGCCATCTCGCGGCGATTTCCAACGACCCAATGGGTGACCTCGATGAAAAGCTGACCTACGACACCAATCGAGATGGTTCCATCGAACTTGCCCGGCGCGCCAAAAAGGCTGGTGTGCCGCGCTATTTATTTTCCGGCAGTTGCTCGGTTTATGGCAAAGGAGAAACGCTCGATCTGGATGAGAGCGCCAAGTTCAACCCGGTTTCCGCCTATGCCGTTTCCAAAGTCGAGACCGAGCGTCAAGTCTCGCCACTGGCAGACGATGATTTCTCTCCGGCGTTCTTGCGCAATTCCACCGCCTACGGCTATTCACCAAACCTCCGGATTGATCTCGTTGCCAACAATCTGCTCGCCTGCGCAATCGCGCGTGGCGACATCCGCATCATGAGCGACGGTTCTCCGTGGCGACCGCTGGTGCATTGCCACGACATCGCCCGCGCCTTCGTGTTGTTCGCAGAAGCGCCTCGTGAGCAAATCCACAATCAAGCCGTTAACATCGGCGCGAACGAACAGAATTACCAAGTGCGCGATGTAGGCGACGCTGTGGCTCACCTCGTTCCAAATGCGAAAATTGTTTACACCGGTGAAGTGGGCCCTGACCCACGCAATTACCGAGTCAAGTTCGACAAACTTTACTCCCTGTTTCCGGATTTTCGGCTGAAATACAATTTGCAGACTGGACTGGAGGAATTGCTTCAGAAATACCATGAACATCATTTTAGTCTGAAAGATTTTGACAGCGACCAATTTGTCCGCCTGCGTGCACTCAAGAAAAAACTCACGGCAAGCAAATAAAAGCCACTATGAATGCCGCTGAATTAAAATCTCAGATTCTTAAGTTAACCCGTGAATTCTCCCGCCAAGCCCATGCGGCCAACCGCCCGGGCTACCTGCCGGACGACCAACGCGATTTTGTCGCTGGAAAAACCACGGTGCCTTACGCCGGCCGCGTTTTTACCGAGGACGAAGTGGAAGCGGCGGTTTCCTCCACCCTCGACTTCTGGCTGACGTTGGGCAAGGAAGGTGAAGGCTTTGAAAAAAGGCTGGCTGCATTTCTTGGTGTCAAATCCAGCGTGCTGTGCAACTCGGGTTCATCGGCAAACCTCCTGGCGGTCTCTGCGCTATCCAGCCCTCGGCTCGGTAACCGCAGGCTGCTCCCCGGTGATGAAGTTATCACTGTTGCCGCCGGTTTTCCCACGACCGTTGCGCCAATCGTTCAGAACGGTTTCGTGCCGGTGTTCATTGACAATGACCCAGCCACGCTCAACGCCCGTGTGGAGCAGTTGGAGGACGCATTTTGCGCTGGTAAAACCAAAGCCGTCTGCATCGCGCACACACTTGGCAATCCTTTCAACCTGACCGCCGTCACGGAATTTTGCCGACGCCACAACCTTTGGCTGATAGAAGACAACTGTGATGCGCTCGGCTGCCGCTACGATGGGAAATTTACCGGCACGTTCGGCGATCTCTCGACGCAAAGTTTTTATCCGCCGCATCACTTGACACTTGGCGAAGGCGGCGCGGTGAACGTGGTCGAAAGCTTGAAACTCCGCGCAATCGTAGAAAGCTTCCGTGATTGGGGCCGTGACTGCTGGTGCGCCAGCGGGGTGGACAACACGTGTGGCAAGCGTTATGACTGGCAATTAGGCGACTTGCCTAAGGGCTACGACCACAAATTCATCTACTCCCATTTCGGCTACAATTTGAAGCCGCTGGATATTCAAGCCGCGATCGGACGGGTGCAGATGGAAAAACTCCCGCAATTCATCCAGGCGAGGATTGACAACTGGGAATATCTCCGCCATGGCCTTGATTCTTGTTCAGAATTCCTTGATTTCATGCTCCCGACGCATGCCACCAGCTGGACTCCACAAGGGTTCACTTGGGATGACAGCGGTCATAAAACCGTCTGTTCCTGGTTCGGATTCATGATTCGCGTCAAACCGTCGGCACCATTCAAGAAATTCGCCTTAGCCCGACATCTTGAGGAAAAGAAGATTGGCAACCGCATGCTTTTCGGCGGTAACCTCGTCCGCCAGCCCGTGCTTGGCCAACTCAAGAAAGACAACCCTTCCGCCTTCCGTGTCATCGGTGATCTCGCCGGAGCTGATCAGATCATGAATGAGGCTTTATTCATAGGCACTTATCCTGGCTTGACCCGTCCTATGCTGGATTACATGGCCGAAACCATCCGCGCCTTCGTGAAACAATTCTGACTATGGAAATCATCCCCGCTGGGTTGGACGGCCTGAAAATTTTGCGACCGAAAGTTTTTACTGATCTGCGGGGGATTTTCGTGAAGACATTCCATCAGCCGAGCTTTCAGGCTGCTGGGCTGGATTTCGCGTCCGCCGAGGAGTTTTTTTCCATCTCACATAAGGGTGTTCTCCGCGGAATGCACTTTCAGTTACCACCCCACTGCCAGACGCGCCTAGTAACTTGTCTTGCAGGAAAAATCCTCGATGTCGTCCTGGATTTGCGACATGGATCGCCTTCATTCGGCCGGTTCTGGTCTGGACAACTTGATACAAACACCCGAGACATCCTTTTTATACCCGAAGGTTTTGCCCATGGTTTTCTCGCCTTGGAAAACAACACCCTTGTGAGCTACGTCGCGAGCCGACCGCATTCTCCGGAACACGATTTCGGGCTGCACTGGAACAGTTTCGGGTTCAACTGGCCGGTAAAAAATCTCATCATTTCCGAGCGTGATCAAAAATTCCCGGCATTGAGTGATTTCGCATCACCTTTTCGAGTCGGTTGTGCTAACAGCTAAGAAATCGAGATGGCGTATCTGGTGGGGCAAGCTAGCCGCTACCCGCCGAACACTTTGTTTGGTTAGCAAACGATAGTGCGCCCAGAGTGACGAACCCTGCTAGAATGTTGGTCACCTGGATTTTCCGCATTTTTTGGTTGCATGCAGTTTCCGTTTTGCGATTATTTCCTCGCTTCAACAATTGTGCTCCTAGGGATAATATGAAAAAATACTTATGTGTCATCACGTTGGCTTTATTATTTGTTAAGTCAATTCAATCACAAGAATGTTACCCGACGCCGGCGGGGATTGTAGGATGGTGGATGGGAGAGGGGGATGCGTTGGACGCCATCAGCGGCAGCAATGGGGTGGTCCATTCAGGCACGACCTTTACCGCAGGGATGGTGG
>Ga0207702_10001083_pt1 | contig 27889 bp, 29 predicted proteins | sample KBSCornC62_FD_184302 | JGI IMG/M metagenome (GOLD analysis project Ga0207702, IMG submission 184302) | Corn rhizosphere microbial communities from Kellogg Biological Station, Michigan, USA - KBS Corn C6-2 (SPAdes) (version 2) | ecosystem: Host-associated > Plants > Roots > Rhizosphere > Soil ... | reverse complement strand
GTGCACGCCTGCTTACCACGCAAGGCTTGGGACATCACCGCATTCTGGATGCGGCGGAAGTGATCGATGCGACGCTGGCGTTTGCACGGGGTGAATGCGTGGGCGATCGCGTGGTGGCTTCGCCGAATTTGCCGTTTGGGGTGGCGTAGGCCGCACCTTCAATCTGGTCATTCCGGCCTTCGCCGGAATGACGATGAGGCAAGTACAAACCCGAACGTAGATAACGTTCACGCCTGCCTATACCGCTCCAAATCCAACACCCCTTCCGACTTCGCCACCACCACCGCCGTCACCGAATCGCCCGTCACATTCGCCGACGTGCAACACATATCCAGCAAGCGATCCACCGCCGCAATCACCGCGATCACTTCCAGCGGCAACCCCACCGACGACAGCACCAAGCCCATCACCACCAGCGCCGCGCCGGGAATGCCGGCCGCACCGATCGAAGCCAGCGTCGTTGTCACCATCACCGTCAACAACTGCGTAAACGAAAGCTCGACGCCATACGCATTGCTGGCAAAGATCGTCACCGTACCCAGATAGCAAGCCAGCCCCGCCATATTCACCGTAGAGCCGAGCGGCAGCACGAAGCTCGCCACGCGTGTATCCACGCCCAGCCGTTCTTGCGTGTTCTCCAGATTCAACGGCAAGGTCGCCGCGCTGCTCGCCGAGGAATACGCAAACAACTGCACCGGCACCATCTTGCGCAGGAACGGCAGCGGATTGATCCGCCACAGCATCAGCATCACGCCGCAGATCACGATCATGAAGAACAGCATCACCGCATAGTTCACCACCACCAGCGAACCAAGATGGCCCAGCACAGAAAACCCGTGATCCGCGGTGACATACGCCATCAGCCCGAACACGCCGATCGGCGCAAACTTCAGCACCATGTGGATCAGCTTGAACACCACGCTGGAAAGGCTGTTGAAGAAATTGCGCACCGGCGCCGCCGCCTCGCCGGCGAAGTTGATCGCCAGCGCAAAGAAAATCGCAAACACGATCGTCGGCAACAGCGCGCCTTCGGCAAACGCCTTGAATGGATTGGAAGGGATCGCACTGATCAATGCATCCTTGATGCTCGGCGGCGGTTCGGCCGGTGCGCTGCCGGCTGTCGCGGTAAGGCCGAAACCCGCGCCGACGTTGAACAACATCGCCGTGCCCATCGCAAGCACGGTCACAATCGCCATCGTCACGGCATAGATCGCGATCGACTTCCACGCAATGCGCCGCATCGCCGCCATATCGGAAAGCGACGTGATACCGCACACCAGCGACACGAACACCACCGGTATCACGCACATGCGGATCAGCGACATGAAAATGTCACCCAGCGGCGCGAGCATCTTGGCGGGCTCACCGACAAAATGCCCGGCCGCAAGGCCGAGAATCATCGCGATAAGAATCTGGTGCCACATTTGCAGCCGCGGAAGACGGCGCGCGGCAGCGGCTTGAACCACGGTCGATTGCATCACAAGCTCCTCCTGAAGGCTGCAATCCAGTGTCAGCGACGCGGGGAAGCTTTGTAGCAAATCTCAACGGATCTTAATCCACGCACGACCACGGCAGTAAGCGAAATAGCGCTCGCCCACATCGTTCCAGGTTTTCAACCACCCGTTTAACAGGCAACCCCACTAGAATAGTTGCACTTGGAACATACGTTCTCGGAGTCCCCATGAGTTCCCCCGCCAAGCACGTTCCCGCCACTGCCGCGCAGACCGAAACCAGTCCACTGCGCTTCGTCACCGCCGCCAGCCTGTTCGATGGCCACGATGCCGCCATCAATATCATGCGCCGCATCATTCAATCGCAGGGTGCGGAAGTGATTCACCTGGGCCATAACCGCTCGGTGGAAGACGTGGTTCGTGCTGCATTGCAGGAAGATGCCGACGCCATCGCGCTGTCGTCCTATCAGGGCGGCCACGTCGAATACTTCAAGTACATGGTGGACATGCTCAAGGAAAAAGGCGCCGCCCACATCCGCCTGTTCGGCGGCGGTGGCGGCACCATCACCCCGGAAGAAATCCGCGAGCTGCAGGCCTACGGCGTGGAGCGCATCTACCATCCCAACGACGGCATGAAGCTGGGCCTGGTGGAGATGATCGAAGACGTGATGAAGCGCGCCGGCAACGCCGCCGCCCAGCACGAACAAAAAGATGCCGTGGTGCCGCCCAAGATCGACATCAACGATGAGATCAGCATCGGCCACATGCTCTCCGCCATCGAAGAGGGCAAGTTGAGCGAGCTGGAACTGGCGCGCCTGCGCAAGGAATGGTCGCTGGCCGGCAAGCACACACCCGTGCTCGGCATGACCGGTACCGGCGGCGCCGGTAAATCTTCCGTGGTGGACGAACTGCTGCTGCGTTTCCTGCATGCCTTCCCCCAAATGCGCGTCGCCGTGCTTGCGGTCGATCCCACACGCCGCCGCAGCGGTGGCGCATTGCTGGGCGACCGCATCCGCATGAATGCACTGCGCAGCCATCGCGTCTACATGCGCTCCATGGCCACGCGCCGCCAGAACGCCGCCACCAACGAAGTGCTGCACGACTGCATCAACTTCTTGAAGAGCCAGCCGTACGATTTGGTAATTGTGGAAACCGCCGGCATCGGCCAGAGCGATTCGGAAATCGTCGACCTGGTCGACTTCCCCGTCTACGTGATGACCAGCGACTACGGCGCCGCCAGCCAGCTCGAAAAAATCGACATGATCGATTTCGCCGAACTGGTCGTGCTCAACAAATTCGACAAGCGCGGCGCCGAAGACGCACTGCGCGACGTGCGCAAACAGTGGAAACGCAACCGCAGCGCCTTCACCCTCAAAGACGAAGACGTGCCGGTGTATCCCACCATCGCCAGCCAGTTCAACGATCCAGGCGTCACCTGGATGTTTACCAACCTGTGCCGCCTGTTGCGAGAGAAACTCACCGCCAAGGTCGAGCACGCGATCGACACCACGCACTGCGATTTCAAGCCGAACCTGGATGTATCGCTGAAAGAACCACGCGCCACCGTGCTGATTCCCGGCGCGCGCGTGCGCTACCTCGCCGAAATCGCCGAGCAGGGCAGGGGCATCAATGCCGAGATCGAGCGCGAAGCCGAATTCGCCAGCAAGGCACAGCATTACTACGAGTCGCTGAAAGAACTAGCCGATCCCAAACTCCCGCGCCCCCTGGAACGCTACGACCACGACGATCTCCACGTCCCGGCCAACTCCAACAACGTCATTCCGGCGCAGGCCGGAATCCAGTCAAATACGCCGCGCGAAGCGCACGACCTAAAAACAAAGTCACCGGATACCGGCACTCGCCAAGAAGACGAGCTTTCAGTTGATCGTTCGCTCCTAGTCCTCCGCCAACGCTACAACGCCGCCCTGCGCGAACTCAGCCACGAAGCTCTGCACCTCCTGCGCGACTGGCCCAAGCTCTACAAATCCGTCACTGACGACGTCAACGAATACAAAGTGCGCGACAAAGTGATCCGCGTAGAAAACTACCGCGAATCCCTCAGCCACCAGAAAATCCCCAAAGTCTCCCCGCCCAAAACCAAAGACTGGGGCGACCAGTTGCGCTTCCTCATGCGCGAAAACCTCCCCGGCCACTACCCATACACCGGCGGCGTATATCCTTATCGCCGCACCGGCGAAGACCCCACCCGCATGTTCGCGGGCGAAGGCACACCCGAGCGCACCAACCGCCGCTTCCATTACCTGAGCCAGGGCGGCGCCGCCACGCGCCTGTCCACTGCGTTCGACTCCGTCACCCTGTACGGCGAAGATCCCGCACCGCGCCCGGACATTTACGGCAAGATCGGCAACTCCGGCGTCAACATCGCCACGCTCGACGACATGAAGAAGCTGTACTCCGGCTTCGACCTCAGCGCGCCGACCAGTTCGGTATCGATGACCATCAACGGCCCCGCGCCGATCATCCTCGCGATGTTCATGAATACCGCGATCGACCAGAACGTGGAGAAATACCTCAAGTCGGATACCGCGCGCTGGACCGCCGCGCAAAAGCGCATGGACGAACTGTTCGCCGGCAAGAAGCGCCCAACGTATTCAGGCGAACTGCCCAAAGGCAACGAAGGCCTGGGCTTGAATCTGCTCGGCGTCACCGGCGACCAACTCGTCGACGCCGAAACCTACGCCCGCATCAAGGAAGAAACCCTGCAAACCGTGCGAGGCACCGTGCAGGCCGACATCTTGAAAGAAGACCAGGCGCAGAACACCTGCATCTTCAGCACTGAATTCGCGCTGCGCATGATGGGCGACATCCAGCAATACTTCGTCGACCACAAGGTGCGCAACTTCTATTCGGTCTCCATCTCCGGCTATCACATCGCCGAAGCCGGCGCCAACCCGATCAGCCAGCTCGCTTTTACGCTCAGCAACGGCTTCACCATCGTCGAGTACTACCTCGCGCGCGGCATGAATATCGATGATTTCGCGCCGAACCTGAGCTTCTTCTTCTCCAACGGCATGGACCCGGAATACACCGTCATCGGCCGCGTCGCCCGCCGCATCTGGGCCCGCGCCATGCGCGAACGCTACGGCGCCAGCGCCCGCAGCCAGATGATGAAGTACCACATCCAAACCTCCGGCCGCTCCCTGCACGCGCAGGAAATCCAGTTCAACGACATCCGCACCACCCTGCAAGCGCTGTACGCCCTGTTCGACAACTGCAACAGCCTGCACACCAACGCTTACGACGAAGCCATCACCACGCCCACCGAAGAAAGCGTGCGCCGCGCCGTCGCCATCCAGATGATCATCAACAAAGAACTCGGCCTCAACTTCAACGAAAACCCCTGGCAAGGCAGCCACATCGTCGACACCCTCACCGACATCGTCGAAGAAGCCGTCTACAAGGAATTCGAAGCCATCAGCGAACGCGGCGGTGTGCTCGGCGCGATGGACACCATGTACCAGCGCGGCAAGATTCAGGAAGAATCGATGTATTACGAGCAGAAAAAGCACGACGGCAGTTTGCCGCTGATCGGCGTCAACACCTTCCTGCCGAAGGATCATGGCGGCGAGATTGCGACCGAAATCGAGTTGATTCGTTCGACTGAAGAAGAGAAGGGGCAGCAGATTGAGAATGTGCAGGCGTTTGGTAATGCCCGCAATTCGCTTGCGCCCGATAGCCTCAAGAAACTGCAAGTTACTGCGAGGGAGCGCAAGAATGTGTTTGAACAGTTGATGGAGGCGGTGAAGTACAACTCGTTGGGGCAGATTAGTCACGCGCTTTATGACGTCGGCGGCGAATATCGCCGCAATATGTAACTAGGGATGTTTCGACTATTCATGGGAGGCCCATAGAATTGTGGGTCTTCCAATACAGATTCTTTGGTTCCCTATCCTCTAGGCTGTTCATCGCTGGTAACTACAAATCCGGCACTGCGTACCAAAGAAGCATAGTCATAGATGGATAAATGATCAGTTGGCCTCTGTGTGGGCTGGCCAATTTCCTCATGGAATTTCCAGATGATAGATCTTGGATAATCGTTTCTATTTGCGTTATTTATATTCCTGATTGCTCCTTCGATATCAATGCAAGACAGCGAGTAGTAAGTTTCTAATACGTTAGAAAGATTGGTTGACTCTTCTTCTCTCTCTTCGTAGGCGTTTTTTATTTGATGCTTACTAATGATTTTTGGATTTTTTGTCAACAATGAGGAGCGTGATCCAAGTAAAGATCCAGTTGGATTTGAATGCTCGGCGCATGATTCTAATAGATCCTTTTCAATGTAAAACATTGAACAAAGAAAAAATAGCCACAGTACGTGCACTGTCTTCCGTGAGTTGAGTGTTTCAATAACTTCTTCCGCTAAAGAGAACACTTGTTTTTGTGTTCTGAGATCTAAATTTAGTGCACAAGCGATAAGAGCCCATGACTTCTCAGTGTGTTCGCTATATTCATTTATATTTGGTAGGCCAGAGTAAGTTTGGCATTTATTAATGAATGAGCTATTTCTAATGATCATCCGTGAGAAATTATTGCTGTCTGGCAAGGGCAGTGCATATTCTCTGTCAAAAAGACGGCGTAGATATCCTCTTCCATCGAAGTCGGTGCCGTATAGCACGCGTACCGAATTTTGTAACTGTGAGAGATTGGTGGATACAATGTAGGCTACGTCTTCTATGCCAAATATGTGTTTGATTTCCTCTAATAATTTTACTGCATAGGAGGGTCTGCATCTATCTAATTCATCGATAAATATAAATAACGGCAATTTTGCCTCAGTTTCATTTTCTATTAATTTTAGTAATTCATATAGTGATGATCGAAATTCTTTTATGTGGTTTTTCTTTGTTTCATGTAGTTCAAGTTTAAGTTCAAAGAGGTCATCTAATAATTTATCCATTTCTTTAGATGGCTGGTCGTTGCATGTAGATGATTTTTGTTCTTTTTTATTTTCGGAGATTGTCGATAAAACGTCATCTATTTCTGTCCCTATAAATTTTTTAATGGCGCCTTTGATAATAATAGTCGTGGCAGGAATTATGGCCTGACGAAGAGAGCTGATGACGCGCCTTCTCAATTTTGTAGCCTTGCTACCTAATGATTTTCCTTTCGCGATTTTTTTCTTCCAAAAATCGAGGCCGCTCAAAACCGATGCGATTAATGCAATTGATGCTTCATCGCCGATGTCATTTTCCCAGGCGTCGAAGTAGATCACCGGATGATTGGCTGCTTCGAGATCCTTCACCCAATTTTTTACGAAAAATGTTTTTCCGGTTCCCCATGGGGCATCCAGTGATATGGTGATTCCTCTTTTAGCGCGTCGTTGTGTTTTAATTTGGGCACATATAGAAGTTGTAAGATAATCGGCAAGTGGCTTCCTGTCCAAAGCGTCGTCGACCCAATTAACGACGGGGGTTAATTGTTCAGTGGTCATGCTGCATGCTCCTAACTAGATTGCGCAGGCGAAATGGATGCTTGCGGGGCAAATGGAGGTTAAGGCGGATTCTGCGAATGGCCGTGACTACCGAACAACTCGAGTACATACGCATCCAGAAACGGGGACATGGAAACGGGGTCAGGTTCACTTACGAAAAACGAGTCAGCTTCACTTATTAGCGAGGCGCCTAGCCGGGCGTGAACCTGCCCCATTTTCCCAGACTCCATTTTTTGTATTTTCAAGTAACCGTTATGGCGTTGCCTGGCACACGGTGGAGCCATCCTGCCCCACCGAACACCACTGGTTCCTGGCAGGATTGAAGGTTCTGGAGCCCTGGGCCTGCAGCGCTTCGCCTAGGTGCTGCTGCTTTATCTCACTCCAGTGCTCTTTGCGAAACTTCTCGTCCGCGGCGTCCGTCGCCACCAGCTTGTCCTGGATTTCTTGCATTGTTTGTTGGTGCCGGGCCTCCGCTTCGGCCTGCATCTGGCGTTTTTGTTCGGCATCGGCGGCCACCTCCCTGTTGCGCTCTTCCGCCTGGCGCCTGACGTTGGCTTGAATGCGATCCTGGAAGAGGGCGCTGGCGCCATTCGCTGCAGCGAAATCCCGGGCTTGATCGAACTGGCCGTTATCGAGCATGCGGTAAATGGTATTGGCGATACGGCTCTGCTTCGCCTCGGCGGCTTCTGTCTTCGTTTCCTTGTGCAACAAGGTGGTTTGCTGGTTGGGGCAGGGCGTATCCACATAGGAAACGCTGCCATTCTTGCCCGTACACTTGTAGATATCCGTGCCGCTGGCCGTGGAGGCCATCAACGGCAACAGCATAAGCATCGCAAACCTGGCTTGCATGCGCGTTCCCCGTTACGTGCAGTTCCAGCAAGTGTAGCAAGGGAACCTAGGGTGTTTGTCCACTCGATAAGGGGCCGCCATTTCGCCGCCGAAGCGAAATCGCCAAGTACATTCATGAGCCTTGCCCCCTCAGCGCCGTCATTCCCGCGAAGGCGGGAATCCATCTTCACCCTTGCTCGAACTACGTGTAGGCCTGTCGCTTGACGGGCCTTTCTCCTATACGTTCTTATTTTGAGGGCGCTTCCACTATTGCAAGCGCGGAACAAAGGCGGTTCGCGATGAATATGAAATCCTCCCGTTCATTGAAGCCTCGAAAATCACCGCGCCAGAAGCGTTCAGAGCAGATGGTTGCAGACATGCTCGAAGCGGCAGCGCAGGTACTGGAGCGGCATGGCCTGGAAGGCTTCACGACAAATGCCGTTGCGCAACGCGCGGGGGTAGGCATCGGCTCGCTCTACCAGTACTTTCCGAGCAAAGCGGCGTTAGTCGCCGCGCTAATGCGTCGTGAAGAGGACATTTTTCACGCTGCGGCGGCGAAAGGCCGAGATATAGCCAAGGGTGCCGAAGGTCTGTCGGCGGTCATTCTTGCCTGCGTACGGCAACAATTGGAGCGTCCTGAGCTTGCCCGACTTTTGGATGTTCAACAGGCCCTGCCGGAACTGAAGGCGGAGGTAAGCGGCCCCAGCTTGCTGTTGAACATCATTCGCGTGATTTTGGACAGACCTGACCTTCCCCGGCAGCCTTACCAGGATGTCGCTGCGCGCGACGTGCTAGCGATCGTGCGTGGCCTGACGGACACAGCCGGCGAATATGGTGAGCGGAGCGTATCGGATCTGTACCGCCGAGCGACTGCTGCGGTGTTCGGTTACCTGGAAGCCATGGCCACTCTCAACGACTGATGGCAGCGGAACCAATGCGAGTTCGCAGGGACAGGGCAAGCCTGAGACCTGCTTTTTTCCAGTGTGAAGCAACAGCGGAAATTGCGAGTTGCCGGGTGAGACGCCCAAATTCAAGATAGTCCCGGTCTTGGCGTCGCGGCGGAAGTTCAGAAGGCCACGCCTCAAAAGACGCTGTCGAGCCTTGCTGCGACGTGCCGTGCCACGCCGCCAACTCACTTTGACGGGATGGAACACCATGAGAATCATTTATGGCTTTCGAGCGCAGGCCATACTTTCATTGCGCGTCTTTTCGCTTCTGCTCGGACTGCTGGGGCCCCACGTATCGCTTGCCGCCGAAGATCAACGCTCCGACCTGCTGCTTGCGGCCAACGAAAACGAAGGGACACTCAGCATCATTGATCTCTCGCTCAATCGTCGCATCGCAAAAGTCGATGAAGGCGGCTTTGCTGGCCACGAAGTCGCGGCCTCGCCTGATGGTCGTTTTGCATATGTCCCTATCTATGGTGACGGAAACGCCGGGACGCCCGGGACGGATGGGCGGGACATCGTCAAAATCGACCTCGCTTCCCAAAAGGTTGTCGGGCGCTATTCGTTCGACCACGGCGTGAGGCCACACAGCGTCGTGTTCAATTCGCACAACGGCCTGCTCTACGTGACGTCAGAGCTGGATCGGACCGTCTCGATCGTCGATCCAAAGACAATGACTTTGGTGGGCGCGATCCCTACGGATCAATCTCTTTCGCACATGCTGGTGATCTCGCACGATGGCCGATTCGGCTACACATCCAACATAGGGTCCGGCAGCGTTTCGGTGCTGGACCTGAGCGCCCGTAAGCTCCTAGGCGTCGTGCCGGTGTCTCGCAAGATACAACGGATAGCCATCGCCACCGACGATCGTCTGATTTTTACGGCCGACCAGACAAGCCCTCGTATCGCTGTTATCGACGCGATGACACGCAAGGTGACGAACTGGATTTCCCTCCCAGCGATAGGCATGGGTCTGACCACGACTGCTGATGGACGGTGGCTCCTCGTTGCCATCGAGCCAACCTCGGAGCTCGCCGTTGTAAATATAAAGACCTTGGCCGTTGTGCGGACCATTCACCTGCCGCAGTACCCACACGAAACCGTTTTGAGTGCAGACGGGAAATTCGCTTACGTCTCCTGCAGCGTCACAGGAGAGGTTGCGCGAATCCGCACAAGGGACTGGACGCTCGATGGACAGATAACGTCGGGGCCTTTTGTCGATGGCTTGGCGTTGGCACCGCGTCGAAAGCGATAGCAGACGCTTCCGGCTCGCTCGCCAATCGTGAGCGATGCACCTTTCTTATCGACGCCCATGCGGGTTCGAGCGTCAAGGCGTTTACCTGGAGATCAGTGATGACATCAAACGAAAATATCGGTGCCCTTGCGTCAGCCGTGAAAGCACCGGCGCATAGGCCCTTTGCCGCTTTGAGCCAGCGCAGCACGCCTGTGCTCGGTGCCCGGTACTGGGTGTTGATCACGATGTGCAGTATCGCTGGATGCAATCTCGGCGACTTCATTTCGCTTTATTTAAACCTCGGGCATTTGATAGGTCTTGCTCCCTTGGCGCTGCTTTTCGCCATTTTGTTGATTGCCGAGCGCATCGGACGGCCGAGCGAGATGTGGTATTGGGCGTTGCTCCTGGTCGTCCGCGCTGCGGCCACCAATCTGGCGGATTTCTTTAGCCACACGCTCAACATCGATTATTCGTGGACCATCGCCGGCCTTGAGGGATTGCAGGTTCTGCTGGTCTTGGGTGTTTCACCACGACAAAGGGACGAGGCCTCGGGCATCTATGGTCGACCCGCCACTGATGGCTGGTATTGGGCTGCGTTAGCCATAGCCGGCGCCCTCGGGACCGCAATCGGCGATTGCACGGCGGAGACGTTTCAGCTCGGAACCGCCGCGAGTACGGCTGTACTAGGGGCGATTTATGCCGCACTGCTCGTCGTTGGTTTTCGCACTCACTGGTCGACACAAGCGTCTTACTGGCTGGCGGTGGTTGCCGTACGCGCTGCGGGAACCACCGCCGGAGATTGGCTGGCATTCCCAGATGGCGGCTTAGGACTCGGGCTCATCATCAGCACAATCCTGACGTGTTCGATATTCATCGGCATGCCGATGGTATGGCAACGACGTCTGGCCGATTTTGGATAGCACAGCGGTCTGGGGTCAAATCCTAAGCCGAAAGAGATTGGGCATGAAGAATCACTTTTACCGAAGAGCAGATCATCGGCTTCCCAAGGGGCCGGACTTCCCAAGGGGCCGAGGTAATGAAATCGCCTTGATTACCTCTGCTCCATGGCCGGTATGTGAACATGTTTCGTTTGCTCCGCATCATTACGGATAAGGAGCCTGGGGTAGTAAACCCATATAACACCTGAGTCTCATCTGCTTTGGTCAGGTTGTTCTGGTGCCTCGACAAGCTGGGTATTTCGCGCAACCCCAGAAGTGATCTTTGGTTTGACGATTCAATCGCTTGACCATACTGGCCCCGCATTTTGGGCAAGCGGGGCTTAAAGAAGGTGCGGGTTCGAGTTCATCTGTGTTGACGTAATTGGCCGCTGCTGTCGCCACTTTTACGGTTGTCGGCGTCTGCACCTCACGCACCATCGCAAGCAGCGTATCGCCATTTATAAGCTCGATAGGTTTGCCTTCTGCAAACCGCCGTGCATCTGCGGTGTAGTCACCTACTGCGACAATCTTCACCGCCGAAGCTTGATGATGCGTCAGCAAGCCAAGCATCTCCCGCACAATCTTGACGTCAACGCGCTGGGCTTTCCATTGCTTGCATTGGACGAGCGTGGCCTTGCCATCCTTGTGCAAAATCAAGTCGATGCCACCATCAGCGCCACCAAGACCGGTTTCGCGAATTGTATACCCATGGCGACGAAACGCTTCACCTACAAGCATTTCGAATTCGCGCCAGGTCATCGCGCGAAGGCTGTCGAGTCCTGTTTGCGTTTCCAATAAACGCTTGCGATGGCGGCTGCGTATGAAAGAGCCGACTGCTCCGACCCAGCAAATGGCCAAGACCATCCAGGCAAATGGGGCGTAAGTACCTGCAGAGGCTAGTTTGCCCATGCTTTGGACTACGGGATTGCTGGATGCCGACATATACCAGCCGATGCCGTAGCGAATCCCCACGTAAGCAACTATGCCCAACCCGAAGCCGACGGGCCAAGGCATCGAAGCTAAAAACTCGATGCCGCTTTCCTTGCGCTTTGCCATCCACTCCCCCCTGAGTCAGGTCCCTACACGTTGTATGCAGATCTATTATTCGCAGTCGACTTTCGCAGCACCGCACAGCGTTACTTCGGGTTTGAGTTCGATAGCTTCGCTGCTTGGCCGCTTATTGTGATATTGGCAAAAGGGCACGATCCACGGCGTTCGCCCATCTTCCCCATCGAGTTTGACGTGAGCCCCGACCTCCACGACGTTGCCGCAATATTTGGCGCAGCACTTGTCGGGCAACGTCAGCCCTGTTCCTCGCGCCCAATGGCCAAGCCAGGTCTTGGTCCCGATTTTACACACACATTTGCGGCCGGACGTACCGTCCATATTGTAGGCAATGCTAGGCATGATCTTCCCCCTGAAAAACCGATTCTCAAGCGTTGGGAAAATACAGAGAAACCGAGAGGAAGGTAGTCAAGCATCCGCCTCGGTTTCTCGTACCTTCTGCTTTTATTGGCGCTAACTTTGCGGTTTCTTTGTTGCTTGCTGCGCTATATCCACAGCCTTCGTCGCCCCATGCACCGCTGTCGTTACCGCTTCTTCGGCAATGCGCATGGCCTCTTCCACTTGCTGGTAGCCGGTAGTAAGCGCTGCCACGATTTGCTCATGCGTGCGCTGAATCTGCGCGGCTACATCATCGTTGGACGGAGTGGTCTGGGAGATCGGTGGTGCTTCCTTTTCATCGCTTGTCATCGTCATTCCCCGGGTTGCGTATTGCCAGCAGGCTTGTCCTTCAACAGGCCGCTGAGGCGCTCGATGGTCTGGGCGAGGTCGTCGCTCTTTAGCGCTTCGTCGGCAAAGCGCAGGGCCTGCTCAGGGTTTAAGTCCAGAATGGCGCGGGCTGCGGCAGCGGTAAAGGCGTTGCGTAGCATATAAACGTGCTGCTGCTGCGCGACGGCGTTTTGGATGGCTACCGATACGGCATGGGCCATGATCTGGTCTGCCATGGCACGCGCCAAGGCTTCGGACGAGCCGCCAACCGAAGCATTGACCTGCGTTATCGCATCCGTGATCTGGCTGTTGACTGTGGTTTCGTCAGCCATGACGTTACTCTTCCGCCGGGGTGTTACCGAGAAGAGCCTCGGTGCAACGCGAAATGACTGCCAGCGACAAGTTGTTTGCATTCTGCTGTTGTGTCACCAGGTTCTCTGCTGCGACGCCGGCAGCGTGTGCAAGGGATTGATACAGCGAGCCCAGCGCCATGGCAGGCGCCTCGCCGATGACCTTGACGTTGGATTGAGTAACCGAATCGGTAATCTGATCGTTGACGGAAGTTGGAAAGGCCATGAGTCGTCTCCTTAGTTACCAGCGGAGCCGACAAGCGACTGCACGCACCGCGAAAGCACCGCTTGCGACAAGCTATTTGCGTTTTGCTGCTGGGTGACCAGGTTTTCTCCCGCGATACCGGCGGCGTGTGCAAGAGACTGGTACAACGAGCCCATCGCCATGGCGGGTGCTTCGCCAATCACTTTTACGTTGGATTGGGTTACGGCGTCGGTGATCTGCGAATTCACTGCGGTAGGAAATGCCATCTCTCAAAACTCCCTGTGTGCGAGTGGTGGAATTCAACTTGATGGTTGGAATATCGCTGTTACGTTGACACTGCTTGGATCCGCCCCTGTGAGGCGACAATGGCGGAAGCATGAAATGAGCCATCTAAATCCAGGCTTTGGAAATTCTTTATTTCACAGCGATTTGGTGACGCCAAATGAGAGCGATGCGGCTGAAGGTCGCGGACTATTTCGTCAGTTAGCGACCCGATACGTCAGTGGCCACGTGAAGGCTTTGTGTAGAAGCGCCCAATGTTGCGCCCTGGTGGGCGTATTCGCTTCTTGTCGATGGCAGAGGTGCGCACTTTCAAAAGATAGGCACAATGAGTTTCCGCCGTAGCGCAAGCAAACTCTGATTTTCTTTCATCACCTAAGACTAGTGTTCTGAGCTACTCCCCGATTTTTTTTTGAAATAGGATGCTCAGTTCGCTCTCTCGGATGTATCCACAAACATGAGGACGGACGTAGCCGGGGCGAATTAACTACACCCGAAAAAGTCGCAGCTTAAGTGTCGACAAAGATGTTATTCCGACGACGGTCTTCTTGTGTGTTGTTGCTCGAAACACTCGTCATGACTTTAGTCATGCTGCTTGCAGTGACTTTAGTCACGACGTCACTGTGTCATTAGTCACGACGCCAATCCGTGTCGAAAAAACAATACCAAAGTTCCATCTTTTTTAATGAAGTCTGTCCATTTTGTTTCGCGTTTTCTCTCGTTTTGTTTCTCCTTGCAAGAACAGAATGCTCGCACGGACATAGGCGTCCGTTTGGAGCCCTGATATGAAAAGCCTGATCATTGTCTCGACCATCGCATTCGGTCTTGCATGCGCCGGCAGCATCAGCGCCGCACAAGACCAGATTCAAGCCACCAACTTGCAAAATCTCACAGTCACCGCGCCAGCGGGACAATACGAAACCTATGTCGTCGACTTGCACACTGGCTACGGATTGGCGGCCCTGGTCGGCAACACACACAGTCAGTACATGCAAGCGGCGCGGGCGGCCGAAAGGTCGGAAGCGCTGCGGAAGGGGAGTATGGCCCAGCAATCATTAGTCGCCGTAGCTATCGACAACTCGGTCGGCCCAGGCGTGGCGAAACGGATCCTGGTGACGGACTCCGCCCAAAACACGGTTACCTTCGTGGACGTGTATTGCAAGCGAGCCGTACCGGCGGGAGACAAGCACTGCCAGCTATTCCCCGGCGGGATCAGGCCGCCGCATAGCCAGCGCTTGGCGTCGACACCTCAGTTGAGGAGCGGGCATCTGTCGGAGTCGACTGCTTTGGCTTCGCGGCACATGCCGAAACGACACACACAGAAGCACCTGGCTGCCTAATTGGTGTCCTGAAAAACGGGCCGGCGGCACTTGTTCTTTCACTGCCTCCGACCCGTTTGTCGTCGCGTTTTCCTTTTCTGCTTTACGGAACACCGCTTACTGCGGTAACTGCGCATCCAGAAAGGCGTAGATATCGACGAACTCCGCTGCCTCCGCCCCTAACGACTGCTGCATGCCGTGCCCTCCGTTGTCGGTGCGGATCCAAACAGGCCGTACGCTGGTGTTGGCTCCATCGCCAGAATCCATGGGAAATCGCTCGCCTTGCGCGGATCGCCCATTTCGCCGAATTGATTGGCGCCATTGGGTTCCTCCGCCATGCGCACCGGATTGAGAAAGGCGACAGCCAATACGGCCGCACCGAACTTGTCGAGATAGTGCACCAGTGCGTTACCCAGCAGCAGGCCACCGGCACTGCCGGAAATCAAAGCCGTACGCTGTGGCCTGCTGTAGCCCAGTTCGCTTAGCTGCGCCACCGCGGCGACGAAATCTTCCACACCCTTGTGCTTGTTGCGTCCTTGGCCACCTTGATGCGCCACGCTTCGCCCTTTTCGCCACCGCCGCGGACATGTTCGTAGGCAAAAATATTGCCTTGCTTGACCCATTCCAGTCGCACAGGCTTGAACGCGTCTACTGGCGTTCGCAAACATTTCAAATCGGTAATGTTTTAGAGGCATGCGCGTCCATGCCGATGTAACTGCGCTCGTGCCGATACGAAATACACGGTGTCGTCCCGGTCAATAAGGTGCGTTCACTCGCCCCTGCTGGACGGATCGATCTTCATTTCCTGCTCTTTCTTTTGCACCGGCGAATGATCGCCGAGTGCGGGAGAAGTTGCGCTCCGTTTCGTTCCTGTCTCTACCCATCGCAAACGAGGATTCCAACCATGAAAACCAAACTCTTCTCCGCATTGGCCCTGGCTTTTTCAGTCACATTTTCCTTCGCCGGCACGGCAGCAGCGGCGCCCGTCCATAACATCGTGCTCGTGCATGGCGCCTGGGTCACCGGCGCGGGCTGGAAGCCGGTTTACGACATTCTCGTCAAGGACGGCTACCACGTGTCGATTGCGCAGCATCCGCTTACGTCTTTCGATGCGGACACCACTGCCGTCAAGCGCATTGTGGACATGCAGGATGGTCCGGCCATTCTGGTCGGCCATAGCTACGGCGGCGCCATCATTACCGACGTCGGCAACGATCCCAAGGTGGCGGGATTGGTATATATCGCCGCGCATGCGCTCGATCAGGGTGAAACCGAAGTCGCCAGCGGCAAGCGTTATCCGAGCCTGACCGGCCAGACCAAGGACATCAAGAAGACGGCGGATGGATACCTGTATCTTGATCCTGCCAAGTACCCGATGGATTTTGCCGCCGATCTGCCGGCCAAGCAGGCCGCGTTCGAGGCGAACGAGCAGGTGCTCACCAATGCCAGCGTGTTCAACACGCCCGCCGGGGATCCCGCATGGAAGCACAAGCCGAGCTGGTACGCGGTGGCCGATGCCGATCGCATCATCAACCCCGATCTGGAACGGATGTATGCAACACGCGCGCATAGCACCACGATCGATATCAAGAACGGCAGCCACTCCATCTATGAGTCGCATCCGCAGGAAGTCGCCAAGCTGATTGAAGAGGCTGCGCAGGGTGCGTTGGCCGGAAAATAAGCTTGAGCGTCTTTTCAACTTAAAGATCGTGGCAACGCAGTGGTAGATCGCTCCAAAAGGCCGAGTCGTCATTCCGGCGAAGTCCGGAATGACGGCGGGGCGATCGTGACGATCCACGTACGCCGCGATCGCCTTCAAGGCGGTTCGGTCAAAGGGCAAAAACGGTATCGGGTTCACTTATCGAAATCAGCTCGGCAAACTACCTGCATGAGCGGTCAGTGACGGTTTACATGCGCGCGACCGAGCCCACGCTGCAACAGGAAACGACGCCACCATGTCCCAGGGATCCCTACCAGGCTTCGATCTCGCCATTCCAACCGATCGCCTGTACCTGGCCATCTTTCCTGATACCGCGTACGCCACCCGTTTCGAAACCTTCGCCGCGAAGCACCTCGCCGCACGCGGCATGGAGGGCAGGCCGGTGGAGGCCAGCCGCCTGCATGTCACGCTTTTCCATTTGGGCGATTACACCGAGCTTCCTCCCGGCCTGGTCACGCAAGCCACCGAAGCACTCGCTCATTTGGCAGCGGAACCCTTCACCATCCACTTTGACCAGATTGGAAGCTTCAGTAGCGCCGGCGGCTACGGCGATTTTGTCCTTACCGCGAGCCATGGTAACGAAGCCCTGCGCGCACTTCACCGACAACTCGCCACGCACTTGAATACGGCTGCGTTGAATCAGCACACCAAAGGCTCGTTCACGCCGCACATGACCTTGGCCTATAACAAACCGGCGGTGCCGTTCCAATCCATTGAGCCGGTGGTATGGCCGGCGCATGAAGTGGTGTTGATCCATAGCTTGCTGGGCAAGACCAGGCATATCCGCCTGGCTGATAAAAAAGTGAGCAGGCCCATATAGGGAAACCAGCGCGATCATCATTGATGCGACAAGGGCGTGGCCTGATAAAAAACATTCAACCATTTGCTATCCCGTTTCATCCATAAGGACGAAGCGTAGCTATCGAGCTGGAATGCTTTTCCGTGATCGACCCCCGCTGCCGTCACATGGTAGGTAACCAGCGCGGTGTTCTCTGCTACAAAATGAACATCGAATCCTGAAAGCTCGCATTGGTCGAAGCGCACCTGGGAATCCATCGCGGATGCTTCGCTGGACGTTCTGTCCACCACGCCCGTGCCAGTGACCGTAAAAAAGTCTGCGGCATGAAGGGCTTTGTAAGCGGCGGCATCCCGTTTGATGGCCAGATCCCAGCTCGCACGCTCCTCAGCCATCAGGCGTAGCCCGGTTGTGTCGTTTTTCATTGCAGGGTTAGACGCCACATGACATGCAATCGGCGTTGTGGCGTTGACTGCGCATGGCAGAAACAGGGCGGCCAGAATCATGTTTAGCGAGAATATTCGTTTATTTGTCATGTAATTAGAATGATATTAGGATCGCTGCGTCGTCAATCGAATAGATTTCGGATTATGGCCGCAGAGACCGAGTTGGACCGAACGGACTTCGCCATCCTGCGTCTTTTGGCGAAGGACGCATGGTTGTCCAATAAGCAGATCGCCGCCGAGGTTGGCCTTGCGCCCTCGAGCTGCCATGAGCGGATCAAGTCGCTGAGGGCGCGAGGTGTTCTGCTTGGTGCTCACGCCGAGGTGAATCTCCAGGCAATTGGGTTCTCACTGGAGGCTGTGCTGTTCGTGCAACTGGGCAAGTTGGAAATTGAAGTGGTCGATAGCTTCGTGAGTTCAACGGCGGCCATTCCGGAAGTGCGTGGCGTGTTTCTTGTGTCTGGCCATGCTGACCTGATTGTCGACGTCATCGTGCGCGATATGCAGCACTTGAAAGCGATCATTTCGCAGCACTTCAATCGCCATGCTGTCGTGCTGCGCGTGGAGACTTCAATCGTGTTCAATCGCCAGCAACAACATGCGATTCCGCCGTTGCATGGCAATACGTAGGAAAAAAGAATTTTTCTTCGCTCAGTAGTAGAGCGACAGCGAACTCATCCAGGTCAACGCCGCCGGCCGCCTCGGTGCGGGAATCGGGTTGGTCGTATAGCTGAGCTGGTTGGTCATATAGAAGCCCCGCGTCCAGCGGTAGACATATGAAAGCGCGTAGGTGGAGCTGTAATCCACGGCCGAGATGCCCAACGTCTGCTGCGTCCGCTGAAAGGGCTTGCTCAGGCGATTGAACGTATAGCTCAACGACAGTACGTCGTATGGCCGTCCAAAGGGGCCGAGCACATAGGGTGTAATACCGATGTCGCCGGAATAGACGTTGCGATCTGGTGGTGCATAGTCGATGTTGCCATTGATGTAGATGCCACGGGAAGCTTGGGTTGCATCGGTCTGCATCAATTGGTAGTCGCCGACCAGGTAATAGGCGTAGTTGCTGCCTGCATAGCCACCGCGGAAGCTGGGATATCGGCTTTCGTTATAAATGATGCCCTGGCGCAACCATGCCATCCGTTGCCCGGGAGCGGAATCGATCTGGTAACCCAGTTCGTTGATATAGAGCCGCTTGGCGCCCGGGATATGCCATTTCAATCCGAGGAAATTATTGCTGTTCCAATCGGCTTTTACGCCATTGGGGTTTATGCTGCGGGTGATGCCGAAACGCTCGTAAACGTGCGTGCCGGGTAACACCAGGCGAAGATTCACTTCTGGCGCAGATTTGTTGTTGATCAGTCCGACTTCGTAGGGGATGGAGCTCGAGATGCCGGCAGTGGATGCCGTCGCATTGCTGCCCAGCGAAAAACCATAAAACTGGGTGGACAGTTCGTCGTAGCCGTATTGCAGCTGCACCTGCCCGTCATGAAAACGCTGATTGATATAGAGACTGTTGAGGGAGAGCCCGGTGGGGTTCTCGTCGGCATAAGAGAACGCCTGGAAATCGGCGTTGAACACCAATTGCGACGCGCCAGCGAAACCGATTCGGCTCAAGTCATAGGTGACATAGACAAATGGATTGGTCCTGAAACTGGGATCCTGGCCGATATAAAGCTGCGTATGTTCGTGGTGGTTGAATACATCATAGGATCCTCCCACCGACATGCCGCCTCCGATCAGCCAGCCGTTATCCGCCAGCGTGTCGCGCCATGTTCCCCAATCCGGTGACAGTGTTTCGCAGGTGCTGATCGGCGGACCCGTCGTACCCTGCGGCTGCAGGCTGTCATTACGCTGACAGCGCGCAATGTCGACCTGCCTGTTGGCGACATCGGAATGGGGGTCGGAATCGATGGCATCCGACAGCGGCCCATAATCGGCACGCGCGTTACCGCAAATCGCCAGTAGCACAAACAACAAGCTGCTATTCAATAAAGACGTGGCATGACGGAAAGCATGTGGAGACATGACGTGTCAGCTATGGAAGGCCACTACACGGTGCCGGTGGGGAAGCCGACACGTATCTCGACGCGGCCCAGGGGTTTAGGCGCTTCGTTCGATCGCGTTGCAAGCTATAGGGGATGAGGGAAGTGATGCAATTGTTCGAATGGGGCTGGCACCGGCGATGGGCTTGGGCTACGTTAGCGAGTTCCTGCGCGGCTAAATGTTCATGTTTTGCAGCGAACTGCTTCGGAATAAGTGAAGCAGGCTCAAGCTCGGCGTACTAACGTTTGCGTAAAGGATCGAGCAGGGCTCGCAGTCCGTTGTGATCGAGCTCGAGCATCAGCGCCAGCAGGTTGCCCAGTTCGCCCGGCGGGAATCCTTTGCGGGCAAACCATGCGAGATACGCGCCTGGCAGGTCGGCGATCAAGCGTCCCTGGTATTTGCCGTACGGCATGGTGAGGGTTACCAGGCGCTGCAGGTCTTCAGGTTTCATGTCACTTGTTTGTGGCGGAAAAAGGGCGGGGGGTTTTCGCAAAGCATAACAAGTCGTCATTCCGGCCTTCGGCCACTGCTGTCCGAGGAAAATAGCTGCCGATCTTGCAGGAAGGCTCCACCTTTCGTCATTCCAGCGAAAGCTGGAATCCAGTGTCTTTCACGCTTTGCAAGTCGCTGGATTCCAGCTTTCGCTGGAATGACGAATCGGTAGCTTTGACTTGCCGATAAAGTCGCGCATCCGGTTACGTGTCGAGACTTCCTTCAGCGATCCATGTTTTTCCCAGACAACTGTGGGCCCTCGACGGACTGACGACTGGTGGCCTGAAAAAGTGGTCATGCCTGCCAAGACAAAGTGGCTATTTTTTCAAGCCACTCATCAGCCTAGCTTCTACCGCGAGTGTTTCCGCATGAAACCGGGAGAAGCGTATGGCTCTGGTCACCAAGCTCTGGACAGGTTGTGTGCTTGGCGTATTGATGTGCGCGGGTTGTTTCGCAACGGCATCCGCGCAGTCAGCGGGTGCAGGACATGACGATGGGCATGAATTCGATTTCGAATTCGGCACGTGGAAAACCCATGTGTCGATGCTCAAGCAGCCTTTGACGGGTTCGAAAACCTGGGCGGAATACGACGGCATCACCATCGTGCACAAGGTGTGGAACGGCCAGGCGAATCTGGTGGATCTGGATATGAAGAACGCTTCCAGCCATCTGAAGCTTGCATCGTTCCGTCTCTACAATCCGGCCACGCGCGAGTGGAGCCTGTACGTGGCCAACAGCCATAGCGGCACGCTTGGCGTGCCGAGCATAGGTGGCTTCGCAGATGGGCGTGGTGTGTTCTACGACAAGGAAACGTTTGACGGCAAACCCATCACGGTGCGCTTTGTCATTACGCCGCGCAGCGCCGATGCGATCCATTTCGAGCAGGCGTTTTCTACGGATGATGGGAAGACGTGGGAGACGAACTGGATTGCTGATGACACGCGGATGAAAGATGGCCGCGGTTGAGCGTAAAGCCGCGTAACCTCAATGGCCGTCATTCCCGCGTGCGCGGGAATCCATTTTCAGGATGCATCAGAGCAGAATGGATTCCCGCTTTCGCGGGAATGACGGCCTCGTGAGGGCTATGACGGGCGCCACTGCAGCCATATCGCCCAATCAACTTTCCTTCACCACTGCCGGCAACACAATGGTGTGCTGCGTATGGCGAACCTTCGCCTCCAGATAACGCACATTGTGCCGGCCGAAGAACACACCCGTAGGCCGAACGCCGACGATTTCAACGCCACGCGCTTCCAGTTGAGCACGCTTATCGGGATTGTTGGTGATGAGCGTAATCCGCGTAACGTCCAGCGCCTTCAGCATCTCGGCGGCGGCGGTGTAATCGCGTTCGTCATCGCCATGGCCGAGGGCGCGATTGGCGGCATATGTGTCGTGGCCCAGCTCCTGCAGACGATACGCTTCCAGTTTTGCGTAAAGCCCGATGCCGCGGCCTTCCTGGCGCATATAAAGCAGATAGCCGCCTTCCTCGTGCAGGCGCAACAGCGATTCTTGCAGTTGCGGACCACAGTCGCAGCGCGCCGAGCCGAGCACATCGCCCGTCACACATTCCGAATGCAGCCGCACGAGCGGCGCTTCTGCGTCGGGATTGCCGAAGCGCAGCGCGAAATGTTCCTTGCCATCGGTCAGCCCACAGAAGCTGTAGATGATGGCGGATGCTTCGCGGCCATCGGCCAGGTGAATGGGCAACTGCGCCGTGGTGCGAACGCAGGGTTCGGTGGTGGGGACAGCATGCAAGCAAGACGAAGCCATGGGGTGATCTCGTGAACCGGGCAGGTCAGCGCGCCCGCACAGGTTGTACGCGGCGCCCCCAAAGCACGAAAGCCGGAAGCGCCAGGAAAACGGCGTCAATTGGAAGGAATATGCCGACGCCGCCGGCAATATCAATGATACCCAGGTCGTGTGCCACTGCTGCCGACAACTGGCTGGCTGGCGGCCAAATGGCGGCAATCTCCATCCCGCCGACGGTCACGAAACCAATGAAGACAAGGGCTTGCGCGAGCCAAGGCGCGGCGTTCGAGGACGTTTTCGGCTTGGATGGAGTGACGGTGTTTGCCAGGAACGGCATCGGTTTCTTTCCGCTGGCGGGCGATATTCACCCGAAGGACGCTCAGTGAGTGCGTTCCTGGCGGTCGAGGGTTGTGGAAGGCGTTGGCGGCGCGTTATGCATCTGCGCGCCCCAACGCCTACTCATCATTCAAGGCCCCGCGCAACGCCTCGGCAAGCTGCTGGATGGTGAAGGGCTTGGCCAGCAAGCGGATATTGTCGTGGCCCGGCGCCGCACGCTCGACGATGTCGCGCGCGTAGCCGCTCATCAGCAGCACCCTCAGGCCCGGGTGGCGTTTGGTCACGACATCGGCCAGTTGCACGCCGCTGGGCCCGGGCATCACCACGTCTGTCAGCAAGATCGACACTTCAGGATGGGCCGCCATGATGCGTTCCGCGGTTTCGGCGTCTTCCGCCTGCAGCGCGGTGTAGCCCAGCTCCTCCACCGCGGAGGTGACGAAGGTGCGTACTTCCGGATTGTCCTCGACCACCAGGATGGCATGGGGCAGGGCGGCGACCAGGCCGTTGTGCTGCGCCAGCGGAGCGGGCTGCGGCGGTTCCGAGCGAGGCAGATACAGCCGGACGACCGTGCCCACGCCCACTTCGCTGTGAATCTTGATGTGGCCGTTGGATTGGGTAAGAAACCCGTGGATCTGGGCAAGCCCGAGGCCAGTGCCGCGCCCCACCGACTTGGTTGTGAAGAAAGGCTCGAATACCTTGTTCAAGACGTCCTTGCTCATGCCCTGGCCGGTATCGGATACCGAAACCATCACGTATTCGCCGGGCGTCACGCCATCGTTCAAGCGGGCATAGCCGTCGTCCAGATACGCGTTGGCCGTTTCGATGACGAGTTCGCCGTGGCCATCCATCGCGTCGCGGCTGTTGACTGCCAGGTTGAGAATGGCGCTTTCCAATTGCGGTCGGTCCACATAGGCGTACCAAAGGCGATCGCCTAGCGCGAGTTTGATGGTGATGTTCTCGCCCAAGGTGCGGCTGAGAATGGTGGACATCTCCTGCACGCAGGCGTTGACGTCGATCGAGGCCGGATGCAGCGCTTGCCGCCGTGAAAACGCCAGCAAGCGCTTGGTCAGGTCGCTGGCCTTGCCTGCGCCCATCAAGGCGTTCCTGATGAATTTGTCGGCACCGTCCAGGCCTTTTTCCAGCCGACGCAGCGCCATTTCCAGATTGCCTACCACGACGGCCAGCATGTTGTTGAAGTCGTGCGCAATGCCGCCGGTCAATTGCCCGAGCGCTTCCATCTTCTGTGCCTGGCGCAACTGGGCTTCGGTCGAAAGATGCTGTTGCATCTGTTCCTTGAGCGCCGCGTTCTTGAACTCCACTTCGTAACGTTGACGCGCCTCTTCGCGCACGACCAGCACGGCGAGCAGAAAGGCGAGGAACGTGGTGGCGGTAATGGTCCACAGCAATTGCTGCTGCTTGTGTCGCGCACCGCGCAAGCTCGCCACTTCGCGTCTGGTTTCGTTCACGTCCATTTGCGCGATGAGATAGCGGATTTGCTGCATCAGATGCAGGCCCTGGCCTTGCTTGACGGCCGCCAATGCGTCGACTTGATCGTTGGCGCTGCGCAAATCGATGGTACGGGCCAGCTCGCTCATCTTTTGCCCGATCACCACATCGAGCTCGTCCAGCAGCTTGCGCTGGGCAGGGTCGTTAGCCATGAGGGAGCGAAGTTCCAGCTGCGTCTTGGCGAGCTGCTCGCGTGCGCGCGTATAGGGTTGCAGGTACTCCGGATCACCCGTCAACAAAAATCCGCGCTGCCCGGTTTCCGCATCGCGCATTTCCCCGAACAGCTCGCCGACGGCGTTCTGGATGCGCATGGACTGGTTGACCAGGTCATAGGCCCGCTGGCTGTTGATGGAGGCGATGACTGCCAGGCCGCATGCCACCAGCAGCAGCAGGAAGCCGGCCAGGACTTCCAGACGAACGACCCTTTTCATACGGTTGGTCAGCATAAGACAACGTTCCCGTTTGGAGTCGCGAGTGAGGAGCGCCTTCCGGCGCCTCGCTCAGCATGCAGGATGGCTTGTGAAGTTCTTGATTCTAAGGAGCGCTACCTGAGTGAAAGCTGCTACTTGCGCGGGTGCAATGCTTGACATGGCTTGCGCATGGTGCGGTACCGCGGCCATGCCATGCATATTTGCCCGAGTCCAAGGCGCCATGGTGCTGCGGTTCTGAAGGGCGATAACCGCCCGGCCGAGCGCGTGCCCCAGTAGGTTGGGTTGCAACACAGCATCACCATGTACATTTCGACGCCGGGGTTCGGCGTTGCCTCAGTCCACCGTGCGGGAAGTGTGCGCGAAAGATGCAAGCAGGCCGCTTTCCAACGGCACTTGTCGAATAATCATACAATATGTTTGCATCGCCATTTATTTGCGCGGGGCCTTGTCGTGATTCGCTACACCATCAAGAACATTTTCTTCGCGGCACTCACGATGGCCATGCTCAATACGGCCTATGCCGCCGATGCACCTTCGACAACGCAGGCGCATATCGAAGGCCCGTTGCTGCCCTCGGGTGCCGATCCATGGGTGACGCAACGGAACGGTGTCTATTACTACACCAGCACGGAAAGAGATCGCATTTCACTACGTAAGACCACGGATATGGCGCGTCTTGCCGATGCGCAGCCCGTGGTGGTGTGGCGTGCCCCCGCAAGCGGGCCCAATTCCACCTCCATCTGGGCGCCGGAACTGCATTACCTGGATGGCAAGTGGTATCTCTATTATTCCGCCGCCGACAAGGCGCATGACGATGATGCGCATCGGCATGTCTTCGTGCTGGAAAATGCCTCACCCGATCCCACGCAAGGCAAGTGGCTCGACAAAGGCATGCTCAAGACGCATCTCAACGGCATCGACGGCACCGTGTTGGATCACGCCGGCAAACGCTATTTTGTCTATTCCGCGTATGTGGGCGATCACAGCGATTTGGTGATCGCGCCCATGCCCACGCCATGGGCGTTGGGCGAGCCGCAAGTGGACATCGCGCATCCCACTTATGCCTGGGAAATGCAGGGTGGTCGCAAAATCATGGAAGCGCCGGAATTCCTGCAAGGGCCGCACGGTACGGTATTCCTCACGTACTCGGCCAGCGCATGCTGGTCCGATGGCTATTCGCTCGGGCTGTTGCAGGCCGATGCTCATGCCGATCTGCTCAACCCAATCGCATGGCACAAATTACCTGAGCCCGTGCTCGCTAGTTCGGCGAAACTTGGTTTTTACGCACCCGGCCACAATGGTTTCTTCAAGACCGCTGATGGACAGGATTGGATCATCTTTCACGCCAACGGCGGCCCTGGTTGGAAATGCACACCGCGCCGTGCGCCTTACATCAAGCCGTTTCGTTGGGATGCTCAGGGGCGTCCGGTTTTCATGGATGGTGCGTAAGCTTGCGAGGTGGCGTGTTCGCTTCGACCAGGCGTACACGTGGCCGATGCAATCGGATATTTAGGCAAGGCTCGGCAATACCTTTCCCCACCGGGCAGGGCGTAAACTGCGCCGACCCATGTTGACCCAACACCCAGGGATGCAATGAACGAACAGGCCAATCCGGCGCCGCATGCGATTTCCGTTCGGGGCGTCAGCAAGACCTACAAGGGCGGCTTCCAGGCATTGAAGTCGATCGACCTGGATATCCGGCAAGGCGAAATCTTCGCCCTGCTTGGGCCGAACGGCGCGGGCAAGACCACGCTGATCAGCATCATTTGCGGCATCGTCACGCCCAGCGGCGGCACGGTAACCGCTGACGGCCACGACGTGGTGCGCGATTACCGCGCCACGCGCACGAAGATCGGCCTGGTACCGCAAGAGTTGTCGACGGATGCGTTCGAAACGGTGTGGGCATCGGTCAGGTTCAGCCGAGGCTTGTTTGGCCGCGCGCGCAACGACAAGCACATCGAAAAAGTGCTGCGCGATCTGTCGCTGTGGGACAAGAAAGATTCGAAGATCATGACCTTGTCCGGAGGCATGAAGCGTCGCGTGCTGATTGCCAAGGCGCTTGCCCACGAGCCGAGCATTCTGTTTCTGGACGAACCTACGGCAGGCGTGGATGTGGAGCTGCGGCACGATATGTGGCGCATGGTGCGCCAGCTGCGCGAAACCGGCGTCACCGTGATTCTCACCACGCATTACATCGACGAAGCCGAGGAGATGGCCGACCGGGTGGGCGTGATCACGCGTGGCGAATTGATCCTGGTGGAAGACAAGCACGTGCTGATGCGCAAGCTTGGAAAGAAACAGCTGACCATCAGCCTGCAAAGTCCGCTGCAAACGCTGCCCGAAGGCTTGGGTGAGTACGCGCTGGAGCTTTCCGGTGACGGCACCACGCTTACCTACACGTTCGATGCGCAGAGCGACGATACGGGCATTGCGGCATTGTTACGCAAGCTCGGCGATCGGGGCGTCGACTTCAAGGATCTGCATACCCAGGAGAGTTCGCTCGAAGACATCTTCGTGAGCCTGGTACGGAGGACCCCATGAACATTCCCGCGATTCGCGCCATTTATCGCTTCGAGATGGCCCGTACGTTCCGCACGCTGATGCAGAGCATTTTTTCGCCGGTGCTGTCGACATCGCTGTACTTCATTGTGTTCGGCACCGCCATCGGTTCGCACATCGGCAACATCGGCGGCACCAGCTATGGCGCCTTCATCATTCCTGGGTTGATCATGCTGTCGCTGCTCAACGAGAGCATCTCCAATGCTTCGTTCGGCATTTACCTGCCCAAATGGTCCGGCACCATCTATGAATTGCTTTCCGCGCCGGTGTCGCCGCTCGAAGCAGTGCTGGGCTACGTGGGCGCGGCGGCGACCAAATCGATGATGCTGGGTTTGCTCATTCTCGTCACTGCGCGCTTCTTCGTGCCGTACACCATCCTGCATCCGGTGTGGATGATCGCTTTTCTGATCTTGACAGCCGTCACCTTCAGCTCGTTCGGTTTTATCATCGGGCTGTGGGCGGATGATTTTCAGAAGCTGCAAGTGATTCCGCTCATGATCGTGACGCCGTTGACGTTTCTCGGCGGCGCTTTCTATTCGATCAACATGCTGCCACCCCTATGGCAAAAGGTCGCGCTGTTCAATCCGGTGGTGTATCTGATCAGCGGATTTCGCTGGAGCTTCTACGGCCAGTCCGACGTCAACGTCGTGTTGAGCGCGGGAATGACGATGGCGTTTCTGTTGCTGTGCGCCGTAGCGATCGGCTGGATCTTTCGCACGGGCTACAAATTGCGGTCGTAGCATCGGTGCGTCGCCCCGGTTTTGCCGGGGCGACGGTGTAATCAGGCATTCGATCCAATCAGCTGCGGTACTACGGTTCCCACCACGCCCCTTCATCGGCCGTGCCATTATCCGCAACCGTGGAAATGGCTTGCGTCGCCAGATCAAGAATGTGCACCGAAAAATACTGGCCCGTGTTCTTGCCCTGGATCACATAGCGCGTACGGTTGAGCAGGATCTGCGAATCGTCCTCGGACCATTGCACGGGAGAGTAGTAATCGAAGGCAACCGGATGCGTGGTGATCTGGCGTACGTGGCTACC
>Ga0207702_10001081_pt1 | contig 27905 bp, 23 predicted proteins | sample KBSCornC62_FD_184302 | JGI IMG/M metagenome (GOLD analysis project Ga0207702, IMG submission 184302) | Corn rhizosphere microbial communities from Kellogg Biological Station, Michigan, USA - KBS Corn C6-2 (SPAdes) (version 2) | ecosystem: Host-associated > Plants > Roots > Rhizosphere > Soil ... | reverse complement strand
GTCTATTACGACCTGTTCGAGGAAGCCGAAAAGCAGAAGATCGACGATGTCGCGCTCGTGCGCGTCGAACAGTTGTATCCGTTCCCGCGCATCGAGGTGAATGCGGAGCTCGACAAATACCCGGCCGCGAAGGAAGTGGTCTGGTGCCAGGAAGAGCCGCAGAACCAGGGCGCGTGGTTCCAGATCCGCCACCACCTGCAAGCCTGCGCGGACGGCCACCACAGCCTGCACTACGCGGGGCGCGTGCGCTCGCCGGCACCGGCCTGCGGCCACTACAACACCCACATCGCCGAGCAGCATGCATTGGTGCAACAGGCTTTGGTCGACCCCGTCGGCGACGATCATTCGGCAGAATGAGAGCCTCCCCTCCAAGGGGAGAAGCATCGATAACCGCAAACAACGAATCACCACCAAGGAAACGTCATGTCGATCGAAGTCAAGGTTCCAGTCCTTCCGGAATCCGTCAGCGACGCCACCATCGCCACTTGGCACAAGAAACCGGGCGACGCGGTGAAACGCGACGAGAACCTGGTCGACCTCGAAACCGACAAGGTGGTGCTGGAAGTGCCGGCGCCCGCCGACGGCGTGCTGAAGGAAATCCGCCACGCGGAAGGCGACACCGTCAACAGCCAGGACGTGATCGGCGTCCTCGAGGAAGGCGCGGTCGCGGACGCACCCAAGCCCGCCGCGAAGGAACCGCCGAAAGCTGCGCCGGCCAAGCCCGAACCCGCCAAGGCCGCACCGGCAGCCGCCAGTGCGAACGCGGGCCTGTCACCTGCTGGCCGACGCGTTGCCACCGAAGAAAAAATCGATGCTTCGCAGGTCTCCGGCACCGGTCGCGGTGGCCGCGTGACCAAGGAAGACCTGGTCAATTATTCCAAGGGTGACAAGCCTGCCGCGGCGCCTGCGCCGGCTGCACGCGTGGCCACGCCCGGCGCGCGTCCGGAAGAACGCGTCCCGATGACGCGCATGCGCGCGCGTATCGCCGAACGCCTGATGCAATCGAAGAATTCCATCGCGATGCTGACTTCGTTCAACGAAGTCAATCTCTCGAAGGTCGTAGCGATGCGCAGGCAGATGGGCGAACAGTTCGAAAAGACCCAGGGCATCAAACTCGGCTTCATGAGCTTCTTCGTGAAGGCCGCGTGCGAGGCGCTGAAGCGCCATCCGGTGGTCAACGCATCCGTGGACGGCAACGACATCATCTACCACGGTTACCAGGACATCTCGATCGCCGTTTCAACCGACCGCGGCCTGGTGACGCCAGTGCTGCGCGATGTGCAGGACATGAGTTTCGCCGACGTCGAAAAAGCCATCGCGAATTACGCGAAGAAGGCGCGCGAGGGCGGCCTGACACTGGACGACCTGCAGGGCGGCACCTTCACCATCACCAACGGCGGTACCTTCGGCTCGTTGTTCTCGACGCCGATCGTCAATCCGCCGCAGAGCGCCATCCTCGGCATGCACACCATCAAGGAACGCGCCGTGGTCGAGAACGGCCAGGTCATCGCCGCGCCGATGATGTACATCGCGATCTCTTACGACCACCGCATCGTCGATGGCAAGGATGCGGTGCTGTTCCTGGTCGACATCAAGAACCAGCTGGAAAATCCGTACAAGATGCTGCTTGGCATCTGATGCTTCGAGCCCCTTTCCCACCGGAAGAGGGGTGAGCCGGGGCTTTCGCGAGATGCGTTGAAGCGCATCTCGCGCCGGCGAACGCCTTGACCACGGATGGTCAAGGCAGGGTTGCTTAGTGAGGCAATGGATTGCCGAACTTAGCAACGGGGTGAGGGTTCGGCAACGCCGCAACGACTCACTTTGCTCGCACCCTCACCCGGCGCTTCGCGCCACCTTCTCCCGAGGGGAGAAGGAGAAAACCAAGGAACCGCAATGGCTGACAACAAATTCGACGTCATCGTCATCGGCGCAGGCCCGGCCGGTTACGTGTGCGCCATCCGCGCAGCACAGCTCGGCCTCAAGACCGCGTGCATCGACGCCTTCAAGGGCAAGGACGGCAAGCAGGCGCTGGGCGGCACCTGTCTCAACATCGGCTGCATCCCGTCCAAGGCGTTGCTGGATTCCTCCAAGCAGTTCTGGGGCCTCACCCACAACCTGCCCGCCCACGGCATCAGCGTCGAGAACGCCAAGGTGGATATGGCCACCTTCATCGGCCGCAAGGACAAGATCGTCAAGCAGTTCACCGGCGGCGTCGGCATGCTGTTCAAGGCCAACAAGGTCACGCCATTCTTCGGCACCGGCAAATTGCTGAAGGGCAACCAGGTCGAGGTGAACGGCTTCGATGGAAGCAAGCAGACACTCGAGGCCGCCAACGTGATCATCGCCACCGGTTCGGTGCCGATCGAGTTGCCGTTCGCGAAGTTCGACAACAAGACCATCATCGACAACGCCGGCGCGCTGGACATCGACGCGGTACCGAAGCGCTTGGGCGTAATCGGCGCGGGCGTGATCGGATTGGAGCTGGGTTCGGTATGGAAACGCATGGGCGCCGAAGTCACGATCCTTGAAGCGCTGCCGGATTTCCTCGGCGCCGCCGACGCCGACATCGCCAAGGCCGCCGCGCGCGAGTTCAAGAAGCAGGGCCTCGACATCCATCTCGGCGCCAAGGTTTCCAAGGCCGAGATCAAGAAGAATGCCGTCGAGGTGACCTTCGCCGACAAGGATGGCGAGCACAAGATCACCGTCGACAAACTGCTGGTCGCGGTGGGCCGCCGCGCGTACACCGAAGGCTTGCTGGGCGAAGGTACGGGCGTGAAGGTGGATCAGCGCGGCCGCATCGAGGTCGATGAACATTGCTGGACGGGCGTCGCTGGCATTTGGGCGATCGGCGACTGCGTGCGTGGCCCGATGCTCGCTCACAAGGGCGAGGAGGAAGGCGTGATGGTCGCCGAGCTCATCGCGGGCAAGGCCGGCCACGTCGACTATGGGGTGATCCCGTGGGTCATCTACACCGAACCCGAAATCGCCTGGGCCGGCAAGACCGAGCAGCAATGCAAGGACGAAGGCATTCCGTACAAGACCGGCAACTTCCCGTTCGCCGCCAACGGCCGCGCGGTCGCAATGAACGAACCTGCGGGCCTGGTAAAGGTGATCGCGCACGCGGACACCGACCGCATCCTCGGCGTGCATATGTGCGGACCGGTGGTGTCGGAATTGATCGCCGAAGCCGTGGTGGCGATGGAGTTCAAGGGCTCGTCCGAAGACCTCGCCCGCATCGTCCATGCGCATCCGACGCTCTCCGAAGTCGTGCATGAAGCTGCATTGTCCGTCGACAAGCGAGCCCTCAACAAGGCCAACTGACGACAGGATGTCGTCATCCCGTGCAGGCCATGGATGGCCGACGACACGGGATCCAGCCATTGCTCGTCATCCCGACGCAGGCCGGGATCCATCTTGCTTTTCATCGATCTCGCAATGAGACAATGGATTCCGGCATTCGCCGGAATGACGGCAAAAGCATGAGCATCCCCGCAAACTTCCACGCCTTCCGAATCCACAGTGACGATGCCGGCTACCGCGCCGGTATCGAACCGATGCGCGTGGACGATCTCTCGCCCGGCGAAGTCGTCATCAAGACGGCGTACTCGTCGATCAACTACAAGGATGCGCTGGCCGGCACCGGCAAGGGCAAGATCCTGCGCCGGTTTCCGTTGAATGGCGGCATCGACGTTGCGGGCCACGTGGTTGCATCCACCGAACCGAAGTTCAAGGAAGGCGACGCGGTGCTGTGCACCGGTTGCGGGCTTTCGGAAACGCGTGACGGCGGCTACGCCGAATACGCGCGGCTCGACGCAAAGTGGACGATCCCGTTGCCGCAAGGATTGTCGCTGCGCGAGAGCATGATCCTCGGCACCGCCGGCTTCACCGCTGCGCTTGCGCTGTATCGCATGCGCGACAATCGCCAGTCGCCGGAACTCGGTCCGATCGCGGTGACGGGCGCAACCGGCGGCGTCGGCATGCTTGCGGTCGACATCTTCAGCCGCGCCGGTTTCGAGGTGCACGCGATCAGCGGCAAGCCCGAACACGCGGATTTCCTGAAAGCGCTCGGTGCGCGCGAAGTGCTGGATCGCCACGAGCTGGCGCTCGGCGAACACGCGCTCGAATCCGCCCGCTTCGGCGGCGCGGTCGACAACGCCGGAGGAACATTGTTGGCACAACTGCTCGCCAACACTGCACCGTACGGCAACGTTGCCAGCATCGGACTCGCGGCGGACGCCAAACTCGACACCACCGTCATGCCCTTTATCATTCGGGGCGTCAGCCTGCTCGGCATCGCCTCGGCCGGCACCGGCCGCGACATCCGTGAAGCCATCTGGCAACACCTCGCTTCCGACTGGCAGCCTGCGCGCCTTGACAAGATCCTCAGCCGCGAAGTCGCGCTGGACGAATTGCCGGGCGTGTTCGATGCGATGCTCGCGGGCCGATCGTTCGGCCGCACGCTGGTACGAATCGCGAACGCAAGCCCATCGGATTGACTTCCCGATCTGTCGCCAACACACTGAAACCGCGGATATTTTTCACGCCACCTCGCGATGATTCGAGTGCGGCGCATTCGCCGCCACAAACATGGCACTTCAGGTTCCGGTTCCCTACAATGTGCGCTTCCGCTGTGGGGAGTCTTGCATGGCACGCATCCTGATCGTCGACGATTCGCCGTCGCAACTGGAAGGCCTGAAACGGCTGGTGGAAAAACTGGGGCACCAGACGCTCACCGCCACCGATGGCGCGGCCGGCGTTGAAGCCGCCAAGCGTGACAAGCCCGACCTCGTGCTGATGGATGTGGTGATGCCCAACCTCAACGGTTTCCAGGCCACCCGCGCGATTTCGAAGGACCCCGGCACCGCGCACATTCCCGTGATCCTGGTCACCACCAAGGATCAGGAAACCGACAAGGTCTGGGGCATGCGCCAAGGCGCCAAGGCCTACGTCACCAAGCCCGTCAACGAAGCGGAGCTTACGAAGACGCTGGGCGAATATCTGGGCAAATGATTGCGATCGTCCATGATCGCCGCTCCGATGAACCCATCGCTGCAGCAAACCTTCCCGCTTCATCAACGCTACCACGGCCATCCATGGCCTGACTTTTCACAACAGCCGCTTCGAATGGATCATCAGTAACGCCCGCTACCCGCGCGGATCGAATCCTTCGAACGCCCTTTCGAACGCCGCGTATGCCGCCTTGGCCTTGTCGGAGTCGGCCGGTGGAATCTGGATCGAAAGCGTGACGATCTGATCGCCTGGCGTGCGCCCCGGCATGCCGCGACCCTTCAAGCGCAACTTGCGCCCGCTGCGCGAACCGGCAGGAATCTTCAGCTCCACGTTGCCGCCCAACGTCGGCACCGGAATCTTCGCCCCCAACGCGGCTTCCCACGGCGACACCGGCACCTCGACTTCCACGTCGTGCCCGTGCAACTTGAACTGCGGATCTTCGCGCACCTGCACTTCCATCAGCAGGTCGCCTGCGGGTGCGCCGTTGTAGCCCGGCTCGCCTTGCCCCGCGAGGCGTATCACCTTGCCCGGCAGGATGCCGGCCGGGATGTTCACCTCCAGCGTGCGTTCGCCCGTCGCACCGCGCAGGCCCAACCGTTGCCTGCCACCGGAATACGCGGTATGCAGGTCGATCTCGACGTTCGCGCGCACGTCGTTGCCGCGCATCGGTCCGCGTTGCGCGCGGGGACCGGCGCCGCCGCGGCCACCAAACAATGATTCGAAGAAATCGCTGAAGCCGCCGGCATCGCCACCGCCGCCGCCGCCGAAGTCGCGGAATTCGAATCCGCCCGGCGCCTGCTGTTGCCAGCCCGGCGGCGGCCGAAAGTTGTCGCCCGCGTGATAACCGCCCGCGCGTACGTTGTCGTAGGCCGCGCGCTTCTGCTTGTCGTGCAGGACCTCGTAGGCCTCGCTGATGGCCTTGAACCTGTCCTCGGCGCCGGCTTCCTTGTTCTTGTCCGGATGGTATTTGCGCGCGAGCTTGCGGTACGCCGCCTTGATCTCGTCGTCGCTGGCGCCCTGTTTGACGCCGAGGGTTTTGTAGTAGTCCTGGAACTCCATTCACTTTCCCGGCAATCGGCACAAAGGTCCGCGGCGGATCGCTCCACCGCGGACCTGACGATTATGACGCATCATCCGGCCGGGCTTGCGCCGGATCGGCGGCCACTCAGGATGTCTGGATTTCGATCTTGCGCGGCGTGGTTTCGGGCCGCTTGGGAATCGAGATTTCCAGCACGCCGTGCTTGCCGGTGGCGGTGATGCCATTCGGATCGGCGCTGTCCGGCAGCGCGAAGCGCCGGTGGAACAGGCCGCGCGAACGCTCAACGCGCGTGTAATTGCCTTCCTCGACCTTCCTTTCGCTTTTGCGCTCGCCGCGGATCGACAACACGCCCTTGTCCATGTTGATTTCGATGTCCTTGGGATCGACGCCCGGAATGTCGGCTTCGATCACGAAGCGCTTGTCTTCCTCGCAGATGTCCACGCGCGGCGCCCATTCGCTGGTGACCACGTTGGACTGGTCGCTGCCTTCCTCGGTATCGAAGAAACGGTCCAGCATCTGGCGGAACTCGCGGGTCACGGGGTACCCGCCCCACTGGCGATAACGGTTCATATGGTTCATGGTATGGCTCCTTTCGCTGTGTCTCGGCCGCTGACAGGCCTCATGAGGGCAAGATAGGGACACGACACCGGGTTTCAAGAGCGGCCGGGATGCCGCCTTCCCCAAGCGCTGGAGTACGATGGCCGATCATCCAGACCGGAAACGACCATGACCATCCAGACCGGCGACCGCCTGCCAGAAGCCACCTTCACCGTGCTGCGCGACGGCGTCCAGCAACTCACCACTGCGGATGTGTTCAAGGACAAGAAGGTCGTGCTGTTCGCCGTGCCCGGCGCGTTCACGCCCACCTGTTCGGAACGCCACTTGCCCGGCTACGTCGAGCACTACGAGGATTTCAAGAAGCGTGGCATCGACGTCGCCTGCATGGCCGTCAACGACGCCTTCGTGATGCAGGCCTGGGCGCAGCACCGCCACGTGCCCAAAAGCATGCTGATGCTGGCCGACGGCAACGGCGATTTCGCCAAGGCGCTGGGTCTCGAATCCGACTCCAGCAAATACGGCATGGGCATGCGCTCGAAACGCTTCGCGCTGTACGCCGACGATGGCGTGGTGAAGGTGCTGCACGTCGAAGCGCCCGGGGAGTTTCGCGTTTCGAGTGCCGAGGCGATGTTGGCGGCGGTCGGCTAATGCGGACTGGCGGGATTCGCTGCGCTACTCCCGCCCTACGCGCCACTTGCTGAAGGCGCTGGGCGATTGATGCCATCCGGCAGAATCGATCGCACCGTTCACGCGCCATCCACCCCGGAAGGATCGATGCGTATCGAATCGGTGATCTTCGATTGTGACGGCACACTCGTGGACAGCGAGTTGCTGGCCAATACGGTCCTTGTGGAATACGCGGCATCGTTCGGCCTGCGCATGTCGGTCGAAGAGGCAATGCGCCGATATGTCGGCGGCAAAATGGCCGACTGCGTCGCGGGCATCGAAAACCAATTGGGTCACAAGTTGCCGGAAACGTTCATACCGGAATTGCGGGCGCGAACTGCCGCCGCATTCCGGACGCATCTCAGACCCGTGCAAGGCGCGCGCGACCTGCTTGCCAGCCTGCGCGTACCATTTTGCGTGGCCTCAAGCGGACCACTCGAAAAGATCGAACTCAGCCTCAGTATCACCGGGCTGGCTCCTTTCTTCACAAGCGAAAGAATATTCAGTGCCCACGAGATCGGCTTCTGGAAACCCGATCCGCGTCTGTTTTTGCACGCTGCGCGAGTGATGGGCGTACCGCCCGAGCGCTGCGCTGTCGTCGAAGACAGCCTACCCGGCGTCAAAGCGGGGATCGCCGCCGGAATGCCGACGTTCTGGTTACACCCGCCACATGACGCGCCGGAATCGGTTAGCGCACTCCACAACCTGACAGATTTGGCGGACATGCTCGCATCGCCACAGCCGGCAGCGCACAGGTTGGGTTGAACGAGATCAACCCAACCTGCCTGCTGGCGACCGCTATTCGGACATGGTTCCGACTACCGGACCATCCGAATCCGTCTCTTCATCCTCGCTCTCGATCTTCACTACGCCGGCGAGCTTTTCGTCGTCGGGCAAACGAATCAGGGTGACGCCCTGGGTGTTGCGGCCGACCTGCGAGATTTCGGCGACGCGGGTGCGCACCAGCGTGCCCTTGTCGGAAATCAGCATCAGCTCGTGGTGCGGGTCGGTGGCGACAGCCGCGACCAGCGCACCGTTGCGGCCGGAACACTGGATCGCGATCACGCCCTGTGAGCCGCGGCCCTTCCGCGGGAAGTCCGCGAGCGGGGTGCGTTTCCCGTAACCGCGCTCGGTGGCGGTAAGCACGTCACACTCGCCACCTTCCATGCGCGCATCCGCGACGATCATCGACACCACTTGCACGCCGTCGGCCAGGCGCATGCCGCGCACGCCGTGGGCGGTACGGCCCATCGGGCGCACGTCCCCACCCGCGAAACGCGCGGCCTTGCCATTGGAGGCGAACAACAGCACGTCGCAGTGGCCGTCGGTGAGTTCGGCTTCGACCAACCCGTCTCCTTCATCCAGCCCGATCGCGAGCTTGCCCTTCTGCAACTGGAACTCGAATTCCTTGAGCGGCGTCTTCTTGACCGTGCCATTGCGGGTAGCGAAGAATACGAAGCGGTCCTCGGTGTACTCGCGCACCGGCAGCACGGCCTGCACCTTCTCGCCTTCGCCCAACGGCAACAGGTTGACGATCGGACGTCCGCGCGCACCCGGGCCGGCTTCCGGAATGCGATAGACATCCAGCCAGTACACGCGCCCGTTGCTGGTGAAGGTGAGCAATGTGTCGTGCGTGTTGACGATCCACAGCTTCTCGACGAAATCCTCGTCCTTCATCGTGGTCGCCGAGCGCCCCTTGCCGCCACGTTTCTGCGCGCGGTAGGTGTCCAGCGACTGGCGTTTCACGTAGCCCGTGTGCGACAGCGTGACGACGACATCCTCTTCGGCGATTAGGTCCAGCGTTTCCAGATCTTCCTGGGTGTGCAGGATCTCGGTGCGGCGCGCGTCGCCATAGAGCTCGCGCATCTCGATCAGCTCGCTGCGGATCACCGCCATCAGCTTGTCGGGATCTTCAAGGATCGCGATAAGGCCCCGGATGGTTTCCAGCAACTGCTTGTATTCGTCGGTGAGCTTGTCCTGCTCCAGACCGGTCAGGCGATGCAGGCGCATCTCCAGGATTTCCTTGGCCTGCACTTCGGAAAGCTGGTAGCCGTCTTCCTTGAGGCCCACGCGCAGATCGATATCCTCGGGCCGCGAAGCATTTGCGCCGGTGGCCTGCAGCAACGCGCGCACCATGCCCGGTTCCCACTTGCGCGCCAGCATGCGCTCGCGCGCTTCCTGCGGCGACGCGGACGTCTTGATCAGGTCGATCATCGCGTCGATGTTGGCCAGCGCGACGGTGAGGCCTTCCAGCACATGCGCGCGTGCACGCGCCTTGCGCAGGTCGAAAATGGTGCGGCGGGTGACGACTTCGCGGCGATGGCGGATGAAGTATTCGAGGATTTCCTTGAGGTTCAGCAGCCGTGGCTGGCCCTCGACCAACGCCACCATGTTGATGCCGAAGGTGACCTGCAACTGGGTTTGCTGGAACAGGTTGTTCAGCACCACTTCGGCGGCGGCATCACGGCGCACCTCGATCACCACACGCATGCCGTCCTTGTCGGACTCGTCGCGCAGGCCGCTGATGCCCTCGAGTTTCTTTTCCTTGACCAGCTCTGCGATCTTCTCGATCAGCCGCGCCTTGTTGACCTGGTACGGAAGTTCGGTGGCGATGATCGCTTCATGACCATGCTCGCTGGTTTCGATTTCGGTCTTGGCGCGCACCAGCACGCGGCCGCGGCCGCTGCGGTACGCCTGCACGATGCCGGCCGCGCCGTTGATGATGCCGGCGGTCGGGAAATCGGGCCCGGGCACGTACTGCATCAGGTCGTCGATGCTCAACTCCGGGTTGTCGATCAACGCGACCGTCGCGTCGATCACCTCGCCCATGTTGTGCGGCGGGACGTTGGTGGCCATGCCGACAGCGATACCGGCGGAACCGTTGACCAGCAGATTCGGCACGCGAGTCGGCAGGACCAGCGGCTCCTGCTCGCTCTCGTCGTAGTTGGGCCCGAAATCGACGGTTTCCTTGTCGATGTCGGCCAGCAGGTCATGCGTGAGGCGCGCCATGCGCACCTCGGTGTAACGCATCGCGGCAGGGCTGTCGCCGTCCACCGAACCGAAGTTGCCCTGCCCGTCCACCAGCATGTAGCGCAGCGAGAATGGCTGCGCCATGCGCACGATCGCGTCGTACACCGACGAGTCGCCGTGCGGGTGGTATTTGCCGATCACGTCACCGACCACCCGCGCGGATTTCTTGTACGACTTGTTCCAGGCGTTGCCCAGTTCGTTCATCGCGAACAGCACGCGGCGATGCACCGGCTTCAGGCCATCTCGCACGTCCGGAAGCGCGCGGCCCACGATCACGCTCATCGCGTAATCGAGATAGCTCTGGCGCATCTCGTCTTCGATATTGACGCGAATTATTTCACTGGCAGGTTCCGCCATTCGCCTGTTTCCCTATTTTTGAGAATGGAAAAGGCGCGGGTCCGGAACGCCGCCCGCGCCTGGAAATCAACCTTGAAATTGTATCACACCCGGCCCTGAAACAGCCCGAAAAACTCCTGCAGTGACGCGAACTTACGGCTTGTTTTCGTGCTCCTTCGCATCCCTGGCCGAGTCCCGCCTCTGTGACCCGGAAAACACCCACTGGCGGGCACCCAGGAAGTTGGCCGCCGATCCCGGCATCGAACCGATCGCCACGCCGACGGAGGGCCATGCATGCACGAATTCCGAGTAATGCACGGCCAGTGCGTAGGCCACGTAGTTGATCGCGAAACCCGCCGACATTGCGACGATGTAGCGTGACCATTCACCGAACAAACCGTAATCGCCGCGCCGCTTGAACGTGAAGTGGCGATTGAACAGCCACGTCGCGGTCGCTGCGCACAGGAACGAAAACAGGCGCCCGACGTAAGGGTCGACGTTGAACTTGCTGACCAGCAACTGCACGATACCGGCGTCGACAAGAAACCCGATGAAACCGCCGACACCGAACCAGGCAAGCTGTTTCGGCAGATGCCACATCTCAGGGCCTGTCGACGCCGTGCCACGTGAGCCGCGTTGCTTCCGCAGCGGTTGCCAGACGAGGCGCGCGCCGCAGCGCCATAGTGGTGCTATGGCCAAGGCGCACACCGATGGATGGCGGCCGCTGCGGAGCAACCCTTCGGGCCGGGGCCCTTTGCCCGCATGGCTGCGTCATCGCTCGTCTATGTATCGACATACATCTTCCTTACTCTTCCTTGCCCTGCGGGCAAAGGGCCGCCGGCACGGCCACGTGGCACGGCGTTGACAGGCCCTAGCGCACCGGCTTGCCGAACACGGCGCGGAGCGCGGCAGCATCTGGTCGCGTGATCACGCCGCGTTCAGTCACCAGTGCGTCAATGAGATCATGCGGCGTCACGTCAAACACCGGGTTCCACGCCTGCGCGCCCTCCGCCACCGTGCGTCGTCCTGCATAACCCAGCAACTCGGATGGATCGCGCAATTCGATGTCGATGGCTTCACCCGATGGCGTAGCCATGTCGACCGTGGTCGAAGGCGCCACCACCATGAACCCGACACCGTGATGTTTCGCCGCGATCGCAAGCTGATAGGTGCCGATCTTGTTGGCGGTATCGCCGTTGGCGGCAATCCGATCCGCGCCCACGACGACCCATTGCACTTCGCCCGTCTTCATCAAATGCGACGCCGCAGAATCGGCGATCAACGTGGCCCGGATGCCATCACGTTGCAGCTCCCACATCGTCAGGCGCGCTCCCTGCAGCCACGGCCGCGTCTCGCCCGCATAGACGCGCGCAATGTTGCCGGACGCCACGCCCGCGCGAATCACTCCGAGCGCGGTGCCGTAACCCGACGTCGCGAGTGAACCGGTATTGCAATGCGTGAGCACTCCACTGCCCGGCGCAATCAGCCCCGCACCCATCGCACCCATCGCGCGGTTGGCGGCAAGGTCCTCGTCCTGGATCGCTTGCGCTTCGTGCGCCAGCGCTTCGGTATTCGCCCCCTTGTTGACGCACGCCCACATCCGGTCCAACGCCCACATCAAATTCACCGCAGTGGGACGCGCCGCCCGTAGCGTCCCAAGCGCGTCATCGAGATCATCGCCGCGTTGGGCGGCAAGCACCACGCCCCACGCCGCCGCAATGCCGATCGCGGGCGCGCCGCGCACCACCAGATCGCGGACAGCCTGCGCGACTTCGCTGGCATCGTGGCAATCGATCCATGTTTCCTCGAACGGCAATTTGCGCTGGTCGAGCAGGTGCAGGCGGTTGCCAAGCCATTGCACGGCGCGCAAGCTGTCGTGCCGTTCGACACTTGACCGGGCGTTCATCTACCGTGGCGGCTCCGCGCGCTTCCAATGACCGGGCAGCGTACCACGGCAGGGCCGTGCGCACGGCGCGATGCGGCTTCTGGATGCTCCGGCCCGCGCGCGGCTGGCGCCCCGGGCCCACGCACCGACGTTTACCCGGCGACCAGGCGATCCGCCTTCATCAGCGTCCACTGCTTTTCATATTCCATGACCCTGGCCACGCTGTCGACGAACGCGTCGTCGTGGCCGAAGCGCAACAACAGGTGAAGCCCCGTTTCGAGACCCGAGGAAATTCCGCCAGCCGTGATGACCCGGCCCTGGTCGACCACGCGATGACGGTCGATGTGGCACTTCGGTGCGATCTGCGCCAACCGGTCGATCGGAACCAACTTTTCCGAAGGATCACCATTTTTGCGGCTGGTCGCCCGGATGCCATCCAGGATGCCCGCTGCACCGTAGACCCAGGCGCCGGTACACACGCTCACCCGCAGGGTTTTTTCTGGCAGCGCGCGCACAAACCCGAGCAGGCGCCCGTTGTGCATTTCCCGGCGCGTACCGATACCGCCCGGAATCAGGAAGGCGTCCATGTCGGGATGGTCGTCGAGCGCGTAGCGTGGCGTCACCGTCATGCCTGCCGTGGACTCGACCGGCCCGGCGGTATCACCCACCAGGAACGCATCCAGTTCCGGATCCATCCGCTGCGCCACCGCAAATACCCCGAGCGGCGCCGTGAAGTCGATGACTTCGACTCCGTCGAATACATAGATACCCAGACGTTTGCTCATCGCCACGATCCTCGCTGCAGTTAGAACCGTACTAATGTATACTTCCATTAGCATGATGTCGACACGCACATGTCCTCCATGAAATCCGCATCGCGTTTCCTCTTGCTCGGCGAACCACTGTCGCTCGATCTGGCCAACACGTGCATCCACCGCAACGGCGCGGCAGTTGACTTGTTGGACTCCCCCGCCGCGCTTGGCGCCTGGCTGCATGCCGAGGCCAACCGGCTTCACTGGACCGGCCCGGCGAACGCCGCGGATTGGCACGCGGTGCGTGCGCTGCGCACCGCCATTACCGAGCTGTTGCATGCCCGCCGCCGACACCACCGGCCCAGGGCCGAGGCCGTTGCGACAGTAGGCCGGGCGCTGTCCGCGCCGGGCGCCCGGATGCGGCTGGTCTGGACCGGCCGGGAACCGCACCTTGCGCCTCCCAGCGCGCGCGCACGGCGCAGCGCCCTGTTGGGCGAGCTGGCCGCCGATGCGGTCGCGCTGTTGACCGGCCCACGGGCAACCCAATTGCGCAAATGCGCCAACCCGGATTGCATCCTGCAGTTCGTGGCCGACAACCCACGTCGGCGCTGGTGTTCAAGCGCCGTGTGCGGCAACCGTGCACGCGTCGCGCGCCACTACCAGCGCCATCACGGGGCGGGCTGATGCGCCGAGCCAGCCAGGCGGCCGCACGCGTGCGGCCAAATTCCCAGCGTGCCCTGCTGCCCGCCATCTGCGGTGCCGCGTTCGTGGTGTTCGCCCAGACCTTCATGGTGGCGCCGCTGCTTCCGCGCCTGTCCGTGGTTTTCGCGAGCCCGATCGCCTGGGTGGCGCTGGCGATCCCCGCCTACATCGTGCCCCAGGGGCTGATGACACTATTCGCGGGCCCGCTGTCAGACCGGACCGGCCGCCGCGGCGTGATCTACGCTTCGCTACTCTTGTTCGCCGCCATCACGGCGGCCACGGCGACAGCCCGAAGCGTGGGGGAATTCATTGCCTGGCGCGTGGTTGCCGGTATCGTCGCGGCGGGCGTGGTGCCCATCTGCCTCACCTTGATTGGTGACGTGATCCCGTTCGAACGCCGTGGTCGTGCGGTCGGTTGGCTGTTCGGATCGATCGCGGGCGGCACCGCAGCCGGCGCCGCCGTGGGGGCATTGCTGGAGCCGCTGGTCGGCTGGCGCGGCCTGTTTATCATCGTGGCGGTGCTTGCTGGCGCGATCATCCTTTTCGCTGCGGTAACCGACGCCTTCCCGCGCGTCGCGCTCCCGGCAACGCCGCCATCCTGGCGCATCGTGGCGCGCGGCTACACGGCACTCATGTCACAGGCGCGGGCCCGGCGAACCTACGGCTACGTGCTGCTGAACGCCATCTTGCAGTCTGGCGTGTTCACCTGGCTGGGCGTTTACCTCCACCATCGCTTCGGACTTGGCGAGACCGGCATCGGCCTCGCGCTGCTCGGCTACGGCGTGCCCGGGTTGCTGTTCGGGCCCATCATCGGCCGGCTCGCCGACCGCTACGGCCGCGCGTGGATCGTTCCCGCCGGTGTCGCGTTGACGGGGGTGTGTGCGCTGCTGCTCGCGCTGCCGCTGGAACTCGTTTTCGCCCAGGTCGCCATCATCATGCTGTCGCTCGGTTTCGACTTGACCCATCCGCAGCTCGCGGCCATCGCGACGGACCTGCGCGGGCCGCGGGGCCAAGCGGTGGCACTGATGGCGTTCTCGCTGTTCGTCGGCTTCGGGCTTGGCAGCCTGTTGTTCCAGGCCGCGCTGACGCTCGGTTTCCAAGGCGCGCTCGTGCTCTTCGGGGCCATCGCATTGGCCGCCGCCGGTGCCGCCGGTGTACTGTTCTGCGGCGAACGGCCAAGCGCGGTACAAGCCCAGCCGACCGCCGCCATGGCAGCCGCACACCGAAGTGCCGGTTCGCCACGATCGTGACGCTGTCTCCAGCTTGTCTGCCTTGGTCACGTGCAAGCCACTCGTGACGAACCCTTCGCGAACGTGATCAGCCCCGCGGGGCCGAAATCTCCGGCGTATCGAATTGCCCGCGCCGCGGACAGGTGACGCTGGTGAGACTAGCCCGCCGCGAACGACTGGATCGGCAAGGCGTGATCGCCGGTTGGTGCGCCGGAGGGATTCCACCGCCGCACGCGCTTTGTCATCACGCCCTGCGCAAGGGCTCAATCCTCGACCGGTATCAGGATCCACAGCAGGATGTACACGAAGATGCCCGGGAACGCCGCCGAGAAGATCGAGACGAGCACGTAGACGATACGTGCAAGCGTGGGATCGAGGCCGAAGTAATCCGCCAAGCCGCCGACCACCCCAGCGATCATCCTGTTGTGGCGCGAACGGCGGAGCGGGCGGCGCGTATTCACGGCTCAAGTTTGCCCATGTCGAGGCCCGTGCGAAAGTGCCAAGTGCTGCCGGGCGATGCCCGGCCTGCCCGGCATCAGCGGGTACGCCTCGCCAACCACTCGTGGATCGCAGGCGGCACCTCGCGTTGCGCGCGGCCAGACACGTAGATGCCGATGTGGCCGCCCTTGAATGCAAGCTGGGTGTAGTCCTTGGTGCCGATGTGCTCGCCCAGCGGACGTGACGCCGAAGGCGGCACCAGATGATCCTGCTCCGCGAAGATGTTGAGCACCGGGATCGTGATGCTCTTGAGGCTGACCGGCTTGCCTCCGATTTCGAGTCCGCCCTTCACCAGCTTGTTGCCCTGGTAGAAGTCGCGGATGAATTCGCGGAACGCTTCACCCGCCTGGTCGGGCGAATCGAATATCCACTTTTCCATGCGCAGGAAATTCTCGAGTTCCACCTTGTCGTCGAGGATGTCCAGCATCGCGACGTATTTCTGCTGGTTCAGGCGCACCGGCTTCAGCGTGAGGTAGCACCAGTTCATCAGGTCGGCCGGCACGTTGCCCAGCGTATCGACGAACAGATCCACGTCCATGCCGCGCGTCCAGTGCGACAGCATGTTTTCCTTCGTGTGGAAATCAACGGGCGTCACCATCGTGATCAGGTTCTGCAATTTTTCCTGATGCAGTGAGGTGAAGCACAGCGAGAACGCCCCGCCCTGGCAGATGCCGAGCAGGTTGATCTTCTTGACGCCCGCGTGTTTCGCCACCGCGTCGACGCAGCGGCGGATGTAACCATTGATGTAATCGTCCAGCGTCAGCCAGCGGTCGGCACCATCCGGGTAACCCCAGTCGATGATGTAGACGTCCTCGCCCAGCGCGAGCAGGTTCTTCACCAGCGAGCGGTCGTCCTGCAGGTCCACCATGTACGGACGATTGACCAGCGCGTAGCAGATCAGCAGCGGCGCCTTCGCGGTCGGCTTGTTCTTGCCCTTGTAGCGATACACGACCACCTTGTCTTCGGTGTAGATCGCTTCCTTGTCGGTGGCGCCGTAATCGACGTCTTCCACTTCACGCAGCGTCTTGAAGCTTGCCGCGAGTTTCTGCTGGGCGCGCATGGCTTCGTCCAGCGCGCGCTTCGGATCGATGCGGATGGGTTCCATCGCGGTTACTCCCTGGCGGCCGGCTTGGCGGATTTGCGGGGCGCGGCCTTCTTCGGCGCCCGCGCCGCTTGCGGCGCGGCCGGCTTGCCGGCGGCCTTCATGCGCTCGACTTCAGCACGCAACGCGGCAACTTCGGCAACGAGTCCGGGCAGCACTTCGGCGTGGTTCTTGGCGTCCCGGTGCAACGCATGCAGGCGTTTGCCCATGCTGTCGATCTCGGTACGGGTGGGCATGCCGAGATCGGTCGCGACGCGCTCGACTTCCTTCTGCACGTTCTGACGCACGCGCATCTGCGCGTTCACCAGCGCGCCATAAACCTCGCGGAATTCGGCCGACAATGCGATTTCCGCATAGGCGTCTTCGGCCGCATCGACCCACAAGTCATACAGGCCGCGTGCCGAATCGATCTGGCGACCGGGCTCGCCACGCTCGGCCAGCTTGTCCTCGAACACCTCGAACGCGCGCCGGCTGGCACGCGCGATCAGCGCGTTGTAGCGATTGGTTTCGTGCTGGCAATCCAGCCACGCCTTGCCCATCCGCTGGTAATGTTCCTGGTGCTCGCGCGCGTATCCGAATGCCGGCAGGTCCAGCAGCGCGTGCATCTCGCGCATGGCCGGTTGCACGGCTTCCATCATCTGCTCGAATCCCTTGGAACCCTGCCCGGCCAGTTCACGCAATGCGCGGGCGAGCGGATTGTCCAGCAGCGCGGCATCCGCACCGGGGAAGTTGAAGGATTCACGCACGGCGTCGGCCCAGGCCTGCGGGTCGGCATTAACGTGCGCGCCTTTTTCGGCGAGCGTCTGCAGCAGCGAAAAATAGCTGCGCGCGCCGGCCAGCAACCGCTCCACGGTCTCGGTTTGCACAGTCTGCGCCCGGCCCGCATCGAACATTCGCGACCATTGCTCGAGTCCCTCGTGCCACGGCGTCTTGTTGGCAGCCGCCTCCGGCAACGCCCCGAACGCCTTGCGCGTGGCATCGTTCCACGCGTTCCAGTATTGCTGCGACATCGCCTGCCAATCGTTTTGCGGGCGCGTCTGGTCTTGGCCCTTGGCCATGGCACGATCTCCGGGAATCAGTGCTGCCTATGGTAGTCGCGGCAATGCTGCGCCGCAACAAATCAGACTGCCTTCAGCGGCCGCGGCTCCCGCGCGCCCGGCTCAGACGGCGTAGCCACGTCCTTGCGCGGACGATCACCACCCGCATGGGCAAGCGGAGGAACGGCAGGTCCAGCGACAGCAACAACAAGCCGGGAACCAGCATCCAGAAACCCAATACAGGCAGGAACCCGAGCAGACCGCACGCCACCAGCAACAGGCCGACTGGAATACGCAACCATCGCGCAGACGGCTTGCGCAGCCAGCGCAGGGTGCGCCCAGCCCAACCTGGCAGCAGCCGCTGCCAGCGATCGAGGTGGAGATCCAGTCGCCGCTTGTGCCTGTCGACCATGCCTGTACGTTGCCACGGCGGCGGTCACCTGTGCATGAACGGACGATGGCCACCCCGAACTCGCGTGCTCGCCGACGCGATCCGTCCGGCGAAGCAGGCGGCACCTCGCCGCTGGCCGTCAGCGCAGGCCGGCGTTGATCTTCGCAAGCGTCGTCGCGCCAGGGCACAGCTCGCGCTCGCCCAGCGTATTGAAGGCGACCGGCGCAGTTTCGAGGTGCGCGTGCAGATCGGGCGCCTCGGGATCGAGGTACAGCAACCCTGTCACGATTTCTCCGCGCGCCTGGCAGGCGTGCAGATAATTCATGGCCGCGACGCGGTCGCCGGTGTCGTGCGAATCCGGCAACTTGCGCAGACGCAACACGCTGCCGTCGTGCTGACGCACTTCGCGCACTTCCCCGGCCGGATACTCGACCGTGATTTCCTCGTGCGACGGGATGAAGTCCATCCGGCACAACGCATGGTTGTGTTCGCGCACGTAGTCGTAGCTCTTGGTGCTGCCTTCGTGATTGTTGAACGCGACACACGGGCTGATCACGTCCACGAACGACGCACCCTTGTGCGACATCGCCGCCTTCAGGATCGGCACCAGTTGCGCCTTGTCGCCGGAAAAGCTGCGCGCGACGAAACTCGCGCCAAGCTGCAGCGCCATCCCGACCATGTCCACCGGCGCATCGGTGTTGACCGCGCCCTTCTTGGACTTGCTGCCCGCATCGGCCGTGGCCGAGAACTGGCCCTTGGTGAGCCCGTACACGCCGTTGTTCTCGACGATGTAGACCATGTCCACGCCGCGCCGGATCGCGTGCACGAACTGGCCGATGCCGATGGACGCACTGTCACCGTCGCCGGAAATGCCCAGGTACAGCAATTCGCGGTTGGCGAGATTGGCGCCCGTGAGCACCGACGGCATGCGGCCATGTACGGCGTTGAATCCGTGCGAGGCCGAAAGAAAATATGTCGGCGTTTTGCTGCTGCAGCCGATACCGGAGATCTTCGCCACGCGATGCGGCTCGATGTCCAGTTCCCAGCACGCCTGGATGATCGCCGCCGAAATCGAATCGTGGCCGCAGCCCGCGCACAGCGTCGAGATCGCGCCTTCGTAATCGCGGCGGATGAAACCGACGCGGTTCCGTTGCAGCGAAGGGTGGTGCAGTTTGGGTTTGGGGAGGTAGGTCATTGTCAAACACTCTCAAAACGTTGGGCGTCATTCCGGCGAAAGCCGGAATCCATTTTTGGCCTCCGTAAGGATCAAAATGGATTGACTCGCCACATCCTTGTGGCTCGCCCTCCGGGCCATCAGCTCCGCCGATGTTCGCTACGGCATCCTGCCTTCGCAGTCGGGTTCCGCGCTGCGCGCGGGCCCCGGAATGACGGCTGGCAATTTATGCTCTTCGATTCCCGATTCCCCGCTCTCAAGCCACCTTGCCACCACGCAACGCCATCACTTCCGCCTTGCCCATCCGTTCGCCAATCGCCTTGGCGATGAAGCGCGCGGTGATCGGCGTGCCGTCGTAATGCAGGATCGAGAGCAACCTCGCCGGGTCGATCTCGAACTGCTCGACCAACAGTGAACGCAGTTGCGCGTCGCGATTCTGCTCGACCACGAATACCTGCTCGTGGGCGTCGATGAACTCGCGCACCGAATCCGCGAACGGATAGCCACGCACGCGCAGTGCGTCGATGTGCATGCCATCGGCGTCGAGCTTCGCGATGGCTTCTGCCATCGAGGGCGAGGTGGAACCAAAATGGATCGCGCCGTGCTTCGCGGCATGTGGTGCCTTGTGCAGCACCGGCTGCGGCAACAACGCCCTTGCGGTCTCCAGCTTGCGCCGCAGGCGCTGTACGTTCTCGACGTAATCCTCACCCTTCTCGGAATATTTGGCATCGGCGTTCTTGCTGGTGCCGCGGGTGAAGAAGCTGCCGCGGGTCGGATGCGTGCCGGGATACGTGCGATATGGAATGCCGTCACCATCGACGTCGCGATAGCGGCCGAACGGCTTGCCGGCCTCCAGCTCCGCCGTGGTCAATACCTTGCCGCGATCATAGGCACGCGCATCGTCCCATTCGAACGGTTTGCTCAGGCGATGGTTCATGCCGATGTCGAGATCGCTCAGCACGAAAACCGGCGTCTGCAGGCGGTCGGCCAAGTCGAGTGCTTTCGCCGCGAATTCGAAACACTCGTGTGGGTCCTCGGGAAACAGCAGCACGTGGTTGGTATCGCCGTGCGACGCGTGCGCGCAGAACGCGACGTCCGATTGCTGGGTGCGGGTCGGCATGCCAGTGGAAGGTCCGCCTCGCTGCACGTCCACGATCGTTACCGGTATCTCGGCAAAATAGGCCAGGCCGATGATCTCGTTCATCAGCGAAATGCCGGGCCCAGAGGTGGCCGTGAACGCGCGCGCACCGTTCCATCCGGCGCCCGTGACGATGCCGATCGATGCAATCTCGTCCTCGGCCTGCACGATCGCGTAGTTGTGCTTGCCGGTGTCCTTGTCGACGCGCAGCTTCGCGCAGTATTTCTGGAACGCCTCGGCCAGCGACGACGATGGCGTGATCGGATACCACGCGCACACGGTGGCGCCGCCGTAGACCATCCCGAGCGCGGCCGCGCTGTTGCCATCCACGAAGATGCGATCGCCCACGTTGTCCCGGCGTTCGATCTTCAAGCCGATCGGTTGCAGGTGCTGCGAGGCATGATCGCGTCCGAGATCGAGCGCGTGCACGTTGGGCCCCAGCAGCGCCTGCTTGCCCTTGTACTGCTCGCCGATCAGTTGCACGATCACGTCGCGCTCGATGCCCAACAGCACCGACAGCGCGCCGAGATACATGATGTTCTTGAACAGTTGCCGTTGGCGTGGATCGTCCCACGTCTGGTTGGCGATATCGGTAAGCGGTACGCCGATGGTGGTGACGTCATCGCGGAACTTGAACCTCGGCAGCGGCTTCGAGTTGTCATAAAACAGATAGCCGCCCGGCGCGAGGCCCTTGACGTCGGCATCCCAGGTTTGCGGATTCATCGCGACCAGCAGGTCGTAGCCGCCGCGCCGGCCCAGCCAGCCAGCTTCGCTGATGCGTACCTCGTACCACGTCGGCAGGCCCTGGATGTTGGACGGGAAGATGTTGCGGGGGCTCACCGGCACACCCATGCGCAGGATGCACTTGGCGAACAATTCATTGGCCGACGCCGAACCCGAGCCGTTGATGTTGGCGAACTTGACGACGAAGTCGTTGGTGGCGGAGATGCGATTCATGCGCCACCTCGAATCGTACCCACCCCCTCCAGAACGGGAGCGTCGCCTCCCCCTTCGGAACGAAGGGGGACTGAGTGGGATGATCGGTTGCCTCCCATGTACATCCCCCCGCGCCTGAGGCGCGACCGCCTTCCGCAGGAAGGGGGCAAGAACTGCGCGAGCACTACCGACCCTGTCTTCACGCCGCCACCTTCTTCTTCGCCGGCAACGCCGAGTAATCCTCGCCCCGACCCGCATACGATTCCGCGAACAGGAATCGCCGCATGTCCCACGCTCCGGTCGGGCAGCGCTCGGCACACAGGCCGCAGTGCAGGCAGACATCCTCGTCCTTGACCATCACGCGACCAGTCTTGACGGGCTCGGACACATACAAATCCTGTTCCGTGTTCTGCGCCGGCGCGGTGAGACGCGTGCGCAGGTCGACTTCGTCGCCATTGGCCGTGAAGGTGATGCAGTCCATCGGGCACACATCGACGCAGGCGTCGCATTCAATGCAGACATCCTTGGTAAACACCGTCTGCACGTCGCAATTCAAGCAGCGCTGCGCTTCCTTCCACGCGGTCTGCACGTCGAACCCAAGCTCGACTTCCTGCTGGATGTCCTTGAGTGTCTTTTCCTTCGGTGCCCACGGCACGACGTAACGCTCATCAGGCGAAATGTCGTTGTCGTAGCTCCACTCGTGGATGCCCATCTTCTGCGATACGAGATTGGTCAACGGCGGCGGGCGATTGCGCACATTCTCGCCCTGCAAAAAATTATGGATGGATGCCGCGGCCTGATGACCGTGCTCGACCGCCCAGATGATGTTCTTGGGCCCGAACGCGGCGTCGCCGCCGAAGAATACTCTCGGATTCGTCGATTGCATCGTGAGCTTGTCGAGCTTCGGCATGCCCCACTCGTCGAACTCAATGCCGAGGTCGCGCTCGATCCATGGGAACGCGTTCTCCTGTCCGACGGCAATCAACACTTCGTCGCATTCGAGCAGGCGATCCGGCTCGCCGGTCGGCAGCAGCTTGCGCTTGCCATTGACGTCGTGCTCGGCGCGCATTGGCGTGAACCACATGCCGGTCAGTTTGCCGCCCTCGTGCACGAACGATTTCGGGTTGAGCCAGTTGAGGATTTCGACGCCTTCGTGCTCGGCGTCTTCCTTCTCCCATGGACTGGCTTTCATTTCGTCGTAACCGGAACGCACGATCACCTTGACGTCGTCGCCACCGAGGCGCCGCGCACTGCGGCAGCAATCCATCGCGGTGTTGCCACCACCCAAAACGATCACACGTTTGCCGACCTGCTTGATATGTCCGAAATAAACCGAGGCCAGCCACTCGATGCCGACGTGGATCTTGTCGGTGTCCTCGTCGCGGCCCGGAACATGCAGGTCACGACCGCGCGGCGCGCCGCAGCCAATGAACACCGCGTCAAAGTTTTCATCCAGCAGCTTGCGCAGCGAATCGATGCGGCGGTTGCCGACCAGTTCCACGCCGAGGCCGAGGATGTAGCCGACTTCCTCGTCGATCACGTGTTCGGGCAAGCGAAACCGCGGCACCTGCGTGCGCATGAAACCGCCGCCCTTGGCGTCGGCTTCGAAAATCGTGACCTTGTAACCCAGCGGCGCAAGGTCGCGTGCCAGCGCCAGGGCTGCCGGCCCTGCGCCCACGCATGCAATCCGAAAATTTTCTGCGCCTGGAATGCGTTCGGGCAAGCGCGAGCGCATGCGCGCTTCGATGCCATCGCTGCGGTTGTCGGCGGCGACCCGTTTCAGGCGGCAGATCGCGACCGGTTCCGGCTTCTCGCCATTCGATTCCTCGACACGTCCGCGTCGGCAGGCGGGTTCGCACGGGCGATCGCAGGTGCGGCCGAGGATGCCGGGAAACACATTGGAATCCCAGTTCAGAAGATAGGCGTCGTCGTAGCGGCCGGCCGCGATCAAACGAATGTATTCGGGCACCCGGGTGTGCGCGGGACACGCCCACTGGCAGTCCACCACCTTGTGGAAATACTGCGGATTGCGGATGTCGGTCGGTTGCACGCCATGCTCCTGCCGTCCGCGGGGGCGTCGGACCTGCCGGCGTCGCCCGTCGGGGCGAGTCTAACCGTTTCCCGAAAAAGCGAAAGAGGCGCAAGACGGGGATTCAGTTGCGTGAATCGTTCCCATCAGAGCAGGGTCGATGATGCGACATCAAAAAATACCGGCGCCTCCAAACAGGGCTTGCATACGGAGTTCCTGGCCTATGGGTGGCACAAAAAAACGGGCCGAGTGGCCCGCTTTTTTGATTTCGAAAGCGACAGCGTCGATTACGCGCTTGCAGCTTCTTCTTCGGTCACCGCCTTCATCGACAAACGGATGCGGCCCTGCTTGTCGACTTCCAGAACCTTGACCTTGACCACGTCGCCTTCCTTGAGCTTGTCGGAAACCTTCTCGACGCGCTCGTTGGAAATCTGCGAGACGTGCACCAACCCATCCTTGCCGGGCAGGATGGTGACGAATGCGCCGAAGTCCATCAGCTTGACGACCTTGCCTTCGTAGATGCGGCCGGGTTCGACGTCGGCCACGATCTGCTCGATGCGATGCTTCGCGGCATCGGCTGCCTCGCGGTTGACCGAGGCGATCACCACGGTGCCGTCGTCGTTGATGTCGATGGTGGTGCCGGTCTCCTCGGTGATCGAGCGGATCGTCGCGCCACCCTTGCCGATCACTTCGCGGATCTTGTCCGGATGGATCTTGATGGTGAGCAGGCGCGGCGCGTACTCGCTCATCTCGCCACGCGGCGTGCTGATCGCCTTGGCCATTTCGCCGAGGATGTGCATGCGGCCACGGTGCGCCTGCTGAAGCGCGGTGCGCATGATTTCCTCGGTGATGCCGTCGATCTTGATGTCCATCTGCAGCGCGGACACGCCTTCGGCGGTACCGGCCACCTTGAAATCCATGTCGCCGAGATGATCTTCGTCGCCGAGGATATCGGAAAGCACGACGAAGTCGTCGCCTTCCTTCACCAGGCCCATCGCGATGCCCGCGACCGGTGCCGACAACGGCACGCCCGCGTCCATCATCGCCAGCGACGAACCGCACACCGAGGCCATCGACGAGGAACCGTTGGATTCGGTGATTTCCGAAACCACGCGGATCACGTAGGGGAAGGCTTCCATCGACGGCTTGACCGCCTGCACGCCCCGCTTGGCAAGGCGGCCATGGCCGATCTCGCGACGCTTCGGGCCACCCATGCGGCCGCACTCGCCCACCGAATACGGCGGGAAGTTGTAGTGGAACAGGAAGGGATCCTTCGACTCGCCTTCCGGCGCATCGATGATCTGCGAATCGCGACCGGTGCCCAACGTGACCGTGACCAGCGCCTGCGTTTCGCCGCGGGTGAACAACGCCGAACCGTGAGTGCGCGGCAACACGCCGACGCGCACGCTGATCGGACGGATGTCTTCGAGGCCGCGGCCATCGATGCGCTGCTTGGTCTTGAGCACACTGTCGCGCACGGTGCGGTATTCGAGATCCTCGAATTCACCGGCAATGTCGTCTGCCGGCCAGCCCTTCTCTTCGGCTTGCGCCTTCAGCGCTTCCTTGACGTCGGACTTCAGCGCGGCGACCGCGTCGCGGCGCTGCAACTTGTCCTTGATCTGGAATGCCGCGGCCAGCTTGTCGCCCACTTCGCCGCGCACGGCGGCAACCAACTGCGCGTCGCGTTCCGGCGCCTGCCAGTTCCACGACGGCTTGCCGACTTCGGTGGCGAGTTCGGCAATCGCGTGGATCGCGGCCTGCATTTCCTTGTGGCCAAACGTCACGGCGCCCAGCATCACGTCTTCGGAAAGCAGCTTGGCTTCGGATTCCACCATCAGCACGGCGTTGCCGGTGCCAGCGACCACGAGGTCGAGCGCGGAATCATTCAACTGCGTGCGGGAGGGGTTCAGCACGTACTTGCCGCCCACGTAACCGACGCGCGCGGCGCCGATCGGACCCTTGAACGGAATGCCAGCCAGCGTGAGCGCGGCGGACGCGCCCAGCAGCGCCGGGATGTCGCCGTCCACTTCCGGATTCAAGGAAACGACGGTGGCGACGATCTGCACTTCGTTCTTGAACGCTTCGGGGAACAGCGGACGGATCGGGCGATCGATCAAGCGCGAAGTGAGCGTTTCCTTTTCGGTCGGGCGGCCTTCACGCTTGAAGAAGCCGCCGGGAATGCGGCCGGCGGAGTAGAACTTTTCCTGATAATCGACGGTGAGCGGGAAGAAATCCTGCCCTTCGCGCGCTTTTTGCGCGGCGACCGCCGCGACCAGCACCACGGTGCCGCCCATGCTGACCATCACGGAGCCGGAGGCCTGGCGCGCGATCTCGCCAGTTTCGATGGTGACGGCATGCTCGCCGTACTGGAACGTTTTGGTTACTTTTGCCACGAGAGTTGTCCTTGGTTTATGCGTTCGCGTTCATGCAAACGCCGAAAGCCGGCGAGCGTTCGAATACGACGACTGCCGGCGTAGGGATCGATGTGTGCGCGCTGCTCAGCGACGCAGGCCGAGACGGCCGATCAGCGCCTGATAGCGCTCGGCGTCCTTGCCCTTCAGATAACCGAGCAGGCGACGGCGATGGTTGACCATCTTCAGAAGGCCACGACGTGAATGATGATCCTTCTTGTGCGATTCAAAGTGGCCGGACAATTGCTGGATGCGCGCGGACAGCAGCGCGACCTGCACCTCCGGCGAACCGGTGTCGGACGGCGCGCGGCGGTAATCGGCGATGATCTTGCTGGTTTCTTCGGTGGAAAGCGGCATGGGAGCCTTCTCGATGAATGAACGTGTTGAATGGAGCCGGTTCCGGCACGTGGCTTGTGCAACGACACCACGATGCCGTTGCACAAGCCGCCGCCGGGATGGGTGGAACCCGCGTCGGGCGGGCAGGTGAGCCGGATATTCTAGCCGCAACAAGCGGTTGGCAACAAGGGCGCGCCGCGCAAAAGCGGCCGGATTCCCTTTCCCACGAAAAAACGCCCCGGCGAGCCGGGGCGTTCAAATCAGCAAGCCTTGCGGCTGCCTTCTTACTTGGCGCTGGAAGCCGGAGCCGCGGACTCGGCCTTCTTCGCGTGGTGGTGATGCTTCTTCGAATGCTTCTTGGCGTGATGCTCGGACTTCGCGGTCTTGTGCTCGGACGTCATCGGAGCCGAGGTCTGGGCCGGGGCAGCCTGATCGGCGGCCGGCGCCGAGCTGGCCGGGGTGGTCTGGGCGGCAAACGCCGGGATCGAGAAAGCGGCCGCGACGATGGCGGCAAGGATCAGCTTACGCATTGCAATGGTCTCCTGGAATAGCGCGGGCCACGATGGCCCGGCGCTGCGCATATTCTGCCCGATCGGCAGTCTGGACGCTGAACGCAAACGGGTATTTTTTTAATCCTCCATCTTGCAATTCAGCGCGAGGAAGGATTGACCACCGCGCCCCGGTTCGCCATCCTGATCGGCTGTGTCTTTCACCTTGCCTGGAAACGCGATAAATGGCCGCCTCCACCCGCTACAACGCCGCCGACATCGAAGTGCTGTCGGGCCTCGAACCCGTGCGCCGCCGTCCCGGCATGTACACCGACACCTCGCGGCCCAACCACCTGATTCAGGAAGTCGTGGACAACTCGGTGGACGAGGCGCTGGCTGGGCACGCGAAGCAGATCGACGTCACCGTTCACAAGGACGGTTCGGTGACGGTGATCGACGACGGCCGCGGCATGCCGGTCGACATCCATCCCGAGGAAGGTGTGCCTGGCGTGGAGTTGATCCTGACCCGCCTGCATGCGGGCGCGAAGTTTTCCGACCGCAACTACACGTTTTCGGGTGGCCTGCACGGCGTCGGCGTGTCGGTGGTGAATGCGTTGTCGTCGTTCCTTGAAGTGCTGATCCGCCGCGAAGGCAGCGAGTACCGGATGCGCTTCAAGGGCGGCGAAGCGACCGGCAAGCTGGAAACGCTGGGCGAAGTGCCCAAGCGCCGCACCGGCACCACGTTGCGGTTTCTGCCCGACCCGAAGTATTTCGATTCACCGAAAATCTCGTTGCCGAAACTGAAGCATCTGCTGCGCGCGAAAGCCGTGCTGTGCGCGGGATTGACCGTGACGCTGCTGGACGAAGCGTCCGGCGAACACGAGGAATGGCGCTACGAAGACGGTCTTGCCGAATACCTGAAATCCGAACTGGGCGGCACGGCGTGCCTGCCACCCGAATTGTTCATGCATCACGTGCAGCGCGAGGATGGCGGCATCGACGCGGCGTTCGCCTGGGTGCCTGAAGGCGAACTGGTGCAGGAGAGCTACGTCAACCTGATCCCAACCATCCAGGGTGGTACACACGTCAACGGCCTGCGATCGGGCCTGACCAACGCCGTGCGCGAGTTCTGCGACCTGCGCAACCTGCTGCCGCGCG
>Ga0207702_10001072_pt1 | contig 28003 bp, 23 predicted proteins | sample KBSCornC62_FD_184302 | JGI IMG/M metagenome (GOLD analysis project Ga0207702, IMG submission 184302) | Corn rhizosphere microbial communities from Kellogg Biological Station, Michigan, USA - KBS Corn C6-2 (SPAdes) (version 2) | ecosystem: Host-associated > Plants > Roots > Rhizosphere > Soil ... | reverse complement strand
CGTTCTCGATCAGGTAGCGGTAGCGCTCGTTGGTGTCCTCGGGGGAGGCGAAGCCGGCGTACTGGCGCATCGTCCAGAGCCGGTCCCGGTACATCCCCTCGTGGATGCCGCGGGTGAACGGCGGCTGCCCGGGCTCGCCGAGGCGCTCCTCGAGGCCGGGCGCGACGTCCCCCTCGTCGTAGAGGGGCTCGATCTCGATCCCGGAGTCGGTGAAGACGCGGTCGTCGTCGGGCCCGACCAGTGGCGCGATCGTCTGGTGGGCCTCCTGGGCCCCGGAGCCGTCGGAAATCGTCATCTCCCGCAGGATATTGAGCGGGCGCGGCCGGGTGCAGCCCGGCGGCCGGCGCCGTGTGCGATCAGTCGGTGGCGCCGACCAGGCGCTCGACGCCGGACTGGTCGATCGTCCGCCGCAGGCCCTCGGTCAGGTCGATCGTCGGCTCCCAGCCGAGCAGGTCGCGGGCGCGGCCGATGTCGGGACGGCGCTGTTTGGGGTCGTCGGTCGGCAGCGCCTCGTAGACGATCTCCGAGCGGGAGTCGGTCAGCTCGACCACCGTCTTCGCCAGTTCCAGCAGCGTGAACTCGTTCGGGTTGCCGATGTTGACGGGCGAGTGGACGTCGGATTCGGCGAGCCGGACGATGCCGTCGATCAGGTCGTCGACGTAACAGAAGCTGCGGGTCTGGCTGCCGTCGCCGAAGACGGTCAGCGGCCGGTCCTGCAGCGCCTGGCGCAGGAAGGTCGGGATCGCGCGGCCGTCGTGGGCGCGCATCCGGGGTCCGTAGGTGTTGAAGATCCGGACCATCGCCGTGTCGACGCCCTGCTGGCGGTGGTAGGCCATCGTCAGCGCCTCGGCGTAGCGCTTCGCCTCGTCGTAGACGCCGCGCGGGCCGATCGGGTTGACGTGGCCCCAGTAGTCCTCCTTCTGCGGGTGGACCTCCGGGTCGCCGTAGACCTCGCTGGTCGAAGCGATCAGGAAGCGGGCCCGCTTCCACTTGGCGACGCCGAGCATGTGGTGGGTGCCGTGCGAGCCGACCTTCAGCGTGTGCAGCGGCAGCCGCAGGTAGTCGATCGGACTGGCGGGCGAGGCGAGGTGGTAGACGAAGTCGACCGGCTCGGGGATGTCGACCTTCTCCGTGATGTCGATGTTGCGGAACTCGAACGCCTCGTCACGGATGTGGGCGATGTTCTCCAGCGACCCGGTCTCGAGGTTGTCGATGCAGATCACCCGGTGCCCGTCGCCGAGCAACCGCTCGCAGAGGTGGGACCCGAGGAAGCCGGCGCCGCCGGTGACTACGCAAGTGCTCATCCGCCGATCCTAGCGATCAACCGTCGGGGTGGACAGATCTCCGGGCCGGCTTGCAATTCCGTGCTTTCGAGGTGGGCGATTCGTCCAGGAGGGGGGAGAGAAGCACTGCCTTCGTCCCTAGCGCTGCCAGTGTCCGAAGCGAAGAGACAAATCGGTAGGGGGAACTAAAGCAATGGAAAGCGCCAGTGCGGAGCGGGAGATGCCGCGCCTGGATTCGAACGACGCGGCTGCTCGCAAGCGGGCCGCGGTTGAGACTTACGCACGCAGCGAGACGGCTTTGCGCCGAACCGCGCGCCGCTATTCGCTCTGCGAGGACGATGCCGACGAAGCCCTCCAGCGGGCCGTGGAGATCCTCCTGCGCAAGGCGCCCGGCCTCGACCCCGAAGGACTGGTCAGGTGGACGCAGACGGTGGTCAAGCATGAGGCGCTGGCCATCCGCAGCGAGCGCGAGCGGATCCTCGCCCCGGCGCTGCCCCCCGGCGGGCGCGGCGACTGGGTCTCGCTGCTCCCCTCCTCCGGGGCGGGCCCGGCCGAGACGGCCGAGCGGCGGGAGGCGGTCGCCCGCAGCCGCGAGGCCCTGCAGGCGCTGAAGCCGCAAGAGCTGCGCGCCCTCACCCTGCTCGCCGAGGGCTACTCCTACGCAGAGATCGGCGAGATCACCTCGTGGTCACACACAAAGATCAACAGGTGTCTCGCCGAGGGGCGCGAGCGCTTCCGCAGCCTCGTCTCGCGCAGCGAGGACGGCCGCCGCTGCGCCGAGATGCGACCGCTGATCTCCGCCTTCTGCGACGGCGAGGCCGGGAGCGAGGAGGTCGCCGAGTTGCGCGAGCACCTGCGCGCCTGCACCTCCTGCCGGGCGACGCTCCGCACCTACCGGGCCGCCCCGGCGGCGGCCGCGGCGCTGGCCCCTGCCCTTCCCCTCCACCGCTCGCTGCTCGAACGTGCCCACGACGCTTTCGGCGAGCTTGCGGCGCGTTTCGGCGGCAATCGCAGCGGCGGTGCGGTCCTGTCGCAGGCCACCGGCGGAGGCGGTGCCGGGGGTCTCGGGGCCGCGGCGGCGGCGAAGGTCGCGGCTGTCTGCATCGGCGCGGCGGGCAGCGCCGCCGCCTGCGTGGCGACGGGGTTGGCTTCGTCGCCCCTGGACCTCGGCACGGGAAGGGCCGAGCCGGCGGCGCTCGAGCGCCAGGTCGACGCGCGGGTGCAGGAACCGACGCAGGTCGAATACGAACCCGCCCCGCCGCCGCAGCCTGAGCCCGAGCCGCACCCGGCTCCGGAACACCACCACCGGCAGAGTCAGGAAGCGGCGCCCGAACCCGCCGAACCGGCGCCGGAAGCGAGCGAACCGGCGAGCGGCGGCGCGGTCGAATACACGCCCCCGCCGGCGCCTGAACCGGCCCCGGTCTCCGAACCCGGACCGGTCGAAAACAGCGGCAGCGGCGACCCCGCCGGGGAGTTCGGCCCATGAGGCGCCTCGGAGGTCCTCTTGCCCACCCGTGGCTCGGAAAAGCTTCGCTGCTCCTCGCACTGGCGCTCGCCTGCGCCATCCCCACAGCCGCCCGCGCGACCGAACCGATGCGGATGGAAAACCTCCAGGTCGACGGCGGCGAGGCGAACTGGCACGCGAGCCGCTCCTTCCGCCTCGACTGGACCCAGGTTCCCGGACCGCCCCTGGTTCCGCGCGCGGTCCTCTACCGCCTCTTCGACGCGGCGGGAAACCTGATCGAAGGCCCGGTTCGCGTGACCGAAAACCGGCGCATGCTCGATCCGCTGGAGGTGCCGCCGGTGCCCGGCGCCTACATCGCTGAAGTCTGGCTCGAAGACGGCGAAGGCCGGATGGGCCCGGCCTCGCGCGCGACCCTGCGCTTCGACGACACGGTCCCGCCGCCGGCCGCGCCGCAGCGGCCCGACGGCTGGCTCGCCGGCCACGAGACCGCGCTCCTGAGGATCGGCCACCCCGCGGGACCGCTGCCGCCCTCGGGCATCCGCGGCTACGCGGTCTCCCTCGGCGCCGGCGACGGCAGCTCGCCCTGCGCGCACCCGGACTGGTGCAGCGTCGCCGAGACCGACTTGCCGCGGGGGATCGGCGACGACACGATCGCGCTGGGGACTCTTCCCGAGGGAGAGACCTACGTCCGCGTGGTCGCCGTCTCGGGCTCGGGGATGGTGTCGCTGCCGACCACGGTCGTCTTCAGGTCCGACGCGACCCTGCCGCGGCTGTCGCTGCACGGCGTCCCGCCGGAGTGGAGCGACGGGCCGGTGCGGCTCGCCGCCCTCGCCGCCGACGAGCTCTCCGGGATGGCGCCCGGCGGCGCGTCGGGGCCGTTCACGGCGATCGCGGTCGACGGCGGGCCGCCGGCGCTCGGCTTCGGCGGCAGCGTCTCGGCCTGGGTCAGCGGCAGCGGCGTCCACCGGGTCGCCTACTTCGGCCGCGACGCGGCGGGCAACGTCGCCGACGGGGCCCTCGGCGGACCGGCGCCGGCGACCGCGACCGTCCGCGTCGACGAAGACCCGCCGCGGGTGCTCTTCGCGCCGGCGCAGGACCCGGCCGAACCGGAGCGGATCGAAGCGACCGTCGCCGACCCGCTCTCGGGCCCCAGCCCCGATCGCGGCTCGATCTCGGTGCGGCAGGCCGGCAGCCACGGCCGCTTCGAGGAGCTGCCGACGCAGATCCTCGGCAGCCGGCTGGTCGCCAACTGGGACAGCGACAGCTATCCGCGCGGGAAGTACGAGTTCCTCGCCACCGGCTACGACCGCGCCGGCAACGCCGTCACCGGCAGCGACCGCTTGCGCGGCGCGAAGATGATCCTGGTCAACCCGCTGAAGACGCAGACGCGGCTGGAAGGCAACATCGCGGTGCGGCGAGCGGGAAACATCCCCTTCGGGCAGGGGGCGCAGTTCCGTGGCCGCCTGCAGAACATCTCCGGAGCTACGCTCGGCGGCCAGGAGGTGGTGGTGACCGAGACCTTCGCGCCGGGTTCGCAGCCCGGGCGACGGACCACCGTCGTCCGCACCGGGGCCGACGGCGCCTACGCCGTGCGGCTGGCCCCGGGGCCGAGCCGCGACGTCAGCGCCGCCTTCGCCGGGACCCGCACGCTCACCCGGGCCGGCGGCCGCAGCGTCCACCTCGGGGTGAAGAGCTCGATCAGCCTCCATGCCTCCGCGCACACGGCGAGGGTCGGAGGCGCGCCGATCGTCTTCGGCGGCAGGGTCACCTGCACGGGCACCGCGCCGCTGAAAGAAGGACTGCCGGTGGAACTGCAGTTCCGCTACCCCGGCGCCGGCTGGAGTGGCTTCCGCACCGTCCAGACCGACCGCCACGGCCGCTTCCGCTACGCCTACCGGTTCAGCGACGACGACAGCCGCGGCGTCCGCTTCCAGTTCCGCGCCTACGCAAAAGGGCGGGAGGACTGGCCGTACGAGCCGGCTGCCTCCCGCCCGATCGCGGTAACTGGTCGCTAGTCCTAGCGGAGAGCCGGGATCTGGCTGGTGACCGAGCCGACGACGCCCTGGGCGGTGTCGACTACATCCTGGGCGCGCGAGGTCGGGACCTCGATCGCGCGGCGGACGCGCTGCTCGACCTCGGAGCGGCGGTTGCGGGCCTCGCGCTCGACCTGGGTGCGGGTCTTGCGGGCCTCGGTTAGGGCGCGGCGGCGGGCGGTGGTGCCACGGCGCTCGGTCCGCTTCAGCGATTTGCGTAGGTTGCTGCGGTAGTTCTTGATCTGCCGCTCGGCCTTGCTGCGGTCGGTCCAGGGCTCGGCCAGCTCGTAGAGCCGGTCGCTGACCGCGAGCACGGCGCCGACGGGCACGTCGACGGCGGTCTCGACGACGGCCTGGACCTGGTTCTTCTCAGCGACAGCGGTCCTGGTCGCGGCCCGTTTCGAAGCGGACGCGGTTTTCGCCGCCGATTTTTTCGCTTCGGTGGTGGCGCGTTTGGCCTGCGTTTTCGATTTGCTGCCGTTTCTTCTTGCTTCTGCCATGGGGGAAAACACCTCTTCAGTCTCGTATTTGGGGGCGGGAGAGCGCCCGAGTGTAGCGAACATATGTTCTCTCGAACACCCGTTTGTAAACCGCTCGGGAAGAAGGGTTACGTGGCTTTGGCGAGCTGCGCCGAGCGCACGGTCACGAGGCCGTCCTCGCTGTTCGCCGCGGCCATCGGGTAGCGCGACTCGAGGTCGAGCATAGCCTCGGAGAGCTCCCCCGCGCCGAAGGCAACGGCGCCACCGGCCTCGCGGACGATCAGCTGCGCCGCGGCGGCGTCGACCGAGCGGCAGGAGCGCAGGCTCAGCATCGCGTCGAAGCGGCCGGCGCCGACGTAGGCCGCGGAGATCGCTATCGCCCCGACCACCCGCAGCCGGAAGACCTTCCCCGCCAGCGCCTCCAGCGCCGGCAGCGACCACTCCGGCTCGGCCGACTCGATCCCGACGACCTCGAGCGGCTCGGCCTGCGGCGCGATCCGCGCCGGCTCGCCGTCGAGCGTCGCGCCCTCGCCCCGCCGCGCCATGAACTCCTCGGCGGCGCCGAAGTCGTGGACGAAGCCGAACTCGACGTCGGCCATCGAGGGGCCCGAGGCGACGGCGATCGAAACGGCGAAGGAGGGGATCGTGCGGCGGGCGTTCAGAGAACCGTCGATCGGGTCGATCACGACCCGGTGCTCGCCGCCGGCGCCGAACTCCACTTCGCCCCGCTCCTCGGAGACGGCGAGGAAGGAGGCGCCTTCTCCGGCCAGCTGCTCCAGCTCGGCGAAGACGACGTCCTCGCATTCGCGGTCGATCACCAGCGTGCGGTCGCCGCCCTCGCCGACGCCTTCGTAGACGGTGCGCTCGACGCTCGTCTTCGCCCGCTCGAAGATCGGGCGCTGGGCGGCGACGATGCGGCGGCAGATCGCCGGCCAGTCGGCGGAGAGGACGTCCATCGAGCGCATGCTACGCAGCCGTTAGCTTTGGGTGGTGCCTGAGGATCAGCCAATGCTGGAGAGCGCCCGCTCGGATCGCCGGCGCGCGATCGAGCACGGGAAAGGGCCGCTGCTGGTCGTCGGCGCGCCCGGCACCGGCAAGACCGAGCTCCTCGCCCGCCGACTGGCGCATCTGGTCGCCGCCGGCACCCGGCCCGCGTCCGTCCTCACGATCGCGGCCGGCCGCACCACCGCGGGACGACTGCGCGCCCGCTGCGAGGCGCTGGTCCCGGGATCCTTCGAGGAGCTCTGGGTCGGCAGCTGGGACGCGATCGGCGAGCGGCTGCTGCGCGAGCACTCCGAGGAGGCCGGCCTCGACCCCTTCTTCGACGTGCTGGGGCGGGCGGAGCGGCTGGCGATCCTGCTCGACCGGCTGGAGGGGTTGCCGCTGCGCCGGCACGAGATCCGCGGCAACCCGGCCGGCCTGCTGGCGCGGCTGCTGGCACGGATCGACCGCCTGAAGGCCGCCCGTGTGGGGCCGACGACGCTGAAGGAGCGTGCCGAAGGGGCATCCGCCGAGGACGAGGCGGGCCGCGAGGAAGCCCGGCGCGAGCAGGAGTTCGCCGAGCTCTACGCGACCCACGACCGGATCCTCGCCGAGAGCGGCAGCCTCGACCGCGGCGACGTCTTCCTCGCCCTCGACTGCCTGCTGGTCGAGCGGCCAGACGTGCGGCGGCGGATCGCCGAGCGCTGGCCCTACCTGATGGTCGACGAGCTCGAGGAGGCGACGCCGGCGCAGTTGGCGGTGCTCGAATCGCTCGCCTCCGACAACCCGAACCAGCTCTTCGCCACCGAGGCCGTGGCCGCCGACGGCGAAGCCCCTCGCTGGTTTGCGGGCCTCTTTCCCGAAGGCGGGCGGGTCGAGCTCGCCGAGCGCTTCCGCGACCCCAAGCTCAGCTTCTGGCGCTGCGCCAGCGAGCGCGCGCAGGCGCAGGCGACGGCGCGGGCGGTCGAGCACCTGGTCGCCGCCGGCACCGCGCCGGAGGAGATCTGCGTTCTGGTCGCCGACCCCGGCCAGGGCGGCGGCGCGGTGGCGGCGGCGATGGAGGAGCGCGGCATCCCCTTCCACCTCTTCGGCCCGTCGGCGCTCTTCCAGCGGCCGGAGGTGCGCGACGCGATCGCCTGGCTGCGGGTGCTCGCCGACCCCGACGACTCGGCCGCCGCGGCGCGGGCGCTGACCCGACCGCCGGTCGAGCTGCGCCCCGGCGACCTGGCGCGGCTGACGACGATCGCGCGGCGGCGCAAGCAGGACATGGTCGCCGCCTGCGAAGCGGCGCTCGACAGCCCCCAGTTCCAGCCCGAGGCGCGGGAGCGGATCGGCGCCTTCCTCAAGCTCTACGCAGGCGCGGCGGCGATCATGGAGGAACAGCGCGCCGACGTCTTCGTGCGGCGGCTGATCGAGCAGATCGGGCTGCGCCGCCAGCGCCTCTTCGCCGCCCAGCCCGAGGTCGCCGAGCGGCTGCTCGGGCTCTCGCGGCTGGCCGAGCTGGCGACGGCCTGGACCCGGCGCGAACCGCGCGGCTCCACCCGCGGCTTCGTCCGCTACCTCAGCGCCGTCGCCGAGGCCGGGGTGGAAGCCGAGGAGGCGGAGGAGCCGCCGGCGCCGGGGGCGGTGCGCGGCATGGCCGCCGCGGCGGTCAAGGGGCTCGGCTTCGACCACGTCTTCGTCCTCGGCCTCGAGGAGGAAGCCGACTGGGAGCGGCTGGGCTGGCCGGCCCGCGACGGCCTCGTCCTCTCCCGGGTCGAGCGGGGACCGGAGGGCGAGGCCGCCCGTCCCTCCCGCTTCTACGAGCAGGCGCTGGCCCGGGCCGCCGGCGAGGGCACGGTCGAGGAGGAGCACGAGGAGGAGCTGTTCGGCCCCGCCGAGGGCCTGCACGCGACCTACCGGCAGCTGCGCGAGCAGGTCCTCGAGGCCTCCTGGCGTGCGGGCCGCGAGCTCTCCGAGCCCCGGCTCGACACCGCGATCGACGTCAACCGGGCGATCGCCCGCTACCTCGAGCTGCTGAAGCTGGCGGCGCTGGCGCAGCGCCCCGGCGACGAGCCCACCGCCGAGGCGATCGAGGCGGTGAACGGGCTGCTGCGCCAGGTGGCGACGCCCGAGCAGCAGGCCGAGCTCGACGCCTCCGCCCTCGACGCCTACCTGCTCGACTCCGAGCGCGAGCGCGGCCGCCGGCTGGAGCTGGTGGCGGCGCGCGAGGAGCCCTCGCTGGCGGCCTTCCTGCCGCGCCGCGGCGACGGCATGCTCAGCCTCTCGGCATCGGACCTGACGCTCTACCTGACCTGCCCGCTGAAGTACAAGTTCGCCCGCGTCTTCGGGATCCCGCAGGAGCCGACGATCAACCAGCGCTTCGGGATCCTCTTCCACAACGTCCTCGAGCGCTTCCACAAGGAGCCGCCGGAGAACGAGCACGAAGGGCTGCGGCTGCTGAACCGGCTCTTCGAGCAGGGTTGGCGGCGCACCGGCTTCCGCGACTCCGACGACGAGCTGCAGTTCCGCGACCGCGCCAAGGAGGCACTGCGGCTCTACTGGGAGCGCGAGCGGCTGGCCGAGGGCGAGCCGGTCTGGCTGGAGCGGAAGTTCGACTTCAAGGTCGGCGACCACCACGTCCGCGGCCGCGTCGACCGGGTCGACCGCCTGCCCGATGGCGACTACGAGCTGATCGATTACAAGACCGGCGAGCGCAAAAGTCAGGAAGAGCTTGCCGATGACCTGCAGCTGGCGCTCTACCGGATGGCGGCGCGCGAGGCCTGGGGGATCGAGGCGAGCACCGGCAGCTACTACTACGTGCTCGACGGCGACAAGGTCCCGGCGCCGACCAGTCCCGACGACGCCGAGCGGGTCGAGCGCACCGTCCTCCAAGTGGGCGAGGGCATCCTCAGCCAGGACTTCGAGCCCCGCCCCTCCCCCAAGGTCTGCAGCTGGTGCGATTACCGCCTGATCTGCCCGGCGGCCGAAGCGTGAAGACGCGTTTGTGACCGCTATGCGGACACAAGTGCGTTTTCAGTTCTGCTCGTTGCCGCGCTGGCGGAGGAAGCGTTGGAACTCGCGGGCGAGGGTGTCGGCGTTGGGGAGCTCGCCTTCCTCGTCGAGGAGGTCGACCTGTTCGGCCTCGATCCGCGCCACCAGCTCCTCGATCTCCGGGTTGGCGGCGACGGCGCGGCCGATCTGCTCCTCGTAGTCGATCGTTTCCTCCTCCAGCTCGGAGGCCTCGACGGCGATCCCGGTCAGCGCCTCCAGCCGGCGCAGCAGCGCCAGCGCCGCCTTCGGGTTGGGGACGGCGGCGACATAGTGGGGGACCGCCGCCCAGAGCGAAGCGGAGTCGAGGCCGTTCTGGCGGCAGAGGTCGTGGACGACGCCGACGATCCCGGTCGGCCCCTCGTAGCTGGAGCGCTCGAGCTCCAGCTCCTCGACCAGCTCCTGGCTCGAGGCCAGGCCGGTGATCGGCACCGGCAGAGTGTGGGAGACCTCGGCGATCAGGGCGCCGAGGGTGATCACCATCTCGACCCCGAGCGCGTCGGCGACGGTCGCGATCGTCTCCGAGAAGGTGCGCCAGCGCAGGTTCGGCTCGGTCCCGTCGAAGAGGACGAGGTCGCGGTCGGCGGTCGGCACCCGCACCGCGAAGATGTTGTTCTCCGGCCACTCGATCCGCCGGGTCTGGCCTTCGTCCATCGTGATCGTCGGCCGCGTCGACTGGAAGTCGAAGAAGTCCTCGGGATCGATGTGGGCGATCTGCTCGCCCTCGAGGTCGTTGGCGATCGACGCGAGTGCGGTCGAGGCCGCGGCGGCGGCGTCGTTCCAGCCGCGAAAGGCGCAGACCAGGATCGGCGAGCGCAGGTGCGGGAGGTCACCTTCCCAAGTGAGTGCGTCCACGCTTCTGAGCGTAGACCATGCACCGTGGCCTCTCTTTAGTGCGCGGGGGTTGCCCCAACCCTCCCTAGCTGGCGCGGGCGCGGCGGACGAGCTGGACGGCCATGAACAGGGCCAGGGCGGCGAAGGCGAGCTGGAGGGCGCGTTCGGAGACGTGGTTGGCGACGGTGACCCCGACGAGGACGCCGAGCGGGGAGAGGGCGCCGATGATCAGCGCCTCGCGCAGGCGGACGTTGCCGTAGCCGCTCTGGCGGTAGGCGCCGACGATCGCGACGAAGACGATCATCAGGAGCGAGGTCGACTCGCCCTCGACCTGGCTGAGGCCGATGAAGACGGTCAGCGCCGGGACGAAGAGGATGCCGCCGCCGACGCCGACGAGGCCGCCGGTCATCCCGCCGGCGAGGCAGATCAGCGCCGCCGCCAGCGCGCTCACGAGCGCGTCCGGGCGATGACCGTCATGAAAGGATCAGCTCCACCGCGATCGCGACCAGCAGCAGGGCGAAGAGGTAGGAGACGGCGCGCTGGGGGATCCGCTGCTGAATCGCGGTGCCGAGGACGACGCCGACCGCGGCGGGGACCGAGAGCAGCAGCGCCGTCGCAACGTGGACGTTGCCGTAGAAGCCGCCCTGGGCGAGCGCCCCGAAGAGGCCGATGATCACGATCGCGGCGAGGCTGGTGCCGGTCGCCAGGCGCTCCCCGTAACCGAACCAGAGGATCAGCAGCGGCACGATCACGGTTCCGCCGCCGACTCCGAAGAGGCCGCTGAAGATGCCGGCCAGGGTGCCGACGGCCGCCAGCTTGAGCAGGGCGTGGTCGGGGCTCTCGGCGGCGGGCATCACGCGATACTAAGAGCCGTGCCCCCCGACCCCGAGACCCCCGGCCGCCGCCGGGGCGCCGACTGGGCTGCCGTGCTGGCGCCCCTGCGCGAGGAGCCCGGCCGCGCGGCGATCCTCACCGACGTCGACGGGACGCTGGCGCCGATCGTCGAGCGGGCCGAGGACGCGGCGGTCCCGGCGGCGGCGCGCGAGGTGCTGGCTGCGCTGAGCGAGCGCTATGCCCTGGTCGGCTGCATCTCCGGCCGAAGGGCGGAGGACGCGCGGCGGCTGGTCGGCCTCGACTCGCTCGCCTACGCCGGCAATCACGGGCTGGAACTGCTGATGCCGGGCGACGATGCGCCCCAGCCCGACCCCTCGGTGGCGGGACGCGAGGACGAAGCGGCTGCCTTCCTCGCCTCGGTCGACATGGAGCGCCTCGCCGCCGCCGGCCTGCGCCAGGAGGACAAGGGGCCGATCCAGGCGCTGCACTGGCGCGGCAGCGCAGATGAAGCCACAGCCGAGAGCCGGGCCCACGAGATCGCCAACGAGGCGGGCCGCGCCGGCCTGGAACCGCGCTGGGGGCGCAAGGTACTGGAGCTGCGGCCGGTCGGCGGGGGCGGCAAGGACGGCGCCGTCGCCTCCCTGCTCGCCGATAAGCAGCTCGACCGCGCCACCTACGCCGGCGATGACCGCACCGACCTCGACGCCTTCCGCCGCCTGCGCGTGCTGGCTGACGAGGGGCAGCTGAGCGCGGCGGTCTGCGTCGGCGTCCTCTCCCCCGAGGGACCGGCCGAGCTGGCCGAAGAGTGCGACGTCACCGTCACCGGCTTGGACGGCTGGCTGGAGATCCTTCGCTGGCTGGCCGAATGACTTCAGCGGCGCGTCCGAACTGCATCAAATTTCCTACCTGCCAGAGGGGAAATCTGATGCAGTTCGCCACCTGACTATGCCCTACACCGACCTTCTCCGCGCCAGCGTCTTCATCACCGCCGCCGAGGCGACGGCGCTCGGTGCGATCACGGCGATCGGCGCCAACCGGGACGGCGACGCCACGGTCGCCGTCGTCGCTGCCGCCTGGTGGCTGGCCGCGCTGGCGATCGGCGTCTACCTCGGCCGCCCCCGGCGCGCCGCCGACGACGTCCGCGACGTCCTCGCGCGCGCTCGCACCGCCACCTCGCTGCCGGACCAGAGCCCGGCCCGGATCGCCCTCACCCGCCTCTGGCCGATCGCCTTCACCGCGATCGCCGCCGGGGCCCTCGGCATCTTTTTCCCCGGCGTCGCCGCCGTCGGCGCCGGCTACGCGCTGATCGTCTCCCTGGCCTGGCACACCCGCGAGGCCGCGGTCCTCGGGATCGAGCAGCGCGACGGGGTCAAGTTCTACGTTGTCCCCTCCAACGCCCTGCGCCCGATCGAGCTGGTGCGGACGCCGGGGCTGCGCGCGGGGAGGCTGGGAGCCGACCTCGGCGCTTAGAACAAGCAGGCGTGCAGGCCCCAGACGTAGGCCTGTTTGCCGGCACCGGCCAGGGGCCGCGAGCTGATCGGCGCGCCGGGGTGCGCTTCGGCTTCCTTCAGCTCTTTCTTCAGCCGGGTGACGAAGCTGTCGTAGTCGTAGGCGTCGGCCTTGGAGGGTTCGAGGGCTTCGAGCTGGCCCGCGATCCGGCGGAAGGCGGGCAGCACCACCTTCAGCGGCAGCTTCGACCCTTCCCAGTCCGGCGCCGCGGAGGGCTGCTTCGGCGCCGGTTCGCCGGCGGCCTCGTGCATCGCCACGTCCGCCTGTTCTAGGCCCTTCTTGCAGAGGATCGAGGCGTGGAAGATGAAGTCGTATTTGCTCAGGTTGCGCGGCTTGCCGGGGGCTTCAGCCGTGGCTTGGGTCGAGGAGGAATCGCTGCCTCCGCACCCGGCCAGCACGACAACGAGGATCGCCATCCCTATCCACGCCGCCTTCAGCACCCGGTTCATCGGCGCTGGTCAATTTACTAAACGAAACTCGCGCAGTCCTTCGTGGCGCCTCCTTCGCAGTGCCTATTTCTTCAGCAGCTTCTTGAAGGCGCCCCAGCCGCGGGTGTTGGCGACGTCGTCGGCGCTGAGCCAGGCACGGCGGGCGGTGGCGACGGCGTAGGCCATGTTGTCGAGGGTGTCGACCCCGTGGGCGTCGGTGTTGAGGACGATCTTGACGCCGGCTTGAGAGGCGAGGCGGGCGTGGAGGTCGGAGAGGTCGCGGCGGTTGGGGTTGCCGTTGATCTCGATCATCGTCCCGTGCTCGGCCGCCGCCGCGGCGATCGCCTCGATGTCGACGCCGTAGGGCTCGCGGCGGCCGATCAGGCGGCCGGTGAGGTGGCCGATGCAGTCGACGTCGGGGTTCGCGATCGCGGTGAGGATCCGTTCGTTCATCTGCTTTTCCGGCACTGAGAATGAGGTGTGGACGCTGGCGACGACCCAGTCAAGGGCGGCGACGAGGTCGTCGGGGTAGTCGAGCGAGCCGTCGAGGCCGATGTTGATCTCCGAGCCGACGAGGAGGCGGAAGCCGTCATCGCCGTTGGCCTCGTTCCAGGCGCCGACTTCCTCGATGCGCTCCCACAGCCGCTCCGGCGTCACATGGTCACCGAAGCCGTGGCTGGCCGAGTGGTCGGTGATCGCCAGGTACTCGTAGCCGCGGTCGCGGGCCGCCTCGGCCATATCCTCGAGGCTGTTGCGGCCGTCGGAGAGGGTGGTGTGGGAGTGGAGATCGCCCTTGACGTCGCCGAGCTCGACCAGCTGCGGCAGCTTGCCTTCGCGCGCCGCCTTCAGCTCGCCGCGGCCCTCGCGCAGCTCCGGCTCGACGTAGTCGTAGCCGAGGCGCTCGTAGACCTCCTGCTCGGTCGCGCAACGGGCGACGTCGCCGTTCTCGGTTTCGGTGATCCCGTGCTCGGAGACCGAGAGGCCGCGGGCGACCGCCTCTTCGCGCAGCTGCACGTTGTGCGCCTTGGAGCCGGTGAAGTGCTGCAGCAGGTTGCCGAAGTTGGCCGGGGGGACGATGCGCAGGTCGACCGAGATGCCGTTGTGGGTCTGGGCGCGGACGCCGTTCGGGCCGGGGCTGCCGGCGGCGGCGACCAGCGGGTGGGCGGCGAGGTGCTCGGCCAGCGCGGCCGGCTTCTCGGCGGTGGCGATGATGTCGACGTCCTTGCAGGTCTCGGCCCAGCGGCGGACCGAGCCGGCGACCTCGACCTGGTCGGCGGCGGGGTGCTCGCGCAGCGCCGCCGCCAGCTCCTCGGCGATCGGCGCCACCTTCGAGAGCAGCAGCCGGCCCGGTCCCTCCCCCGGCTCCCCCAGCCGCTCCAGCGAGGCGAGGATGTTCTCCTCGGCCTTCGGGCCGAGCCCTTTGACGTCGCGGATCTTCTCCGCCTCGGCCGCCGCTTTCAGGTCCTCCATCGAGGAGATCTCCAACTCTTCGAAGAGGCGGCGCGCCGTTTTCGGTCCGACGCCTGGGACGCGGGTGACCTCGATCAGGGTCGGCGGGAACTTCGCCTTCAGCTTCACGGCGGCCGGGATCTCGCCGGTCGCCAGCAGCGCGTCGATCTTTTCCGCCAGCGTCTTGCCGACCCCGGGAACCTCGGTCGCCCGTCCCTGGGCGGCGAGCTCGGCGACCGCGACCGGGCTCTCGCGGATCGCCTTGGCAGCGGTGCTGTAGGCGAGGACGCGGTATTTGACCGCGCCGTCGAGCTCGTAGAGGATCCCCAGCTCTTCCAGGCCTGCGGCGATCTCGGCGTTCGTCACCTGCCAAGGAATACCATCGCGGCGCAGACGGGTAGGGGGATCGGACCCTCTCCAGCGGGACTGGGCACTGACGCTATACTTTATGAAGTATTGAGGGCAAACAGACGACCGGGAGACGAATCGTGACTGGCAAATTGACCGACGTGACCGACGCCACCTTCAAATCCGACGTGCTCGAGGCCGACGGGCCTGTGCTCGTCGACTTCTGGGCGCCCTGGTGCGGTCCCTGCCGCGTCGTCCACCCGGTCCTCGAGGAGATCGACGGCGAGCGCGACGACCTCAAGATCGTCTCGATCAACGTCGACGAGAACCAGCAGACGGCGGCCCAGTACGAAGTCCTCTCGATCCCGACGATGATCCTCTTCAAAGACGGCGCGATCGCGAAGAAAATCGTCGGCGCGATGCCGAAGCGCCGCCTCGAGGCCGAGCTGGAGCCGGCGCTCGCCTAGCGGGGCCGCCCCCCGCCTCACCCGAACCGATGCCGTTCGTTCACGTCCACTGGTACGAGGGCCGCTCCGACGAGCAGAAGGCGGAGATCGCCAAGCGCATCGAAGCGGCCCTGATCGAGGTAGCCGGCGTCTCTCCCGATCACTGTTGGGTGAAGTTCGACGACTCGAAGAAATCGGACTTCATCATCGGGGAGAAGCCGCAGGACTAGCCGCGCCTGGGAAGGGGTCCGGTCATCCTCCTCCGGAATTGACCTCCCCTCCGCTTCCGCTCCGGGGAGAACCTGCCGCGGCTTCGCCGCAGACCCCAGATTGCATATCGCCGAACATTCCTCCGGAGGACGACCGGACCCCTTCCCAACACGCTCTGCTGGACGACCGACGCGCGAGACCGCGAGAAACTGCCTAGCCCGCGGTTCTTCGCGGTCTCGCGAAAGAGCGTCTCTCGGAAACTGTCGCCAGGAGGGGTGGGTGTCCTCTGGCCGACCGGCGTCCTCTTGCCGGCACAGACCACTCGGCGAGAGACGGCTGCTTAGAGGCCGGCAACCCAGGGAGGTCAGAGGACACCCGCCCCTCCCTACAGGACCACCTTCGTCAAGCCCGGGTAACTCCGATGCTCAGCTCGCGGCCGTCGATCTTGGCCGTCGCGCCATTGGTGGTGCCGTCGTAGTTGACGGTCGTGGCCAGGACCTCGTTGGCCAGGTAGTCCTGGTGGGCTTGGGCGGCGTTGATCAGGTCTTCGTCGCCGGTAAGGGTTAGGGCGATACGGTCGGTGATCTCCAGGTCGGCGTCTTTGCGGGCAATCTGGACGGCGTGGACGATCTCGCGGGCCAGGCCCTCGCGGCGGAGCTCGTCGTCTAGCTCGAGCTGGAGGGCGACGGCGTGGCCGGCTTCGGCCTCTACCTCGTAGCCCTCCAAGGGCTGGAGGGCGAGGGTGATGTCGTCGGGGCCGAGGGTGTGGTCGGTGCCGTCGATCGCGATCCCGATCTCGCCGCCTTCGGCGAGGACAGCGGCGACGTGGGCGGCGTCGAGGGCCTCGACGGCGGCGGCGGCCTGCGGCATCTTCTTGCCGAAGCGGGGGCCGAGGGCGCGGTAGTTGGGCTTGGCGCTGTAGGAGACCAGCTCGGACTCGTCGCTGACGAAGTCGAGCTCCTTGACGTTGAGCTCGGCGGTGACGAGGGGGGAGCGCGCTTCGATTGCGGCTCGCTCGGCCTCGTTGGCGACGATCACCGCGCGGCGCAGCGGCTGGCGGACCTTCGCCTTCGCCTGGGCGCGGGCGGCGCGGCCGAGCTCGACCGTGAGCCGGACCGCCTCCATCGCCTGCTCGAGGTCGGGGTCGGCGAGGGCCGCGTCGACCTCGGGGAAGTCGCGCAGGTGGACCGAGGGCGCCGCATCCTCTCCCGCGAGGTTGCGGTGGATCTCGTCGGCGAGGAAGGGGGTGAACGGCGCCAGCATCGCCACCGTCTCCAGCAGGCAGTGGCGAAGGGTCACGAAGGCGGCGCGGTCGCCGTCCCAGAAACGGCGGCGGCTGAGACGCACGTACCAGTTCGAGAGCTCCTCGACGTACTCGGCGATCGCCCGCCCGGCGCTGGTGCAGTCGTAGGCGTCCATCCGCTCGCGCACGGTCGCGGTCGTCGCCTGCAGCCGCGAGAGCGCCCAGCGGTCGAGGTCGTTGAGGCCATCGCGTGGTTCCTTGGTCGTGTCAGAGGCGACAGAGGAACCAGGCGATTGACCCTCGAAGTCCCCGGGGCCCAGGTTCTCGGCGTTGGCGTAGAGGACCCAGAACGAATACGTGTTCCACAGCGTCAAGAGGAACTGGCGAACCGACTCGCCCACCGTGTCGACGCTGAAGCGGTAGCCGGCCCAGGGCTGCTGGGCGGTCAGGTAGTACCAGCGGAAGGCGTCGGCGCCGTGGGCGTCGAGGACGGCCCAGGGGTCGACGACGTTGCCGCGGCTCTTCGACATCTTCTGCCCCTCGGGGTCGAGGATCAGGCCGAGGCAGACGCAGTTCTTGTAGCTCGAGGTGTCGAAGAGCAGGGTCGACTCGGCGAGCAGGGTGTAGAACCAGCCGCGGGTCTGGTCCTGGGCCTCGCAGATGTAATCGGCGGGGAAGCGCTCCTCGAACTCGTCGGTGCCCTCGAACGGGTAGTGGAACTGCGCGAAGGGCATCGCGCCGCTGTCGTACCAGGTGTCGATCACCGACTCGACCCGGCGCATCTCACCACCGCAGTCGCCACATTTGACGAGCACCTCGTCGATGTAGGGACGATGAAGGTCGAGTTCCTCGGGCACTTCGGCGGTGGCATGTTCGCGCAGTTCGCCGACTGAGCCGATGCAACGCAGGGCGCCGCAGGTCCGATCAAGGCAACGCCAGACCGGCAGCGGGGTCCCCCAATAACGGTCGCGTGAGAGCGCCCAATCGATGTTGCCCTCTAGCCACTTGCCAAAACGGCCGTGCTTGACGTGCTCAGGGTGCCAGCCGATCTGCTCGTTGTTGGCGAGCATCTGGTCCTTGACCTCGGAGGTGCGCACGTACCAGCTGGTAGTGGCGTAATAAATCAGCGGGGTTCCACAGCGCCAGCAGTGAGGGTAGGAGTGCTCATAGGCTTCCTCCCGAAACAGGTAATCCCGCTCCTCTAGGAAGGCGATCAGGTCACGGGTCACCTGCGGGTCCTTGACGAAGCGCCCCGAGAAGCCCTGCACGCGATTGTCGAAGGTGCCGTCCGGCTTGACCGGGTTGTAGAGCGACTGAACTCCGTTGCCGGGATCGAAGATTCCGTTGGCGATCGCCGCCTCGAAGTCGTCCTCTCCGAAAGCCGGAGCGATGTGGACAAGGCCGGTGCCGTCGTCGGTGGTGACGAACGAGCCGGGGATGATCGGGTAAGGACCTGGCTCACGGTCACTAGGAAAGATCGGACCGCGGTATTTGCGATCGGTCAGGTCACCCCCGCTGAGAGTGCCGACGATCTTCGCATCCTCCCCGAGCACCTTCTCGACCAATGGCTCGGCCAGGACGAGGATCTCGCTGTCGACTTCGACGCGCGCGTAGGTGACGTCAGGAGAAACCGCGACGGCGACGTTGCCGGGCAGGGTCCAAGGCGTCGTGGTCCAGACCAACAGCGATTCACCGGTGTCCCCTCCGTCCTCACCCAGGAGCGGGAACCGGACGTAGACCGAGGGGTCGACGACATCCTTATAACCCTGCGCCACCTCGTGCGAGGAGAGAGGGGTCCCGTCTCTCGGGCAGTAGGGCACGACCTTGTGGCCCTCGTAGAGGCGCTGCTTGTCCCAGTGCTGCTTGAGCGACCACCAGACCGACTCGATGTAGTCGTCCTCGAGGGTGACGTAGGGGTCGTCGAGGTCGATCCAGAAGCCGATCCGCTCGGTCAGCTTGTTCCACTCCTCGACGTACGCGAAGACGGAGGTGCGGCAGCGCTGGTTGAACTCGGCGATCCCGAACTCCTCGATCTCCTGCTTGGAGGAGATGCCGAGCTGCTTTTCGACCTCGAGCTCGACCGGCAGCCCGTGGCAGTCCCAGCCGGCCTTGCGGGGGACCCGGTAGCCGCACATCGTCTTGTAGCGGGGGTAGACGTCCTTGAAGACGCGGGCGAGGACGTGGTGGGAGCCGGGGCGGCCGTTGGCGGTCGGCGGCCCCTCGTAGAAGCTCCAGACCGGGGCGCCCTCGCGCTGGGCGAGCGAGCGCTCGAAGACCCCCTCCTCGCGCCAGCGCGCCAGCATCCGCTCCTCGAGGGCGGGGAAGGACTGCTTGGGATCGACGGGCTCGAAGCCGGGCATGAAGCTCACGATTCTAGAAACGCACAGCAAACGGCGAGCGGCGGCGCCATCCCGGAGCCGAACTGCATCAGATTTCCTACCTGCGGGGGAGAAGTCTGATGCAGTTCGCGATGGCCGGCCAGGATCACTAGGGTGCGAAACCCATGGACCGCTACGACCTCAACGGCAAAGTCGCGCTGGTCACCGGTGCCGCCCGCGGCATCGGCTTCGAGACCGCGCGGCAGATGCACATGCGCGGCGCCACGGTGGCGGTGCTCGACCTCAGCGCCGAGGAGGCGCGCGAGGCGGCGGAGCGGATCGGGCCGCGGGCGATCGGGCTCGGCGGCGACGTCACCGACCAGAGCGCGATGATGAACGCGGTCGCCCAGATCGTCGAAGAGTTCGGCGGCCTCGACGTCGCGGTCGCCAACGCCGGCATCGCCCAGAAACAGTTTGCGACCGTGCGCGGAATCTCCGGCGAGGAATGGGAGCGGGTCTTCGAGGTCGACCTGCTCGGCGTCTGGCGGACGGTGCGGGCGGCGCTGCCGCAGATCGTCGAGCGCCAGGGCCAGATGGTCGTCGTCTCCTCCGTCTACGCCTTCGCCAACGGCTTCGGCAACACGCCCTACGCGGTCGCCAAGGCCGGGGTCGAGTCGCTCGGGCGGGCGCTGCGGGTGGAGCTGAAACCGCACGGCGCCAGCGCCAGCGTCGCCTACTTCGGCTGGGTCGACACGAAACTGGTCCAGGACGCCTTCTCCCAGGAGACCTCGCCGCGGATCGAAAAACTGAGCCCGAAATGGCTGCTGAAGCGGATCAGCCCCGAAGAGGCCGGCGCCGGTCTGGTGCGGGGGATCGAAGAACAGGCGCCACGGATCTTCGTCCCCAAGTGGTGGCGCTACGTCTCCGCCTTCCGCGGCCTGCTCAACCCACTGCTCGACAAGCGGATGGAGAGCGAACCGAAATATGCCGAACTCGTCCGCGACATCGACGCCGAAAGCGTCGACCTCGTCCGCAGCACCACCGACGCTTAGCTCGCGAACCGCATCAAATTTTGGTCGTTATAGGGCCAGAATTTGATGCAGTTCGGGTAAGGCGCTCCAGGAGGATCAGCGGCGATTCGTAGGGTCGGCCGGTGGCGCGGGACATCGCGATCTCGCAGGTGCGGTTGTTGGAAAGGTAGGCATCGAAGCGACGGCCGGCCAGCTCTTCGGCCTGGGGGCGCGTCGCCGACGCGGTCAGCTCCGGGTGGGTGATGCCGCGATCGCCGGCGAAGCCGCAGCAGGTGGCCGAGGGTGGGATGTAGACCTCGTCGGCCATGGCCTCGGCGAGGGCCTTCAGCGGATGAGCGAGGCCCAGCCGCCGCGTCGCGCAGGTCGGGTGAGCGGTAGCGGAGGTACCTTCACCGCGATCTCGAGGTTCGGCAGCAACCGCAGTGCCCAGGCAACCGAATCGACGATCTCCATCTGCCCGAGCCGCTCCGAGTTCTCCGCCGAGAGCACCCCCTCGGCCGGATCGGCAATCGCCCCCGTGCAGGAAGCTGCATCAACCACAACCGGCAGCTTCCCTTCCTTACTCCACCCCCACAACCGCTCCACCATCTCGTTCGCCTTGTGCCGATGAGCGGCATCGAACCCTTTGCTGCTCCAAGGCAGACCGCAGCAGCTCCCCTCCACCTCATCGGGAATGGCAACCGGCATCCCGGCCCGAGCCGAAACCTCCAACACTGCTTCAACGACCGATCGACGGGCCGATCCGTCCAATCCCCCGCGCCGGCCGGCCGATCCGTCTATCGAGCTTCGACTAATCGGCCCATCGGCAGGGGGGCCGAAGATGCGGTTGGTACAGCTGGGGACGTACACCGCCGCGGCCGCGCCTGGAGGAGGGGGTGACCCTCCGCCGACCCTCCCCGCTGTTGTCGGGCGAGGGTCACCCCCTCCTCCCCCGACGCCCGGACCCGGCAGGCCTTTGCCGCGCTCAGTTCTCCTCACCAGCGGCCCGCCGATGCGCAGCGCCACCCGCGAGAGTTTCTCGACCGCACCCCAACGCTTCGCAGCGATCAGGGCCGCCCTTTCGGCGCGCTCCCCGTGCTGCGCAGTCCGCAGCTCCTTGACCATCCGCCCCGTGTCGATCCCCAGGGGGCAAGCCAGCTGGCAAGACCCGTCCGTGGCGCAGGTCTCGACCGCGTCGTACTCGTACTCCGCGAGCAGCGCCCGCTGCACCGGCGACCCGGCGGGCTGGCGCGCCATCTCGCGCCGCAGGACGATCCGCTGCCGCGGCGTCGTCGTCAGGTTGCGGCTCGGGCAGACCGGCTCGCAGAAGCCGCACTCGACGCAGGTCGTCGCCCCGCCCCAGTCCTCGATCGCCGGCGTCGTTTTCAGGTCGCGGAGGTGGACGCCGGGGTCGCGGTTGAGGACGACGCCGGGCGAGAGCACGCCGTCGGGGTCGGCGAGACGCTTGACCCGCCACATCAGCTCGGTCGCCTTCTCCCCCCACTCGCGCTCTACATAAGGAGCCATGTTGACCCCGGTCCCGTGCTCGGCCTTGAGCGAGCCGTCGTACTTCTCGACGACCAGCTCGACCAGGCCGCCCATGAAGGCCTCGTAGCGCTCGAGGTCCTCCTGCTTGGCGAAGTCGGGGGTCAGCATGAAGTGCAGGTTCCCGGCCGAAGCATGGCCGGCGACGCCGGGGAGGAAGCCGTGCCGGCCGAGCAGCGCCTGTAGGTCCTTGGCGCCTTCGGCGATCCGCTCCGGCGGCACGCAGACGTCCTCGACGATCAGCGCCGTTCCCTCCGGGCGCACCCGGCCGATCAGCCCGTGCAGGCCCTCGCGCACCCGCCAGGCGAGCTCGACCTCCTCCAGCTCCTGGGTGAAGGCGAGCGGCCGGATCAGCTCGTGCGAGCCGAGGATCGCTTCGGCGCGGAGCACCTGCGCGGCCAGGTCGCCCTCGTCGGCGCCGCCGAACTCGACCAGCAACACCGCCGACTCGGGCGGCAGCTCCTTCCACTCCTGCGGCGCCCCGACCATGTTCCAGGCGGCCGTGATCAGCGCCGGCGCGACCATCAGCTCGACCGCGGTGGCGCCGGAGGCGACGAGGTCTCCGACCGGCGCGATCGCCTCGTCGACGCCGGGGAAGTGGATCCAGGCGGTGGTGGTGACCGTCGGCACCGGCACGGTCTCGAAGACGATCTCGGCGAGGAAGGCGAGCGTGCCCTCGGAGCCGACGAGGAGGCGGCGGAAGATCTCCAGCGGCTCGTCGGCATCGAGGAAGGCGCAGAGGCGGTAGCCGGTGGTGTTCTTGATCGCGAACTTGCGGCGGATCCGCTCGGCCAGCTCGGCGTCCGCGCGGATCTCCTCGCGGATCGCTTCCAGGCCGGCGGTCAGCTCCGGCTCGGCGGCGGCGAATTCCGCGGCGGCGCCGGGCGCGCCGGTGTCGATCTTCGTCCCCGAGGGGAGGACGAAGGTCAGCTCCCGCACGGTCGAGTAGGAGTCCTTGGTGACCCCGCAGCGCATCCCGCCGGAGTTGTTGGCGACGACGCCGCCGACCGTGCAGACGTCGGTGCTGGCCGGGTCGGGGCCGAGCTTGCGCCCGTGCGGGGCGAGGACGCGGTTGGCGTGGCCGAGGATCGTCCCCGGCTTGACCCGGGCGCGGGCGCCGTCCGCCTCGACCCGAACGCCGCCGAAGTGCTTGCGGACGTCGACGAGGATGCCGTCGCCCTGGCCCTGGCCGTTGAGGCTGGTGCCGCCGGCGCGGAAGGTGACGGGGATGTCGCGCTCGCGACCGAAGCGCAGGACCTTGGCGACGTCGTCGCCGTCGCGGGCCTCGACCACCGCGCGCGGGAAGAGCCGGTATGGGCTGGCGTCGGAGGCATAGGACACGAGGTCGCTGACCCGGTGGAGGACGCGGTCGGTGCCCAGCAGCTGCTCTAACTGACGGCGCAGGGACGGGTCGATGCCGTGCGCCAGCTCGTCGGGAGCCCGGTCCGCGAGGGGCTCAGCGTGAGGAGGAGGCGGCGGCCGGCGCGGTTCTCGCCGCAGCACCATCGTCAAACCTTGCGGTGTTTTCCTCATAGCGGTATCCAACCGGATCCTCTAAGGCCTGGGGCTGAGCACCGCTTGCTGAGTAGGCGGGGGGAGGATCCAGGGTGACGGCCCGCAGTTCGATTTTTAATCGAATTTCCTTGATTATGTGGTAGGACAGTAGGGTTTCCGATGGCGAGGAGAGGGTTGAAATAGGCAACGTCAAGACGCTCGGGCTGACGGTCGCGCTTTTCGCATACGCAGCAGTTCTGGTGGGAGGGGCCGGCACCGCGTCGGCGACTCTGCTCTGCATCCAGGAACCGAAAGAAGAAGGAGGGGTCTTGAAATGCCCGGAACCCGGCAAATGGGGATACGGGGTTGATGTCTTTCCGGGCTCGGCGATCGGCGGCACGCTGACGGGCAAAGCCATCTTCGAATCAATCGAAGGGACGGCCGGCACCGTGACCTGCACCGAATCGACGTTCAACGCGCTGCTGAAATCGGGTGGGACCAGCAACGCCGGAGAAGGGGTCACGAAAACAACCTTCAACTCGAATATGGGCAAACGGTGCACTTCGACCATCGGCGTGAACACTGAAGTCGAAGTAGCCGCCGAAAACCTCTCCTATGACGCCACGACCGCGGAATACGAAGCAGTGGCCTCTCCGCAGGGCCACATGACCTTCGCCAAGGCCGGCGGGGCGGTTCAGATCAAAATAGTCCTGCTCAAATCGGGGCAAACCTGCCTCTATCAACCCAGCGAAACCCTGAAAGGGAACTGGGTGAACGGGAAAGCGGGGGTCAATCCGAGTCAGCTGTCCTTCACCACCAAAGTGTTCAAACAGTCCGGTGGCCCCCTCGGGTGCCCCACGAAAATTCGCTTCAGCGCCACCTACAACCTCAAGGCGCAGCCGGAAAACGTCGACATCTACATCGCGAAAGAATGACCCGCTCGCACCGCTCTGCGGGAACACAGGCGGGAGAGGCCCACCAAGGATCTGACTAGAGGCTGGCCTGCTGAGCGCTCTGCGCACCCCGCAGAGCGCATTGCGGCCCCCTCGGGCTTTTAGATCAGAACAGGGACATGCCCGGGGCGACCGGGACTTCGACCAGCTCGGGCTGCGAGGAGGCGAGCGCGGTGCCCAGGGCGCCTGCCACTTCGTCGCGGTCCTTCGCCCGGTGCGCCTTGACGCCGTAGCCCTCGGCGACCGCGGCGACGTCGAGCTTCGGCAGGTCGAGGCCGGGGGCGGCGTTGACCTGCTCGACTTCGGCGAACCACTTGAGGATCGCGTACTCCTCGTTGCGGAGGACGAGGAAGGTGACCGGCGCCTTGTAGGCAACGGCGCTCCAGAAGGCGGTGATCGCGTACTGGGCCGAGCCCTCGCCGAGCACGCAGACGACCGGGCGGTCGGGCTGGGCGAACTGCACCCCGACCGAGGCCGCAAGGCCGAAGCCGAGGCCGCCGCCGGCGCTGAAGTAGTAGCTGCCGGGCCGGGAGATGCGGAGCTGGTTGCGCATGGCCAGGGTGCTCGAGGGGGACTCGAGGACGACGATCGCGTCCTCGGGCAGCGCCTCGGCGAGGGCGCTGTGGACGGTCGAGGCGTTGAGCGGGTCCTCGGCGGGGATTTCCCCCGGCCCCGGGTTCGGCTCCAGTGCCGGGCGCGAGGACTCCGGCACCTGCTCCAGCAGCGCCGCCAGGGTGAGGCCGACGTCGGCGACGATCGCGTCGCCCATCGGCGCCCGCACCGCCTCGTCGTGGTCGCTGGTGATCGCGACCAGGCGGGCGCCCTCGGGCAGCAGCGGCCCCGGGATGTGCGGGTAGTAGGGGAAGACCGAGCTGCCGACGACGAGGATCAGGTCGTGGCCCTCGAGCGTCTGCCCGACCGGGCCGATCGCCGGCGGCAGGACGCCGCGGAAGTTGGGGTGGTTCTCCGGGAAGCCGAGGCGGACGCCGCCGGTCGCCGGCGAGGCCCAGACCGGCAGGCGCTGGCGCTCGGCGAGGGCGACGGCGGTGTCCCAGGCGCCGGCGGTGTCGACGTCGGGACCGGCGACGAGGACCGGGTTCTCGGCCGCGTCGAGGCGCTCGGCCAGCGCCCTCACCGCCTCGGGGTCGGCGACGGCACGCCCGGTCACCTGGCGCTCGATCGCCGCCTTCGCGTCGGCCTCGTCGACCTCGGCGTACCAGTCGTCCATCGGCAGCGAGACGAAGACCGGCCCGCGCGGCGCCAGCCCGGCGAGGTGGGCGCCGTGCGCCAGGGCCAGCGGCACGTCCTCGGCCCGCGGCGGCTCGTAGGACCACTTGACGAGCGGGTGCGGCATCCGCGTCGCGTCGCGGTTGGTCAGGTTCGCCTGCAGGGTGATCTGGGCGCGGGCCTGCTGGCCGGCGGTGATCAGCAGCGGCGAGTGGTTGGCCTGGGCGTTGAAGATCGCCCCCATCGCGTTGCCGACGCCCGGCGCGGTGTGGAGGTTGACGACGGTGGTCTTGCCCGAGGCCTGGGCGAAGCCGTCGGCCATTCCGACCACGACCGCCTCCTGCAGGCCGAGCACGTAGCGGAAGTCGCCGGGGAAGTCGGCGAGCATCGGCAGCTCGGTCGAGCCCGGGTTGCCGAACATCGTCGTCATCCCGTGGGCGCGGAAGAGATCGAAGGCTGCCTCGCGAACCGTGGGCACGGGCGAACCCTACCTGGCCGGCTGGCCAGGGGCGGCGAGTCCGAACTGCATCAAATTTCCTCCCTGCTGGGTGGGAAATTTGATGCAGTTCGCTCTTGGGCGGCAGGATTTAAGAGGGCGGCCTCGTAGGGCCGATAACTCGGGGGTGAGCCATCGTCTCCTCGCCAGCTCCTGGGCGCGCTTGCTTGCGGTCTTCGCCCTTTCCCTCGCGCCCCTGTTCGCCGTCTGCGTCTACTCGCAGGCCTCGCCGATCCCGGCGACGCGGCTGCTGTACAGCGCCGGGAAAATCGTCCCGATCCCGGCCTCGATTCCGCACGAAGCGGGCGACATGGTCGACAAGCGGATCCTGCCCGACCTGCGCTGGATCGCCAAGCGCTACCCGATCTACGTCACCGACGGCTACTCCGGCCCGCTGCCGGACGGCGAACACGCCGGCTGCAACCGTTGCCACGTCCGCGGCTCCGACCACTACAACGGGCTCGCGGTCGACCTCGTGCCGCTGAACGGCGACGCGAAATGCGACGCCACCTGGGCGCCGATCACCCGCCTCGCCCGCTGGGCCGAGCCGGTCCAGAACCAGCCGCGCCCGCCCTTCCGCTGGGTCGGCTACGAAGGCGACGCGGGCCACGGCTGCGGCAACCACCTCCACCTCTCCTGGAACCACGCCACCGCGCCGGAATACACCCTGGCGCAGTGGGTCGAAGTCTTCTCGGTCAACGGCAAAGGCGCGGCACCGACTGCCCCCACCACGCCGACGAAGCCGCCGGCACCCCCGGCTCCGCCCCGCCCCTCCGGCGGGGTAGCCCAAGCCTCGACCGGCGGCCTCTCCCCCCGCGGAACCGGCGACTGATCCGAACTGCATCAAATTCTGGTTGTGTAGCCACCAAAATTTGATGCAGTTCGGGTGAGTGCAGCCTGTCCATAGGATGCGGCGATGCGTATCGTCGCTGCCCGTCTCGCCGTCTCCCTGGCAACAGGCGTCGCTCTTCTCGCTGTCGGCTGCGGCAACCAGGGTGACTCGACGCCTGTTGCCTGCCTCGAAGGGGCGGCGGCTTACGAAACGGCGCTGCGGGATGCCCCTGGGGAAGTCCGGCTGCAGGGGGACACGGCGATCAGCGAATGTCTTGCCGCTAACCAGCAGGCCGGTGACCTTGCCCAGGTCGGCGAAGCGATGGTCGAGACGGCAACCTCGCTGAACTCGCAGGCCCGCAAGCACGATGGCGGCGGAGCGGCCGTCCAGATCGGCTACCTGCTCGGAGCGGCGACGCGGGGGGCCGAAAGCAGCGAAGGCATCCACGCCGACCTCGTCCGCCGCCTCACCGTCTCCGCCCGCTACGCCCCCGGCAAGGAACCGCTCTCGCCGCAGTTCCTCTCCGCCTACCGCGAGGGCTTCGACGCCGGCCACTCCGGCGGCTGAGCACCCGGCCTCCACAGGTCAATACGCTCCGTCCTCCCCAAAAGATCTTCGACGGAGGCTTCACCTTGAGCGTTTCTGAGCAGTTGTGGGGTGGCGAGACCACCAAAGCGGTAGACAACTTCCCGGTCTCGGGCGAGCGGGTGCCGGTGCCGGTGGTGCGCTGGCTGGGCCGGATCAAGGGCGCCGCGGCGGAGGCCAACGGCGCGCTGGGCATCCTCGACGGCGACCTCGCCGAGCGGATCGCCGACGCCGGCCGGGCGATCGCCGAGGGCGAGCACGACGATCAGTTCCCCGTCGACGTCTTCCAGACCGGCTCTGGCACCTCCTCGAACATGAACGCCAACGAGGTGATCGCCAACCTCGCCGGCGAGGGCGCGCACCCCAACGACCACGTCAACATGGGCCAGTCCTCCAACGACGTCTTCCCCTCCGCCGTGCACCTGGCGGCGCTCGACGAGGTGACCCACGACCTGCTGCCGGCGATGGGCGGCCTCGAGGGCGCGCTGGAAGGCAAGGCGCAGCAGTTCGCCGACGTCGTCAAGGCCGGCCGCACCCACCTGATGGACGCGGTCCCGGTCACCCTCGGCCAGGAGTTCGGCGGCTATGCGGCGCAGGTGCGCCTCGGCGTCCAGCGGGTCGAGGCAACGCTGCGGCGGGTCGGCCAGATCCCGCTCGGCGGCACCGCCACCGGCACCGGCCTCAACACCCACCCCGAGTTCGCCGCCAAGGTGCGCGAGAAGCTGGCCGCCGACACCGGCCTGCAGATCTCCGCCCCGCTCGACGCCTTCGAGGCGCAGGGCAACCGCGACGCCCTGGTCGAGCTCTCGGGCGCGCTCAAGGTCTACGCCGTCTCGCTCAACAAGATCGCCAATGACCTGGCGCTGATGGGTTCGGGCCCGCGCGCCGGCCTCGCCGAGCTGCGCCTGCCGGAGCTGCAGAAGGGCTCCTCAATCATGCCCGGCAAGGTCAACCCGGTAATCCCGGAGGTC
>Ga0207702_10001071_pt1 | contig 28042 bp, 23 predicted proteins | sample KBSCornC62_FD_184302 | JGI IMG/M metagenome (GOLD analysis project Ga0207702, IMG submission 184302) | Corn rhizosphere microbial communities from Kellogg Biological Station, Michigan, USA - KBS Corn C6-2 (SPAdes) (version 2) | ecosystem: Host-associated > Plants > Roots > Rhizosphere > Soil ... | reverse complement strand
GGCGAGTTGGATGGCGATATCACCAGCCATTTATGTTCAGGTTCTTCTGTTAAAAATTCCAAATAAAATTGGGCGGCGCCCCGCAAAGCACTGTAAACAGATTTTAAATAAGTTTTATCGCCATTATACAGGTACCTGTCCCACAATTGGGTGGAAAGCCATGCGCCACCCGAGGGCCAAAGACCTGAATATATGGCATCGATGGGGCCGGTTATGCGCCATATATCCGTATTGTGGTGTGCAACCCACCCCCCAACGCCATACATGGTTTTTGCTGTCCCCTGCCCGGTTATTGAAAGGTCCTTCGTCATTTGTATCAGCGGCACGTGCATCTCGGGCAGGTTTGTTTCCTCCGCCGGCCAATAGTTCATCTCGGCATTAATGTTGATGGTATATTTGCTGCCCCAGGGCGGGTTCATTTTATCGTTCCAGATGCCTTGCAGGTTGGCAGGCTGCCCACCGGGCTGTGACGACGAAATGAGCAGGTACCGGCCATATTGAAAGTACAACTCGACCAGTTGAGGGTCATTCCCACCGGCAAAACCAGCCAGGCGCCGGTCGGTCGGGTTCTTTACGGAGTCTGTAACACCCAGGTTCAGGCTAACCCGGTTAAAATATTTTTGATAGGCTGCTATGCTATTTTTCAGTAAATCGCCGTAATCTTTTACATAAGCCTTATCCAGGTAACTATTAGCAGCCGTGCTTTCATCGGCGCTGAGATCATGGTAATTTACAAAATTGGTAGCTATGGATATGAATATAGTTATCTCGTTAGCGTTACTCACATTAACCGACGTATCTGTAGCGGCAAGGCTGCCTCCGCTGTTTTTTATTTTAACCAGGCTTTTAAACTTAACCGCACCAGCAATGCCATCCCTATCGCCCGAAATCCCCGAAAGCACCAGCTCATTGTCTCCTTTTGTGCATATCGTTGACTTTTGCGGACTGAACATAGCCGCACTGAAATTAAGGCTGCCCGGCTGGCTGGCGGTTAAATGAACAACCATCACCTGGTCGGGTATCGACGAAAAAACCTCACGTTTAAAAGTAACGCCGTTAACGGTGTAGCTGGTAGTGGCAACCGCCCTTGAAATATCAAGCTCGCGGTAATAGTTCTCATAACGATCATGCCCGGGGAAATTAAGGTACAGGTTACCTACAGGTTGATAGCACATACCGTTATCCTTTTCCGATTTGATCTCGCGGCTGGCAAGGGCCGCAGCCTCAGCACGTTTATTCTCAAAAATCAACTTTCTTACCTCGGGCAAAGCTGCTAATGCAGTTTTACTGTCATTACGGCTGGGGCCGCCGCTCCAAACGGTCGACTCGTTCATTTGGATAATCTCCTTTTCCGGGTTGCCGTAAACCATAGCGCCAAGCCGGCCATTGCCCACCGGCAACGCACGTTCCCATACTTTACCCGATGGTTTATCATACCAAAGCTTTAAGTTATTTTGCTGGGCAAACGCCAGCGTAAGCCAGCTTAGCAGCGTTAATGTTAATATGCTCTTTTTAATAATGATCATTTGTTGAATTACAGTTTTTTAAGCAGATAAAAAGGTCAGAGTTTTCTTCATCATTTTAAGTCCCAATACAAAACATACCGTTCGTCATGAAGCTCGTAATAAGGTATTAAGGTAATATCCCTGGCAGCTACCCCCTGTGTTTTAAAAGTCAGCGGCATATTCGCCACAGGGTTTAGCCAGGTTTCAGGTTTACTCCCTTTAGCATTCAGCGTACTAATTAAATCGCCGGGGATACTGTACCGGTTATAATCGTTCTGATCGTTGGCATACGGCGCCGGCCCCTTGATGCCTTCTTTGCCCATCTCACCTGCAAGCACCACCGGCCCATAAGCCACGGCGGCCTTATCCGGGTCATCATTGGTTGCTATCAGATGCAAGGTCATAGGGAAGGAAATGGCTATTTGGTCGCCTTTTTTCCATTTTCGCTCCAACGTAATGTAACTGCCGGGTCTTTGATTTACGGCAACGTTTTTACCGTTTACTTTGATCCGCGCGCCGGCGGTAGCCCATGACGGATAACGAATATACAGCGGCATGTTTCCGCCTTGGGCGCTGTCTATCGTCAAATAGGTGCCTGAATTCTGCGGATAACCTGTTTTCTGGGTGATCTGGACTCCTCTTTCCCTCCATTTTAAGACCGATGGAATAAAAAGATTTACAAAAATCCCTTCATCATTATGGTAGTATATTGCTTCAGCAAATTTTGCATTACTTTCAAAACCCGTTCCAACACAGCACCAAAAAGAATTGAGCGGCGTGCTGTACACTTTAAAAAGCCCAGGTTTAAAAGGCATGAAATAGGATGCCATTCCTGTTTCAGGGTCCTGGGCGGCCAAAATGTGATTGTACAGCGCCTGTTCGTAGTAATCGGCATACCTTACATCCGCCGTCCAGGTAAACAAATGCCTGGTAAGCTTTAGCATATTATAGGTATTGCAGGTCTCGGTGGTCCGGGCAGTCATGTGCCCCGCCAATTTGTCGGGCTCATCGAAATGCTCGTCATCACTGTTGCCGCCGGTGGCATAGGTATGATGGTCGATAACCGTTTGCCAGAAAAAATTTGCTATAGTTTGCTGGTCTTTACTACCGGTCAGCTCGTATCCGCGCGCTTCGCCTATGATCTTTGGGAATTGCGTGTTGGCGTGAAGTTTAGCTAACCTGTCTTCTTTATGGGCCAGCGGATCCAATACGGAATGGTCGTAAAAAAACTCCGCCAGCTCCTTATCATGAGTGTTCCCTGTAATAGCGTAAAGGTTGTACCCAACCTCTATCATGCCTCCAAACTCGTTCTTTTCCATAACAGCCAACTGGTCAGGGCTAAGCTTGTTTAACTTATGATATGCCCAGTCGCTCATTTTTTCGGCCACGTCCAGCGCCTGCTTGCTGCCTGCGTAGGTGTACATATCTGTTAACCCCGCCATTATTTTATGGATGGTGTACCAGGGCGCCCACACCGGCTGGCCGGCGATGCACCGGTCGACCAGGTTTTGAGGGAAAGCGCTCAGGTAACCGCCCTGGTTTAGTACCGCCTGGCATTGCTGCAGTGCGGTTACCAGGCTGTCGCCCCGCATTTTAAAGGCCACATCACCGGTTGACGCATACATCAGGGCGAGGCCGGATAGCACATGTCCCATTGTATGTCCCCGAAGCTCACAGTCCAATGCCTCCCAGCCGCCCAATGCTTTGGCGTAAGTTGGCAGCCCGGCATTTACACGCCAGCTATGCAGCAAACGCTTTGTGTCCATGCTCAGCAGCCACTTTCCATTCCGTTTCATGTTTTCAGTAAAGCGGCTGTCCAAAAGTCTTACATCCTGCAGGTTAAAGCTTATCGCCTTAGCAGTAATATTTGGCCTCAGCTTTAACAAAGAATCGGACTGGCCAATATATTGCGCCCTGGCACAAAAGGGTATGCAGGCAGCAATAAGGGCCGCATGTGTGATGAGTTTTTTAAAGGTTATTGCTTTCATTATTGATGGGCCACTGTACATTAGTTTAATTCCATAATAGTTGTGCCTTTGGCAATTCCGTTTTCATTAAATGCATCTATAGTGAAGTAATACTTTTCATTGGCGTTAAGGCTCCTGATGGTGACGCTGTCGGCCCCCAGCACCTCGTAATTTTGGTACAGTTTATCCTTTGCTGTGCCATACCTTATGTTGAACCCCGTTGCGCCGGCGGGTATCGTCCAGTTTAATTTGACTTCGCAACGGTCGGACGGTGAACGTTCCATTTTTAAATCGTTTACTGCCGGCGGCATCTTCCCTCCTCCTTTGCCAAAAACACGTAAGTCCGCAAGTGCAAAGGTGCCGCCTGGCATGTGATCATTGGTGAGCCGTATATAGCGTGCATTTACCGGTGTTGTTAATTCAATGTAATCGTGCGGGGCATCGGTTTTGCTGTTGGTTTTGTCGGCCAGTAATTTCCAATTCTTTTTATCGGACGAATACTCAAGCAAGTATTGATAAAAAATACCCCGACTGCGACCGAACAACTTTGTTTCATTTTCAGCGTAGTTGATCTGTATGGCATTAATGGTGCAAAGCCTTTTCAAATCCATCATCATCCACTCTCCCTTGTCGCCGCTTTTTGCGCTCCAATAGGTGCGTATTTCCTCATCACTGGCATAGCTTGCGGGGTGACCGGGTAATTCAGAAGATACTTCGACAGGCTTTTTATAAGACAATAGCATCCAATCCAGAAATAGTTCGGAAGGACTGGAAATCTTTTTCCCTGGCACTTTGAGGGGGAAATCGCCAAAACCGGTGTATACATGAAATTCGCCGTCCTTATCAAAAAAAGCAGGAAAAAGCCCTAAGCGACGCTCAAACATGTGTTTTTGCGAGATCGTCATGGTACTGATATGCCAGTAATTACCATAATTATCCTGAAAAGTACTGCTATGCCCGGCCCCGGCAATAAAACCCTCCGGTTTATACGATGCAGGGTTATCGGCGCCGGGCGTAAACGGCCCCAGCGGGCTATCCGCTACGTAAACGCCATCGCAATAGCTTTTAAACTGGGTGCCCGGCGCGGCATATTGCAGGTAATATTTGCCGTTATGCCTGGTCATCCACGAGCCTTCGATCCATGGGTTTTGAGGCTGATCATTATAGTCACCGGAGCGTTCCCATCCAAATTGTTTTTTATTGCTGTTGAAAAGGGCTATAGGCTTGCCGATCGGATTGAACGTTTTAGTATCCAGTTCGACGCCATAAATAGGGTTTACATTCGAGCATCCGTAATAAAAAAACAAGCGCCCGTCATCATCCACGAATAAATCCGGATCGATCATACCTATCGGGAAGGCCGCATTTACCACTTGCCATTTGCCCGATTTCGGATCGCCCGTTTTATATATTTTTACCGGCGCACCGCCCGAAGCTATAAAATACAAAGTGTCTTTCATCACTACCGCGGCAGGCGCGTAATCTTCCAGCGGAAGGTCAGCTGTAGTGATCAAATCCCAGCTGATCAAGTCTTTTGAATGAAAGTAGCCGCCTGACTTGGATGCAAACAAGTAATATTCTCCTTTATAGGTCACCATCGTCGGGTCGGCTGCCTCGCGCCGCGACGGGGTGTCCAAACAAAACCGGTAGCTCAGGTTCACCGGGTTACAAATGGTGGTTTGATGTGTACTTACCAAATCGTTCCCCTGCGCGTAAACCTTTACCGCAAAAGCTATACACATTGCAGCCGCGAATGTTGCTTTTATTGTCGTCTTCATCCGTGATGATCCCTTATTTAAATAACAGCTGCGCAAAGTTGAAAAGGTTGTTTCTCCAAACCGGCCAGGTGTGCCCGCCCGGGTATTCGCTGTACTGATACTTTATTTTCATGTCATCAAATTTGGCTAACATGATCTTACAATTTTTATAGGCTATATCCTCCTTGCCGCCCGCTGAGATCCAAAATTGCTTCAAATTGCTGTTGATAGTTGCCGCGTTAGCATTCATGAACGCATATTGCGGATCGGATAAAGCGGGCAAGTTTGCAAACCAGCCGGAACTAAAAACACCGAGATAGGCAAACATATTCGTGTTTTTTACCCCTGCATATAACGTTTGCAAACCGCCAAGCGATAGGCCTGCCAATGCCCTGCTACCGGCATCATTCTTCGCGCGGTAATTAGTTTCAACAAAAGGTACCACGGCATCCTTGAGTTCTCTTTCAAACAGTTTTAACGCATCTTCGTTAAACCCTGCGCCGTTAAAGTTACCGTCCATCATTACCACCAGCATCGGGACGGCTTTTTTATCCGCGATCAGGTTATCCAAAATAAGGTCGGTTTTACCTTGCATGGCCCAGCCGCGCTCATCCTCGCCGCCGCCATGCAGGATGTATAGCACCGGATATTTTTCCGTTGCGTTAAGATCGTAACCGGGTGGCGTATAGATGTACATCTGGCGCCAGCTGTTTGTAACCTTTGAAAAATAATTTTTGATGCGGATATCGCCGTGGGGCACATTGCGCAATGCATAGTAGGCGCCGCCGGCAAATGGAATTTCTACCCCGCTTGCCATTCTTCCCATTCCATAAAAAGTTTCGCTTGCCGGGTCGGCAACGGGAAGGCCGTCAATTATCAGCGAATAATAATGAAAGCCTTCGCTAACTGAATCGGTAGTTGTCGTCCAAACACCGCTTGTGTCTTTTACAAGGTCGTATTTACGCACCAAATCAATCTGTACCCGTTTTGCGTCAGGAGCTTTAATGCTGAAAATAACACGGTGGTCCGAAAGTATCTGCGGATAATTTGCAGAGCGTATATTAGTGGCAGCAGGCGCCCCGGCAACCGGGTACCTCGAAAAAGTGGAAATATCAACCGGTTTAAATAACAGCTGGGAAAACATATAAAGCCCGTGTTTCCAAATCTTAAATTCATGTACCCCCGGTTCAATAAAATAAATATGAGGGACATTGTTCTTTACCAGGTAATCATGTGTCCTTTTGCTGAACGAGAGCAACCCGTCGCTTGCCCCGCACGATATCCACAACAATTTCAGCTTTTGCCTGGCCTCACCGGGATTTGGGAGCAGCTCCTGCGGTGTTTTTGTGTTGGGCGCCGCAGAAAAGGCGCCGACCCAGGCAAATTTATCCAAATTCCCCAAACCGAAGTTCAGCGACTGCCCGCCCCCCATCGACAAGCCTGCAATTGCGCGGTGTTCCCGGTCGGCGTATACCGGGTATTTCTTTTCGATGTAAGGGATCAGGTCATTCAGCAAGTCCTTTTCAAAATTCGCAAATGCCTGCACCTTGTCCGGGGCCATTATATTGCCGGTCGGGCGGTCGTCCTTCATGGCGCGTCCGTTTGGCAGCACCACTATCATAGGTTCAATTTTGCCATCGGCATAAAGATTGTCCAGTATCACCTGGGGGCTGCCGCCGTTCAACCATTCCTTTTCGTCGCCGCCTATGCCGTGCAGCAGGTACAATACCGGGTATTTAGTTTTCTTTGAATAGCCCGGCGGTGTATAGATCAGCGACCGCCGGTTAACGCCTACCGTTTTCGATGGATAAGTGATGGTGTCGATAGTACCATGCGCGATATTTGTGCGCGGTACGTCATACCCCGGCTGCGGGGGCTTAACAACGCCCTGGGCATAAGCGGTGGCGCTAAAAATAAGCAGCGCAAATACAGTATTGATCAACTGTTTAGTGTTCATGGTTTTGCTGGTATAGTTTGTGCGATTGGGCTAAATTAACCCGGCAGATGTTTGGCGGATACAACTAATTGTTGTACTTATACTAATTTTGTTTGATACTTGTGAGCCCCGGAGCCGGAGAGGCAATGTTTTGCGCCCATCGCCCTCGCCCCACTCTTGTTACCTTTACTATCATGTGCCTGATTCCTAACTCAAATGACCGGCACTTTTGGATTTTATAGCGAGACATTTTCCCGAGGGACTGAAAATCAAAAAAATAATTGCATTGGGGCGTTCACCATTACAATTTTTTTTATTTAATTTTAGTTTATGCAATAGCGGTGACCATTCGCCGGGGTAAAGCATAAATTATTAAACCTTTTAAGCCAATACGGTGTTGTTAAAGTACCAATAGTATCACTTTTAATATAAAATCTGTCATGAGTCAGGTCAGCGAAATAAAGTGTCCGGTCTGCGGAAAATGGTGCACATGGACAAGTAAAATAGATGAAAAATGCCCGAATTGCCATTCATACCTCGACCCGGGGCGCTTAGCGTATGCAGAAGAAAAGAGGATAAATAGTGAAAAGACCAGGAAAAACAGCTACCTGGTGATCAAGGAAACCGATGACCCGGTTATTCAAATACTAAAGCAGTTTATAAACTGGCTGAGGTGGGGCACCTATTTTGGAATCTCGGTGATCTATTTTGTTATCGCGCTTATGGTAATCGTGTATGGTTTGGCGATGATTTAAAAAGGTGAAGGGCATAGTGCGACCGCAAAAGCTAATTTAAAACAGTCTTCGTTTTAAAGCAATGTTCCTGTTCGTTTTTCAAAAAAAGTAAAATTTACGCAGAAAATGTGCGCGGGTTTGGCGCGAAAATTTATTTTTTTCACAAAACAACCCCGGTTTTCCGGGAACGTTCCCGGGGGGTAGATTAATTTTAAGTAAAAATCACTTAGTGTACTCAATACAACATTCTTTCATCAAAAAACGCGTTTCGGCACTAATTGCGGCGGAAATTACGAAATTAACCTCTGTGTAATTATTTTGAATATTATTTCTATTTAGTTAAAATTACTCGCTGAATATTATCGTAAATTAATTTTTAACTTTAGTTAAAATTAATTTGGAAATGATATTGATAAGCGTACCTTAGTCTTAGTGTGCAACGTCGCACAAAACTTTAACCGATACAATAATACCTGCTCCCTGGTTTATTTAAGTTAACGAAAAATGATAATGGTGAAAACGCCATTAATGGGCTGATCCTTGCTTAAGCTTTATTGTTTCACAAAGCTATCTGCCGGGAATAAAAAGAAGAAATGCCAAGCCATATTGGTTGCGGATTCCGGGAACGTTCCCGGCGATCTTGGCGAACTATAAAATGAGAAACAAACATAAATTATAATACCCTATTTACTTAAAAACAAAAAATATGAAAAGACAAATTTACCGGCTTACCAGGGTCTCGCTGGGGCTCGCATTGTTATTAACTTTTTCGCAATGTAAAAAAGCAGCTATTACCGAAACGGCGCCTGTCGTATCAATAAAAGGCAATGGCTTTCACCCTGATGCGGCGCCCGGCCCGGGCGGCGGCGTTTTAATGCAGGCTTTTTACTGGAATACGCCCAACACATCGTCATGGTGGCAAAATGTCAACAGTAAAATAGCCGCCTGGGATGCTGCCGGCATTTCGGCCATCTGGCTCCCTCCTGCCACTAAAGGGCAAAGCGGCGCCTCGAGTATGGGATACGATCCTTATGACTACTTTGATTTCGGCACTTACAACCAAATGGGCTCGGTAACCACGCGCTTTGGCAACCTTACCGATTTAAACACGCTGATATCCAACGCACACAGCCATAATATACAGGTATACGCCGATATGGTGTTAAACCATTGCAGCGGGGGCACTTTAGAGGCCAATCCTTATACCGGCACCAATACCTACACTAAGTTTACGCCGCTTTCGGGCAAATTTAACCGCAGCGCAAGCGATTTCCACCCCAATAACATTCATGCATCTGACGAAGGTTCATTTGGCGGGTTCCCGGACCTTTGCCATGCGCAGGCCAATGTTTCCAACTGGATATACAACGGCACCTACAGCATGTCGAGGTATTATAAAAACACCATGCACTATGATGGCTGGCGCTTTGATTATGTATTAGGCTATGGCGCATGGGTTGTTCAAAACTATGTTAACAGCGTGGGCGGTTTCGCGGTAGGCGAAGACTGGGACGGCAACGCAGCCAACCTGCAAAATTGGGTTAACGCAACCGGTGGCACTTCATCAGCTTTCGACTTTGCCTGCTTTTACAGCATGCACTCGGCTTTTGACAGTAACGACCTAACCCAGTTAAATGACGATATGCTCCTCAAACGAAACGGTGCAAAAGCCGTTACTTTTGTAACCAATCACGACACGGACATCATCGGCAATAAAATGTCAGCCTACGCCTATATCATGACGCACGAGGGTTATCCCTGTGTTTTTTATAATGATTATGAACTGTGGCTGGATAAAGGCAAAATGAATAACCTGATCTGGATACACCGCACTTTGGCCGGCGGAACAACCACTAACCTGTACTCCGCGACCGATCAGTACATCGATCGCAGAAACGGTTATGGTGCAGCGCCGGGTGTAATTGTATATTTCAACGGAACCGCAAATTGGCAGCAGCAATGGGTAACCAGTAACTGGGCCAACAAGCAGGTAAAGGAATATACCGGGGTGTCCGGTTGGGTACAGACGGTTGCCGCCGACGGGAGGGTATTGATCGAGGCTCCGCCACACGGCTATGCCATTTGGTCGATCACAGGATATTAATGAGTGAGAAGAGCCAAGAATCAAGAGCCAAGAGGCAGAAAAATACAGGTGAGAAACTAAAATTGCACAATGCGACGCATTTGTCTGGTGGTAAACCAGTCCCATTTTTTTTCCATCCTGATTCCTGGTTTTTGGCTCTTGATTCTTGTCTCTTGGTTCTTGATTCTTAGAAGTTTAGACGCAAACCTGATTACAAAATGAAATTATATTCCCCGGGTATTATTCTATCTGTTATTTTATTATATAGCTGTCATCCTATTGATAAAAAGCCAAACAATCCGAATGAGTTGGCTTATCATGCTGATGATGCTGAGGCAGGCCCGCTGTCGGCCGCGTTAACGCTTTCGGCCGATATGTCAAGCGGGAAGCTGACGTCGAAGGTAAAATTGAGCAATACCGGGCCAGACCCGGTTGAAATACAGGAAATAGCCGTTGCCACCAACCGGGGCCTGCGCTCGTTACCCGAAAACGGCAGCGGCTCTTTTTCGCTAAGACCAGGATCAGACAGCACCGTTTCGTTAAAGTTTCAACCGGTAAACGACCTTAAATTCTACCAGGTTACCGGCCTGCAGGGAAGTCTTAAACCTGCTTATAACGTTTTGATCTCGTATAACATAACCGGTAATAACAGTTTTGCAACCCTGGCCCTTAAATCGCAATCGGATAAAGGTAGCTACCTGAACTATACCAGGAAATATAACAAGCCGGTTACAGGTTACTCCTTTAACACCAAAACCGGTTTTAACGAAAATGAAAAGAAATACCTCGGAGTCCTTAGATTGGGTGACCAACCGGGCTTTGTTTATCTAAGTGAACAGGAGATCGCCGTTTCCGGCCTCAACTTTCGCCTGAACAGCTATTACCGGCAGGATACGCTGCATGCTGAATTATCTGTTTTGAATCATGCGGGTTTCCCGGTTAAATTCATTCCGGGCGCTTTTGATATTGCTGAAAACGAAAGTAAGGGCCACGCCGGAAACAAAATCATCAGCGTTGAAAAGGCCTCCGGCTCACAGCAGGACCCTTACGTGATGGAAAAAGGAGACCGGCTATTGATCCATTTCAAAAAATACCTGCAAATAAAAAGGCCGGAAAGTGAAACCCTGTTAGTGCATCTGCGCACGGCTTTTGTGCTTAATGGCCCGAAAAATCTGTTTAATCAGGATGTGCAACTGTTACCTTTTGGTGACCAACAGCAGGAATAACGGCGATAGCATCTTTGGGCGCTGTCAGCATTTTTACAAGTCTGATATTCTGGTCGTACAGGTTTCAGTTCAGCCGGTTCAATGCGCCCTCCCCTGCTCACTCTCCGCCCCGCCGGTTTCACGTTTTTGCGGGATATTGTTCGACTGGCCAAAACTATAGGTAAATGCAAGGGTAACCGCCCGGGTATCCAGCGAGTTGTTGAACGTGGCCCTGGCGTTGGCAATATTGGTGATGGTGCCGCTCGGGCTAAACGAGTGCAGCAGATCCTGCACGGATAGCTTGATGCTGCCTTTGTTATTCAATATCTTTTTTTGCACAGCTGCATTCAGCATGCCTTTTGGCAGGGTGACAAACTGCCCGTAAGTGCCGCCTGAGTCAAAAAAACCGCTCAGCTCGGCGCTCCAGGTGGGCGAAATGGTGAACTGGTTATTGCCGTTGCCCGCAAAGGTAACCTGGCTCTGGTTCAAATACCCGGTATAAAACGCCCCCTGGTAGGTGTTTTTGTACACCTCGGCATACAGGTTAACACTCCACCATTTTGTTAGCGCAAAATTGGTACTTACCGAAAGATCCACCGTTTTTTGCAGACCGATATTTCCCTGGGTGCTGATAAACACGTTGCTATCGCGGTGTATGGTTTCGCCCTGTACATCGGTGGTGCGGTTGTAGGCCAGCGCCACCGTAAACAGGCTGCGGTAGCTGTAGGCCAGCTTGTAGTTATCGGTAAACTGTGGCCGCAAAAAGGGGTTGCCCGTAAAATAGGTAAACTCATCCACAAAAAAGGTAAATGGATTTAAGCTGCCATAATTGGGCCGGCCGATGCGGCGCCCGTACGAGGCCACCAGCACGTTATGCCCCGCCGTATCCAGGTTGTAGGATACATAGGCCGTTGGGAACAGGTCGGTGTAATGGTTGATAAATGAGGAATCGGCCCGCTGTGCATTGCCCAGCTGGTGGCCGTTACCGTTGGTATTCTCCAACCGCAGGCCTGTTTGTATGGCAAAGCGGCCAAAGTTTTTATTAAAATTAACATACGCCGCGTTAATGTTTTCCTTGTACAAAAACCGGTTGGTTTTGCTGTAATCGATGGTGCTAACGCCATTCATTACATTAAAATAATTGGCTGCGTTGTCGGTATTTACATAGCTGCTTTTGATGCCGGCCTCCAGCTTTGCCTTGCCCTTTAGCGGGTGGGCATAATCAGCCTTGGCGCTGTAAATATTGATCACCGCCGGCAGATCATCATTCAGCATCGTCGAATTGGTTAAGTTACCATCGGGTAAATAGGTGTTGTTTACAAAACCCTGGTTACCGCCAGCCACGTCGCGGATATAATCCAGGTCAAAATTGAGCTGCCGCCCGGCGCTGTCAAACTTATGGGTATAGTTAAGGTTGAGGCCATTGCTGTTAAATTTGTTTTTTGAAGTGTTGAGGGTGGTGATGGTTGAATCCAGCGCGCCCCCCTGGCCGTACAGCAGGCTGTATACCGGGCTGTTGTCGTGGTCGCGCTCGATGGTGCCTGTATAAACAATACCCCAGGTGGTTTTGGGCGATGCATAAAAGTCCATACCCGCCTTAATATTGGTATTGTAGTTGGTGGGCCTGAAATACGAAATGTCCTTTAGCGACGAGGTGGCATTGCCGCTTGCGTCCAAATAATCACGGTCAATCTCCAGCCTGCGCCAGGTGCGCTGCTCGTCATAGCTCAAATTGGCAAACAGGTTAACTTTGTTAACGCGGTAGTTCATGTTGATGTTCTCGCTGTTGCGGCCATAAAAGCCCTGGGCATAATCGCCGCCCAGCACGGCATGGAACCCTTTGATGGTATTCTTTTTGGTTTTGATATTGATCACCCCAGCATTGCCGGCGGCGTCATATTTAGCCGGTGGGTTATCCATCAGCTCGATCTGGTCCAGCGACGAAGCCGGCAGCGACTTCAAATACGTAACCAAATTGGTGGCCGAAAGATAAGTAGGCTTATCATCTATTTTTACCATTACGCCGCCTTTGCCCTTAAAAGTGATATTGCCGTCGGCATCCACCTGCACGCCCGGCGTTTTTTGCAGTACCTCCAAAGCGTTGGTGCCCGTATTGCTGATCAGCGCGCCCACGTTAACCACCGTGCGGTCTATCTTTTGCTCCACGAACGACTTCTTAGCAGTTACCGAAACGCCATTCAGCGTTTTATCGGCCGGTAACATTGCAAAGGCCGGCAGCGCAACCGCCTGCTGTCCGCTTACCACAACGCTGCCGCTGATGTAAGTTTTATAACCAATATAAGTGGCTTTAACCAGGTAAGTACCGTCCTTAAGGCTTGCAAACGCGAAGCTGCCATCCTGGTTAACCAGTTGGTTGCTTACCATTGTGGAGTCTTTGGCGATCAGTAAGATCACCGTTGCACCGTCCAGCGGTTTTTTGGACTCATCCAAAACGGAGCCGGAAATTTTACCGGTGGAGGTTTGGGCGTTGGTGAGGTTGGATAGTAAAAGGTTGAAAAGGGTTAATAAAAGTAGAGGTGTTAGTTTCATAGCCATAAGACGACGGATGGGGGTAAGGCGTTACAGGGGGAAACTAATTTATTAGGAGGATGGCATGGTATTCAAGGCAGTATTGTTTTTGTATCGCGTAATTTTGCGGCGGACACCCATGCCCCAAGGAAAGCTTGCTTTTAATCAAAATAAAAGTTAGTTTTACTAAAAACGTAGTCCTTTCACCAATGAAAAAATCCGAGATCGCGGAATTAATTATTACCTATAAAATTCCCATCGATGAACTAAGCGAAAAAAGCACCGTTTCAAAAGAAACCATCCTCACTATATTAGCATATACCAATGAAGCGGTGAGTCACGACATGCTGTTAAAACTAAAGCGATCTATAAATGAATTTATTTTAGAGCACCGTTCGTCTCAGTTACATAATTCGCTTCAGTTAATAAAAGAAAATCAGTCAATTGAAGAACAATTGAGTCGTTCGCGCGCACGATCTATCCGTCTTGTCGAACTTTCAAGGAAGTTAAGAGAACAAGGGATTCGTGAATCTGAAGCAATGCAAATTAAGGAAGAACTACATCTATTGATTGACCAAGGCAACGCGTCTGACGAAGAAGTTGCGGATCTTTTATCAGATATTTCAATACTTTATAGAATGCAAGGTGGGGCGGGGATTAACTTTGAAATTGAAGGCATCACAACACTATCAAGACGGTCTCATGCTTGAATCATCCGAAAATGAAAAGCTGACCACCGTTAGAGGTGTTCCCAAAGAAACCAGTGCTGATGAGCGCTCAATATGGAAAAAATTTTTGGGGTTTTTTATCCCGTTTCTTGGTCACAAATATGAATTAGGCGAACGCTACTTAGCTGCTAAAGTCGCACACGAAGAGGCTGAGGCTTTCAAAGCGTTTGCTGAAGGGTTAAACAGCTTGGAATCGGCGCGTAAAATCGCTAGAGAGGCTTCCACAATTGAGGCTATAAAAATACAGGATGTAGGCAAAAGTAGTTTTACAGAAAGGGAAATTTCTGAAATGGCAGCACAAATTGCAGGTAAACTTGCATATCTTAAAACGGTCAAAAACCTTCAACTTTATGCTGAAATTAAACAAAGCGACGAGATCGAAGCTAAATCCTCTACCGACAAACTGTAATGACCTTAAAAATAAATGACGTAAGCCATCCAAATGAGGGCATCGCCTGGGCGGGCTTGCATACGAAAAATTAGTTTCCTGTAAACCCAAGAAATCTAATAGGCGAATCAAATAGCATGTCAAAAATTATTTTTTAAATTCTCACTTCTTTACTGGCAAAATGGAAATTGATGATTGATATTTTGAAATACTTATGCGGAACAGATAGTACTGGGAACACATTCGAAAGAACGGCTTCCCCTCCGGTTCAAGTGCCCCGCTTGAACCCAAACAAATGTAAGCGTCCCGCTTACAATAATCATTTGCCAGGCAAAGAAATATTCAGGATATTTATTACTTGCAATGCAACGCCTCAACCGGCGGCGGCGGATTCAAGTGGTTTCAAAAATCCAACAGGATGCAATTGATTTCGGAAATCTTTGCAAAGCCCTTGTCAGCAGTAATTAGCGGAAGTTGCAATAATTGTGCAGAGGCCGCAATTATTGCATCGGGAAGCTTAATGTTATGTTTGCGCTTTAAGTTAATAACCAACTCGGTTAAGGCTTGAGAATGGTTGACTTTAACGCAGGTGCCCAGCATTTCATTGATTACCGCTTCTTCATTTTTCGAAATGTTTTGCTTACACAACAATTCAATTTCGGTTATGTAGGAGAATGCCCAGGTATCTACCGTAAAAGGCAAAATGAAGGGGTTTTGATCAAGCAGGTATATAAAACAATTGGTATCGGCAAGGTATTTAATCCCATTCATCCCTTACCTTTTTTTGATATTCCAGACCGTCGCCAAATGCGCCCTTAAGTTTACCATAAAAGTTACTTAATGATTTCTTTTTTGACTTTGGCAGCTTTTTAATCGCCTTATCAATATCTTCCGCCTTAGTGTCTTTATTAATAGTGATTACCATGCTGTCGGGATTAAACTAAAACAAAAATAAATATAAATCTCCGATTTTTATTCCCGGCAACGCATATAATCTCCGAAATTAATTTGGCTGGCGTTAGTCCCCCGCCGGTTCAAGTCCCGCTCGAACCCAAACAAATGTAAGCGTCCCGCTTACATTAACCATTTGTAAGGCAAAGAAATATTCAGGATATTTATTACCATGCAATGCAACGCCTCAACCGACGAACTTTACTTTGTCACCTTAACCGTGGTAGACTGGATAGACGTATTTACCCGCCGCTATTACAACGACTTCATTATCGAAAACCTCGCCTGGCGCCAACAAAAAGCAAAGCTCAATATTTACGCTTACGTCATCATGACCAACCATATCCACATGGTGGCCAATGTTACCGACGGGTCATTGGGCGATGTATTAGGACGCTTTAAGAGCTTTACGTCAAAAGAGTTGTACAAGATGATAGCCGCCAACACACAGGAAAGCCGGCGGGAGTGGATGCTGAAAGCTTTTGACCGCGCGGGTAAGTACAATCCTCTAAACGAAAATCATCAGTTTTGGCAGAATGGCAATTATCCCGTGGTCCTTTACACGCCCGCAGTTATCGAACAAAAAATCGATTACATACACGAAAATCCGGTAAGGGCCGGGTTTGTGGGTTCGGCCCATGAGTATTGGTACAGCAGTGCAAATCCTGAGAGCCCGCTGAAGATCATTTGGTAATGTCAGCGGGACGCTGACAAGGGGTTTGGGTTCAAGCGGGACGCTTGAACCGGCGGCGGTTATTTACTGCAATAATTGTATGCCGAATCGGCCGTGATGACAATATTATTGATTTTACCCCTGCTGTAAGTGGCTGTAACATCTTTCTCGACGATGATCAAACCACGCGTAATGGGCAGATCAGCGTCAAACAAACCGGCGGGGAAACTGCCTTTGATGATAAAAAGCCTGAAATTATTGCCGTACAGTTGGCTATTGTCATACTTGGTATCCACCTCGCTATTATAAGTTCGGTTACAATCGATATGATTCATATCCGATCTTACAGCCACGCTTTTAACGATATATCCGTCCGCAGTTACAGGAAGCTGGCATATTATCGATTGCTTTTTCTTATCAAATGTACCTTTTTTCAATCCAAAAAAGCCGTCAATATTATTTTCGCTTATATTAAGATATACTTCGAAAGCAGCCTGGTCACTCAGAATATGGGTGGAGTTATAATACTTAAAACCCTGTACCGACAAATAAACTGCAGCGATCGCTATTATAAAAAACCCGACCAATCTTTTCATAGTGTTTCTGTTATCCACATAAAGCCTGGCAAGTTTGGGTGCGTGTAGCCATCTATTGGGTAAATATAAATACAAAAGCCCGGCCGGAAAGCAAAAAACTACCCCGATGTCCGAAGTTTTCCGCCGACCGCTGCATCAATGCGAATTTGTACGACGACAAGTAAAATTTCATGGAGTAAGCTTATATTGAATTTTTTTGAAGATATTTTATCCAATTATTGAAATGGAATACATGCCGGACATGGTCGTTTTCAAAAAATACTGTTAATTCGGTTTTTAGCCAGTCCTCAATAGCTGCATAAGTAAATTTTGCGCTTTCAACCGCCGCGATAGCATTACTTTGGGTGATGAGGTAAGCGGTTAATTCGTCCTTTGTAAACTTTACCGTATTTTGAAAGCTTTCAGTCCAGGTTAATATCAGTTTCTGGGGTTCAAGGTTCTCCGGGATCCATTTGTATGTGTTGTTACGCGGCGGAGAAGGGAAACGCTGAAGGTAAACCTCCTTATGCCAGCGGGCGAAATCAGCTTGATTTTCCATTTCGCCGTGGAACGCGTTTTCATAAATAACCAGGAAGGCGTCTTTTTTTAATAACCGGCTGGCTTCCGCCAAAAATTCATCAATATTAAACCAGTGAACGCCGGAACTGACGGTTACCAGGTCGAATTGATTGTTCGGGAGGGGCTGCCGTTCAGCCGCGGCGACACAATAAGTTATGCCATCTTCGGACGTGGCCACCTTCAACATCTCCTCCGAAAGATCAGTCCCAAACACCTTTTCGGAAATAGCTAACAGCGCTTTGGTTGAAAGGCCTGTGCCGCATGCGATATCTAAGGCAAATTCCAGCTTATGATCAAGGTGCAGGTACGCCTTAATATGGCCGATAGTATTTGCATGAAAATGCGGCCTGCCCTTATCATACCGTATCGCCGCCGCATGCGAGCCGAAATAATTCATAACGGATTAAATTTTATTATCATATCCCGCTGCGAAACCAACTGCATCCACGAGCACGAAAACGGACAGGGGCCTTTATCAGTTCTTCCGGTCAACAATTCCGCGTGTGATTATGCTGGTGACAACTCCGTCACAAAGCAAAAGACAAAATCGGTGTTGGCCCGGTCATCAACATAATAACACACTCATTTTCAGCCCATAACGGCAGTCCGCCGCTGCCCTGTAACGCTTTTTGCCAATGTCAGCAGCACGTTTTGAACCTAAAACTGCAAAAAGTGTTCAAAAAAAGTCGCAAAGCTGTCCAAATTTGCGGCCTTGCTAATTTTTAAACGCCTAAAAATGAACGTTTTCGATAGTGTTTTAACGCTTGATCGTGTGAAAAAATTGAACACTTCGGAAGGGTTTATCCCCTACCCCAACAACTCGTGTATATACCCGGCGCTCCCTTTATAATTGTCAAAATTCATTTCGACGAAGAAATTATGGAGGCCGCCTTTTTTGCCGGCTTTAAAAAACTCTTTCCAATCGATAATGCCCTGGCCGATGGGTACTTGTTTTTTGTCGGCTGTCCAGTCTGACAGGTGGGCCGAGATAAACCGCCCCGGGTATTTTTCAAAATAGGTGGGGCCGCTAAAGCCAAGGGTGATCACCTCGGTTTGAAACTGCATTTTTACCAGCTTGCCGTCCAGCGCTTCCATAATGGCATCATAGATGAGCTGGCCTTCCAGCATCTGAAATTCCTTTTGATGATTATGGTAGCCGGTGGCAAGGCCTGCGGCTTTTATCTTTTCGGCGGTCTTATTATACTTCTCGGCGGCGGCTTTATAGCCGGCGATGGTATTTTCGGGCACGTCGAAGCCGGGGGTTACCATCTGCATCATGCCCAGGGCGTGGGCAAATTCGATGCACTTATCCAGGTTGTTGTTCAGGTCATTTATACCAAAATGGCAGCTTGGACAATACAGGCCGGCCTCGTTGATCATCGTTTTTAAATCCGTCGGTTTTATTTTTACCAGGGCGCCGAAGCCGGCATTTGCATAACCTGGCGGGTAGCACATTTCGGTGGACTGGTATCCCAGAGCCGCCATGGTTTTCATTGTGCCGGCAAAATCTTTGGCTATCATGTCCCTGATGGGATAGGTTTGAAATCCAACAGGGAATTTATAGGCATTCGCGGCCTTTAAAAAGCCGGGAATAGCGGACAATGCTATAGCGCCAACGGCGCTTTGAGTAATAAATTTTCTTCTGTTCATGGTTTTAGAGATTTGAGAAAGAATTAAGAACCACGAGTCAAGAACCAGGAGTCAAGAACCAGGAAAACACGGGCATTTAGCGTTTTTATCCTGATTCCTGGCTCGTGTATCTTGATTTTGGACTATCGTTTATATCGCCGCCGGATCCCATCCGTTGCGGTACTGACGAGACAAATACTTATTGGCGTCCGGGACATTCGTGATCTGCCGGCTGGCGGCATCATATTTCAACAAATGCCCCGACCGCAGCGATACCGCGTACAGATTAATGGCTTCGGTAAGCGCTTCTGCTTCGATAAAACTGCCCGGGTATTGTGTATTGCTTTTGCACGATGTGGCAAAAAGCGTAAGCGCGTCAACCATTTTATTGTCCGCGTAGGATTGCGGCGCCTGTATGTCCGTTTTTATCGGGGGGTTCTTTTTGTGGTACAGCACAGGTTTCTGTACATTAAACCCGGCGAGGATCTTGCCTTTATCGCCTACAAACATCATGCCTTCAGCGGGAAGCTCTTCATTGTTCGCCGCAACTTCATCCGGGGTTGAAGGACGGATACCGCCATCCCACCAGCAAAGGTCGACCGGCGGACGGTCGCCGTTGGCCGGGTATTTAAAGCGAACAGTACAGGCCATCGGGAACGAGAAATCATTCTTCACCTGGAAGGGCACCACGCCTCTCATATCCACAAAATGGCTCAGGTTAGGTATGATTGCCTCTGGCGAAGTCAGCTGCAATGCATTAAACACTGTCCATAAGCTGTAATGTCCCATATCCGCCATCGAGCCGCCGCCGAAATCATACCATCCTCTGAAAAACATATTGGTATACTCAGGCGAATAAGCCCTGTCGGCTTCCGGGCCAATCCAAAGGTCCCAGTTCAGTCCGTCGGGCACGGTTACCGGATCCTTAGGCAATGTGGGGAATTGCGGCCAAACGGGCCGGTTTGTCCAGTTATGCACCTCCTTCAGCTTACCAATCTTCCCGCCATTGATCCACGCCATCACCTGGTCCATCGATCCGTTCGAATCCCAGGGTATCAGGTGGGTTACCACGCCGCTTTGTTTGGCCATGTCTATTACAGCCTTTCCTTCCAGCAAACGGTTGCTGAGGGGCTTATGCATCAGCACATGTTTTTTGCGTTTCATAGCGGCTATGGCAAACAGCCCGTGCAGGTGGTCGGGCGTCATGATCTTTACAGCATCCAGGTCGTTTTCTTTTGCAAGCAGCTCGCGGTAATCGGCGTAAGCCGTCACCCCTTTAAAATTGTCCATCGACCGCTTATTGCGATAATAAGTATCGACAATATCCTTACCGTTATCACGGCCGCCGGGTATAGTGTTATCTCCGCCGGGCGTCCAGTCAGCTTTGCCGATAGTCTTGCGGATGGTGTCTCTTAATCCATTCGGCGACCAGTCGCGGTAGCCGACCGCGTATTGATTAGGGTCACAAACGGCTACGATTTGTACATTCGGCACCGCCAGCAGCGGCATCATTTCGCGGAAGCCCTGCGTACCGCAGCCAACATAGGCCAGGGTTAGTTTGTCGCTTGGCGCGACACGGCCAGGGCCGCCAAGCACATGCCGCGGCAAAATACTGAAAGCCAAAGCGCCTGTTGCGGCCACTTTTACAAATTTTCGCCGGTCGATCTGTGAGCCGGTGGTTGCATCAGATTGTTCTGAGGCGGGCGCGTCGCCGCCGTCATCCAGGAGTGGGTCTGTTTTCATACATTGAGGTTTATAATCGGGGTAGTGTATAAACTTAGGAAATTAATTCCAACATCGTATTTGTGTAACTAAAAATTTATAGTGGATGGTTTTGCGCTCAAAAAAACACAGTCAGCTTCAGCTTTGCAAAAAATGGCACACCGGGGGTATAGCTCACTTGATCAACGGGCGATGCTTCGCCTTTCAATCGCGAAATATAATCAAACTGCGCTTCGTCCCACTGGCGGTTGAAAAGATTTTCAATAGCCAGGCCTATTTCATAGCGTTTTTGGGTGAAATTTGCAGCCAGGTCCGTGATAAAGTAGCCACGCGCGGTAAGGCTGTAGTCGCTGTTGGCGGCCCTGTTATGCAAATACCGGTAACTGATGCCGCCGTTGATGCCATTTTTCAGCCTGAAATCGAGCCCGCCGGTGCTGGTAAATGTAGGAGCAAGCTCAACATAATCGTGTCCCTTTGCGCTATCGATATATCTTGGCCGTGCGAAATTGGCGTTCAGGCTGGCAAACAGCCAGGGTGTAAACTGGTACCGGGCTGAAAAATCAATACCCATGCGTGATGTTTTACCGCTTGGCGAAACGGGGCCGGCGGGCTGATCGATCAGATCTTCGCCAAAGGTAAATTCCTGCTGCAGGTACAGGTACCACAGCGCTGTATTGATAAACAGGTTGGGCGCTGGTTTCCAGTTAAAGCCAAGGTCGGTTCCGTAGGCTGCCGGCAATGTTTCATACCCTTTATTGGCGATAACCACCCTTGCATCATTTGAATGAAAACCCTTACCTGCCTTTAGGTACAATTGAACCCGGTTGTTAAAGGTGTACTGCACATTTACTTTGGGGCTGATAATCGCCTTTTGGGCCGTCTGGCTGGTATTTTTAAAAATAGATGATGCATAAGTATCTGAATCGGGTGCAAGGTCTTGATAGTTGAAGTGAAAATAGTCGAGCCTTAGCCCGGCATTAAACAACCAGCTACCGGTTCGTATGGTTTCGTCGGCAAAACCATTCGCATTCAGCTCATTAACGCGACCATATTGCAAGTAATCTAAAAACTGCCCGTTTTCGGTGTGGTCCAACTCATCCGGGGCAACATGATCATACCTGGCGCCGGCGCCAAAAGTGGTGGTATAGGTGGTATTATTTACCGTGGCGGATTTTGATAGCTTTCCGTTGTATCCCCAAAGGTTTCTCCGTTCGTACTGGCGGAATTCGTCGCCCTGCGCTGGAAAATAATAATAAAAGCTAAAATTGCTTACCAGGTTAAAATAGTAATGGCTGTAATATAACTGGTTATCCATAGCCCATCCGCCGGCCAGGTTGCTATTTAACCTGATGCTGGCGTTTGCGCGCGCGGTATGGCCGCCCTGGGCAGAGTCGAGTGTGCCAAACCGATTGGCGATATACCCTTCGGAAACAGCCCTGTCAGGCGTTTCGCCGGATGCCCGCCAGGCCGACTTAAAGGTAGAAAAGATCGCGGTCAGCCGGTTGTTACTGTCTAACCTGGTAACCAGTTTGCCGAACAGGTTAATCCTGGAAAAATGCTCGGGCAGCGAAAACGGGCCGCCGTTTGAGCATAAACGCTCCACGGCGATGTAGGCGCTCTGGCCCTTTTGTTTTGCTTTTTGGCCAAGCAGGTTCACCATGGCCAGCAGCCGCAGCGTTTGAAACTGCCCGGTTTCGATTTTAATTTCGTCCTGCGGCAGCACATTTTTTGTGTAATAAGCAACATAACCGGCGGTATTAAAATCGCCCTTATCGGTATAGTAAGGCCCCTTGCCAAAATCATAGCTGGAAACCGTTTCGGGGATCATAAAATGAAGATCGGCGTAACCTTGTCCATGTGCATGCGAAACAGCATTTACAGGTATGCCGTCAACGGAAAGGTTTACGTCTGTGCCGTGGTCGGCGTCAAAACCCCGCAAAAATATCTGCTCGGCCTTGCCGCCTCCCTGGTGCTGGGCAATAAATAAGCCGGGGATAAGCCTGAGCAAATCCTGCGCCGACTTAACGGGCTGCATATTTAGATCGAGGTTGCTGAGGGCCTTGTAGGTATTAAGCGTTTGATCGTTGGTGATGACCACGTCCTTCAGGCTGATAACGCCTTTTCCGATACTGACGATCATGGGAACGCCAAATATGGCCTTAAACTTAGTGGGCTTGCACCCGATGCACGAAAATGAAAGACTATCGGCAGTGGCTCCGTTCAGTATAAAATTTCCGTCTTTATCGGTAATAGCTGTTTTTCCGGACGGTATGGCCGTAACTACAGCCGCTTCGATAGGTTCGCGGCTAACGGAATCGATAACTCTTCCCCTTATCATTCCGGGTGTTTGTGCAATGACAAGATGGGTGAAAAATACAGCGGCAATTAAGGTCAGAATTCTTTTCACAATGGGTAAATGTACTGGTGCAGTTTCAGGCATCTACGTAGTTTACAACTGGCAGGATTTAGGCGCGCAACTGTATTTCTTTTTCCGGGCCGGAATTTTCGTCATAAAAAAATATTTCATTGGTCGACAAATCCGGAACACCCGGCGTTGCGTATCTTCTCCAAACACGCACAACGAAACATTAATAATCAAAATAATAATTTAACAATTTACCTTATGAAAAAAGCAAAACAAATTGTTGCCGCCGCTGTGATGACACTGGCCCTTGGCGGCGGCATTCTTTGGGCATCGGATCATGCTGATGCGCCAAATGTGAAAGGAAAAAGCACCGACATCACCGACTTGTACGTGTTTCAAAGCCCCACAAATCCCGACAACATGGTATTTGTTGGAAATGTACAGGGACTGCTCAGCCCGGCCTCGACTGCAACCGCAGCGTTTGACGAGAACACGCTGATCGAGTTCAAGATTGACAACACCGGCGACAATGTAGAGGACCTGGTGATCCAGTGCGCTTACAAAGACGGCAAGATGTATGTGTACGGACCGGTTAAACCTGCAACTACAGGTCTTAGCAGCACCATTGTTGGTAACGCGGCAGTTGTGGTACCCGTAACGGCTTATGGTGCATCGCCAACTGTAGTTACGTCAACAAGTGGCATAAAGGCATTCGCAGGGCCGCGGGACGATCCGTTCTTCTTCGACCTCGACCAATTTCACGCCATTTTAGGCGGTACTGCCAGTGGATTTAACAACCCCGGCAAGGACACCTTTGCAGGCACCAACGTAATGAGCGTTGTGGTTGAGCTGCCAAAAGCGATGTTAAAAAGCACCGGCAAAATTGGTGTATGGTTACGTACTTCACAAAATCACTAATCCTAAAAAAACAGACACATGAAAAAGATATTATATCCGATAGTAACACTATGCACACTCACGGTAATACTGGCAGCGTGCCACAAGGAGAGTAAAGTAACCCCGGTTACAACAGACCCTAATACCGGCAAAGTATTTGCCGTTGTTGGCGACCAGGTTGGCCGCCCCGGAATAGCAACGGTTTTTGTAGCCGCTGCCGACAAGGACAACTTTAACGCCACCATACCCTCGGCAATGGGCGCACTTTACCAGCCGAAATTTGAAACACAGCTGCAGGCTTATAACGGCGGTGCATTTACCACCAATATTTTAGGCCTCACAGCCGCCCAGTTTACCGGCGTTTTGGCAACTGACGTGCTGAATGTATCCACAACCGGCAAAACTACTTACTATGATGGCACCAATGTGCTTACCGGTCGCGCGTTGACTGACGACGTTATTGATGTGAGCTTGATTTTGATATTTGGCGGCCCTACCGGCGCGTCAAACCCTGGTTTAACGTCAGATCATGTTAACGGAAACGATAAGCCATTCCTGGCTTCATTCCCCTACGAGGCAGCTCCCTGGTAAAAACAGTTTGAATAGTTGATGATTGGGAAGGGCCGGGGATTTCTCCGGCCTTTTTTACGCCTTATTTGTATTCCAAAGCTTTATGAACAATAATTACAGCCAGTCCCTTATTCGTTACGGCCGCATAGCCGGCATAGCCCTTATGTTTTTACTGATCAGCCAGCCGCTTTGGGCTCACGTAGTTGTCGGCGAGCTGGAGAAGATGTCGAAATCGAGGGCGGCATTGGTTTATCTCGGCCGGGGTTACAGACACATCCTGCCGCTGGGCTTCGATCATATTTTGTTTATCCTGAGCTTATTTTTATTAAGCCCTAAACTAAAACCTGTATTGTGGCAGGCAACTGCATTTACCGTTGCGCATTCTGTAACGCTCGGGCTGGCCATGTATCATGTAATTACGCCGCCGAGCAGCATTGTCGAGCCGGTTATTGCTATGTCCATCATGTATGTAGCGCTCGAAAACATTATTTCGCCAAAGCTAAAAACCTCGCGTATTGGGGTGGTATTTTTGTTTGGGCTGGTGCACGGAATGGGATTTGCCGGCGCTTTGGGGCATCTGGGCTTGCCTAAAGATGCTTATCTAACCTGCCTGGTAATGTTTAATTTAGGTGTGGAACTTGGGCAGTTAACCGTAATATTAACCGCCTGGTTTTTGCTGGCGCGATATTTTGGCGACAAACCTTACTACCGTAAACGTATCGTTATACCGCTGTCCATCGTCATTGCGGCGATTGCCTGTTTCTGGACCATTCAAAGGCTATTCTTCTAAAGCGGCTTCCAGGTCTTTTGCCATGTTGGGGCTCAGGTCGTATTTATTCTTTACAGCAGCCTTAAAAAACTCGTTCGCGTCGTAGCCTTTATCAAGCCCCTTCATCAGCTTGCCCATGTAATAAAGCTCAAGCCCTTCCAGCGGCTGGCCCGAAACGTATTTTTCAAATACTTTGTAAGCCTCTTGCTTTTTATTGTTTTTAAACAGCGCATAGGCATACCATGCATAAGTTTGAGGGGTACTGCGGTTGTTTAATTCGCCTTTAGCCAACAATTCTGCTTTCTCAGGGTCATTCAACACACCGGTATAAATCTCGATCACGTATTTATTATACATCCTTCCATAAACGGTATCGGTCGACCTGGCAACGAATTCATTAGCGTATTGTTTTTCCAAAGACTTATCGCCCCTCCCCTGCGCCATTTGATAAAGTTTAAAGAGCGGATCGGGCAACTTATTTTTTGTCAGTACAAATTTAAACAGCTTTTCGGCCAGGGTATCGTTTTTATCATGCACCAGCGCTATCCAGCCAAGTCCAAGTATGCTATGAAAATCGGCGGTGTTCAGGCTGATACAGTTTTTATACAGGTCTGCTGCTTTTTGTAAATCTCCGGCATGTACATACAAGTCGGCGGTGTTGGATAAAGCAATGCCGCGCAGGTACGGCTGCGATTTCTCCAGGTCTGCCGCCCTTTGCATGTTACTTATAGCGCTATCGAGATTTGCTGTAAAATGATCCATTTTCGACCTCCTGAAATAATAACTGTAATCCTTTGCGCTCGCTAATCTTCTTAAAGAAATTTCCGCGTCATCATATCTGCCAAGCTCAAAATTCACATCGAAGGAGAGCGTGGTTTTTGTAAAACCGTCAACACCGATTTTTAACGCCTTGTTCAGCAAGGTATCTGCCTGTGCAAAATGGTGCTGCAGCATAGCCGAACCGGTTAAGGCTACAAATGGCCCTGCCAGCGAATTGTTATAGGTTTTATTAACGCCCTTTAAAACAGCCTCTGCGGTTTTTACATCCTTTATATCTCCTAAAAAATGAAACCTGGTGACCAGTGCGGATGCATACTTCGATTCGCTAACCTGCCCCGGTCGTTTTGGGTCGATCCGGTTTTTCCAGAATTGCATATCCGCGGCGTTTTGCGCCATTTGCTGCGGGTACGTATAATGGGTTACCAGGCTATCGGCAAAGGTCTGATCGACAATTTTTGCATTTCTTTTGCAGGAAGTAAAAAGGACAGCGAAAAAGAAAATGTAAAGGGAATATTTCATGACGATGGGTTTTTGATAGGAAGTACGTAATTATCATGATAGCGGTTTAAAATTTCCCCGTAACTTAAAAAATTACTAATTTTATCATCACCACATATCAACCTGCTGATGACATTATCCTGTTTCTTTATAAAAAAAACTATGCTCCGCGTTTTCTTTTTCTGCGGACTTTGTTCCTGGCTGCAAATCGCGCACGCACAAACCGACACACCAAAGTTTAAAGTCATCGCCTTTTATACCGCGCGCGACGATAAGGCACACATCAGCTTTGTGCACGAAGCTAACCCCTGGTTCGCCAAAATGGCCGCCAAATACCATTTTCAATACGATTCCACCAAAAACTGGGATAATTTAAACCTGGAGTTTTTAAAACAATATAAAGTAGTGGTGTTTTTGGATACACGCCCCGAAAAACCCGCGCAGCGCCAGGCATTCCGCAGTTATATGGAACACGGCGGCGGATGGATGGGCTTTCACTTTGCCGCGTTCGCGCTGACGCCGTCGGAGTTTAACCAGGACTGGGACTGGTACCACAACACCTTCCTCGCCTCCGGTCAGTATGTGAGTAATATCTGGCGGCCCTCGAAAGCCATTTTGGATGTAGACCGGAATTTCCCGGCCACCAAACATCTGCCTAAAAAGATCACCACTTCGCCGAACGAATGGTACCGCTGGGAAAAAGACTTGCGCAAAAACCCGGATATTCAAATATTATGCTCCATCGATTCGGCCAGCTTTCCGCTCGGCACCGGCCCTAAGCTCAGCGAAATATGGCATAGCGGCTACTACCCGGTAGTGTGGACCAACAAAAACTACTGCATGGTTTACTTTAATATGGGCCATAACGATATGGATTACGAACATAAATTCGATAATACCGATCGTACGCTATCCTATACCTTCAGCAGCCCGGATGAGGAGAAATTGGTTTTGAATACATTGCTGTGGCTGGGGGGACTTAAAGATTAGAGACTGGAGATTAGAGATTAGTTAAAGGCAGTCGAGTTAGACCAGTATGCAAAACTAATCTCTAATCTCTAACCTCCAATCACTAATTAACGTGAGTTCGGGTTAAGCAGCTAAAAGTAATTGATTAGTTTGATTGTCGAAAACGATATTAAGAGAAGGTTTTTTTGGGAAAAAGGAGTATGCGGCCAGTGCGCCGAGAATGTTGAGCAAGA
>Ga0207702_10001070_pt1 | contig 28050 bp, 25 predicted proteins | sample KBSCornC62_FD_184302 | JGI IMG/M metagenome (GOLD analysis project Ga0207702, IMG submission 184302) | Corn rhizosphere microbial communities from Kellogg Biological Station, Michigan, USA - KBS Corn C6-2 (SPAdes) (version 2) | ecosystem: Host-associated > Plants > Roots > Rhizosphere > Soil ... | reverse complement strand
CCGATTATGCCATCTAGTGCAAGCAATGCTTCGGGCCTAGATTGTTTGCATGGAGGACACCATGAAAGCCCGCAAACTCGGCAACAGCCAACTTGAAGTCTCCGCCATCGGCCTCGGCTGCATGGGCCTGAGCCATGGGTATGGTCCCGCGACCGACAAACAGGCGGCCATATCGCTGATCCGCGCTGCCGTGGACCGCGGCGTGACGCTCTTCGACACAGCAGAGGTCTATGGGCCCTACCTCAACGAAGAGGTGGTCGGCGAGGCACTCGCCCCAATGCGCAATCGAGTCGTGATCGCCACCAAGTTCGGCTTTACCTTTGGCGACGACGGCAAGCAGCAAATCCTCAATAGCCGGCCCGATCACATTCGATGGGCAGTCGAAGGTTCGCTCAAGCGCCTTCGCACCGACGTGATCGACCTGCTGTATCAACACCGGGTTGATCCTGACGTGTCCATTGAACAGGTCGCGGGCACCGTCAAAGACTTGATCGCCGAAGGCAAGGTCAAACACTTTGGCTTGTCGGAAGCGGGCGTCCAGACCATCCGGCGCGCACACGCCGTGCAACCGGTGACGGCCCTGCAGAGCGAGTATTCCCTCTGGTGGCGCGAACCGGAGCAGGAAATCCTGCCGACATTGGAGGAACTGGGTATTGGCTTTGTGCCTTTCAGTCCCCTTGGCAAAGGTTTCTTGACCGGTGCAATTGGGGCTGACGCGACGTTCGGTAGCAACGATTTTCGCAGCATCGTGCCACGCTTCTCACCCGAAGCGCTGCAGGCGAATCAAGCCCTCGTGGATTTGCTTAACCAGATCGCGAACGACAAGGGCGTGACGCCCGCGCAAATCGCACTTGCCTGGCTGCTTGCCCAGAAGCCATGGATCGTACCGATTCCGGGTACGACCAAGCTGCACCGCTTGGACGAGAACCTCAGTGCTGCAGCCATCGTGCTCAATGACGACGATATGCGCAGTCTCGCGAAGCTTCTGGCAGAGATTAAGGTCGAGGGTGACCGCTATCCGCCCGCGTTGCAGGCGCGGGTGGGGCGCTAATTGGCGGGGCACCGGCATGACATCTGAATATGACTCTGCGCGACGCGCCGTGATGGCGGCGCTCGCCAGCCTTCCACTCATCAGCTTGGCCGGTCAGCCAAGCGGTGGCGAAGTAAAGAAGGCCAATTCGCGTGCACTCGTGGCCTATTTCTCCCGTTCGGGCAACACGCGTGTTGTCGCCGGACTGATCCATCGCGCGCTTGGCACTGATTTGTTCGAGATCCGGCCGGCCCAACCGTATCCGGAGGACTACCTGGCGACGGTCGAGCAGGCACGACAGGAGCGCGATAGCGGCTATGAGCCGGCGCTGGAGGCCACAGTTCCCAGCCTGGCGCGCTATGAAACCGTCTATTTGGGATTCCCCATTTGGGGAGAGACCACGCCTCCCCTCATTCGCACTTTTCTCTCGGCGCACGACCTGGCTGAAAAGACCTTGGTCCCCTTCGTTACCCACGGAGGTTACGGATTGGGAAACAGCGCATCCATTCTCGCCAGCCATGCGCCGAAGGCGCGGCTCGGCAAAGCCTTCGTCATGCAGGCGGACCAGGAGCGGCAGACGATGGAACGAGTGAATGCATGGTTGAAACAAAAAACGGGGTAGATCATGAAATATCGCAAACTCGGCAGCGACAATCTTGAAGTTTCCGCACTTGGGCTCGGTTGCATGGGTATGAGTTCCGCCTATGGCCCAGCGGCGGACAAGCAGGACATGATCGCCTTCATCCGTGCGGCCTACGAGCGGGGCGTCACCTTCTTCGACACCGCCGAAGCCTACGGACCATTCGTCAACGAGGACCTTGTTGGCGAGGCACTGGCGCCGATGCGCCACAAGGTAGTCATCGCGACGAAGTTTGGCTTTGACATTAATTCCCAGACCGGCGAACGCGGCAGTGGCACCAATAGCCGCCCGGAACATATCAGGGCAGCTGTCGATGGCAGCCTTCGACGTCTGCGTACCGACTACATCGATCTGCTCTTCCAACATCGCGTCGATCCACAGGTGCCCATCGAGGATGTCGCGGGCGTGGTGAAGGAGCTGATTGCGGAAGGCAAGGTCAAACATTTCGGCTTGTCAGAGGCCGGGATCCAGACGATCCGGCACGCGCATGCTGTGCAGCCAGTAACCGCTGTTCAGAGCGAGTACTCGTTGTTCTGGCGTGGCCCGGAGGTCGATTTGCTGCCGACACTCGAAGAACTGAACATCGGCTTCGTACCCTTCAGTCCCTTGGGCGCCGGCTTCCTGACCGGCAAGATCGATGAGAACACCAAGTTCGACCCGACCGACTTCCGAAACAGCGTGCCACGCTTTTCGCCGGAGGCTCGCAAAGCCAACATGGCTCTGGTCGATGTCGTGAAATCAGTTGCTGATCGCAAAGGTGCTACCCCCGCTCAGGTCGCGCTTGCATGGCTTCTGGCGCAGAAGCCATGGATCGCACCCATTCCGGGCACCACCAAGTTGCATCGCCTTGAGGAGAATCTTGGCGCCATTGCTCTCAACTTGACTGCGGATGATCTTGCTGAGATCAACACGGACGCATCGAAAGTCCAAATCCAGGGCGAAAGGTTGCCCGAGGCCGCTCTTAAGATGACCGGGAAGTGATCTTCACCCAACCCGTTTGAGTGCCTTCAATCACACGTGAAAACACCTTCGGTGGCACGACTTGAAGACTCTTTCAGAGCAAATTGAATCTCATGACGAATGTGCTAATCCTCGGTGCGAACGGCCATCTCGCTCGCAACACCATTCCCGTCTTTCTCCGTACCGATGTCAGGCTGCGGCTCTTCCTTCGCAAACCAGCGCGGCTGAAAAATCCCGATCCTGCCCGCGCAGAGGTGATGGAAGGGGACGTATTGGATGACGAGGCGCTGACATCGGCCATGCAAGGCCAGGACGTCGTCTACGCCAACCTCGCAGGCCCCATGGCGCAACAGGCGAAAAACATCATCACCGCAATGCATGCCACCGGCCTCAAGCGGCTTATCTTCATCAGCTCAATGGGCATCTATGACGAGGTCCCGGGCGAGCGGTACCGGAGCATCCTTGACCCGTACCGTGATTCCGCAGCACTGATCGAAGCGTCGGATCTGGAATACACCATTCTTCGACCTGGCTGGTTCAAGCACGATCCTGGAGTGAACTACAAGATCACTCGCAAGGGCGAGCCGTTCTCTGGTCACAACATCTCGCTCGATAGCTTGTCGCACCTGATTGTCGAATTGGCGCTTACTCCGGGCCTTTATGCCCGCGAGAGCATTGGCGTCAGCGATCGTTAGATCGGGCAACCAGCAGGTTTTAGTGGAGGATCTATGAGTGACGTTATCGCAGTGATTGGCTCAGGCTCGATTGGCCAAGCGTTTGCCAGGCGCGTCAGCGTCGGCAAGCACATCTTGTTGGCCGATCTTCGCAAGATAAATGCAGACACGGCGGCCAAAATTCTCCTCGATGCCGGTTACACCGCTACCGATGTCTCCGTTCGATCGAAAACGGAGCGTCGGAGTTGGTTTCATGACATTTTCATTCACCATTTTGAGGTTGAACATGAGTAACGACGTTATCGTCATCATTGGCGCCGGCGGCATCGGCCTGGCGATTGCTCGCCGGCAGGGATTCGGTAGAACGGTGCTCTTAGCCGACCACAACGACACCGTCTTGAAATCCGGCTTGCAGCAGTTGCGCGATGCAGGCTATGTGGCGGAAGCTCAAGCGGTCGATGTGACCTCTCGTGCCTCCGTCCGCACCCTGACCGAAGCAGCCGCCGATCTCGGCAAAGTCACTCAAGTGGTCAATACCGCCGGCTTGTCACCCAACATGGCGCCGATAAGTAAGGTGCTGGAGGTTGACCTCTACGGCGCAGCGGTGGTGTTCGATGAATTTGAAAGGGTCATCGCGCCGGGCGGATCTGGCCTCATCATTTCCAGCATGGCTGGTCACATGATGCCTGCGCTACCTTCGGAGCAGGACCATGCACTGGCTTTCACTCCGACTGACGAATTGCTCGACCTGCCATTCCTGAAGGCTGACGCCGTGCCCAATACGTTGGTCGCCTACATGTTGGCTAAACGCGCCAATCATCTTCGCGTCCAGGCATCGGCGATCAGCTGGGGTGAAAAGGGCGCGCGCGTCAACTCGATCAGCCCCGGCATTATCGTCACGCCACTGGCTCTGCACGAGCTGAACTCCGAGATAGGCGATGTCTACCGCGCCATGGTCAATGCCTCGCCATCCAAGCGTGTAGCTCCACCGGACGAGATCGCCATTGCAGCGTCGTTCCTGCTTGGGCCAGATGCCGGCTTCGTCACCGGTAGCGACCTGTTGATCGACGGCGGCGTAATTGCCGCCATGCGGGCGGGCAAGCTACTCACGCCAGGCTGAATTTGGAACGTATCGCGCAACAGGGTCTTCGCCCTACCTGCGATTTGGCTGCATCGCCGATCAGGATAAGGGGCGCCTTATCGTCATGAGAATGCCGATCTGCTTGCCTCATTCAAACCAGTATTCACGAAATCATGTCCAGTAGAATCGGATTCTTGTTCATGTGGACGACTTGACGAGCGGTGAAGCCAAGCCTATTAGGATCGTCAATCGTCGCACCAGCCGAAAGTGGGAGTGCAACGCAACGGACCCATTCGTATTCCACGGCGTTGTATATAGGCGTTGTACCCATGTCGCCTCGCGCGTTGACCTCCGCTCCGCCCATAATTAGCAACTCAATTGCGCTTATATCTCCCCAAATACTAGCCACATGTAGCGGAGTGTCGCCATCACCGAGAACCGTTTGAACGGTAACAGGCGGATCAAAAAACATGTGCTCGCCCATATATCCGAGGAGCGCTTCGAGACTAGGCCAGTGAGAGTCGTGCTCGAATTTCATTCCCCAAATATGTTCATTGAAATAGCCAATTGGTGAATCTGCGCTTTTGCATCGACTCGAAGGTCTCCACTGGCACATTGAAGACCTCATAGTTCGGAAATCCAGGCAGCTCGACGCGCAACACGCCTGTTTCGCCATCAAACGCAAGGACTTTCATAGTTGGATTTATTCCCTTGAGCAGCAGTTAGACATCGGAATCGGCAGCTAGATTCGTGAGACCGCCGCATTTTCAGTTCGCCTGCTAGACTTCCTATAACTGCACGTCTCGGGGAACGCGCATGCACGCCAAGTTTGGGGTTCTCATTCTATTGCCCCTGATGGTCTCAACGGCCAGATATCTACAAGTGCACAGACAGGAATGGGACGGTTTCCTACGGGGATACGCCCTGCCCTAGCCAAAAAACCGCGCTGCTGCACAGGGAAACGGTGGAAGAAGCGGACCAGGCGAAGCACGAGCGCATGATTAGTGCCCTCAACGCAATGATCGATAGCGGCCATCTGGATGAAGCCAGAACCTTCGCTGCTGCAAACGGCGCTAGCGCCCACTTCCAGGAGCGCGTTCAAGCCAACGTCATTCACGACCAAGAACAGCGCAGACAGGAAATGGCCCGCGACGCCGAGGCTCGGCGTGCAAACGACGCGGCTGATCAGGCCCGCAGAGAACAAGCGATGCAGGATCAGCAAGCGAAATTCGCGCAGATCGATGCTGATCAAGAAAAGTTTCGCAAAGAGCACTGGACCGAGATAAAGCAACAGCACCCAGAAGAGGTGCTGCACGACCAGTTCCCGACTTTCAACCGCGCCAGGAGCAAGTGGTGTTCGGTCAACAAGGACGACGGTTCCACCGTGTGTCAGTGAGCAACGCCATGGCCTTCTGAAGGTACGGAATGCTGTTCAGCAGCATGCTGGCATCCAGATGCGTCGTCGAAAAATTACCCGGTTAAAGATGCACGGATCATCGCGCCCTGAAAACCACGTCTGCTTCGGCCGGCAGCGGACCTTATGCCCAGGGTCGGACTAACGGTAGTCGGATCGGGTAGATCGCGCCGACTGCGTCGCTTGCATGTCTGGCCACGACAGGTCGTCGCTGTGTCCGACAGACGATGACAACTGGCATGGTCTTCAAGGTCCAAGTGCGAGCGGGGCCGATTGCATTGCAGGTCACTGCGGTGGGCTTGCCGGCGGATCTATCTCGAGGAATATTGCACTCGCATCCGCAACGATAGCGCCTGCGCGAAACGCCCGTGCTCAGCGCTTCGGTTGCCACAGTTCGATCTTGTTGCCTTCCGGATCCAGGATCCAGGCGAAGCGGCCGTTCGGATCGCTGTCGTCACGCTTGAGCACGGCGATGCCCTTGGCATGCAGCCGCACAAGCAAGGCGTCGAGGTCGTCGACGGCGTAATTGATCATCACGTCGCTTGCCGATGGGGCGAAGTATCGGGTCGACGCCGGAAACGCATTCCAGGCCAGTGCGGGCGGATGTCCTGGCGCGTCGTAGCGAAGGGCCGCGCCGCCCCAGGCTTCCACCGGCATGCCCAAGACGTCGCGATACCACGCAGCGAGTGCCTTGGGGTCTTTTGCCTTGAAAAAAATTCCGCCGATGCCGGTGATGTGCCCTGGCGGTGGTGCAGATGCGGCGTTGCCGGTATCGGCCATCGGCAACAACGTCAAACACAGCAGAAGAATCGAACGTGCTTTCATCGGCTCGCTCCCAGTTTGGATCGACTGATTAATTGCCATATGTTTGCCGAGGGTTACAAAAACGGACTCATATGCGGCAAGCAGCTTGCGCGCGCCTGTGGCGAGGGGAGCGTCACCCGGAAGCGGGCGCCACCGCCGATCGCTTCCGTCACATCAACCCCGCCGTGCAACGCCTCGACCCGACCCAGGCACCGATCCTCGCCACCTGAGCACCAAATTACACTTTATTAATATACCAATGAGTATAGTTAATCCATGTCGTGAGACATCAGTCCCACCGCTTAGCCGGGTCTCCCCTCCTCGCTAAGCAGCCTAAAGACGGATGACCCAAGCCCGCAGGTTTCCCCCCTGCGGGCTTTTTATTTACCGATACCCTTGCCGACTTCAAAATCCACGTCCGGAATGGTCGCCGTAGCGAACGGGGCGATCACCGTCCAGCCAAGGCGTATATACAAGCTGCGGCCATCTTCGGTCGCAACCAGGAGCTGCGGACCGACGAAGGACTTCCTCGCGGCCGCAAGTGCATGCATGACGGCGATCCCCAAGCCTTTTCGCCGATGATTCGATGCCGTTTCGATACGATCGTAAACGAAGGCATCCATGGTTTCCGCCGCAGAACCGGTGGCGGCAAGCTCCCCGTCCGGCGCGACAATCTGCACACGCGTAACCGGTCCAGCTTGATGAACTTCTATCCGGTAACCCTCCGGCAAGGAATTTGTTTCGGCGGGCGTCGCGGTAGCCTTCATGAAGTAATTTTCCGGCTGAATCTCCCATCTCGCCGGAAGTGCGTTGCGCAGTTCTTCATTGGTGCCGCACAACTTCAGATAGTGTCGCGGCATCGAGATATCGCGTGCGATGTCGTACAACCCATCACATACCTTCGGAAAGACCCAACGCTTCACTTCCTTTTCCGAATGGGTATCCACCCTGAAGCCGCCACGGTCGTGGACAGGGGGTGGCGAGTTCCGCGCCAGCGAATGCGCTGCTTGCCATGCAAAAACAAGGTTGGGGTCAACATAAGAACCGACCATCATTCGATCCATGCAGTGTTTGGTTTTTGTCGTGTCATGCATGCTCCAGTGATCTTGCGTGACAGGGCCACGGAGCGCCGCGAGCTTGAATTGTCGAAGTTGAACAGGAGTATCCTGAGCCCCCGCGCGGAGATTTTCCATGGCGAAGTTCGTATTCGAATTGAACCAGTCCCTGGATGGCTACGTCGACCACCAGGCATTGGGGCCACCCGATCCTGCGCTCTTTCGTCACTTCATCGAGCGCGTGCGCAATCTGACGGGCATGCTGTACGGCCGCCGCATATACGAGGTCATGCGTTATTGGGATGAAGACCATGCTGATTGGGGTGCGGACGAACACGCTTACGCCGCGGCATGGCGACGCCAACCGAAATGGGTCGTGTCGCGCTCGCTGAAATCAGTCGGTCCGAACGCCACCCTTGTCGCCGATGACGTCGAGGCGGTGATACGGAAATTGAAGGCCGAGTACGCCGGGGAGATCGAAGTCGCCGGACCCGGCTTGGCGCACAGCCTGACCGATCTTGGCCTGGTCGATGAGTATCGGCTCTACGTTCACCCCGTCGTACTTGGCCACGGCAAGCCGTTCTTCGCGGGTGCTCGGCCGCGCCTTCGCCTCGTGGCCAGCGATGTAATCGTCGCGGACGTGATCAGGTTGATCTACGCTCCTGCTTGATTGCGTGACGCGCTTGCCAGCGGGACGTGCCAGCCCTCTCCCTTCAGCAAGAAGAGAGAGGGCCGGCATATATTTACGTGTTTTTATGGCTTTGGCGACCCGCCTCGGCATGCTGCTCAGAAGAACCGCCGCGATTGCCGCCAGCGTTTGATTCGCCACGGCTGTTTTCGCCGCCTTTCTGACCGTTGTCCGCCATATGCTTGCGATCGCCGCCTTTGCGACCGGCTTCGCGCGCTTCTTCCGAACTGAATTCGTGGGCACGCCCGCTTTCGTGCGCAGCACGTCCGCCTTCGCTGGCGACTTCACGCTGTTTGGATTCTTCCATGCTTGCAAAGCCGCGCCCACCACCTTGCCCTTGTTTGTTTTCGGTATTTGCCATGTTTCTGCTCTCCAAAAATACGTGTGGAAAAACGGCACCCAAGTGCCGTATCCAATACTGGAGATGCGTAGTTCTAGCGCGGGTCTTTACGCAGTGAAGAAGATTTCAAGCAGCAGCGAAACGCCTGTCAGCTTGCCGATTCTTTTGAATGTCCGCTTCCGCTCGAAGCGGACATGAGCTGGCACCATGCATGGATCTATTCCTTATCGAAGGCCACTGCCCCCGCCTGAAAATCACCACGCATCAGCAGGTCGATGCCGGCATTCATCCAGTACGCACCGCTCGCCACCAGCGGCGTGCGTGGGTCAAAGGTGCCGGCGATGGCGCGGATGCGATATTTCGCATTTGCATCGAGGCCCTGCAGGCGCACGGTGGGATAAGGGTAGTTTTCCGTGCTTGAATGCAGGAAGGCGAACAGCACGGCGTGTGCGCGATCAGGACTGACGCTTTCGGTTGCCGATTGCTCGCTACCATGCTGCGGCGAGACGAGACGATACAGATTCCCTTGTTGCACTGTCTTGCGGATGGCCTTGTACTCGGCGATGAGGCGGCGTGCCGTGGCGAAATCCTGTGGCTGCCATTTGTTCAAATCGGCACCGATGCCAAGCGAGCCTTGCATCGAAGAGAGGAACCGATACTCGAGCGAGAGCGTGCGGTTGTTCACCCAGGTCGGCGAATCGGTGACCCAGGCCATCATCACGGCCGGCGTCCAGGCCTGCGTGAAGCCATCCTGGATACGCAGGCGATCGAAGGCATCGGTATTGTCGGAGGTCCACACCTCGTCGGTCAGGTGCATCACACCAAGATCGATACGGCCACCGCCGCTCGAGCATGATTCGATCTCGACCTTCGGGTGATTTTTGCGCAGCTCTTCGAGAATGCCGTAGTAATTGCGAATGAAGTCGACATAGACGTTTTTCTGCTCGTCCGGTGCCACCTCGGGCCAGCCCGGCTCCGACCAGCTGCGGTTGTAATCCCATTTGAGAAACGCGATATCGTTTTCGCTGAGCAGTTTGTCGAGTGCGTGATAGACATACGCACGTACGTCGGCACGCGCGAGATTCAGCACCAGTTGATTGCGGCCTTCGCTGCGCGGCCGGCCATTCATATGCAACACCCAGTCCGGGTGGGCGCGATAGAGATCGCTGTCGGGATTGACCATCTCAGGTTCCACCCACAGGCCGAAATCCATGCCGAGCGTGTGTACGCGGTCGATCAGCGGCTTCAATCCGTGCGGAAACTTTTGCTGATTGACCACCCAATCGCCAAGGCCGGCCTTGTCCGAATTGCGTGCACCAAACCAGCCGTCGTCCATGACGAAACGCTCGACGCCGATGCTGGCGGCCTTTTCGGCCAGTGCGATCTGGCCGGGCTCATCGACTTTGAATCCGGTCGCCTCCCACGAGTTGTACAGCACCGGCCGCACGCGCGGCGTTGGCGCCTGCGGCAGGATTTTCGTGAGTTCCAGGCGATGCATCAGGCGCGAGGCTTCACCAAGTCCCTCTGTCGTGACGCCGGCATAGAAACTTGGTGTGCTCAAGCTTGCGCCGGCGGCGAGCTTGTAGCCGAAGTCGAACGGATTGAAACCGCCAGTGATGCGCACCTGCTCGACCTGATCCTGCTCGACCGTGATCTGCCAGGAACCGCTCCAGGCAAGCGCACCAAACCACACCTGGCCATTCGTTTCGTTCGTATCGTTGCGGCGCACGGCGAACCATGGCTCGTTCTGCATGCCTGTCGTGCCGCGCCGACTTTCGAGCACGGTTTTTCCGGGTTGTACCGGGCGTTCGTTGATGCTGTTTTCCCCCGCCCAGCGACCGGCTAGAAAGCGCAAGGTGTAGTCGCGGCTGCGAGGCAGGAACCAGGTCGCCGCGTTGGCTTGTTCGATAATCACGGGTGTTGCAGTTTGATTCGATATCGTTGCGCTGCGGCGAACAATCCCGGTCTCCCCGTCCATCTCGTACTCAAGCGTGACGAAGATTGCGCGTTCGATATCCTTCAGCGTGACGTACAGCGTGTCGCCCTTGATCGAATAGGATTGATAGTGCAGTTCCAGGTCACGATTCCCATCGGGAAAAGTGATCTTCACGCCCGGTTCGTAGTAAAGCCCGCCGCCCCAGCCGCTGTATTCCTGGCGTACCCGGTTCATATCGCCGTCAATCGCATCGCCCTTGGCAGGTGCGAGAGCGGACGGGATGCGATCGGAAGCATCGAGGCGCGAGCCCCAATAGAGCGATTGCAGCTGTCCCCTGTCGTCCACGCCGAACGCATAGGTGACCTTGGCTGCATCGAGGCGAAACACCTTGGCCGCCTTGTCGAAATGAATGGAATCCCCGCCCGCTGCCGCATGAACGTCGCCGATTGCGACGATGATGGCGATCAACATCACAACCAGCGCTCGTGTTGCGTGCATGGCAGCCTTCCCCGTCATTTTTAAAAATGTGATTAATCATACTAATGGCGAGCCTCGGCTGGCTACATTGAATCTTGGCTTTCGCTTGCTGCTGCCCGACACGGGTTTTGCGGGTCCGCAACAAGATGTGGGCGCGGTGCAGTTCAGTGCTCCGCTGTCGACGGCTGGACTCAAAAGCGCCGTGTCCCTTAGGGCCGTCATTCCCGCGAAAGCGGGTACGCGGGGAGAGTACATGGATTCCTCGCTCCTCAAAGCCGAGCACATCCATGTACTCTCCCCGCGTACCCGCTTTCGCGGGAAGACGCCCATGGGGTTTGCCGCAGACGTACACGCAAATTTCTTGTCGGATAGCAATGAGCTGAAGACCAGAATGACGCCGACATCTCGCGCAACGCCAACCTGTGATTGGTGGCATTGGATGACCAACGGCACGGTGCCTTGCCACGCGCAGTTATGAATATCCGCTCGACGGTAACGCTCCGGCATATGCGGCGCTCCGCTCGGCCACGCGTTTGCTCCGCTTGTCATTGGCATGGCACCGCTTATCACGCCATCGGCGCTCACGCCTCGCGCGCGGCTTAATCTCTTGCCATCCATGGCCGAGGAAAACCCATGCGTCGCTTGCCGATGTTCGCCATCCTGCTTGCCATCAGCGGTTCCGCGTTTGCAGGCAGTACAGCCACGCCCGTCGTGTTTGCACCAGGGATCATTTCCGGTACGGGCGATGACGGCACCGCCGCGTTCACGCCCGACGGCGCTACGGTGTATTTCATGCGCAGCCTGGGTGATGGTTCGACGCTGTTCGAATCGCATCGTGTTGGCACGCAGTGGTCGACGCCGCATCCGGCGCCGTTTTCCGGTCACTGGCGCGATCTCGACCCGGCGATGGCGCCGGATGGGTCGTATCTCATATTTGTATCCAACCGTCCTGCCTCGGGCGAAGGCGCGCCGATCGATGCAGAGCGCGGAGGCCGCCGCACGCCGGGGCATGGCATGAATCTTTGGCGCGTTGCGCGCGCAGGCAGCGGCTGGGGAAAGCCGGTTCGATTGCCCGATGCGGTGAACACCTGCTCCATGACGTTCGCACCAAGCATCGCCGCCGATGGCAGCCTGTATTACATCGGTTGCGGCCCTGGCGATAACCTGACCCTGCAACGCGCGGCGTTCCGCAACGGCCATTACCAGGCGCCCGCGCAGGTCGCGTTGGGCGACGCCTCGCTACAGGTTCGTGACCCGGCGATCGCACCCAACCAGTCGTTCATGGTGGTGAGCATTTCGAGCGCGCCGAAGCAGCCTTATCGATTGGCCATCGCCTTCGCCACACCGCAAGGTTGGAGCACGTCGCAGGATCTGGGCGATGCCGTGAACGCCGGCACGCACGCGATGGGTGCGCAGCTTGGTCCGGATGGACGCACGCTCTACTTCTACAGCGATCGGCGCGCGCCTGACGAAAGCGCGGATGCGATTCAACATGGCGATCGCATCTGGCAGCTTTCACTCGCGCCGTGGCTGGATGCGCATCAGCAAGCCAACACAGCCGCCAATGGTCCTTGGAATCAGGACAACGATGCGTCACCCGCCTTCACGCCGGACGGCAACGCCGTAGTGTTTTCGCGTGGCAGCGGCATCGCGCGGCGCCTCTACATGGCCGAACGCAGCGGCGCGAACTGGACCGCGGCCGCGCCTGTTTCCTTTTCGCAAAACTGGATGGACACGGAACCTGCCATGGCGCCGGATGGTTCGTTCCTGATCTTCGTCTCCAATCGGCCGGCGCATGCAGATGGCGTTGCACTGGACGGTTTCTTCAGCGGCAAATCGTGGCCCGGACGCGGCGGCAACCTGTGGCGGGTTGCGCGCAACGCACACGGCTGGAGCGTGCCGGAGCGCCTGCCCGATGCCGTCAACGCCGGCAGCTCCATCTTCGCGCCAGCCGTGGCGGCCGATGGCAGCCTGTATTTCATGAAGCATGATGCGACCGGCGGCGATTTCCGGCTCTATCGCAGCGCATACCAGGATGGCCACTATCAACCGCCGCAAGCACTCGGCTTCAGCGACGGCGTCACCGCGGATTTCGATCCGGCGGTGGCGCCCGACCAGTCCTTCATCGTCTTCAGTTCCGATCGGCCACCCTCGACAAGCAGCGACAGCGCGTTGTTCATCGCTTTCGCCAAAGCCGGTGGCTGGACGCCGCCGCAACCGCTCGGCCCGAGCGGCATCGAGTCACGCTTGTCGCCCGACCTGGCCACGCTGTACTACAGCGGCGCGGACAAGCGCATCCACAGCTTTCGCCTGGATACCTGGTTGAAACAGCATCGAACCAGGTCTTGAGGCACTTTTCGCCAGGCGCTCTCCACCCGCACACTGGCCGCCACCGATACGGTCGATAGAAGACGAGGATGGAGTGTCCACGCGCATAACGCCACGACGATGGACCGGGCCAGCCCTGACACTCGGGTTCTGGACGCTGATCGCGCTGTCGTACACGGTGAGCGCCGGGCTGTCGTCGATCAGCGAGGGCCGCGTTGCGCATTGGCCGCGGATACTCGTTTGGAATTCTGCGGATTTCTATCTGTGGATGCTGCTGGTACCGCTGATCGCAAGCCTGGGCCGCCGTAGCGCCGGCCACGGCTGGCAACGCTTCGTCGCCGTGCACGTTCCCGCAAGTCTCGTCGTGGCGCTGGCGCACGTCGTGGTGCATATGGCGATCTTCTGGTCGATCTGCGGATCCGGGCCAATGCCGGCTGCGACCTTCGGCGCATTCCTGCGCATGGAGTTCGCCTATGTCTATCATTTCGCCCTGCTGGTTTATTGGGTGATCCTGGCAGTGCTGCGCGGATTGGAGTCGCAACGCCGCCTGCGCGACGAGCGCCTGCGCAACGCAGAGCTGGCGTCGCAACTGGCGCAATCGCAACTGCGCACGCTGCGTGTGCAATTGCAGCCGCATTTTCTGTTCAACACGCTCAATGCGATTTCCGCGCTCGCCCTGGCCGATCCCATCCAGGCGCGCCTGATGATCGCGCGCCTGAGCGATCTGCTGCGCCTCACCCTGGAGGAACGCCACGCGCTGGAGGTGCCGCTGTCGCGCGAGCTGGAATTGCTGCGCTGTTATCTGGAGATCCAGCAGGTACGTTTCCAGGATCGCCTGAGCACGCACATCGATGTGGCGATGGATACCGTGCATGCCGCCGTGCCCAGCATGATCCTGCAACCGCTGGTGGAAAATGCGCTGCGCCATGGTTTGCTGGACAAACCCGAGCCGGGCCAGCTGCAGATCGTAAGCCGCCGTGAAGGTGGCGAACTGTATCTGCGTGTGGACGATGACGGCCTGGGATTGCCTGAAGGCGCTGCCGAAGGCCTGGGGCTCGGCAACACGCGGGCGCGTCTGCAGGTCTTGTTCGGCGAAGCGGCCAGCGTGATGCTGGCGCGCAAGGCCGAAGGTGGCACCCGCGTGGAACTGCGCTTTCCCTACCGCGAACACGTGGCGGAGTCCGCCGCATGAACGCGCCACCGATCCGCACCATGTTGATCGACGACGAAGTGCTGGCGCGCCTGGCGCTGCGCCAGGCGCTGGCCGCACATGCCGATGTGGAGATCGTGGGCGAATGCGGCAATGCTGCCGAAGCCTTGCAGGCCATCGCCGTGCTGAAGCCAGCGTTGCTGTTTTTGGACATTCGCATGCCCGGCATGGACGGTTTCAAGCTGCTGCACCGCATGAAGCCCGACACCTTGCCGATGGTGGTGTTCGCCACCGCTTACGGCCAGCATGCGCTGCGCGCCTTCGACGCCAATGCGCTGGACTATGTGCTCAAGCCGATCGACCAGGCACGCTTCGACCAGGCGATGGCGCGCGTGCGGCAACATTGGTTTGGACTGCAGGCACGCACAGCTCCGACACCGGTTGTACCGACCGCGCCCTCCGCACCACCGCACGTACAACGCATCAGCGTGCGCATCGGCGAAAGCATCCGTGTGATCGCCACCGACGACATCGACTGGATTCGCGCGGAAGGCAATTACGTGCAGATCCATGTCGGCGGCGCCAGCTATCTGCATCGCGAAACCCTGCGGCATCTGCTGGACATGCTCGATCCGACGCGCTTCCTGCGCATTCACCGCGGCACGCTGGTCAATGTTGAACGCATCCGCGAAATTCATCCGCTCTTCCAGGGCAATGCGGAAGTGGTGCTGCACAACGGCACGCGTCTCAACCTGAGCCGGCGCTTCCGCACGCATGCGCGACGCGCCTTGGGCATGGCCTGATCCAGTCGCATACGTGGGCAACCGCCTATCCAGCGAACACAACCGCTTGTCCCAAAACCGCGGCGTCTAAGTCTTGCCGCACGGAGCATGAGAGATCGATCACCTCGATGTTCATTACAGGAGCAGGTATGAAGTGCAAGACACTCGTCTGGACCATGGCATTCGCGCTGGCTTGCGTCGGGCCGGTAAACGCCGCCGAGCTGTTGGGGCCAAGCGTCATTTCCACGGGCCTGCAAGAAACCACTGCCGCGTTATCGCCGGATGGACAGACGCTGTACTTCATGCGCTCGGACTTCGCGGAGACGGACGACACCATCCTGTTATCGCATCACCATGGCACCCGTTGGTCCACGCCGGAAGTGGCATCGTTCTCCGGCCAATGGCACGACTCCGAACCGGCTTTCTCGCCCGATGGAAAGCGCCTGTATTTCGTCTCCAACCGGCCCCTGCACCCAGGTGACGCGCCGCTGATGGCCGAGATGGGTGGCCAGCATTTTGCCGGCACCAATCTGTGGTACGTCGAACGCCAGTCGAACGGACGCTGGGGCGAACCCACGCACGTGGACGGCGCATTGAACGACGGGGCCATGCTCTACAACCCGTCCATAGCGGCCAACGGCGACATCTATTTCTCCGCGCACCGTCCGGACTCGGGCAAGGCCTATCAGATCTATGTGGTGCATCCGACAAGCAACGGCTATTCCGATCCGCAGCGCGTGGAACTGGGCGATCTCTCGCACAATCGCATGGATCCATGCATCGATCCGCGTGGCCGCTTCCTGTTGTTCGCCGGCAATGAAGGCGATTCGCTGGGCAGTGCCGACATCTACATTGCATTCCGCCAGGCTGATGGAGGTTGGAGCAAGCCCGAGCACTTGGGCGGCGATGTGAATACGAAGAACCTGGAAAACGCGCCGACGTTGGGACCCACATTTGGCGAACTGTACGTATCCAGCAATCGGCAGGAAGACGTGCATTTTCCAAAGATGCGCGACAACATGGCTACGCTTCAGCAACGGCTGAGCGGCCCAATGAATGGATCGCGCAACATCTGGCGCATGGATATCGCTGATGTGTTGCACGCGCATGGAATCAAGGACTAGCGCACGCCACGTGCGCGCGTTCGATCGACGTGCTCGAAAGTGGGTGTAGCTTTCTTGCTCGATATTTCCAGCAAGAGCTTTCACCCGATCACGACGACATCCGCCCTAGGCTCGCGCAACTGGGGAGGGAGCATGGTTGTTTCCTCGATTCTGTCACTGACTACTTATGGAGTAGCTTCCGATGACTACGGATTCGACGAAACTTTTCGGCGCATCGCGCGCATGCAGACTTTCAGCAGCCCTGGCAATCGCCTTCGGAGCAGCTGCCACGGCAAATGCTGCGCAGGTTTATACCCATCACGTGCGCGACGTGGTGCATGGCAATGTCGCACAACAAGTTCGCAGCCTGGCGGCCACCAAGCTGATGAGCCTTGACGTGGTGCTGCCGGTACGCGACGAAGCGGGCCTGGACACGTTCGTGGCGGAGGTGACTGATCCCGACAGCGCGAATTACCAGCATTACTTGACGCCGCAGGAATTCACTGCGCGCTTCGGTCCGACGCAAAACGACTATGACACGGTAGTGCAGTATTTGACGCGTTATGGCTTCACCGTCACGGGCGGCAGTCGTGATGGCATGGATATCCAGGTGATAGGGCCGGTGTCGGCAGTGGAAGCGGCGTTCAACGTGAAGATGCGCATGTACAAGCATCCGACGGAGAACCGCATGTTCTACAGTCCGGACCGCGAGCCGACCACCTCGTTGGCAATTCCGCTCTGGCACGTGTCTGGATTGGACAATTATTCGATTCCGAAACCGCTGTACGTGAAAAAGAGTGATTTCGCAGCGGCTCACGGCATCAGCCCGGATGCAGTCGTGTCGCACGCGACCACGGGCTCCGGCCCTTCGGCTTCGTTCCTTGGTAGCGACATGCGTGCTGCGTACTACGGCGGCACCGCGCTTACCGGCAAGGGGCAGAATCTTGGCCTGCTCGAGTATGTCGGCACCGACCTCGCCGACTTGACCAAGTACTACAAGAACGCGCACCAGACCAACACCGTGCCGATCAAGCTGCTTTCCACGGATGGCACAAGCACTGCTTGCTATGCGTCGCAAGGTTGCGATGACACGGAACAGACGCTCGACATGACGCAAGCAATCGGCATGGCGCCCGGCCTTGCCAGCTTGACCATGTATATCGGCTCGAGCGACACCGCCATCATCAGCAGGATGACCACGCATAGTCCTTTGCCCACGACGATCGGTTGTTCGTGGGGCTGGACGCCGGCCGATCCGGCCACGCTCGATCCGTACTTCAAGAAGATGGCGGCGCAAGGCCAGACCTTCTTCGCGGCATCCGGCGACAGTTCCACCTGGTCGGCCAGCAACGAGGCATGGCCGGCTGACGATGCGTACGTGATTTCCGTCGGCGGCACCGATCTCACCACCACCCGTGCGGCCGGCCCATGGAAATCGGAAACGGCGTGGGTGGACAGCGGCGGCGGCGTTTCGCCGGACGGCATCGGCATTCCTTCGTGGCAGAAACTCGCCGGTGTGATCAACACCAGCAACCGGGGTTCCACCACGCGTCGCAATGGCCCAGACGTATCGGCCAATGCGAACTTCACCTTCTATGTATGCGCCGACCAAACCACCTGTACCGCCAACGAGTATGGCGGCACCAGCTTTGCCGCACCGATGTGGGCGGGCTTCGTCGCACTGATCAATCAACAGCGTGTGGCGATCAGCAAGAAGCGCATCGGCTACTTCAACGCGACGGTTTATCCGGAGAACGAATCCAGCGGCAAATTGACCAGTACCTACGCCACGGATTTCCACGACATTCTCAGCGGCAAGTCCGGCAGTTATTCGGCGGTGACGGGATACGACTTGGTGACAGGCTGGGGTAGTCCGAAGGCGGGGTTGATCACGACGCTGGTGAAATCGCCGTAACACTCGTGTCTCTCCGATCCGACGCGAGCTTTGCTCGCGTCATTCCACCATGATGTTGCTTGCACGCGATTCTCTCAACTGTGCGACCGTTCCCTCCCCTGTGAAGTAGGGGAGGGAACAGATTCGGCGAGAGAGGGAATGACAACCCGCGAAGCTTTTACTGGCTTGCGTCGGCGAGTATAAGTGCGGGGTCTCCCCGTCACTGGCAAGAGATTTCGCATGAACATGCTCCGCTGCGTGCTGCTTGTTGGGCTGTTTAGTTTCGTGTCGGCTCCGCAGGTTTCGTTTGCGCGGACGCAGCACACCTCGACTGTTGTCGCCGGTAACGCGCGCTTTGAATTCCTTACCTCCTCGCTGGTGCGCATGGAATACGCGCCGAGCGGCCGCTTCGTGGACGAACCCACCGCAGTGGTGCAGAAGCGCGATTGGTCGACGGTGGATGCGCAATCCACCAGGCAGAACGGTTGGCTGGTGGTGCATACGCACAGCATGACCTTGCGCTATCGGCTGAATTCGGGCGCATTCAACGACAGCAATCTGCAGGTGACGTGGAATTATCCCAACAGCGCGCCGCGTACATGGCATCCCGGTCAGGTCGACACGCAGAATCTTGGCGGCCTCACGTATTCGCTTGATCACGTCAGCGAGGTAAACCTGCCCAAGAGCAAGGATCTGGAAAGCCCGGTCAACGACATCATCCCGGGCATCGAGATTCCACTGGAACCTGCCAAGCCCGGCCTGCTTAGCCGCAGCGGCCATGCCCTTATCGACGATAGCCGCACGCCGCTGTGGGACACGAAGATGCAATGGATAACCCCGCGCGAGCAGCCGGACGGCCAGGACTGGTATCTGTTTACCTACGATCGCAATTACCCGTACGTACTGCAGGAATACGCGCAATTGTGCGGCGGCATTCCGATGATTCCGCGCTACGTGCTCGGCAACTGGGTGACGGATTTCAATTTCGAATATTTCCCCAATACTGCCGATGCGCATGATCCGCAGTTCGAGCGCTACAACCAGCAACATCTGGAAGACGAGCTATCGCGCCTGCGCGAGAACCATATTCCGTTCGACACGTTGGTATTGGATTTCGCGTGGCACAACTATGGTTGGCAAGGTGGCTATGACTGGAGTCCGCTGATTCCGCAACCTACGCAGTTCCTGCAATGGCTGCATGATCGCGGCATCAAGCTCAGCCTGAACGATCATCCCGGCTATGCGGGCACGCAGGAGGAAATTCTTTCCTACCATGACAGCCATGCGCCGGAAGTCCTCAAGGCGCTGGGGCGACCGCTGCCGCCGAAGCCGTCGTTCGACATGGATATTTCCACGCAATGGCGATTTGCGATGGATCCGAACGATCAGGGCATGCGTCAGCAATGGTTTGCCGTCGGCTACGACGATCATGCGTGGAAGCCCATCCGCACGGATCAGTCCTGGCAGAAGCAAGGTTATCCGGATTATCAGGGCATAGGCTGGTACCGCAGCCGTTTTTCGTTGCCGGAAAAACTGCCCGGTGCGCTATATCTCTATCTTGGCGAGGTCGGCCAGAGGTATCGGCTGTTCGTCAATGGCAAGGAAGTCGAGCACACGCGCGTGCCGTGGCCGCAGCGTCTTACGTACGCCGACATCAGGCCTTATGTACGCGCCGGCCAGTCCAATGACATCGCCTTGCGCATCGTGCCGGGCGAGCAAGGCGGCGGCATTTTCCGCGGACCGGTAGCGCTGCGTGACGTGCCGCCGCCGGAGCGGATCTCTTTCAATCTTGCCGACAAGCACCAGGCGGATGTCTTCATGCACGACCTGCACACGCCACTGATGCAGGCCGGCGTGAGTTCATGGTGGGTGGACGGCGGCGGTGGCGCGGCCGAGATGCCGGGGCTCAATCCGCAGTTATGGACCAACAAGGTCTTCTACGATTTCACGCAGCAATTCACCGGGCAACGCGCTTTCATTCTCGGCCGCTACGGCGACTGGGGCAGCGAGCGTTATCCGGGGTTCTTCACCGGCGACACTTACTCGGAATGGCCGGTACTGGCCTATGAAGTGGCGTTCACCGCGCGCGGCGGCAATGTGCTGGTGCCGTACATCAGTCATGACATCGGTGGCTTTCATGGCGCCAAGCTCGATTTCGATCTTTATGCGCGCTGGATCGAATTCGGCGCCTTCAGCCCCATCCTGCGCATGCACAGCGCGCACGCTAATCCGCATGAAGGCAACACGCGCATGCCGTGGCTTTATGGCGACAAGGGCATTGCGTTGATGCGCAAGTACTTCACCTTGCGCACGCAGCTGATCCCCTACATCTACACCTATGCATGGCAGGCGCACACTCTGTCGCTGCCACTGCTGCGCCCGCTGTATCTGCAGTATCCGGAACTTGAAGAGACGTATCGGCAAACTCGCGAGTATTTTTTTGGTGACGCGATGCTGGTCGCGCCGGTGCTCGATCCCAGCGGCGATCGCACGGTTTACCTGCCGCCGGGACCGTGGATCGATTTCTTCGCCGGCAAGCGTCATGAAGGCGGGCGCTCTTTCACTGCGCATTACCAGGTAGATGAAATGCCCGTGTTCGTGCGCGAGGGGTCGATTATTCCCGAGCAGGAACCCAGCGATTATTCGGATGCCAAGCCACAGGATGCGTTGATCCTGAATGTCTATGGCGGTGGCAAAGGGCATTTCGATCTGTACGAGGACGATGGTTCGTCGCTGGATTATGCGAACGGCAGTTATGCGATCACTGCCATCGATTATCTGACCAAGGCGGACGGTTCGCATAAGCTGGTGATTTCGCCGGCGAAAGGAGGCTACAAAGGGCAGCCGTTGTCGCGTTCATACATGGTGCGGGTGTATGCGGGTGGTAAGCCTCGATCGGTCAGTGTCGATGGTAAGGCGGTGGCGCAGTGGCGATGGAATGATAGGGATGCGACGGTTGAGATTGGTCTGCCGAAGCGAAGTGTTCGTGAGGGTATACAGGTGGTTTGGCGGTGACGATTGTTTGTCGCTATTCCGGCAAAGGCCAAGGCAACAGCGCGGAGCATGGATTCCGGCCTTCGCCGGAATGACGATACGGGTTTTTGTGGTTATCGGCCGGTATGCGGCTGCTAGCTTTAAAACGCAGGCTTATTTCGGAACGGGGAATGGAGTCCAAGCGATTCGTCAATCCTGCGAATCGCCGTGCGAATCTTCGAGCTCTCCCGTCGACAACCCATACACCGTGTTGCGCCCCGCCAGCTTCGCCTTATAAAGCGCCTGATCGGCAGTTTGCAGCAATGCGTCGCACATTTCCTCGACGCCCTGCGCGTGCGGTACCTTGTCCAGGCTCGCGGCACCGATGCTCAACGTGACCCTGCCATAACGGCTTTGCGCGTGAGGCAGGTTGAGTGCGTTGACGGCGTGGACGATGGCGCCGGCCACTTTCAATGCGCCGATCGCGTCGGTGCCAGGCAGCACGGCGATGAATTCCTCGCCGCCGTAGCGCCCCACCACATCGCAATAGCGGTGCAGGGTTTTTTTCAACTCCGCCGCCACCGTGCGCAGGCAATCGTCACCGCGCAGATGTCCGTAGTGATCGTTGTACTTCTTGAAGAAATCCACGTCGATCATCAGCACGGACAACGGATGTTCGCAGCGCTTCGCGCGCCGCACCTCGTCCGCCAGCAGCTCGTCCACGCAGCGGCGATTGGGCAGGCCGGTGAGGTGGTCGTTGTTGGCGTAGTACTCGAGCTGGCGATTGATTTCGGCGAGTTTCTGTTCGGCCAACTTGCGGTCGGTGATGTCGTTGAGGGCGGCGGTGATGCCGATCACCTGCCCCAGCAGGTTGTGCACGGGGTTGGCCTGCACCTGGTAATGCTTGCCCTGGTGTTCGATCTCCTGCGCGGGCACGTCCTGGCCCGCATCCATCAAGCGCAGGCTTTTGCGGATGCCGGGAGCGGCGCTGGGCATCAGCTCAGCCACCTTGCGGCCCACCAGCGCCTCTGCCGGCACGCCGTGAATGGCGACATAGGCGGCATTGGCGGCGAGGTAACGGCCATCGCGCCCAATCAGGCACAGCGCGCTCGGCGCGGTGTTGTAGATGGCCATCATGCGATACACGTTTTCGCTGTGCGTGAGGTCCATTACGCCCAGTGCCACGCCGCGATAGCCGTGCAACTGGCCTTGCTCGTCCTTCACTGCGACGGCGTCCGATTCGATCGCCACCATGCTGCCGTCGGCGCGACGATGCCGCGTGATGGCGCACGAAAAAGCGCTGGGCCTGGCAGCCAGGAAACGTTCGGCGCGCGCCGCTTCGCGCGGCTCCATGAACGCGTGCACCGGTTCGCCGAGCACGGCCTCGCGCTGGTGCCCGAGCATGTCGAGCAGGCTGTCGGCGACCCGGGTGAAACGGTGGCGTTGATCGATTTCCCACTGCCATTGCGGATGCGCGTGGATCACCGCATGCAGCCGGTCGAGCGCCTCACCTTGCATGTCCATGAACATTGCCGACACCTCGCACTGCATTACCACAACAGGAAATCCCGGCAGACATAACTCACAGGGGGTAATGCATGCCTGCCGCCGGCGTAAGCTCGCCGACACACGCCCGTCCGTGGGCGCGCGGGAAATTTCGAACGCCGTCGCAAGTGCGCGCAGGCGTTGCTTTATGCCGGCAAGGATGCGATTCGGGGGTGGGTGGCTGTATCGGACGATTCCTAAAAGCGTCCGTTTGCGCAGATCAGCTCCCTCTCCCCTGCGGGGAGAGGGATGGGGTGAGGGGTCACTCTTGCGAGACTGCCGATTCGGAGCCCGTGACATTGCTGGGTTACGCTGCGCTAACCCAGCCTACGCAACTGCAGTTACGCGGTTATTCGGGATTCAAAGCAAACCGTACGTCCGCGCGTACTCGAACAACTGCGTATTGCTGGTAATTCCCAGCTTGCGCATCGCGTCGTTCTTCTGCTGGCTGACCGTCTTCACGCTGCGATGCAGCTGCTCGGCGATATGGGTGACGGACAAGCCTTGCGCGTAGAGCCGCACCACCTCGACCTCGCGCTGGGACAGCACTGCCGGGTCGGCGATGCCGTCCGGCTCGGCCGGGGGAGACCAGTCGATCACATGCTCGCGCATCGCTTCACATATATATGTGCGGCCGTTCATGACCGCGCCGACGGCAAGCTGGAGTTCCTTGGTCATCGCGCCTTTGGCGACCAGGCCGTTGATGCCGGCCGCCAGCATGCCGCGGGTGAGCGCGGGGTTGTGCAACATGGTGAGCACGATGATCGGCAGCGTGGGATGGTCGCGGCGCACGCGGCGCAGCAGCGGCAGGCCGTCGCCGGAGCCGTCCTCGTAAGGCATGGAGAAATCGGTGATCAGCAGATCGCATGGCTGCTCTGCCAACAGGACCAGCAGCTCGCGGCCATTGCTCGCCTCGGCCACCACCTTGAGGCTGCTGTGTTCTTTCAGCAGCGCGCGGATACCGAGCATCACGACGGGGTGATCGTCGGCGATGACGATCCGGGTTATCTCACCATTCGGGGGCATAGCGGGGACAATTCCCAACCGGCGGCGTATATGGCCGCTCTGTCCACGATTCTAACCAAAGAACGCGCATCCCTAGTCGGGCTTGCGGCATCATGGCGCCACGGCCGGCGCCCACGCCTGCCCACAGGGACCGAACTTGCTCAGAATGCCGCCGTGACTCTTGCCCTTTTCATCAGCGACGCGGCTTCCGGCTGGCTTGAAGCCAATCCCATTTCCCTTGCCGTGGTAGTGCTGGCCGTGCTGCTCAGCCTTACCGCCCTGCTGGCGCTGGCGGTGCTGCGCATGATGTTCGTGCAGCGGCAAAAACTGGCGGAAGCCGAGCGTTTCATGCAGCAACAGGCGGCACTGGCCCAGGCGCAGCTCGATGCCGTGCCCTTTCCGATCCTGATCAAGGACGCCGCCGGCACGTACCAGGCGCTCAATGGCGCGTGCCTGCAGCGGCTTGGCATCGATCCCGTTCACGCGATCGGCAAGAACAGTCTCGAGTTGACCGGCCACCGCTGGCTGCCGCTCGCCGACGGCACGCCGGCCGCCCAGCGCCTGCAACAGATCGGCATGGATGCGGTAAGCGAGAACAAAGTACAGCGCTGCGAACTGGATTACGTCAGCCACGATGGCCGCCAGCGCACCGGCCTGTTCCTGGAAGCGCCCACCCATGCGCCGGACGGCAGCGCCACCGGCAGCATCGGTGTGCTGCTGGATATCACCGAATACCGGCAGATCGAACTGAGCGCGCGCGCCACCGAGCAAAGCCTGCGCGATATCACCCAGCGCATGCCGGTGGTGGTGTTCGCCGTGCGCCGCGGCAACGATCGCCTGCCGCGGCTGGCTTTCGTGGCGGGCAATCTGCATGCCTTGTTCGGCTTGGCGCAAGGCGAGCTGCTGGATCGCGACGACGTATTGCGCGATTGGCCGTTCCACGATCGCATCCATCCAGAAGATGCGCCGACCGTGCGCCGCCTGTTGCAGCGCGCGACGCGGCATCGCGGCACCGTCACGCTGGATTTTCGCGCCTACGGCGCCGAAGGCCTGCGCTGGATCCACCTGGTGATGGGCACGCGCCGGCTGCCCGATCGCAAGATCGAATGGATCGGCTATTTCATCGATACCACCAGCATCAACGCGCACAACCAGACGCTGCTCGCCGCGCGCGATGCGGCCGAGCGCGCGTCCAAAGCGAAAGCGGATTTCCTCGCCACCATGAGCCACGAGATCCGCACGCCGATGAACGGCGTGATCGGCATGCTCGAACTGCTCGGCCGCACCGCGCTCGACCAGGAACAGCGCGAGCTGGTGCATGCGGTGGAGGATTCGGCCGGCGTGCTGCTGCAGGTGCTCAACGACGTACTGGATTTCTCCAAGCTCGAAGCCGGCAACGTGCGCCTGGACGACGAGCCGTTCGACCTGCGCACCTTGATCGACAACGTGGTCGGCATGATGGCCGGCTCCATGCACAAGAAAGGTTTGGCCGTCGACGTGGGCGCGGATGCCACGCTCGCCGGCAAGCTGGTAGGCGACAGCGTGCGCATCCGGCAGATTCTGCTGAACCTGCTCAACAACGCCGCAAAATTCACCGAGCGCGGCAGCGTGTCCGTCGGCCTGCGCGTCATCGGCGACGACGGCCACGCGCAGCGCGTGCGCATCAGCGTGACCGACACCGGCATCGGCATTGCCGCCGACAAGCAGGCCACGCTGTTCACGCCCTTCTCGCAGGCGGAATCCTGGACCACGCGCCGCTACGGCGGCACCGGCCTGGGGCTGGCGATCTGCCGGCATCTGGTGCAACTGATGGGCGGCGGCATCGAACTCAGCAGCCGGCTCGGCGAAGGCACCAAGGTGACGCTCGACTTGCGCTTGCCAGTCGCGCAGCGCGAAGTCGATCGCCCGCCGGAACTGGCCGGCCGGCATGCGATCGTGCGGCTCGCCTCGATCGGCACCGCCAACGCCTTGGCCGCGCATCTGGCGGCATTGGGTTTGACGGTGGAACAGATCACCCCCGCGCAGCCGATGCGGCGCGGCGCGGCCGCCAATCTGTTGTTCATCGACGCGGGCGATCAGGAAAGTGCCGCCACGATCGCCGCGCAACCGATCCTGGTCGATGCTGGTGCCCACGGCAGCAGCGGCCTGCGCGATCGCGACGAGCACCTGTGGCTGCATGCCAATCCGCTGAAATGGCAGGCGGTTTCGCGTGTCTGTGTGCAGGCATTGCAACCGCTGACGCAACCTTCGCGCGCTGCCGTGGCAGCCGCACCTGCCGTTGCAATACCCGGCGGCCGCGTGCTGGTCGCGGAAGATCATCCGATCAGCCAGACCCTGATCCGCCGCCAGCTCGATCTGCTGGGCTGGGAATGCGACGTGGTCGGCGATGGCCACGCCGCACTCGATGCCTTGCGCCAGCATGACTACGCCATGCTGCTCAGCGATTGCCAGATGCCGCTGATGAACGGTTACGAATTGGCTGCCGCATGGCGCCAGCATGAAGCGCAGACCGCCAGGCACGTGCGCCTGCCGATCATCGCGATGACTGCCAATGCGCTGGATGGCGAGATCGAACGCTGCCGCGACGCCGGCATGGACGACTACCTGAGCAAACCCGTGCAGCTGCGCCCGCTGGAAGACAAGCTGCGCACATGGGCGCCGCGCGCGAAGGCCGATACGCCACCGCCGGAACCGGTCTTTTTCGAAGATGTATTCGCCGCACCGGGCATGGAAGACCTGCGCGCGCAAATGCTGCAGGCAATGCTGAAAACCAGCGCGGCGGATATGCAGAAGCTGGAACAGGCCCTTGCGCAAGCGGACGGCGAGCTGGCGCAGCGCACCTTGCACCGGGTGCTTGGGGCGTTGCAGCTTTTTACGAATGGCCGCGTGATGGCCGAGGGACGGGCGCTGATGGCTGCCGACGCTGATCGCCTGTTGCTGGCGTTGCCGGGATACCTGGAGAACTTGCGCAGCGCGCTGGATGAACTTGCGCTGCAGTCGCATCGTGAAGGTAGTCGGTTGTCGCCTGAGGCCTAGTCATCGAAAGGACTTGCTACCCCTCATCGTCATCCCGGCGCAGGCCCACAGCTATCCGGGAAAACGTGGATCGCTAAAGGAAGTCTCGACACGTAACCGTCGGCCGCTATTTCCGCCGGACAGCAATGGGCACGCGCCGCAATGACACTGAGGCCAGACCCAGCCTCATGAAGAGATGTGTACCGTGCACAAGGGAACTGGTGCCCGGCTCATACATCCCGCACAATGCCCTCCACCATTGGGCATCGTCAGCAACCCCAGGACTCAAGGTTGCCTGCCGCCTGCCAGCCCACGGCGAAAGGGGGGCGTCTTGTTGGTTCTCAGGGGGAATGATGCATCCCACCCGTAACAGGCTGTTGCCGCGGTTGGCCGCGCTGCTCTTGGCTGTCTCGATCGTACCGATGCTTTCCGCTGCCGACTGGACCTATCGCGTCCGGCCGCAGGACAACATCTGGGATCTCACCAGCCGTTATCTCAAACCCGACGTGCCCTGGCAGAAGCTGCAGGCGTACAACAAGGTGGCCGATCCTTATCACCTGCCGCCGGGCATGACGATGCGCATACCCATCGCATGGCTGCGCCTGGAGCCGGCGAATGCAACCGTGGTCGCAGTGATGGGCGGCGCGTACGTGCAACGGTCCAACGGCGCGCAGCAGGAGAACGTCACACCGGGCATGACACTCGGCGTCGGCGCGCAGCTGAGCACCGATCACGATGCCAGCCTCACCCTGCAATTCGCCGACGGCTCGCGCCTGCTGATGGAACCGGACAGCACGCTGGACCTGGACCAGATGAGCGCCTACGGCCGCACCGGCATGGTCGACACGCGCCTGCGCCTGCAGCATGGCCGCGTCATCAACGCGGTGACGCCGATGACCGGCGTGGGTGCGCACTTCAGCGTGGAAACGCCGGGAACGATTTCCAGCGTGCGCGGCACGCACTTCCGCGTGGCAGCGGACGAACGCCAGTCGCGCACCGAAGTGCTGACCGGGCGCGTGGACGTCGCCGGCGATCGCGCGCACGTGCTGGTGCCGAAGGAGCACGGCGTGGCGGTGGCCGATGGCGCCAAGCCTGCGCACGTGCAGGCGCTATTGTCCGCACCGGCCCTGCACTGTCCCACGCAGCCGGTGACCAA
>Ga0207702_10001061_pt1 | contig 28175 bp, 25 predicted proteins | sample KBSCornC62_FD_184302 | JGI IMG/M metagenome (GOLD analysis project Ga0207702, IMG submission 184302) | Corn rhizosphere microbial communities from Kellogg Biological Station, Michigan, USA - KBS Corn C6-2 (SPAdes) (version 2) | ecosystem: Host-associated > Plants > Roots > Rhizosphere > Soil ... | reverse complement strand
TCCTGGACGAGCGGCAGGAGCGAGCGCACGTAGATCCGAGTAGCCTCGAGCAGGACGTCGCCAAGCGTCCGGTTGGCTTCTCCAGGGAGCGGCTCGTCCAGATTCCAGCCCTGCTGCGCGATAATTTGCCGGACGAGGGAAAAGCCGTTGCTATGCACTCCGGAGCTGGCGAGCCCGAGAATCACGTCTCCGGGGGAGATCCTCGCTCCGGTGAGGACTTGATCGCGCTCGACCGCACCGACGCAGAAGCCGGCAAGGTCGTAATCGCCCTCAGCGTACATGCCGGGCATCTCGGCGGTCTCGCCGCCGATCAGCGCGCATCCCGCTCGGCGACAGCCCTCCGCGATGGATGCGACGACTTCCGCGGCGACCGCATTGTCGAGCTTTCCGGTTGCGTAATAATCCAGGAAAAATAGAGGCTCGGCGCCCTGCACGATGAGGTCGTTGGCGCACATTGCGACCAGGTCGATGCCGACGCCGTCATGCCGCCCAGTTTCGATTGCGAGCTTGAGCTTGGTGCCAACGCCGTCATTGGCCGCGACGAGCAGCGGATCTGAATAGCCCGCTGCCTTGAGGTCGAAGAATCCGCCGAACCCGCCGAGCTGGGCGTCGGCACCGGGTCGCGCTGTCGACTTCGCGAGCGGCCCGATAGCCTTCACCAGCGCATTTCCGGCGTCGATCGACACTCCGGCGTCTTTGTAGGTCAGTCCCATCGTTCTCCGTGCTTCGATACGGGCGTTCGGCAGGCTCAGTCCCTACTCAGCATGAGCGGAAATGAGAACCGCTCATCCTGAGTAGCCGCTGAGTGAAATCGAAGCGGCGTATCGAAGGACGCTTGGATTTCCACGCCGTTGTCGCCAAAAGACGCCGCCAATGCTTCGTCGCCGTCTTGTCGCCCCACTTCTGCTGCTGCTCGCCGCGATAGGAATTTCGGCGATCGTGTACGCGCAGCTGGAAACGACCGACCGCGGAATCCTTCCGCTCGATAGTTCCGGCACGCTCGAGATCGGCGGAATTCATGTCGATGTGGGCGGCGCCGATTCGATGAGCGCGCGTTACGCGGGCTGGCGGATCGCGCAGCGCGCCGGGTTCAGGAAGCTGTGGGCGAAGGTTCATAACGCACCGATCAACCAGGCCCCGAACCTGCCCGACGGGACGCTCGACCAGATCGTGACTTCCATCAACGTCGAGCGCGAGCTGATCGGCCCGAACCGGTACATTGCCGACCTCGGTGTCCAGTTCGACCGCGCGCGTGCAGCGGAATTCCTCGGCGTCGAGGGCGGGCAGGTGCAGCGGTCGGCGCCAATGCTCCTCATCCCGATCACCGTTACGGCGGGCACGGAAACGAGCGTCGAGCTGAGGAATGCGTGGCAGCGGGCCTGGGCGCAGTACCGCACTTCACAGAGCCCAATCGACTATGTGCGCATCAGCGGCATGGGAGCGGACCCGCTCCTGATCAACGCCGCGCAGACGATTCGGCCGGGCCGCGGCTGGTGGCGCAACCTGCTCGATCTCTATGGCGCGTCGGACATCCTCGTTGCCGAGGTCCAGCTGCAGCGCTCCTTCCCGGGCGGTCCGGCGCGGGCGCGGTTCATCGGCCGGCACGGGCCGGACAATGAGATCGTCGGCGGCTTTACCCTCACCGCACCGAACAGCGAGGCGATTCCCGCGATGATGGCGCAGGGCGTCGAGCGGATGGACCAGATGTTCGGCCAGGCTCTCGATGAGGGACGGCTGACCCGCGACGAATCGCTCAACCTGCCTCCGCCACCGGTTCAGCTGGTCCCGGCGCCGGAGATCGTGAAGCCAGTGAACCTCGCCAACGCCTACCAGGTGCAGGTCACCGGCAAGGACGTGAACGTCTACAATTTCGCGATGGCCCATCTGCGGACGCTGCCGGGGATCGATTCGGCAACCCCGCAGCAGATCAACATGACCGGCACGAGCTACATCCTCGTGAAATATCGGGGCGATATCTCGCAGCTCGCAGCGGCGCTGAGGGCGAGGGGCTGGATCGTCGACTACGCCGGGACTGTCATCCGCATGACTTCTTCGTCGGACAAGCCGCCGGCGCTTCCGCCGCCGCCCTTGCCGGCGCAGCCCGCTCCTCAGCCTGCGCCCCAGCAGCCTCAGCCCGTGACGCGTCCCCCGGGTCAGGAATGAAGCAGGGGCCCGACCAGATCGCACTTCCGCTCGACTGGCCGCAAGGCGACGCCGACGCTCGCTTCATCCTCAGCGAAGCGAACCGGGAGGCCTTCGAGCACTTTCGCAAGTGGAGCATCTGGCCGGTGAAGGCGACGATCCTGACCGGACCGCGCCGGTCAGGGCGGACCCTGCTCGCGCGGAGCTTCGTCGAGCGCGTCGGCGGCCGTATGTTCGATGACGCCGAGCAACGCGACGAAGAGGAGATGTTCCACGCCTGGAACCAGGCGCAGGATACGGGCCGCCCGCTGGTCATGGTCGCCGACGAAGCGCCGCCCGCCTGGGCGCCAGCGCTCCCCGACCTCAGGACGCGGCTTGCAGTCACGCCGGTAGTGCGGATCGCTCATCCCGACGACGCGCTGTTCGCGGCGCTGATGCAGCTCCATTTCGCCGACCGAGGATTGCACATTCCCGCCGATGCGCTGCGCTTCATGAGTGAGCGGCTGCACCGCGACTATTGGACGGCCGAGCGGGCAGTAGAGGCGGTCGACCGCTTTGCGATTTCAGAGAGAGCGAGGCTCTCGCTTCCGACGGTTCGGCGGGCGCTCGCCGAAGCGCGGATGATCGGCGAGGCGGCTTAGCCGCAGCGAATCTTGGTGACCGTCTTCGCCGGATCGAGCCAGACAGTGACCCGGTCTTCCCGATAATCCATCGTCAGCATCACCCCCGGCGGAGCCCAGCGCAGCACCGCGGCGTGCGACACGCGCTTGATCGCGGCGCCGGTCTCGCTCGTGCCCTTCTTGCCGATAAACTGGTCCGTGCCGGCGGCCTCGCATTTATGGCCCGGAGTGACTCCATGGACCGGTATCGGCGCCGGAGCGGTCGAGCAGGCCGCGAACAGGGCAGGGGCGAAGAGGACGAATCTACGCATCGGCATTCCTCCGAAAAACTAACCGCAGCGGGCGGAAGCAACGCGGCTCTGCATGTCCAGCTGCACCGTCAGCCGCTTCGAATCATGATCCTTTCCTGCCGGCTTCCCGGCTCCCACCCAGCGCAACCTCGGCGCTCGCGCAGCCGCCATCATCTGTGCGCCGAGCTGCATCGAAGCGGGTTGGCCGACGAACGGATCGAGCGAAGCCGACTCGACGCATTTGGATCCGGGAGGAACCTGGTCGAGCCCGACGCTCATGTGCGGAGACGCGGCGCAGAGGAACGGCAAAGAGGCGGCCAGAAGCACGAGCCTAGGCATCGACGGTCTCCTGCTGCTCGCTCGCCACGCGGCTCATCTTGAGCTTGCCGTTCTCGATCGCGAAGGCGAGGCGGCCTTCGACGAGATCGAGCGCGTCCTTGCCGAATTCCTCGTAGCGCCAGCCCTGCAAAATATTGAGGCCCTTGCGAACTCCCGCCGCTAGCGCCTCGAGATCGTCCGACCTGGCGATCAGCCGAGCAGCGACGCCTGTTTCCTTGGCGCGAATCTTGAGCAGCAGCTTGAGGAGGTCGCTCACCAGCACCGCATCCTTGGTGAGGCCCGGCCGGCGCGGCTCTCGATCCGGCAGCTCATCAGGTTCAAGCGCTTTCGCCGCCGCGATCGCGGCCATCAAGCGGCCGCCGATGTCATTGCTCTTCCAGCCTGCTGAAAGGCCGCGCACCCGACCCAAATCATCCTGATGCTTGGGCGGATGGAGCACAATCTCGTTCAGCGTATCGTCCTTGATGATTCGCCCGCGCGGAAGGTTCTTGGTGCGCGCCTCAGTTTCGCGCCAGGCCGCGAGGGCCTTGAGACGGCCGAGCACGGCGGGGTTGCGGCTCGGCAGCTTAAGGCGCTTCCACGCATCTTCGGGCGCGAACGCGAAGGTCGAGGCGTCTGCGAGCCGCTCCATTTCCTCGTCCAGCCAGGCGCCGCGCCCGGTCTTTTTCAATCGTTCGACCATGCGCGGGAAGACGGTCGCAAGGTGCGTGACGTCGGCAATGGCGTAATCGATCTGGCGTTTATCCAGCGGACGCCGGCTCCAGTCGGTGAAGCGTGCGCCCTTGTCGAGGCTGTGCCCGAGTAAACTCTCGATCAGGTTCGAATAGCCGATCTGCTCGCCATGACCGAGCGCCATCGCCGCGATCTGCGTGTCGAACAGCGGATGCGGGACCTTCCCGGTCAGATTGTGGATGATCTCGAGGTCCTGGCCGCCAGCGTGGAAGACCTTAAGGATATTCTCGTTGTTCACGAACAGGTTGAGCAGCGGCTTGAGATCGATCCCCTCCGCCTTGGGGTCGATCGCCGCGGCTTCCTCGCTGCTCGCGACCTGGATCAGGCAGAGGTCGGGCCAATAGGTATTCTCGCGCATGAACTCGGTGTCCACGGCGATGAACGGCGCTTTGGAAAGTCGGTCGACGAGAGCCTTGAGGTCGTCCGATTTGGTAATCAACGGGTGAATACGCATGAGTCTCTAACGGCCCATAGACCCGCCCTCGCGGGTTGACAAAAGTGGAGTGGGAAGGGAAGCGCGGCGCGCGCTTTTCCGCCCATCTTCGAACCAGAAGGCCGACGTCCCCCATGCACGCCTATCGCACTCATACCTGCGCAGAGCTGCGCATTGGCAACGTCGGCGAGACGGTCCGTCTTTCAGGCTGGGTCCACCGCAAGCGCGACCACGGCCATTTGCTGTTCGTCGACCTGCGAGATCACTACGGGATCACCCAGATCGTCGCGGATACCGCATCGCCGGCTTTCAAGATTCTCGATCGAATCCGGGTGGAATCCGTGGTCACGGTCGAAGGCGAGGTCGTCGCGCGATCAAAGGATACCGTCAATCCGAACCTGCCGACAGGCGAGATCGAGGTCCGGGCAGGCGAGGTAACCGTACAGTCTGCCGCTGCCGAGCTGCCGATGCCCGTGTTCGGCGAGCAGGACTATCCCGAGGAGATCCGGCTCAAGTACCGCTACCTCGACCTGCGGCGGGAGAACATCCACGCCAACATTATGCTGCGGTCCTCGGTGATCGCGTCGATCCGCCGCCGGATGATCGAGCAGGGCTTCACCGAGTTTCAAACGCCAATCCTGACCGCAAGCTCGCCCGAGGGCGCCCGCGACTATCTCGTCCCCAGCCGCGTTCATCCGGGCAAATTCTACGCGCTCCCCCAGGCCCCGCAAATGTTCAAGCAGCTAATCATGGTGGCGGGGTTCGACCGCTATTTCCAGATCGCGCCCTGCTTCCGCGACGAGGACGCGCGCGCCGACCGGAGCCCGGGCGAATTCTACCAGCTCGACTTCGAGATGAGCTTCGTGACGCAAGACGACGTGTTCGCGGCGATCGAGCCAGTGCTGTCGGGCGTGTTCGAGGAATTCGCGAACGGAAAGGGCGTCACTCCGGCCGGCGAATATCCTCGTATTCCGTATAAGGAAGCGCTGCTAAGATACGGGACAGACAAGCCAGACTTACGCAACCCGTTGCTCATCACTGACGTCTCCGAGCACTTCAAAGGCTCGGGGTTCGGCCTGTTCGCGGGAATCGTTGAGAAGGGCGGCGTCGTCCGCTCCATTCCGGCACCCGGCACCGCCGAGAAAAGCCGCAAGTTCTTCGACGACATGAACGATTGGGCGCGGAGCGAGGGCTTTGCGGGCCTGGGCTATGCGACCCGGAAGGCGGGCGAGTGGGGTGGCCCCATCGCCAAGAACCATGGCGAGGAGGGAATGAACCGCCTCGCCGAGCAAATGGGCCTGGGTTCCGACGACGGAATCTTTTTCGCCGCGGGGAAGGAAGAGGATGCCGCCAAGCTCGCCGGCGCCGCCCGCACCCGCGTCGCCGAGCAACTCGACCTCCTCGAAAAGAACGCGTTCCGCTTCTGCTGGATCGTCGATTTCCCGATGTTCGAGTTCAACGAAGAGCAGAACAAGATCGACTTCAGCCACAACCCCTTCTCAATGCCGCAGGGTGGAATGGACGCGCTGGAGAGCAAGGACCCGCTCGAGATCCTCGCGTGGCAATACGACATCGTCTGCAATGGCGTGGAGCTGAGCTCGGGTGCGATCCGCAACCACCGTCCGGACATCATGTACAAGGCGTTCGAGATCGCCGGCTACACGAAGGAAGAAGTCGACACGAACTTCGCGGGGATGATCAATGCGTTCAAGTTCGGTGCACCGCCGCACGGCGGCTCGGCGCCAGGCATCGACCGCATCGTGATGTTGCTCGCCGACGAGCCCAACATCCGCGAGGTGATCCTCTTCCCGATGAACCAGAAGGCGGAGGACCTCATGATGAATGCGCCGTCGGAAGTTTATCCCAACCAGCTCAAGGAGCTGCACATCCGGATCGTCGAGCCGAGCTGAGCTCGAGCGTGGCGCAAGGGCCACGCTCCGCTTCAAATTGGGACAGGGCCTCCGAGGGCCAGCGGGGCGCATTGTCGAGAATCACCGCGGCCACTAGGCTGGCGCCATGGGGGCAGCGGCCGGCCAAGACTCGATATTGTCGCTCGACGCTCTGCGCGAGCAGGTCGCGGAGCTTCAGTTGCCGCAGATCGCGCACGGACGGCGCGCGATCGTCCTGCTCGAAGGGCCCGAGGGCGCCGGCAAGAAAGCCGCGTTGAAGCAGATCGCCGCGGCCTTCGATCCGTGTCATTTTGCGGTTTTTTCGACGGGCTACGACCGGCGCGAAGCGAGTGAAGGCCATTGGCTCGCTCGGTTTTGGCTTCACCTGCCTGGCGCGGGCCGCACGTCGATCTTCTTCAAGAGCTGGTACCGCCGGGTGCTTGACGACCGCATTCTCGGCCGCACCCCCGAGGAAACGATCGCCCGGGCGTTCGACGAGATCAACGAATTCGAAGCGCAGCAGCGCGACTATGGCACGCTCCTGCTGAAGCTTTACTTCACGGTCGATGCCGAGGTGCAGGAACGCCGGCTTGCAGAGCGCGCGAAAAGCGCGTGGCGGAATATCTCCGACCGCAATGAAGGCATCTTTGTTGGCGATCCCGGCTACTCACGCGCTTTCGACGACCTCATGGCGCATTCCAATACCCGCTGGTCGCCGTGGCGGAAGATCGACGGAAATGACGAAGCCGCCGCATCGATTGTCACGCTCGAAGCGATCGCTGACGCCTGGTCGAGCGCCATGCCGTCGGAGCCCCCGCATCTGGTCGGAGCCTCCGGCCGCGTCGCTTAGCTCGGGTAGGCGATCTCCATTACTTCGTAGCTCTTCTCGCCCGACGGGAGCCGCACGATCCGCTCGTCACCCACGCGGGCGCCGATCAGAGCTCGGGCAAGCGGGGCACTCCATCCAATGCGTCCGGCGGTGGCATCCGCTTCATCGTCACCGACGATCGTCAGTGTGCGGCGATTATCGTCCTCATCGGCAAGTTCGACGGTGGCCCCGAAGCGCACCTGGTCCCGGGCTTGCTGGCGCGCCGGATCGACGACCTTCGCCTCCTTCATAATTCGCGCGAGGTGGGCGAGCTTGCGGTCGATCTCGCGAAGGCGGCGTTTGCCGTAGATGTAATCGGCGTTTTCGGAGCGGTCGCCGAGCGAAGCGGCCCAGGAGACCGTCTCGACCACTTTCGGCCGCTCGATTCCGAAGAGCTCGTCATATTGCGCGCGTACCCGCGCCAAGCCCTCGGGCGTGATGAAACGGTCAGCCATAAAGGCTGAATATCAACCCGGGCGATTCTTTCCGAGATAGCGCGAGACGTGGAACGCCTGCTGCTGCGGCTGTGGCCCGCGCATCGAATCGTACACGACGCTGTTCTCGATCACGCGCTGAACATAAGCGCGGGTCTCGCTGTAGGGGATCGCCTCGATCCACTTGAGCACATCGACCTGCCCGCGTGGGTCGCCATATTGACGGACCCACTTGCCGACATTGCCCGACCCGGCGTTATAGCTCGCGACTGCGAGCGGAATGCTGCCGTCCCAAATGTTCAGCATCCGCTGGAAGTAAGCCGAGCCGATCATCACGTTGTAATTGGGGTCGGTCAGCAGCCGGTAGCTGTTGAAATCGACGCCCATCTTGCCGGCCTGCTCGCGCGCCGTGCCGGTCATCAGCTGCATCATCCCGCGAGCGCCGGCGTGGCTGATCGCATAGGGATTGAACGAGCTTTCCTGGCGGCTGATGCCGTGGGCGAGAGACCAGAGGTTGTTCGACACCGAGGCGTTGAGCGTCGGATAGGCCTGCTGGACATAGAAGCTCGAACCTTTGACGCGCGCCATGCGTGCGACCCAGACCGGCAGGTCCTGCCGGCCAATCTGTTGGGCCAACTCTACGGCGAGGTTGCGGTCGACGTCGGTGTCGAGCGATTCGGCGAGAGCCCGCACGAACAACGCCTGCTCGGTCGACCGGCCTTGCTGTCCAAGGATACGGAGCGCCTGGACGAGCCGGCGGCTGTTGAACGCCGCCCGCTGGATCGAGGTGGTCGTATATTGCGGGAGCGCTGCGGGCGGCGGAGCAACGGATCGGCCGAGCCGCTCGAGCGCAAGCTGGCCGTAGAACAGGTCGGGATAGGCCGCTGCGCGCTGAAAATAAGCGTTTGCCTGCTGGAGCCGGCCGGCGCCGAGCGAGGCGCGGCCGGCCCAGTAATCGCCCTTGGTCTGCACCTGCAGCGAGCGGCCGGCGCGAGCATAGCGGTCGAACATGGCGATCGCGCTCGAGGGACGCTGCATCCGGTCGAGCGCGATGCTTCCGCCGAGCCACGCGAGCGATGTGTAATCGTCGCGGACCCCGTACGGCTGATCCGCGACCGCGGCGCCTTGCGGAAGCACGTCGTCGATCTGGCGAGCGATGTCGTAGGCTGTCTGCCAGCGCCGGTCCTGGGCCGCATCGTTCGCGAGCAGGAGCATCATGTCGTAGAAGCGCTCGGGATTGGCCGGCTTGTAGACGAAATTGTGCATGCGGGCGGCGAGGTCCTCCGCGGAACGATCGTAATTGTGATCGCGCAGGTAGCGCGCGCGATCCATCATCAGGCCCGCGTCGCTCGTGACGGATCCCATCACCGCGCCGTAGCGGCTCTCCGCGTCCGCCGAGCCATTCTGCATCGCCATCCGCGCCGCGAATGCGGCCTGGCGCTGCGGGCTCGCGTAGGCCAGGAAGCGGCCGGCTTCGTCTTCCTTTTTGTCGAACAGCAGCGCGTCGATCCGCTTGTCCTGGTCCGCCGCAGTGAACGCCCCGCCATAGCGCGCCCAGATCGATTGCTCGTCCGCGAGGCTGAGATCGGACGACGCCCACGCGTTGCGCGCGGCATCGAGCGCCTCGGCTGGGCGGCCGCTCGCCGCATAGGCTTCGGTCAGGCGCGCCCAGCCATTCCCTGTGTCGGGCTTGTCCTTGGCGAAGAAGGCGATGACCGTCGCCGGGTTCTCGCCGGGCCGCATGGCGTTTTCGGCCCAGCCGCGCATCTGCGATTCATCCGGCCAGCCCGGATTGTAGATCAGGAACGACGCATAATCGGCAAAGCTGTAGCCGCTGCTCTGCCGAAGCCGCCGCCACTGATCGAGCGCATAAGCCACGCTCGTCGTCGCCGAATATGCCGGATTTGCAGCATAGGTCGTGGGCGCAGCATATTGCGCCGAGCTCGTCGGCGCGGTGGCCAGCAGGACTGGCACAAACACAGCGTAACGCCACATGCTGGACATTTTGCAGTCCCGCTCCTTATCAGCCAGTGAACGCGGCCGATTTGTCCACAGAAAAACGCCCGGTCGAGGAGACAAGTTCATGTTTTTCGGTTCGATTCCGGCGCTCGTGACCCCCTTTTCGAACGGCCGTGTCGCCGAAGACACGTTCCGCGAATTCATTGAATGGCAGATCGATGAGGGCAGCAATGCACTGGTCCCGTGCGGGACGACCGGCGAGGTGGCGACGTTGAATGCCGACGAGCATCGTCAAGTCATCGCGACCGCGGTCGAAGCAGCGAAGGGCAGGGTGCCGGTGATCGCCGGCTGCGGCACCTATTCTACAGCGGCTTCGATTGAGCGAGCACGTGTTGCGGCGGACGTGGGCGCCAATGCGATCCTCGCCGTCGTGCCCTATTACAACAAGCCGAGCCAGCCTGGTCTTGCCGCGCATTTTCTTGAAATCGCCGAGCATTCGCCGCTTCCGATCGTGGTTTACAATGTACCTTCGCGCACCGTGGCCGACATATCGGTCGAAACCCTTGGCACGATCGCAAAACACCCGAAGATCGTGGCCATCAAGGATGCGACCGGGAACCTCGGCCGGGTGTCGGCTCAGCGGATCGCCTGCGGCGAGGATTTCATCCAGCTGTCGGGCAACGACGATATGGCGCTCGGCTTCAACGCCATGGGTGGAGTCGGCTGCATCTCGGTGACGGCGAATGTCGCGCCGCGGCTCTGCTCGGATTTCCAGAAGGCGATGCGGGAGAAGCGCTGGGACGATGCGCTGAAGCTCCAGGACAGGCTTTACCCGTTGCATGCCGCGCTGTTCACGGACGCATCGCCCGGACCGACCAAATATGCGCTGTCGCGGATCAAGAACGATTTCCCGTCCGAGCTTCGCCTTCCGTTGGTCGAGGCATCTAACGCTTCGAAACGCGCCGTCGACGCGGCGCTGGAGCATGCGGGGCTGGTCTAGGACGCGTCGACGCGCCGGGTCATGTCCTCAAATCGGGGATCGGAGCGGATCGGGTCGAACAGCGGGTCGACCGTCAGCGTGTTGAGGCCCGGGTCGTTGACCTTGAACCCGCGCTCCAGCGCCGCGAACGCGCGCTCGGGCTCATCCCGCTGCGCATAGACCTCGGCGAATTGGTAGCTCGCTGCATCTCCGTATCCGGCCTGAAGCGCGTCGAGCTTGTTGTTGGATAAGGGGCGATCACCGAGTTTCGAGGCCACAATGGCTTCGCCTGCGAGGCGGACAGTAAGGTCGCTCGGAAGCATTTCGAGATAGCGCTGCGCCTCTTTCGGCTGCCGCTTCATGATGAGGCTGAGCGCGATGAAATAGGGCGGGAGCGCAAGCCCTGGCGCGAGCTTCAGGGTTTGCTGCGCTTCCGCGATGCAGGCGTCGTACTGCCGGTCGTAGAACAAGGCATAATAACGGCGGCGGTGTGAAAGCGGGTTCAGCGGATCGATATCGATCATCCGATTGGCGTAATCGACCGCTCTCCTGGTTTGCCCGCCAGCAACGAATGCAATGACCGCGGATTGCAGCAATTGGAGGTCATTGGGCGCAAAGCTCGATCCCATGTCGATCTGCTTCATGGCCTCGGCGATCTTGCGCTGCCCGTACAACGCGTCGGCGACGGCCGCATAGCCATCCGGAAGGCGCGGAGCGAGCGCGATTGCTCGCCGCCCGGCGGCCACCGCGTTGGCATAACCATCAGCGGTTTCCTTGGGCGTGTGTCCGACATCGGCGAGGTAGGACAGGTTCCGCGACTTGGCGGCGAAAGCCTTGGCGAATTGCGGATCCTTGGCGATCGCCGCGTCGAGGAGTGCATTCGCCTCCTTGAGGCTGGCTTCGCTGTCGTCGTTCTGGACCTGTGTCGTCGCACGAAGGTAGAGATCGTGCGCCTCGGCGTTGGTGCTGCCGCCGACGGTCAGCGCCTTCACTCCGGCGCTTCCCAGCTCGACGCTGAGCGCGGCGACGACATTCTGCGCGATGTCGCTCTGGATCGCGAGCACATTGCCCTCCGGACGATCGTAGCTCGCCGACCATTTCTCGAGCCCGTTCTTGCCGTCGATGAGCTGCGAAGTGACGCGCACCATGCCCGGGCCGCGCCGCACGCTGCCGGTCAGGATGTTCGCGACCCGCAGCCGGCGCGCCGCGGTTGCCGCGTCCTGGTTGCGAACGGCTTCCGAAGAAATCCTGCCCGCTACCTTGAGACCCTGGAGGAGAGACAGCGAACTTCGAAGCTCTTCCGCGATTCCGGCCGAGAAATAGTCCTGTCTGGGATCGCCGCTGAGGTTGGCAAAGGGAAGGACGGCGATGTTGTTGGCGGCTGCCGCCTTTCCAGGCTTGAACAGCTCCCATCCACCAACCGCTGCTATCACCGCGACGGTCGCACCGCCGCCGATCAGCGCGGACCGGCGAGATATCGAGGCTCCATGCTCAGTGGCGATTTGGGGGGCTTCACCGGCCATGACCGCGCGGATCGCTTCGACGAGCGATCGGTAGGCCGCGCTATCCCGCTTTCCCTTCCAGCCCTGCAATGCAATTGCGTGAAGTTCGCCGAAGCCAAGCGGCGGTTCGACGTTGTCGATCCGGACCGGCAGATAGGTGCCCCGGCGCTGCGCTCGATCGGCCTCATCGCGAACGAACCTGCCTTCGCGGCCAACCGATCTCTTGCTCCAGATGACGAGGACGCAGCGTGCAGAATCGAGGTGCGCCTGAATATCCTCACGCCATTCGGCACCGGCGGCGATCTGCGTATCCCACCAGACGTTGAAACCGTCCGCCTCGAGCGCCCGCACCAACGGTTCTACCCGGCGCCGATCCTCGGCCTTGTAGGACACGAAGATATCGCTCATTCGCGGCCCCCGACTGCAGCGTCAGACTGCTGCGCGGCGGTTATTAACGCAAATGAACTCGGGCCGCATCTGGCGCTGGCATGTTGGAGGCGGTCTCCCTAACTGCTCCCTCATGGCCAAGCCGCTCCCGCAACCGTTCGACAAGAAAAAGGTCGTCGCCGAAAACCGGCGGGCGCGGTTCGACTATTTCGTCGAGGAGCGATTCGAAGCCGGAATCCAGCTCACCGGGACCGAGGTCAAATCGCTTCGTCAGGGCGAAGGCTCGATCGCCGAAAGCTATGCGAACGTCGAAGGCGACGAGGTGTGGCTGATCAACAGCCATATTCCGGAATACAGCCACGGCAATCGCCTCAACCACGAACCGAAACGGCTGCGGAAACTGCTGCTGAAGAACCGGGAAATCGCGAAGCTGCAGGGCGCGGTCACGCGCCAGGGACTGACGCTGGTCCCACTTTCCATCTATTTCAATGGGGCTGGACGCGCGAAGGTCGAGCTGGCTTTGGCGCGCGGTAAGAAAGTGCATGATAAGCGTGAGACGGTGAAGGAACGCGACTGGAAAAGGGAGCAGCAGCGCTTGCTCAGGCGGAATGCCTGACGGCGTATCGGCGCGACCAATGCATTGGCTGACCCGCCATATCCCGACACGAGAGACGGTCCACCACTACCGGGTGCTTCGCCCGTTCGCGCGGCATCTCAGCCATTCGACGCTGTGGCGGATGACGCGCCGCTCGGTGCCGCGCGGCGTGGCCGTCGGCCTTTTCGTCGCCGTGATCATCCCGTTCATGCACACGGTAATCGCGGCGCTCCTCGCGATTCCGACGCGGGCCAATGTCGCCGTCGCCGCGGTCGTTACGCTAGTTGTGAACCCGCTGACGATTCCGCCGATGTATTATGCGGCTTACCGCATCGGGCGGTGGGAGCTGCACCACGATGCGCCGCTCTTGAACGCCGCGGCCGCCGAGCGCTTTTCGAGCGAGCTCGGCCGGCTCCTCTTCTGGATTCACCAGGCCTCGGCGCCGATCGCGGTCGGGATCCTCACGATCGCCGTCGGGGCGGCTGTGCTCGGTTACGCGCTTTCCAGCCTCGTGTGGCGATGGTGGGCGCGCAGCAAGTGGCGTCAGCGGCGCGAGGATCGAATTTCAAATTGACCGGAGTCAATCGACTGCCGTTTGCAGTCGAATGCGGGCCGATTATCCATTGCGGTTTGGCCGGAGCGCGACTCGGCCACTCAACCTCGGGCATTCTGGGGAAATGGAGGGAATTCAAATGGTTCGAGTATTTGCGCTTGTGCTGGCCACCACCGCCCTCGTCGGATGCGCGACGCAGGCGCCTCCGCCGCCTCCGCCTGTTGCCGAAGTCGTTCCCGCGCCCGCTCCGGCCCCCCTGCCGCCTCCTGCGCCCAAGGCGACGTACGGAATCTTCGGCTTCGACGCCGCAGGAATGGACAAGAGCGTCGCGCCGGGCGACGACTTTTTCAGCTACGCCAACGGCACCTGGGTCAAGAACACGCCGATTCCGCCGGACAAGGCGCGCTACGGCATGTTCAACGTACTCGACGACCTCTCGCGCGAACGTACTCGAACGATCATCGAGGAGCAGTCGAAGGATCCGAACAGCAAGATCGGCAACACCTACGCGAGCTTCATGGATGAAGCGTCGATCGAGTCGAAGGGGCTGACCCCGCTCGATCCGTGGCTTGGCAAGGTTCGCGGGCTCAAGAGCAAGGCCGGTCTCGCGGCGCTCTACGCCGAGGCCGAGGAAAATGGCGTCAGCGTGCCGTTCCGCATGTTCGTGGCTCAGGATCGGAAAGCCCCGGACCAGTACATCCTTCAGATGAGTCAGAGCGGCATCGGCATGCCCGACCGCGATTATTATCTCTCGACCGACCCCAAGCTCGTCGAAACGCGCGCCAAATATCTTCAGCATCTCACCAATGTGCTGACGCTCGCCGGCGAGAAGAACGCAGCCCCGCGCGCCAAGGCGATTCTCGATCTCGAAACCCGCATCGCGAAGGCTCACTGGGTTCGGGCCGACAGCCGCGACGCGACCAAAACCTACAATAAGATGACGGTCGCGCAGCTTCGCAAACGTGCGCCCGGATTCAACTTCGCGGAGCTCATCCACGGCATTGGTGCGAATGTGAACGACGTCGTCGTGTCGCAGCCCAGCGCCTTCACCGGCGAAGCCGCGGCCATCAGCAGAGTGCCGTTGTCGGTACTGAAGGACCAGCTGCTGGTCCGCTCGATCGACTCTTATGCGGCCTACCTGCCCAAGCGCTTCGACGAGGAGCGGTTCAGCTTCTACGGCACGGTGCTGTCGGGCACTCCCGAGCAGGAAGCCCGCTGGAAGCGCGCGGTCGATTTCACCGTCAACACGATGGGCGATGATGTCAGCAAGCTTTACGTCACGAAATATTTCCCGCCGGAAACGAAGGCCGCGGCCGACCAGCTGGTCCACAACATCATCAATGCGATGAACAGCCGCATCGACAAGCTCGCGTGGATGAGCCCGGAAACGAAGGCGAAAGCGCATGCGAAGCTCGCCGCCTTCACTCCGAAGATCGGCTACCCGAGCCAGTGGCGCGACATGAGCGGGCTCGCGATCGACCGCAGCGACGTCGTTGGGAATGCGATGCGCTCGGCGCGGTTCGAGAATGCCTATGAGGTCGGGAAACTCGGCGGGCCGATCCGCCGCTGGGAGTGGGGCATGACCCCGATGGAGATCAACGCCTACGCCAATTTCGGCATGGTCGAGATCGTTTTCCCAGCAGCTATCCTCCAGCCGCCCTTCTTTGATCCGAATGCCGACCCGGCGGTCAACTACGGCGGGATCGGCGCGGTGATCGGCCATGAGCTCAGCCACCATTTCGACGACCAGGGCGCGAAGTACGACCTGACCGGCAAGCTGATCGACTGGTGGACACCGGGCGACAGCAAGGAGTTCCACGCGCGGCTCGACAAGTACGAGAAGCAGATAGACTCCTACGAGCCGCTTCCCGGGATGCACGTCAACGGCAAGCTGACGATGGGCGAGAATGTCGCCGATCTCGCTGGCCTGACCGTTGCCCACGACGCCTACATTGCATCCCTCAACGGTGCGCCGCCGCCGGTGATCGACGGGATGACCGCCGACCAGCGCTTCTATCTTGGCTGGGCGCAGGTGTGGCGCTGCAACACGCGCGAGCAGGCGCTTCGCCAGCAGCTGCTGACCGATCCGCATTCGCCTTGCCCGGTCCGGACTGACGTCGTCCGCAACATGGACGCGTGGTATTCGGCGTTCGACGTGAAGCCGGGGCAGAAGCTCTACCTCGCCCCCGACGACCGGGTCCGCATCTGGTAGGCGCTGGCGCGATGCGCGACAGCTGATAGGATGCTGTCCGCATGCTGTATCAGGAGCTGCCCCCGATCGAGGCGGGCCCGCTAGACGGGTGGGGGCGCTGGCTCACGCCAGCGCTCGTCCTTGGCGCAGCAGTTACCGTCGCGGTCTTGCTCGCGATCACGGGAGCTCCGCTCCTAGCTTGGGCCGCAGTTGTCGTCGCCGGCGTCGCTGTCTCAGCTTTCGCCTATGCTCGCGACGCGGTCTCAAAAGCGCCAGCGGCTCCGCTCGTTGTCGGGCCTGACTATTCGCTGATCGGCTCGGCATTGGGTCTTAGTCGCGACCCGGTCGCGCTGACTACCGGCGAGGGGTCGCTTTTGGTTGTTAATGCGGCTTATCGCGACCGCTTCGGCGGAGCGCACCCGCCGCTGGAAGTTGCGGCGGACGACGATGCCCGCCAAGGCCTGGAACTGGCGCAGTCGATGGCGTGGCGCGACGGCGCCGGTTGCGTTGCAGGAATCGCGACGTCGGCAGGCAGCACTCCGGTCGAGGTCGAGCGGGTCGGCTCTTTCGGGGACCTCCTGCTGTGGCGCTTTCCCGAGCCGCCGGCGCCGGATCAGCTCGCTAGCGCCGCCAAACGCATCGACGGGGTTGTCGGCGAGCGGCTCGCGGCTGCGGGCGTGCTCGCCGCCGTGGTCGACGGCAATGGAACCATCCTCGCTGCGAACCGCGCCTTTGCCGAGCGTGCCATCGGGCCGGACGAGAAGCTCGGGACCAGTCGCTTTTCGGATCTCGTTGAACTCGGCGAAGACGGCCAAATGCACTTGGTCGCGGAAGGCGACGGCGGGCAAGGGCATCGCGCCGTGCACGTTCCCCTCGAGCTGAACGGCGACGAGGGTACGGGGACCTTTTTGCTGTTCGACAGCAACGGGGCAGAATCGGTCGCCAAATCATCAAATCTGCAGACGCTGCTCGACATCCTCCCCATCGGCCTCGCCCTCGTTGATCGCGACGGCCGCTTCCTGACGATGAACGAAGCGTTCCGCCAGGCCGCCGGGATCAAGGGTTCGAGGATGCCGGTCTATCCCGGCGATCTCGTGGTCAAGGACGACAAGACGGCGGTTGCCGACGCCGTCCGGCGCAACGCCCGCGGGCCGGCGATGTCGGGCGATCTCGCGGTCCGCCTGTCGCACCAGACTTCGGAGCCGGTGGCGCTGACGATCGCGGGCCTGCGCGGCCTCGGCGACGCCGCGGTGCTCCTCCTGCTCAAGGACAATAGCGAGGAAGCAAAGCTCAAGCGGCAGATCGCCCAGGCGACGAAGATGCAGGTGGTCGGCCAGCTCGCCGGCGGCGTCGCGCACGACTTCAACAACATCCTCACCGCGATCATCGGCCATTGCGACCTGATGCTGATGCGGCATACGCCGGGGGACAGCGATTATGACGACATCCAGCAGATCAAGTCGAATTCGAACCGCGCTGCGGGTCTTACTCGACAGCTTCTTGCCTTCTCGCGCCAGCAAACCCTGCGCCCGCAGGTGCTCCAGCTTCCCGACGTTGTGTCGGAGGTGTCCCATCTGCTGAAGCGCCTGCTCGGCGAGACCGTCGAGCTGGTGGTGAAGCACGGCCGCAACCTCGGCCCGATCCGCGCCGACCCGGGTCAGCTGGAGCAGGTGATCATCAACCTCGCGGTGAATGCCCGCGACGCGATGGGGCCGAAAGGCGGCGGGATTCTCACCATCCAGACCTACTCGGTGAAGGCCGACCAGGTCGCGGAGCTCGGCTCCGATGTCCTGCCGATCGCCGACTATAGCGCACTGTCCGTGGCCGACACCGGCACGGGCATTCCCTCCAATGTGCTCGGCAAGATTTTCGAGCCGTTCTTCACCACCAAGGAAGTCGGCAAAGGCACGGGGCTGGGCCTTTCGACGGTGTACGGCATCATCAAACAATCGGGCGGCTTCATCTTCGCGGATTCGAAACTCGGAGAAGGGGCACGCTTCGTTATCTACCTGCCGGTGTACCGCGAGGCTGCGGGCGCGGGTCGGGTCCGCCGTTCCGAGAAGACGAAGAAAGACGAACTGTGGGGAAGCGGGACGGTGCTGCTCGTCGAGGACGAGCCGATGGTGCGCAACGTCGCCGAGCGTGCGCTCACTCGCCACGGCTACACGGTCATTACCGCCGATAATGGGGAGGAAGCGCTGGAGATCGTCGCCAAGGGCGAGCCGATACACCTCCTGATTAGCGACGTCGTGATGCCGGGCATGGACGGGCCCACGGTGGTGCGCGAGGCTCGGAAGAGCAGGCCCGAACTCAAGATCCTCTTCATGTCGGGCTATGCGGAAGAACAGCTCCGGAAATCGATCGACATCGAGAACGTCAACTTCCTCGCCAAGCCCTTCTCGGTGACCGAGCTAGCCGAAGCCGCGCGCCGGGCCGCCGGCACCAAATAAAGCTTTCCGGTTTGGTTGCCGCACCTTATGCCAGCCGGAATGGCGGGTGCGCGTTCCATTCTGATCGTCGAAGACGAGCCTCTCATCGCCATGATGCTGGAGGATTTTCTCGATTCGCTCGGCCACAAGGTTCGCGGGACTTGCGACACCGTCGAGTGCGCACTCGACGAGGTCGAAAAGGGCGGCTTCGACCTCGCGATTCTCGACGTGAACCTGAAAGGCGAGAATGTCTGGCCGGTCGCGACCAAACTGCGCGAGAAGAATGTCCCCTTCGTCATCGCGACCGGGGGCCATGTCGACCCGCCGCCGCCGGAGTTCAACGATGCCCCGGTGATTGAAAAGCCCTACACGGTGGACCGGGTCACCCCGGCCATCGAGGCCGCGTTCGCGGGCTAGGCTCGAACTGGCGGCTGTTCTGGCCGCCCGCGGGTAACTTTTCCTTCCTCATGTTCGACTTCCAGGCTTCCTTGATCTTCCCGACCCATGCGGTCCCTCCGGCAGGTTCGCTACCGCCCGGCGCCGAGCGACTGTCGCTGGAAACCGGCGATGGCAATCGCCTCGAGGGCATTCATATTCCGGCCGAAGGACATTCGGCGGAGAAGGTGCTGATCCTGGGATTCGGCGGCAACGCCTGGAACGGGCAGGACGTCGCCGAATATCTGCACGAGCTGTTCCCGCACGCCGCCGTGATTGCGTTCCATTATCGCGGCTACGCGCCGTCGACGGGCTCACCTTCCGCCGAAGTGCTGATTGCGGACGGGCCGCTGATCTATGACCTTGCAGTCGAGCATCTGAAGCCCGCCCGAACCGTTGCCGTCGGGTTCAGCATCGGCACCGGCATTGCCGCCGAGCTCGCGGCAAGGCGAAGGCTCGATGGACTGATCCTCGTCACGCCCTTCGATTCGCTGAAGGCGGTCGCCCAGGCCATGTACCCGTGGCTGCCGATCGGCCACTTCTTCGAACATGAGATCGACGAGGCATCCGCGATCGAGAAGACGAACCTGCCAGTCGCCATCCTCGCGGCGCAAGGTGACGAGATCGTTCCTGCCGAGCGCACGGATGCCCTTCGAAAGCAGGTGCCGAGGTTAGTGTTCGACCAGACCATCGCCCGAGCCGGTCACAATGACATCTATGGCCGTTGCGAGTTTCAGGAGAAGATGCGCGAGGCGCTCGCCGCCGTGCTCGACGCCGCGAGCGCCTGAATCGCCATCAATTACTGAGGCTGAGTTGCGCAGGCCGCATCCGCAGTCTTTTTCGTTCTGGGTGTGGGCTCTACTCCAGTGTCCTTCCCAACCTTTGCGGACTCGTGCGAGGCTTTCGCATTCGCCGATTTGTCGGAGGTTTTGTCGGTCGCGTCGCAGGCCGGATCGGCCTTCGCGGCGCTCTTCGCAGCGTCAGCGCTGGAGTTGTCAGTCTTGGCCGGATCTTGGGCTTGGGTCGAACCCTGCGCGGGCGGAGTTTGTGCGGGCTGCGCTGCGGCAGCGAGAGCCGGCGCAGTGACGATGATGGCGGCAGCCATAAGAGCCGATCGGGCTTTCATGGGAGCTCCCTTCTTTGCTGTTGATGCGGACGAACTCGGATAAAATGCTCCGCAACCGTAACGCCCCCGGAAAAATGGCCGTTCCTCGCTCAATCTTGAATGCAATGGCATTCACCTCAGGGGCCGGCAGAAGCGTGTAAGGCGAGATTTCCAATCGTGATGGGCGCGGCTATGGTCCCCTGCGCCGGTCGAACGCCGTCGTGACTGGACCGTTCGTCGGCCAATCTTGGGACAGGTCGCATCTGCCTCATTCGGATTCGCCCTTGCGGGCGTTACAGCCTCAATCCATATTCTTGAGAACAAAGGAGCAATCGAGGCCGCGGGCGGCGTTAACGAACCCGCAGAGTTGATTGTGGCATAAACCGGGCTAGCATGCCCACCACAGGACGGTCGCAGTTGGCCGAAACACAAGGACGGGAATGACCAAGCTTTCAGGCGGCGACAGCAAGAGCACTCTCTACTGCTCGTTCTGCGGAAAATCGCAGCACGAGGTCCGCAAGCTCATTGCCGGCCCGACCGTGTTCATCTGCGACGAGTGCGTCGAGCTCTGCAACGACATTATCCGCGAGGAATCGAAGTCGGCGCTGGTCAAGACGCGCGACGGAGTTCCGACGCCAGCGGAGATCTGCAAGGTCCTCGATGATTATGTGATCGGCCAGGACCGCGCCAAACGCGTGCTCTCGGTCGCGGTGCACAATCATTACAAGCGCCTGTCGCACGGAGCGAAGGCCGGCAACGATGTCGAGCTCGCCAAGTCCAACATCCTGCTGATCGGCCCGACCGGTTGCGGCAAGACGCTGCTGGCGCAGACCCTCGCGCGAATCCTCGACGTGCCGTTCACGATGGCCGATGCAACGACGCTGACGGAAGCGGGCTACGTCGGCGAGGATGTCGAGAACATCATCCTCAAGCTGCTGCAGGCCTCCGACTACAACGTCGAAAAGGCGCAGCGCGGCATCGTGTACATCGACGAAATCGACAAGATCAGCCGCAAGTCGGACAATCCGTCGATTACCCGCGACGTGTCGGGCGAGGGCGTCCAGCAGGCGCTCTTGAAGCTGATGGAAGGGACGACCGCTTCGGTCCCGCCGCAGGGCGGCCGCAAGCATCCGCAGCAGGAATTCCTGCAGGTCGACACGACCAATATCCTGTTCATCTGCGGCGGCGCCTTCGCGGGCCTCGAGAAGATCATCTCCGACCGCATGCAGGGCAAGTCGATGGGCTTCGGCGCCCACGTCGCTGCGCCGGACGAGCGCAAGACCGGCGAGATCCTGCAGCATTGCGAGCCAGAGGACCTGCTGAAATTCGGGCTCATCCCCGAGTTCGTGGGCCGTCTACCAGTCATCGCAACGCTGCTCGACCTCGATGAACCCGCCCTGGTGAAGATCCTGGTCGAGCCGAAGAACGCGCTGGTGAAGCAATACGCCAAGCTGTTTGACATGGAGGACGTCCAACTCGAGTTCACCGATGACGCGCTCCATTCGATCGCAAAGAAGGCAATCGAGCGGAAAACCGGCGCGCGGGGACTGCGCTCAATCCTAGAGGGCATCCTGCTCGACACGATGTTCGATTTGCCTTCGATGGACGCGGTCGACGAGGTCCATATCGACAAGGACGTGGTCGAAGGCCGCAAAGACCCGGTCCGGGTCTATGCGTCCAAGGACAAGGCCGACGACGCCGCCTGAACCGCGATCGGCGTTCAGCTCGAGCGTGGGATGAAAGCGGGCGTAACACGAGCATAATCGTCGTACGCCTGGCCGAACTGTTGCCGAAGCAGCCGTTCTTCTTCTCGCACGCGAATTGCCGTCCCGACCAGGAATACGGGAATGGCAATGAGCAAGCCGGCCATATGGCCTAACCCTAGTCCCAGCGCGGCGAGCATCAGCAGCATTGCAAGGTAGATCGGGTGGCGGACTCGAGCGAACGGCCCGTCGCGGACCAGGCCATGATCGACACGCATTCGCGCGACTAGGCTCCAGTTCGCGCCGAGGGCACGCGCGCTGCGGTCGAACAGCCACGCGCCCGCAACACCAAGCGACAGCACGATGGCCGAAAAAATCAAGGATCGAGGTGAAAGTGGCGCATCCGTGACTCGAACGCGCCCGACGGCAGCGAAGAAGAAACTGGCGCTTTGAATAACAATCCCGACAATCGACAGCCGCGAGCGTGCCGACGTGGCCCCGCTCGATTTCCGCGTGCTCAGCCTTTTGCCGAACACTGCCGCACCGAACAGGAGCCCGCTGGCGAGTGCCGCGGCATATTGCAGCAGGCTGATCGAGGCAGTGTAAAACACGCCAGCCTTATGCCCACAGTCGACCAGCCAGGGCCAGCCGCCTTTTACAAGCCGCGAACCGCCGCCATCAGCTGCGAGCTGTAACGCTCCATCAAGTGGGCGTCGCGCCCATAGTGATCCTCGAGGAACTGAACGCCATCAGCGGTCGGCTCGACTGTGAGATAGGTCATGTAGACGGGCACCGGCCGCGGCAGGTCCACTTCATATTCGACCTTGGGATTCTTGCCCGTCGGGATCGAGCCATCGAACAGGAATTTGGCGAGGCGCTTGTAATCCTCGACGCGGACGCAGCCGTTGCTGATCCACAGCTCGTTCTTGGTGAAGTGCTCCTTCTCCGGGGAATCGTGGAGATAGATCCCGAAATAATTGGGCAGCATGAATTTCATCATGCCCATCGAATTCGCCGGGCTTGGGAGGCGGCGCAGCCGTACGTCCGCGCGCCCATCGGCGACCGCCTGCCAGTCGACGTCGTGCGGATCGATCAGCTTCGCGTCGTCGCTGTAGTCGGTCATGACCTGATATTCGCGATCGGTCAGGTAGCTCACGCCCTGCGCCACGACGCGTGGAGCGATGAGGTTCTTCGCCAGTTCCGGCGGAACGTTCCAATAGGGGTTCACGCTCGCATATTTGATGTAGGCCGCCATCATCGGAGTCGCTGTTTCCGCCTTACCCACGACCACCTTCATCTGGTCAACCATGCGGCCGTTTTCCCACATCGACAGGCGGGCATTGCCGGCATCGACCAGCACATATTTGCGCTGCTCCTCCGGCGCGGGCAGTCGCTTGGCGCGCTCCATGTTGATGATGATCAGCTGCTCGTAATAATCCGCACCGCGATTCAGCGCAGCGATCGTACCGCTTCCGGCGATGCCGTCGGCCTTCAGGCCGTGGACGTCCTGGAATAGCTTCACCTTGGCGGCGAGCGCGGAATCGTAACTGTCGCCTCCGCCGAGACCGAGACGCGTGCGCAGGGCCGCGACGCGCTCGCCAGTCTGGCCCGGCTTCAGGGTCGGTCCATCGGGGATCGGTAGCTGCGGAAGATCGCCCCACGCCTGCCGGTACTTGATCAGCCCTCGGCGGAGATCGGTGTAGATCGGGTTGACCGACGTGAAGAGATCGACAGGCGCGGCGCTCCAGGCCGCGTTCGTCATATCCAGCGGGCCATTGTCGTGCACCGCCTTCGGAACGAGGTCCTCGTCGATGTAGATCATGTCCACGCCCTGCTCGATTGCTGGGGGCAGATCGATCGGCTCGAGCGCCGGCGCCTTGTTCGATTCCGCGATCGGCGACTGCCACGGCTGTCCATTGGGGGCAGGACGGGCCATCCATGGTTCGGCGACCGGCGCCTGCTGCGGCGGCTGCGCCATCCACGGCTCGGCGACGGGCGCGCGTGGCATGGGCGCCTGCGGCGGAGGCGGCGCGGGCGGCGGCGGGACAGGCCAGCCATATTGCGCGGAAGCCCCGACCGGCAGGGCGAGCGCGCTGAGCGCGAGCAAGGAATGGCGAATATTCATGTGACTTAGATACCGATCGAAACTGAACGATTACAGAATCCAGGCTTCAACTGATGCCCGAATTATTCACCTTCCAGCGGAAGTGTGTCCTTTTCGGCAGTCGGCGCGCCGAGCTGTTCGGCCATTTCCTCAACGTCTTCGTCCGTCGGCGGTTTGGGCAACTCTTCGCCCGGCGCCAGTGCATCATCGGGGATGCCTGGGCCAGTGCCGGCGATCGTCTCGTTGATCGGCTCCTCGTTCGGGCCCGTGCTGATTTTTTCCCTGTCCTCGGTCATTTCGGCCTCCGCGCCATTGCTCGAGGTCCAGCGAACAGGCGAAGGCGATGTTCCTCCCTTTGTTGCGCCGCCCACGAGTGCAGCCCATATACTCGCGCATGACTCGCTTTCTCCCCGTACTCCCCCTTCGCGACATCGTCGTCTTCCCGCACCGCATCGTCCCACTCTTCGTCGGGCGCGAGAAATCCGTTGCGGCGCTCGAAGCCGCGATGGGCGCCGACAAGGAGCTGTTCCTCGTCGCCCAGCTCGATCCCGGCGAGGACGATCCCGACCGCGACGCTCTCTACGATCTCGGCGTAATCGCAACGGCGATGCAGCTGTTGAAGTTGCCTGACGGCACGGTCCGAGTGCTGGTTGAAGGCGCCAAGCGCGCACGCCTCGTCAACCTCGTTCCGCGCGAAGGCTTCATGGCCGCCGAGATCGAGGAAGTGGACGAAGAGGCCAGCGACGGTCCTGAGGCCCAGGCGCTGATGCGCTCGGTCATCGACCAGTTCGAAAACTACGCCAAGCTCAACAAGCGGCTGCCGCCCGAGACGGGTATCCAGTTGGGCGAGATCGAGGATTCCTCGGCCCTTGCCGACGCGGTCGCTTCCAACCTGTCGATCAAGGTCGCGGACAAGCAGGCGCTGCTGGGCGAGCTCAATCCGTCGCGCCGCCTCGAAATGGTGTTCGCCTTCATGGAGGGCGAGCTCGGCGTGCTCCAGGTCGAAAAGAAGATCCGCAGCCGGGTCAAGCGGCAGATGGAGAAGACCCAGCGCGAATATTATTTGAACGAGCAGCTCAAGGCGATCCAGCGCGAGCTCGGCAATGAAGGCGAAGAGGGCGGCGACGAGCTTCAAGAGCTCGCCGAAAAGATACGGAAAACGCGCCTGTCGAAGGAGGCCCGCACCCGCGCCAATTCCGAGCTGAAGAAGCTCCGCGCCATGGCGCCGATGTCGGCCGAAGCGACAGTTGCGCGCAATTACCTCGATGTCCTGCTCGGGCTCCCCTGGGGCAAGAAGTCGAAGCTCAAGAAGGACATCGCCGAGGCTCAGCGCGTGCTCGACGAGGACCATTACGGGCTCGAGAAGGTCAAGGAGCGGATTGTCGAATATCTCGCGGTCCAGGCGCGAACCAACAAGCTCAAAGGCCCGATCCTTTGCCTCGTCGGACCGCCCGGCGTCGGCAAGACTTCGCTCGGCCGTTCCATCGCCCGGGCCACCGGCCGTGAGTTCGTGCGCCAGTCACTGGGCGGAGTCCGCGATGAGGCCGAGATCCGCGGCCACCGGCGCACCTACATCGGCTCGCTCCCGGGCAAGATCATCTCGAACATCAAGAAGGCGGGTACGTCGAACCCGCTGTTCCTGCTCGATGAGATCGACAAGCTTGGCCAGGACTTCCGCGGCGATCCGTCGTCCGCGCTGCTCGAAGTGCTCGACCCGGAGCAGAACAACCGGTTCCAGGACCATTATCTCGAGCTCGACTACGATTTGTCGGACGTGATGTTCGTCACCACCGCGAACTCGCTCGACATGCCGCAGCCGCTGATGGATCGCATGGAGATCATCCGGCTGGAGGGCTATACCGAGGACGAGAAGGTGCAGATCGCCAAGCGCCATCTCATCCCCAAGCAGATCGAAGCCCATGGCCTGAAGGACGGCGAGTTGCTGTTCTCCGATGATGCTCTGCGCGGCATGATCCGCCATTACACGCGCGAGGCCGGCGTTCGGACGCTGGAGCGCGAGCTCGCGAAGGTTGCCAGGAAGTCGCTCCGCCAAATCCTCGAGAACAAGGTCGAGAAAGTCGAGCTGACGCCCGACAACTTGGGTGACTTCCTCGGGGTTCGGAAGTTCCGCTACGGCATCGGCGAGGAAGAGGACCAGATCGGCGCCGTCACAGGTCTCGCCTGGACGGAGGTCGGCGGCGAGCTGCTGACGATCGAGGCGGTGACCGTCCCTGGAAAGGGCCAGATCAAAACCACCGGCAAGCTCGGCGAAGTCATGCAGGAGTCGATTCAGGCGGCGATGAGCTTCGTCAAAGCCCGCGCGCCGGCCTATGGCGTGAAGCCATCGATCTTCGCGCGCAAGGACATCCACGTCCACCTGCCCGAGGGCGCGGTACCGAAGGACGGCCCGTCGGCCGGCATCGGCATGGTCACGGCGATGATCTCCACACTTTCCGGAGTCGCCGTCAGGCGCGACATCGCCATGACCGGCGAGGTGACGCTTCGCGGCCGCGTGCTTCCGATCGGAGGGCTGAAGGAGAAGCTGCTGGCCGCTCTTCGCGGCGGAATGAGCACGGTTCTAATCCCGGCCGAGAATGAGAAGGACTTAATCGAGCTTCCCTCGACGGTGAAGGAAGGTCTCGAGATCATTCCCGTGGATCATATCGATCAGGTGCTAGCGCGCGCTCTCGTCGAACCCCTTCACGCGATCGAGTGGACGGAGGACGACGAGCACGCGGCCGAGCCGCCTGTTCATACGCCGCCTCCTGGCGGAGACGCCGCCATCCGTCACTAGACTTCGAGAGTCACTTCCGCGGAATGTCGCGAGGATCGCGGATGATGCTCGTCACCATCCCGTAGTCGATTGCCTCATCGGCGGTCAGCCAATGGTTGCGGTTGATGTCCTTGTTGATGCGTTCGACGGGCTGACCCGTCTCATCGGAAATGATCTTCACGAGACGCTCGCGCATCCGCAGGATCTCTCGCGCTTCGATCTCGATGTCGGCCGCCATTCCGCGGGCGCCGCCGGCGGGCTGGTGAAGCAGGAAGCGCGTGTTCGGCAGGCAGAAGCGCCGGTCCTTTGCACCGGCGAGGAAGATGTGAGCACCGGCGCTCGCGACCCATCCCGTGCCGATCATGTTGATCTCAACGTCGTTGCGGATGAACCGGACCATGTCGTGGATTGTATCGCCGGATTCGACGTGTCCGCCCGGCGAGTTGATGTAGATGTCGATCGGAGCGTCGGCGTCCCTGTCCGCAAGCAGCAGCAGACGTGAACAGACGTCGCGCGCGAGCCGATCGTGGATGTCGCCGAAAATCAGCACCTTTCGATTGCGAAGAAGCTCCGTTTCGATGCGGCTGACGAAATCTCCGGAAGCGGCGTTTTGCTGGTCGGGCGCATCGTAATCCATGGGAACTCCTGAGGTCGAGTTTGTCGCGACTCACTTCATATAGGCGCGCGCGACCTGGTTCCCAGAGTCCGGTTCTGAAACGCCACATTGATCGAGAGCTACTGGACTTGAGCGCCGACTCTTGCCTTAAGGGCGGTGCTCGGTTGCGAGTGAGTCTTGCGGCGGTGAGGGAGAGCTGGGGTGAACAAGCAGGAGCTGATTGGCCACGTTGCCGACCGCGCTGGACTAAGTCGTAATGATGCAATGCGCGCGGTCGAAACCATGCTCGAGGTAATCACCTCGACATTGAAGCGGGGCGATGAAGTTCGGCTTGTCGGCTTCGGCAATTTTTCCGTGACCCGCCGCAAGGCCTCGACTGGCCGCAATCCACGCACCGGCGAGCCGATGCAGATCAAGGCCAGCTCACAGCCAAAGTTCCGTCCGGGCAAGGTCCTAAAGGACGCTGTCCAATAACCTAGACAGGTCGGCTGACCGCACTATATCCGGCGCTTTCCGCAGCACCAGCTCGGGCGCGTAGCTCAGTGGTAGAGCACACCCTTCACACGGGTGGGGTCGTAGGTTCAAACCCTACCGCGCCCACCACGCTTTGCGTGGCCGTCAAACCGTCAGATATTCGGGCTGGAAGCTTCCGACGCGGCGGATTTCGCTCCAGTCGGTGAATTCGATGTCGCGGCCCTTGCGCCGGATGAGTCCCTGCCGCTCCATGTCCGCGAGCACGCGATTGACATTGACCGAAGTCTGCCCCGTGATGTCGGCGATCTGTTGTTGGGTGAACGGATTGATCATGTGGTCATTGTGCACGTTCATCCGCACCGCCGTTTCGCACAGCAGGTGAGCGACCCGCGCCGTTGAATCGCGCCGTCCGCAATTGACCAGCCATTCATAGCCGATGGACTCGTTGCGCTGGATCAGCCGCCAGAAGAATCGCTGGAGCTCGGGGTGCGCGTCGATGATGGGATCGAAATCCTCCGAACGGCCCACCATCACTTCGCTCCGGACGATGGCCTGGATGCCATATTCGGCGATCCCGTCGCTCGGCAGGATGCCTTCGCCGGGGAAACGAAGCGCGACGATCT